>Ga0207646_10001292_pt1 | contig 31182 bp, 24 predicted proteins | sample KBSK5502metaG_FD_184343 | JGI IMG/M metagenome (GOLD analysis project Ga0207646, IMG submission 184343) | Corn, switchgrass and miscanthus rhizosphere microbial communities from Kellogg Biological Station, Michigan, USA - KBS K5-50-2 metaG... | ecosystem: Host-associated > Plants > Roots >... | reverse complement strand
GGAAGCGTCATGAAAGCGTTATGAGTAGCGTCATGAGCAAAAAGCGACACTCATAATTGTATTTACGCGATGGCAATGGTACAATTGTAAAAACTGGTACAAATTTACTAACTCGACCGAGCCTTACTGGGGGAAATAGTGATGGCACATATACAGTATCAAAAGGGCGACATCTTCGAAGCACGAGCGCAGGTTATCGTCAATACTGTCAACTGCCAGGGAGTTATGGGGAATAGGCGCTCTATATATTTAACGCCTGCTTTCGCGAGGAGCTACTTTCTTGCCTACTACACGTCTTGTACTCGTCCGTCATGGGGAGACTATTGCGAACCGCGAGTACCGTTATATTGGTGCACGAGATGACCCGCTGAGCGAACATGGGCAAGCCCAGGCACTCCAGCTCGCCGAGGCGTTGGCGCTGTTGCCGGTTGCAGCGGTCTACAGCAGTCCACTACAGCGCGCGTACAATACGGCATTGCCGATAGCGGCGCGGCACGGATTAGAGGTACAAACGCTGGATGATCTGCGGGAGAGTAATTTTGGGACGTGGGAGGGCTTGAGCCATGCTGAAGTCATTGCACGAAGCCCGGAAGATGCCCAACAACTGCATGCCTGGGAACAAAGTGCTTCCGTCGCGCCGCCTGGAGGGGAAAGCTTCGAGGCTATGCAGGAGCGTGTTTGTGCTGTTGTCGAAAGCCTGGTACAGGCGCACCCCGACCAGACGATTGTGCTTGTTTCTCACGTGGGGCCGATCAAGGTGCTGCTCTGTGCCGCACTGGGGGCGCCTTTTTCTTCTGCCTTGCGTATCTTCCTCGATCCTGCCACAATCAGTGTGGTTGACTGGCGACAGGCGGGATACGCTATTGTGCGCCTCGTCAATAGCCATGCTCACCTCGGCTGGCTGCAGGCACGCTGGATGTGATGCTGCGCGGGGCGCGCAGGGTGGGGGGCGCAGGGGGCGCGCAGGGCTGGGGCAAGCCCAGCCCCTACTATACGCGGATCGGCTGGTTTCTGTTCATCATAGCAGCTAGCTTACCAAAGCAGTCAATTGGAGGGGAATAGAGTAACGAACCCAACACCTCTGCTCAGACCGAAACAGATGATCACCCCTGTGAGTGGAGTGTGTAACGAGGCAAAAGGTGCATGTATCGGTATCGTTCCTGCCAAGCAGGGGAGGCTTTGGCTCCGCTCTGTTACAAGCAAACGTTACGAATGGTTCTCGAGGGACGCTTTGTAGTCATCCAGCCAGTTCTCGAACTTCAAACGCAGTGATTGCAACTACGAGTGCTCCCCGTGACGTATCGTAATATTGTATTGGTTCCCTTCACCATCCAGGATAGTAATGCAATAGGTTCGTTACTCCATTACCCCCATTTCCGTATGATATGTTTTTACAGGCTCTTAGCAAATCGGTGTGAATGGTGTAGAGTGGTACTAATCCTGCGCAACTCCTAACCAGCATGAGCGTACATATTATTGAGAAATCAGCAGGGTAAGCCTTGCTTTGCACCGGTACAAGAGGGGGATGTAATCGGCCCCATACGATATAAAGAGGTAGGATAGTTAGTTGGTTCGTTGTCTGAATCCACGCGGGGGGCACGAGAATCCCGCAAGCGCGACATACTGTCAAAGATGCGATTACCTGGTACAGGGAGCGCACATCGGCATCTACGAAGTTGTTTCTTTCGTTGGCACAGGAACGTATGGCCATGTCTACCAGGTACGTGAACCGGCGCCGCTCAGTCGTGTACTGGCGCTCAAGGTGCTGCGCGTTGACCAGTTCAACGAGAAGGCACAGGACAGCTTTTTTGCTGAAGCGCAGCGTATCGCCAACCTGCAACATCCCAATATTCTACCGGTTTACAACTTCGGCCAGTTAGATGATGGACGCCCCTACCTGGTGATGGAGTACGCGCCGAGAACGATTCATGACCTCTTTCGTAGAGAAGACGGCAGCAAGCGGCTCGCCTACGCGGAAGAGCTTGTGCCGTATCTCCAGCAGGCGGCATCGGCGCTTTACTACATCCATGAGAACGGCCTCATACACCAGGATGTCAAACCCGGTAATCTACTGATTGGGCGCAATGGACAAATCCTGCTCTCAGACTTTGGCGCGACGTTCTATCTTGGCATGCAGACACATGCCTCGCTGGGAGAAGTCACCGGTACGGCTCCATATATGCCACCGGAGCAGTGGCAGGGCAATCCGCGACGCGACTCCGACCAGTACGCTCTTGCCGTCTGTATGTACGAACTGCTGGCAGGTCGCCCGCCTTTTAGCTACAAATTTATAGAGCAAATGTGGAATGCCCATCTGAAAGAGTTGCCGCCAGCGCCACAGCAGTGGAATCCGCGTATTCCTGTCGAGGTAAGTGCCGTCTTGTTGCGCGCGCTAGCGAAGGATTATCACCTGCGTTACCGCACCATCATAGAATTTGCCGAGAACTACACCGGCGCGGTCCAAACTGCTTTGCAGCGCTACGTCTGCCAGCGCTGCGGGTACCAGAATCGCAGCGGCGCGCAGCGCTGCAGCAACTGCGGCACTGATTATGATGATCGCCTCTGCCCCTATTGTGAGACGCCCGTTCGTTTTGGGCAGCGCTGTTGTTCTGTCTGCGGCCGGCTGACCATTCCACCAGCGATGGTGGCCCATAGTCCACTTTCGGGCGTCAGCGCTCGCCAGGGGCGCTATGTCATCAAGCATGTTCTGAAACACGCGGCAGAAACAAAAGTGATGACAGCCATCGCCATCGATACGAAGGTCAATGAACAGCGGGTCATACTGAAGCGCTGGGAGTGTACCGATTTTCCTGTCGCTCGCCGCGCAAAAGAGCTAATCTACTACGAGAGGGCGAGCGAGCCGCTGTTGCACCTGCACCATCCGCTGGTTCCCGCCGTACTTGACCGCTTTGTTGAAGGGAAACATTATTACCTGGTGCTCAAATACATCGATGGTGAAAACCTGGAGGAATTGCTGCAAAAATTGTTGAGGCCTCTCTCAGAACGTGAAGTTCTTGGCTATATGAATAACATGCTGAACATATTGATAGCGCTGGAGCAGCAGCGGCCTCCTTTGCGTCACTATGACATCTCGCCAGCCAACATTGTGATCGAGAATACGCGCGGGCGTGCGATGCTGACAGGGTTTCAGATTCCCGCGCCTGCGCCCGAAAAATTGAATATGCTGAGCAGTCACCGCACAACACGCAAAATAGCTGTTTCGCCATATGTACCGGTAAAAGATATGCCCTATGATCATCGCACCTGTATTTATATGCTCGCGGCGAGTATGCATCATGTACTGACGAACTATGCTCCACCACATTATCCCGCGTTTCCGGCAGTACGCACGCTGAATCCGCTCGTATCACCTGAGCTTGAGGCAATCCTCGCTCGCGCTTTGATGGAAGAGAGAGGGGCGAGGTATCAGAGCTATGCAGAGATGCAGAAAGATGTGAAGCGTCTATTATAACGACTCCTGCTTACCCTGGTATCAGCCAGGGTAAGCAGGAGTCGTTATAACGATTGACGTTATCTCCGCTGTCCAAGCGGTACGTAAGGCACGTCTTTGGGGCCGACATACTCGGCGCGAGGGCGAATCAGGCGGTTATTGGCGTACTGTTCCAGGACATGAGCAGTCCAGCCGGTAATGCGGCTACAGGCAAAAAAAGGCGTATCCAGGTCAATCGGAATGCCCATCATGTAATAGACCGAGGCGGAGTAGAAATCAACATTGGCATAGAGGCCTTTGTGCGTTTTGATATATTCCTCGATGATGCGCGACATCTCGTACCAGCGGCTGTCGCCGGTGCGCTCGCCAAGTTCTTTTGACATCTGGCGCAGGTGGGTGGCACGAGGATCTTCAGTTCTATAGACGCGATGTCCAAATCCCATGACGCGCTCGTGGCGTTCAAGCGCTCCTTGAATGTATGCCTCAGTCCGGTCAACTTCACCAATTTTCAAGAGCATACGCATGACCTGTTCGTTTGCGCCACCATGCAGCGGGCCAGAGAGAGCGCCGATGGCTGATGTAATGGACGCATACATGCTTGCCAGGGTGGCAGCCGTCACGCGAGCAGCAAAGGTGGATGCGTTGAGTTCGTGGTCGGCATGCAAGATTAAAACAACGTCTAACATATGGGCCTTGCCGGCATCGGGCATCTCGCCAGTTAGCATGTAGAGGAAGTTGGCAGCGTGGCTTTCGCTCTCGAGTGGGGCAACCGGCTCTTTACCATTGCGCAGTCGATCCCAGCTTGCAACGATGGTTGGCATGATGGCTGTGAGGCGAATTGAACGGCGGTGATTTGCTTCAGGAGAATTGTTGCCTGCATCGGGATCAAAAGAGGAGAGGGCTGAGACGGTAGTTCGCAGTACATCCATGGGAGTAGATATGGTGGGCAGTAATCGCATCAACGCGCTCACGGGGCCAGGGAGCGCGCGGTTGGCACGAAGCTGCGCAGTCACATCCTCAAGCTGTGATTTCGTTGGTAGGACACCATACCAGAGCAGGTAAGCAGTCTCTTCAAACGAAGAATAACGCGCTAAGTCGTGAATATCAATGCCAAAGTACGACAGTTTGCCAAGCTTGCCATCCAGGTCACAGATGCTGGAATGCGCTGCTACGATGTCTTCAAGTCCTTCGGTGGTCGGCATTTGGGTTTTTCCTCCAGGGATGTACGCTTCGCTGCGAGCAGAAGCATACGGTCGGGCATCCGATTGGTTGGCGGGTGTCGCGAAACTGTTGCTTCCACGGCGAAGCAGACAACTTTCACTACAACAAACACTATGCGGTTCTGTAAAGTATTATAGTCAGCAATGGAGTGCAATGTCAACGGAGAAAGCAAGGGAGCATGTCAGAATCCTGAATTATTTTGTAACGGCTTCTTGCGGTACAGCGGTTCTTCGCTCTGCTTCTTGCTGATGTGCAATCTGCGCTTCGAGCTGCTTCAGCCTTTCCTTGTGATTCTTTTCGATAATCACTCGCCATTGGTCGCCCAGCTTCATCCAGGGCTTCTCAATGATGAGGTAGGAGAGAAAGGCAATTGGAAAGACGATCAGCAATGCCCATAGCCAGAGGAGGCTGTAGGATACATAACGATTCGAGATGTGGAACAGTGGCAGGAGACGGGTCTGGAAAAGGACGAGCAGTGGCAAATGCCAGATGTAGAGGCTAAATGAAATCAGACCTACCCAGCGCAGCGGCTTCCACTCGAACATGCGACGCAATCCAGAGCTGCCATAGAGGATAGCAGCAATACAGGCACCGAAGCCAAGCGCGAGCAGAAGTTCATTCAGCCAGCCCCACACGGGCAGGAGAGGATTCAAGAACGGCCATCCCTGCATTTCATGGTTGAAATGCCACATTGCGCCGAAAACCAGCACCACGATGCCAACACCCCACAACCACTGACTGTAACGCTGCCAATTTTGCGCAAGTTTGCCACCCGCCGAGGGATTTTGCGAGTAGATATAAAGGAGACTGATAAGCATGCCAATGGCAAAATCTTCAGTGTACTTGCCGGTTATACCGAACGTAAAGAACATGATGATATCAAGCTGTGAACGGGGTACCAGGAAGGTCTGCGAGGGGTGATTGAGAAAGTAAAGTCCCCAGAAACGCACAAATAAGCCCAACGCGATGACTCCCAGGAGGCAGAACGATACCGCTCGCAAGCGCCGTTGAACGGGGACACGACTGACGATGAGAGCGATGGCGAGGCAAATGAGCGGCAGGAGCATGTAGAATTGCCACTCTGTTGCCAGCGTCCAGAACGGGCCGTTGATCTGCCGGAATGTTGCACGTGTGGAGTCCATAAAAAAGGTTGCAAATAGGAACAGGTCTTTTAAGTGATCGCGGTGCAGGTACTCAGGGTAACTAAATAAAATGATCAGAAAAAGCGACACATAATATGCAGGAATGATGCGCAGGGCGCGGCGCAGGTAGAAGACACGCGCCAGGGGCCACCTGGTCTTATAAAGGAGCGCTTTGGCAAAGGGCATGAATAGAAGAAAGCCGGACAGCACGAAGAAGAGCGTTACGCCCGTTCCTCCCGCGGTCGAGATGGAGGTGGACAGGGGGTACGTGACCCTGCTCCAGAGATTATCCCCGGTCATGCGATCGATATGGAACATCATAACCATCAGCACGGCCACCCCGCGCACCCCGTCCAGCACTGCTATCGTATTTTTCTTACTGTCCGGTTGTTTATCCTCTAATAGAAATGATATCCAACGGCCAAACCACTGAAAGATGCTTTGTAGCCACAAAAACGGGTACTGGACATATTTGATCATCTTGGCAAATCTCTTGTTCAATACAGATTTTAACATAACGCTCTTTATTACTAACGAGCAAGAGTCACCGAAAGGCTTATTTTTTGTACTTTTTGGAAGGGTTCTTCGTATGCCTGCGAAATCTTGGCTCCAACAGGCGTATGTATCTATAGAAAAACACTTTCACTTAAAGGACATGCAAACAAAAAATAGGTACCCATACAAACTAAATTATGTTACACTGGCAAAAATAGTAATTGTAAAGAAAGAGGCCGCGTCATGGGAGAGCTACTGCGCGAAGATGAAGCGCTGCTTATCTCTCGCAGCCAAAGCGGGGATGTCAATGCATTTAATCAGCTGGTGCTGCATTACCAGCAAACCATTTATAACATGATCCTGCGTATGCTTGGAGACCGTGATACTGCTGCCGATGTGGCACAAGATACGTTTATTGCCGCCTTTCGAGCTATTCAATCCTTCCGTGGAGGGTCCTCATTTCGAGCCTGGCTGCTTCGAATCGCTTCCAATCAGGCTTGTGACCACTGGCGACGCACTCATCGCCACCCAATAGACTCACTGGATAGTGCCATGGACGAAGATGAGCCACACGGGGGCAGTCTGCTGAGTACACTGGTTACGACGGACCAGGCAGTAAACCCCGAGGAGTTTTTACTGAACCAGGAATTGCAAGAACTGATTCAGAAAGGACTACAAGAACTGCCCCTCGATCAGCGGGTCGCGGTCGTTTTATGTGATGTACAGGGACTTACCTACGAAGAGATTGCTACAAACACACAAACCAGCCTGGGAACGGTGCGGTCGCGTATTGCACGTGGGCGAGCGCGGCTGCGTGACTACCTGTACAGGCACAGGGAACTTTTACCACGTAGTTATCGTCTACTGACTGATAGAGAGTAATAGCTTAATGGAGTATATGCGTGGCACAACAGGATGAGCATCTGACAACCGAGCAACTTTCAGCATTTCTCGACAAGCAGCTTTCGCCAGCGGAGCGGGCTGTTTTTGATGCTCATTTAGCTAGCTGCCAGCAGTGTCAAAGCAGGCTGGCCGATTTACGGCTGACAGTTGCCCTGGTGCGTGCATTGCCACAGGAGGAGGTCCCCCGCTCTTTCGTCCTACCCAGCAGGTTAGCGCCTGTTGCAGAACGCCCTACCCCCCGTCCAGCAACAGTCACACCTGTTCCCCGACAGCGGGGTGCCAGGGTCTCTGTCCTACAGCGCACAGTCCGCGCTGTGAGCACGCTGGCGGCCGTGCTGGCACTGATCTTTATCTTATCGGGCATATTGCCACCTATACATTTTGGTGGCGGAGAGGCCACCTCCAGCGCGGGTTCTGTACCTGCGGCGAGTAACCAGAGCGCGACTTCTCATAGCGCAAATACTCCACACGTTCAGGGAACGGCCACGTTTGGTAGCGTCCAGGCAGCAGCGGATGGCAAAAAGACACCTGTCCCGACACCAAAGTCAACCCCGGCAGCCACAGCACGTTCAAGCATACATTCGGGGACCTCTCCAGCAGTTCAACCCCCAACTTTGCCGCCATTCCTGGACTTGAGCCGGCCGGAAGGGCGTCTCGCTTTAGGGGCTTTGCTGCTCGTGCTGGGTATTATCGGCCTGGTTGTCACGAGGCGCAGACGAGGCACGGTGTATTGATATACGCTCCGCTTCGCTTCGCTGTATTGATACGCGCTCCGCTTCGCTGAGCCACTAGCTCAGGCCAGTTTCCAGCATTCCTGGGCAATGGCCCAATCTTCCTGCGTACTGACTATCAGAACCGGGACAGCCGAATCGGCAGCGCTGATAAACTGGTCGGCAGGAGACTGAGCATTTTTCTGTAGATCGAGCTCGAGGCCCATGAAGGCAAAGGATGCGCATGCTGCTGCGCGCACGTCAGCGGAATTTTCGCCTATGCCGCCTGCAAAGACGAGCGCGTCCAGGCCTCCAAGTGTTGCAAGCATGGCGCCGATATAATAGCGCAAGCGATGCACGAACATATCGAAAGCCAGCCTGGCCTGTGCATTACCCTCTTGCATGGCATGCAATACCCCCCGCATATCAGCCGAGCCGGCGATACCTTTGAGGCCCGACGCTTTATTGAGTATGCTATCCAACTGTGCCACCGGGTAGCCTTTTTGTTGCTGCAAGTAGAGGAAGATGCCGGGGTCGACCGAACCTGAGCGGCTGCCCATCATCAGCCCCTCCATGGGAGTAAAGCCCATGGTGGTGTCTATGCTGTGGCCATCACGGATGGCCGCTAAAGAGCAGCCATTGCCGAGGTGACAGGTGACGAGACGCAGCGCTGCCAGGTCTTTGCCGAGCAACTGTGCTGCACGGTGGGCGCAGTATTGATGACTGATACCATGAAATCCATAGCGGCGAATTCCCTGCTCAAACCACTCGTAGGGTACGGGATATACCACGGCAGGCAGGGGCATCTGCCGGTGAAAGGCTGTATCGAACACAGCAACCTGCGGGACGGAGGGCAAGATGCGCTCAATCGCCTCGATGCCTTCGAGATTCGCAGGGTTATGCACGGGAGCGAGAACGGCCAGACGTTTGATCGCCGCTTTCACCTCCGGCGTAACCAGGGTGCTCTCCTCAAATTCCTGGCCGCCATGGACGACGCGATGGCCTACGATATCGATGTCCGAGGCCTGTGCGATGACCTGTGTTTTTCCGCTCCAGAGGGCCTTGAGCATATGTGTAATCACCTCTGAACGCGCATCCGTGGGCAAACTCTCTTCGAGGGTAACGCCGCCGGCAGTGGTGATCTTCAGTTCCGTGGTCCCCTGATTGTGCGTCCAATCTGCGTCAGCCTGCCAGAGTGGCGTGGGCGCAAGCTCAGGCAGGGCGGCAGCCACTTCGTACAAGCGACTCTTCTGGCTACTTGACCCGGCGTTCAGGACGAGAATTTTCATGCAATCAACTCCATTGCCAGTTGGAGATTTCCTCCGGATCGACCCCGTTCTCATCAATATAGCGGCGGAAAGCGAGGAGGACATACTCATAATGATGTACGCGCTCGCTGGCTCGTACAGCTACACGTGGATTACGAGCCGCTGCCAGCCGGATGGCCTGCATGATGAGGTGGTAACGGTCGGTACCATTGCGCACGTTCATATCAAAGGGTGTGGTGGTCGTACCCTCTTCCTGATAACCGTTGATGTGGAAGCGACGAGTATGGTCGCGCCCGAAAAGCAACTGTTTCACCGCGGAGGGATAGCCGTGGAAGTTGACGATCACGGGGATATCCGGCGTGAACAGGGCTTCAAACATCTCGCTATCCAGGCCATGTGGATGGGCGGTCTCTTTCTCCAGTATGAAGAGATCGGTGACGTTGACCACGCGTACGCGCAGCTCGGGCATCTCATTGCGCAGGATATGAGCGGCTGCCATGACCTCCAGCGTCGGGTTATCGCCGATACCCACCAGCACGACATCCGGGTTAACGCCATCATCTATGCTGGCCCATTGCCAGACCGAGGCGCCGGCGCGGCAGTGAGCAATAGCATCTTCCATGGAGAGCCACTGGGGCATAGGAGGCTTGTTCGCAATGACCAGGTTGACATAGTCCTTGCTGCGCAAGCAGTGATCTACGGTACTGATCAGGCAATTGGCATCCGGCGGCAGGTAAACACGCGATACCTGCGCTTTCCTGTTCAAGATGTCATTGATTAAACCAGGGCTCTGGTGCGAGAAGCCATTGTGTTCCTGCCGCCATAGCGTGGAGGTCTCGAGGTAGTTCAGCGAAGCAACAGGTAAGCGCCAGGGAAATTCTCCGGACATCTTCAAGAACTTGGAGAACTGGTCCATCATAGAGACAACGATGTTCAAAAAGGCCTCGTAGGAGGGGAAAAGTCCATAGCGGCCGGTCAGGAGATAGCCCTGCAGCCAGGCCTGTAGCGTGTGCTCGCTCAGGATCTCCAGCACGCGCCCATCCTGCGAAGTGATCCTCTCGTTATGAGGTGGAACAGGCCACTGGTAGTCGCGCTTTGTCACGTCAAGCACCGCGGTCAGTTTGTTCGATTCCAATTCATCCGGGCTGAAGATGCGGAAGGTATGCAGGTTACGCAGGATGACATCGCTCAGATACCTGGCCAGCATCTCAGGACCGCTGACAAGGCTATTTTTTTCCGGGCCAGTCTCGCTTGCCGCAACTTGCTCAACGCGAACTGCATACTCGAAAATATCAGGAAGATCAAGGTCTCGACGTATCCGACCACCGAAGGTGTGCGGGTTACTGCCCATGCGGCGATCGCCCTTTGGACACTGCTCGAGAATCTCTGGCTTCGGGCGGCCCTGTTCATCGAAGAGCTCTTCGATGTGGTAGGAACGCAGCCAACCTTCTAATAAACGCAGATGCTCGGGATTCGTCTTCGGGTCGGGGATCGGAACCTGGTGGGAACGGTACGAGCCCTCGATAGGTTCTCCATCCATCTCTTTTACGCCCGACATACCCTTGGGTGAACGCATAAGAATCACGGGCCAGCGCGGTTTCTCAATGGGTTGGCCGGAACGCGCCGCTTGCTGAATGCGGCGGATCTCGTGATATGCCCAGTCCATCGCTCCATACAGAGAGGCATCCAGATCATCACCCTCTACGAAAATCACCTGGTAGCCGTAGCCTGTGAACAGGGCCAGCAGTTCCTCGTCACTCATAGTCCCATAGATAGTGGGATTGGCGATTTTGTAGCCGTTCAGGTGCAAGACAGGCAGTACTGCACCTGATTCTGCGGGGTCGAGGAATTTATAGCAATGCCAGGCGGTAGCGGTAGGGCCAGTCTCTGCTTCTCCATCGCCGACGATACAGGCTACGATCAGGTCAGGATTATCCATGGCCGCGCCAAAGGCGGTGGCCAGGGCATAGCCTAACTCTCCTCCTTCGTGAATAGTTCCCGGGACACCGGGATACAGGTGGCTGGGAAAACCTCCGGGCCAGGAGAAGCGCCGCACAAATTTTTCAACTCCTGCCTGGTCGAGCGTCAGTTCTGGATAGTAATCATGCAGCGTGTTCTCTAAATACAGGTTTGCCAGGTTCGCCGGAGCGCCATGACCCGGCCCCGTGACCAGAAACATATCGAGATCGTAGCGCATGATGAGGTGATTGAGGTGGGCATAGACCAGGTTGATGCCGGGGCTGGTGCCCCAGTGACCCAAAAGGCGATCTTTGATATGCTCGGGTTTCAGCGGTTCTGCGAGCAGCACATTGGATTTGAGATAAATCTCCGCTGCCGCGAGGTAATTGGTAACGCGCCGGTAGCGGGCTATGGCATCCAATTCCGCTCCATGAGCCTGGCGAATTTGCTCAACCGAAATATCCAGGCTTGTGGACATAGAAATCTCTATTGACATTTGTGTTCCTCCTGCTGTATCTATTTCCTGTGCTTGTGCGTGCAAGAAACACAGGGCGACCGCAAGGGTCCCCACCTCTCCACTTCACCACCTTCGCCCTCACAATGATACGAGTTGTTCTCCCCCCAAATTATACTCATTTGTGCCACATTTGAGTACCGTGAGCGCATACGAATTGGGATAGGGGTTATGAATGCGAGATAATTCCTACCGAGGACAATCCCTGCTGCATGGCGCTGGGAGTGAGTTGCTGCGCAAAATCTTCGCAATCAGGCGAAATTGCTATAAGTTCGGTTAGTTTTCTTTAATTTTCAGGCTTGACGGATGTGCTGATGAGGAGTATGCTTTGAAAGGTTTCCGATACCGTTGCTAAGAGATTGAACTATCCTACCATGCAAAAGGGCATGACAGGATACTGCAAGCCCCTGAAGTAAGCCCGGAGGCTTATTGCCGGCAACCGTAGCGGCAGACCTCAGTCCATATAGGGCAGAGGTTTCTTCCCTGCAAAAGAGGGAAGTGATGCATCTTGATGCATCAACAGGTGAGGTAAGTATAGCATAGCCGAGGGCTTTGGTCAACTGTTCCAAACCCTTCATACATAGGTGCATTACACAGGTGGGATGAAGCCATGACAAATAACTCTATTTTGGTGGTCTTCGCTATTATCAACGTGGTGGTGACAGCCCTCTTCGCCGGAGTAGTCTTAAGCCAGTACGTGAGGCGACGACGCACTTCCCAACTCTACTGGTCTATTTCCTTGACTATGGCTTTTGTGGCGACCCTGGCCTACGTGTTTATGGTTATTGCTGGACCCACTAGTGGCGCGGGAGTAGTACTCTTCCGGGTCTATTATTTCCTGGGGGCCGCTCTTGTATCCGCCTGGTTGGGCCTGGGCAGCATCGCGCTGGTGGCAAGTGCCCGCGTTACACGCATTAGCCTGATTGTCTTGAGTGTGCTAAGCATCATAGCGATAGTGCTGATCTCCATATCCCCGCTCAATATGTCCCATCTCAGCCAGATTGCAGGCACAGCAGGCACGGGTATTCTGGAGTCTGGAGCAGCGCTTGCGATCATTCCTATCCTGAATGTACTAGGGGTGTTGGCGGTGGTAGGCGTGGCCGTGTATTCAGGGTGGAAACTGGCGCGCCGCCAGTCAAGCGTGGCCGGTATGCAGACAATTAACCTGTTGCGGGCCAATGTTCTGATCCTGGTGGGTGATTTGTTGAATGGAGTAGCAGGTACTCTCCCCCGCGCCTTTGGATTAGAGGGCAGCTTCTGGGTCATCCAGACGTTCGGCTGGATCGTATTCTTTACGGGTGTGCTGCTGGCGAGCCGTCGCGTGGTTACGACAAGGGAAGTAAGTCCAGGGGAAGCCCGCCTTCCTGCATAAGCGTCGGAGAGGTAGAACTTGATCTTATTCCGACCGGCAACGGACTGCGTCCTAGCTCCGCTCAGCCGGTCGGAGAGGTAGAACTTGATCTTATTCCGACCGGCAACGGACTGCGTCCTTCTTGGAAGCCAGCTTGTCAACGAACTGCGTTCTAGCTGCGCTCAGACAAGCTGCAAGGAGTGCGCTGCGCTCAGCCGGTCGGAGAGGTAGTACAGGGTCAAAAACAGTGGACGAACTTGAGAAACTGCGGCAAGAGGCCCACGAATATTTGCAAGCCAGACGGTGGAACGAGGCACGAACGGCATTCAGCGATCTAGTGCAATATGATCACGAAGATGAAGATGCCTTGATCGGTCTTGCATTAGCGCTGGATAGGCTTGAAGAGTACGAACAGATGTACGAGACGACGCAGCTGGCTGTAGAGGTTGATCCTGGCTCAGCGCTGGCCCTGGCCTATAAAGCGCGAGCATTGCAAAAACTCGAACGCATTCCCGAAGCCACTATTACTAACGACCAGGCATTACTGCTTGACACCAACCTGGCACTGGCATGGTTTAACCGCAGTGGTCAGCAACTGCTGCAAGACCACTTTCCAGAGGCCTTGCGTTACGCGGAACGCGCAATCGAACTTGATCCCGGTGATGCGCGTATCTGGAGTAACAAAGCGCTGGCCCTGGTTCACCTCAACCGGCTCTACGAGGCGTTAGAGGCAGCTAACCAGGGCGTGGCAGTTGAACCCGATTATCTGCTGTCTCTCCAGGTAAAGGGCGAAATCTTGCGCAGATATGCGCGGTTAGAGGAAGTCGTTGAGACGATGCAGCATGCCCTGGAGATCGCACCGGACGATATCTCGTCACTGAACTTAATGGCACATGCTCTGGGTGCGCTAGGCCAGTATGATCGTTTGCAAGAGATCACGCAAAAGCTGGTACGCCTGGACCCCGACAGCCAATACGGCTGGGACAGCCATATGCGGGCTCTGCGTGGCGTGGGACGGTTTGAGGAGGCAAGCGAGGCGATCGATAGAATGCTGGAGTTCGATCCAACCAATGCGCGCTACTGGATGATCAAGGCCGATAACCTGTACAGGCTGCAGCGCTATCGCGAGGCAGTGAGTGCTGCTGAGCACGCCCTGAAGATCGATGATGAGTACCCACCTGCAAGAAGGATTCATGAGAAGGCGATGCGGATGATGTACCAGCAGAAGAAGAGGAAGAAGTAATCTACATTTCTACCAATTTCTCTAATAGGGGCAGCAGCACATCATCTCGTCGCGCCAGCAAAGGTGCACGCAAGCGTGCGGGCACCACAATGCGAATCCGGCGCTGGTGCTGCTCGTAACGCGCGAGGTCGTCAGGCTGCAGGCCGGTGGCTTCTACCCAGGTTACCAGCGAATCCATCCCTACGGGTGGATTGGAGAAGGTCACCCACACATCCATCTCATATTTCTCCGGACGGGGGATATCAAACAGCACTTCGTAATCCGCAATCTCCATCTCCAGCGCACCTGCCAGTTCGGCGGCCAGGAGCTGCTCAACGCGGTGGCGGCGTTGGGCATCCCAAAAGAGTGCATCTAAGCGGTTGTAGAGCCGGCCAGCCATACTGCTGATTTCTATCACGCCCTTGTAGGGACGGCGCATCTCTAAATCATCAGCCAGGGCGCGGGAACTTGCCGGCATATGCGCATCCGCGAGCAACGAGAGCAGGGAGGCATCGTCCAGGCCTATGAGTTGTTCGGGCTGTAGTGCACCGCACAACAAGGCCTCGCGAACGGCACGCATTAACATCACCTGCATGGCGCGACTGGTGTGATGCCAGTAAATATTGTCGAACATCTCCTGGCGGGCATGGATGAGCGAGTGCAAGGGGCTGATGCCCTTGTGCGTCACGACGATGCGCCGCCGACCATCGACGCCGGAATGTATACGCAGCGCTCCCTGCAGACGGGTGACGTCCACGCCGCCATAGGGAACGTTACAGGCACGCGCATCGCGAGGCAAGTAATCCAGTTTGTCCACATCGAGAGCGCCGCTTAGTAAACTGCCGAGCAGCTCGTCGTCGGGGGGCAAGGCTCTGATCCTGGGAGGATCGATAAAATTCGCCACACGCTCCGGTGAGAGGCGGTAATCGCGCTCCAGGATGACAGCTATCTCACTCTTCTCGATGATGGAGCGCCCCACTTTTTCATGCAAAATGATGGGATAACCGAGTTCCTCAATGGTATGTGAGAAAGGATAGTGCCCGATATCGTGGAGTAAGGTCGCTACGATGAGCGTTTGAACGCTGCTAATGGAAATACCATAGAGGCCGCCATCATTGCCACGCTGAAGCAGCGAGCGCAATGCCCGTACTGCCAGGTAGTAACTACCGAGGCTGTGCTCATAACGTGTGTGGGTCGCTCCGGGCCAGACACGATAGACAAACCCAAGCTGTTTGATCTTCTGCAGGCGTAGAAAAGGAGCCGTACCGATCAACTTCTCTTCGCGCGGACCAAGTGGGATCAGGTCATACAGGCTATCACGCACAGTGGTTACGGGTTGTTCGTCAGGTAATAGTGGAAAACCAGTCGTATCAGTCCATAGCTGCATATTGTGCTGCACAACACTGTGATTGTCACTCGACTTTTTTGCGTGTACACGCCTGGGGCGATTGTCTTGCATACTCATGAGGGGATTGTAGCAGACCTCCGGGAAGAATGTCTAGCGAATCGGGCCGCGAGTTATCCTCATCCATTTGTTATGTTGCGCACAAAAGGTAGCCAGGGCGTGCAACCTCTTGTGCTGATGATATATAATGTAGTGGACCCCACTCCGGGGAATATGCGACGGGATCGAATATATCGCCCGTCGCATCACTATTGTTAAGGATGGTGGTGATATGGGAACAGAAACGATTATCAGAATGCTCGTTATTGATATAGATGGCACATTGCTTACCCCCGAGGGCAACATTACCCCGCATACACTGGCAGCGGTGCAGGCCGCACAGGAAGCAGGAATCGTGGTGACGCTAGCAACGGCACGCCGTTATAGTAACACGACTAAGATTGCTGCCGAACTGGGCCTGGCTACTCCATTGATTCTCTATGATGGGGCTATGATTGTGAGATATCCCCAGGGGACGATTCTACACACCCAGCCGCTACGGGCTGAAGTTGGGCAACAGGCGGTTGAACTGCTGGTACGCCACCGGCTGCAGCCAGTTGTGCATCCCACTACGGGTATGGAAGAGCAGATATGGACCGGGCCTGCCGATTTCGACAATCCCTGGGTAACTGCTTACTTCGCCAGCTTTCCCGAACAGGTGCGCCGTATGCCCTTTGAGGCCCTCTGCACCGGACACCCAGATCCAATAAGGGTCGTGGCTTTTGCGTCTGAAGAGGCCATCCACACACTGCTTCCAGATGTTTCCGCCCTGGATTGTGCATGGACGATCACCAGGCGCGGCAATTATGGCAGCGCGGAACTGGCGATTATGAACCCTACTTGTTCGAAGGGGAGCGGTGTTGCAACACTGGCGAAGTATCTCGACATCCCGCTGGACCAGGTGATGGCGATTGGTGACAACAATAATGATATTGCAATGCTGCGGTTAGCTGGCTGGGGTGTTGCAATGGGGCAGGCCTCTGAAGTTGTAAAAGCGGCTGCACAGGCCGTTACAGCCTGTAATTGGGAGGAGGGGGTTGCGCTGGCAATTGAACGTTACGCGCTGCGCCGCGAGGCAACAGCCGACTCAAATTCTCTTAAGCGTACTACCTGGCTGTGATTAGGAGCGGCCTGCCAGCGCTTCTGCTGCACCAGTTGCAAAGCATCCCGCGCATGCATGCCGCCGTAAACCAGCACGGCACAGGCAAGCAGGGCACTACGCCCGACCCCGTGCTCGCAGTGAATCAATACCCGCCCCCCCTGCTCCATACGCTGCTGTACCCATTGCGCACCCTGCATCATTTGCTCGATGGTGAAGGGGCGGGTGTCGGGAGTAGGCAGGTATAATAACTCTATATGCTCTTTTGCTAGTGCCTGGGCATCGTCGCGGTGTTCGGCGCGTGTATCTACGACATGGGTTATGCCTACCCCGGCCAGCGCCTTGATATCCTGTGGGCGAATGCGCCCACCAACAGCCAGGTGGTCTGTGATCCAGCTCATATTGAGCTGGTCCGGTAAGGGGATATGCAAAGCCAGAGCGAGACGCGCGGCCCGTGAGTTTTCTGGGAAGAGATGAGCAGCGATACGCGTCCAGAGACGATAAAGCACTCGCACGATGCCCGTAAAAAGCCAGCGCGTCGTGGAGAAGTGTACATGGGGAGCCTCCGCGAGCGGAGCTTCCGGCGTAGCCCCGGTAGGAGGGGGAGTTATGGTTGGATCAGGAGTCGCGGCTGGATCGGGCGGCATGACAGGAGTATCCTTTTTATTTCGATGCAACTAACGGAGGAAGCGCAGTATGCACTACCTCGTGATTATTATACAGTTCATCGCGGCGCATGACACGATTTAAAGCGGCAAGCGCGCACTCAATCATGCTATCATCCGGTTCGCGAGTAGTCAAACCCTGTAAAGCAAGCCCTGGAGCAAGCAGCCAGCGTACGAGGCGATAGCGGTAGTTAGCCGCTCCAAGACGCATTAATTCATAGGCGATACCCGCTATCACGGGCACTAAAATCACACGCGAGACAACCTTAATTAGCAGCGGGGGTGAGCCAACCAGGGCAAAGACAAAGATGGAGAGGACGACTACCAGCAGCAGGAAACCTGTGCCGCAGCGCGTGTGCACCCGTGAGGCCTGGCGCACGTGCGGGACATCTAAGGGTTCGCCATGCTCCATTGCGTTAATGGCTTTATGCTCAGCGCCATGATAGCCGAAGAGACGCTGAATATCGGGAATGCGTCCAATCAGGTACAGGTAACCAATGAGCAGCCCCAGGCGAATTAGCCCTTCGAGCGCCAGGTTGAGCCAGCCCTCGCCTATCTGATTATGAAGCAGGCCAGTTATCAGCAGCGGCCCCAGGAAGAAGACGGCTACGGCAAAGCCCAGCGAGATGAGCAGAGTGATACCCAGGGCTATCCCGCCAATCTGTGGAGGTGGCGCTGGCTCTTCAGGCAAGGCACCAGCGGCACTACCGGGAGTGTGGATCCCTGGCATGCTGGATCCCTCAGGTTGAACGGCAGCTTCACCGGGATCGATTGCGCCGGTGGCTATATTGGCCGAAAGGGTCATCATGCGTGTTCCCAACACCAGCATTTCCCATAGTAATAGCATGCCGCGTAAAAATGGCAGGCGAAAAAGACGATTTTGATACAGCCTGGGATTCAGCGCTTCTTCATAAAGATAGATGCTGTTATCTGGCCGCCGGACTGCCACAGCAGCCGATGCACGTCCTCTCATCATCACTCCTTCCATCACCGCCTGACCACCATAATAGAATTTTGCCATGCAGATATCCTGCCTTTCAGTTGGCCCTATGACCTAACTATCAGGAGACTGATCCAGCGAATGTTTTAAGGTTGCCTGAGAATGCAATTGCAAAGGGCTATGTACAGGCCGCCGCAAAAACGTTAAACGCGGCAACCTGTTGGGCGATACACGGGCTGATGCCCTGCGTAAACCTTGCAGCCTGGGCCTTATCCTGCGCACAGGTGGACCTGTGCGCGGAAGCCTGGATATCTTGCGGCGTTGCCTCAATCCCTGTGCGCTCTGCCAAACGCCTGGCGCACCAGCAGGAGGGAGAAAACTGAGAATATAGTCCGCGATATCGAAAGACGCTCGCGGGCGACTAATGCGTTTAGCGTTTTCTACTTGCTGGCGCAGCAACTGAGATCCAGGTTTCAGCAGCCGGCGCAACGTATCGATCAACTCGACTGAGTCGTACGCCAGCACGCCAACATTATTTTCTACAACATAGGTAACGTTGCCCTCTTCCTGGCCCGGAACATAGCCGCTAAGAATAATCGGCAGGTTACATGCCAGCGCTTCACAGATCGTTCCCGGACCCGCCTTGGTCACTATCACATCAGAGGCATGCATCATTTCGGGCATATTCTGCACAAAGCCAAAAACTCTCGCCGGAACAGGCAAGCTCGAACGTGTGCGCTGGAGCTGCATGTACAGCCGCTTATTGCGACCGGTAATGATGAGCAACTGAACGGGTAAGCGTGCCTGTGCGATAGTGTATACCGACGAACGCAGCCCCCTCGCGCCCTCACCGCCACCTACCAACAAGATGACCGGTTTGCCAGGCTCCAAGCCTAATTTGCGCTGCAGTTCCTGCTTACTCTCCATTAGCAGCGTAAACTTGGGGTCGATTGGCATACCCAGGATGTGGACACGCTCAGGGTCGAAGCCTCGTTGTAAATAAATATCTCTAGCATACTCTGTTGGCACGATATAGGCATCCGCTCCTGGTGCAAACCAGGCATAATGGAGGCTGATAAGATCGGTTACCACGGTGAGGAATGGGATGTGGAATTCGAGGTCACGCAAGGCGCGAATGGTGACATGATTCAATAAAGGGTGAATCGAGACGATTATGTCAGGCTGTATACTGGTAATGAGGCGCAGCAGGCCGTTATGTAGGAGAGGCGAGGCGAGAGTTTGAAAAGCGGAGATACTTTGAGCCTGGTTGCTCAGATGAAAGAGGCGCCCATACAGTTTCGGATTGTAGCGGATCGCTGGCCCGTAGAGTTTCGCAGCCTCGCGCAGGGGAAAACTACTATATTCCTCGAACACATCAACTATTTCGATGCGATAGCCCGGCGGTGCAGGTGTGTACGCTTGCCCCTGAGGGGCAGTCTGCTGTTGTTCTAGCCATTCATCTTGCTCTTTTTGGGCAATGAGAGTTATGGCATGGCAAATCGCGTTCGCAGCGCTGCGATGCCCGGCACCGGTGTCGGCTATAAGGAAAAGTATGGTTCTTTGAGGCCCTTTCAACGGGTGTTTCCCTTTTTGTACAACACTGTAAACGTACAAATAAAGAGGGATAAAGTGCTCTGATAAAAAGCCTTTATCCCTGTGACCTCATTCCTGAATGGCTTACTCTTCCTTCAGGTTGAAGCGTTTGCGGAAACGCTCTACGCGTCCAGCAGCATCAAGAATACGCTGCTGCCCGGTGAAGAATGGATGGCAATTTGAGCAGACATCAACCTTCAAGACGGGCTTGATACTAAGTGTTTGAAAGCTATTTCCACAGGCACAACTTACTGTAGCTTCAACGTAAGTTGGATGTATTCCTTTTTTCATGGCAACCCCCGAGTAAATTGAACATTTGTGAGCATGATTGTACATGGATGGCGCTATTCCGTCAAGAGGTTAGACTACCCTGCCAACGATCTGCTGCACGTTTTACTAATTCCATCATAGTATAACACTTTTTGGGGGGGAATTATGCCCGAAATCCTTTTTTGTTGCAACTCTATTCTCTTAGCCAGGCAGGGCGACCGCAAGGGCTAGACCAAAAGACCGCATGCCCACCACACCACAGGGCGACCGCAAGGGTCCACACCACCCCACTCCACCGCCCTCGCCCCTACTATACCAAAGGCAGGGCGACCGGCACCCGATTTGTGTTAGAACCTCTGTAAGGCCTCGACCCAGTCCCCTGCGTTGCCGGTGACCGACCAGTGAGAGCTTCTACCTATGCCGTTGGAGATGGTTGTCTCGTAGCCCAGCATCACCACGTATTCTTGGCCTTGATAGGTCATGGTAAATGCCTCGCACTCCAATCTCCCTATATAGAAAGAGGCTCGCTGTTTGACGGAACTCAGGTCTTTGAGGGGGGCATAGAAGAATACGCGCTTCTCACCGCGATTCTCAGCGCACAAGAGTTCATTATCGAAGAGGTAAAGCCGTCCTCTTGCGACCAGCTCGCCCCTGGAGTTGAAGAGTGTCATCAGCGTGAAAGCTCGTGGGCGGCGCACCTGTATGTGTTCGGCCAGCGCCTGCTCGGCCTGGGCCCGCTGCTCCGGCGGCAAGCCCTCCAAATGCAGGCGAATATAGCGCGTTTCGCCAAAGACGTGCCCCAGACCTTCTTTTCCTTTGCTTGCACGCAGGTATTCTTCTCCTTCGTTTACGGCAAAACGGGCCTCTGACCACGCCATCTCTTGCTGGTTTTCCCCTGGAAACTGCACATGCACCCTGCCGGGTTCGATCCACACGCCAGAACGTCTATAGCTATACAGTAAGATCAACATTGGCAACAGGAAAGCCAAGGCCAGGAATCCAATCAGATAAGCAGCTAAGAGCAATAGATCATGGGCGCCAGATAGTGCAGGAAAAGTTGAAAGCAGCACTAGTGAACCAGCTACTACGAGAACGAGAGCGGAAACAATGGCTATGATGGTGAGACGACGGGTATGGATGGCAAAACGATATTGCATTGTAGTATCGATATTCAATTTCATTCAATGCTCCTGATATGCGTAACTACATAGGTACTTTTCTTATGCAGCCTGCGGCGGCAGGCAAGGGAAAAGGAAGAAAGCGAGGATTACCTGCCCCCCAGGCAGGGTCCCTCGCGCTCCGGCCAGGGGACTGCGTCCCCGGCACCCCTGCTAAGTAGTTACTATGAATCTGTTTACGTGTGGTACACTGGTGTCAGAAATTTATTCATTCGCTGAAGTGTAACACATTAAGGACCGCTTTTATAGCATGATTGAACGATATTCGCTGCCAGAGATGGCCGCCATCTGGTCTGCGACGCATAAAACCGATATATGGCTGCGGGTTGAACTGCTCGTCTGCGAAGGATGGGCGCGCGAGGGCGTTATCCCCCAGGATGCTATCAAGAAAATTCGCGCTGCTGGTTATGACCCACAACGCATGCAAGAGATCGAAGAGGAAACGCATCACGATATGATTGCATTCCTGCGCTCCGTCCAGGAACAACTGGGGCCAGAAGGGCGCTTTATTCATCTCGGGTTGACTTCTTCTGATGTATTGGATAGCGGCCTGGCCGTGCAACTCAAGGAGGCGGGAGTACTACTCAGCCAATCCCTGGCCGAACTTGTAGAGACAGTAGCGCAGGCAGCCGTACAGTATAAATATACACTGATGGTTGGACGAACGCACGGCATTCACGCCGAACCGATCACGTTTGGCTTAAAACTGGCGCTATGGGTAGACGAGCTGCGGCGAGGACAGCAGCGTCTTGCAGCAGCACTTGAACAGGTAGCAGTGGGCAAAATATCAGGAGCTGTCGGCACGCATGCTACCGTGTCACCTCAGATCGAGGAGTTCGTCTGCGAACAACTGGGCCTGGGAGTTGCGGCGGTTTCCAGCCAGATTGTACAACGCGACAGCCATGCTCACTTCATTACGATCCTGGCACTTATTGGCAGCTCGCTGGAAAAGATGGCGCAGGAGATTCGTCACTTACAACGCACAGAAGTGGGCGAGGCCTTTGAGCCGTTTGGCAGCGGTCAACAGGGTTCTTCAGCGATGCCGCACAAACGCAACCCGGAATTGTGTGAACGCATCTGCGGGCTGGCCCGTGTCCTGCGGGGTTTTGCTGTGACGTCGATGGAAAATGTGGCGCTGTGGCACGAGCGCGATATCAGCCATTCTTCTGCGGAGCGGATCATCATTCCCGATGCCTGCACTTTGCTTCATTATATGCTGCACCTCTTCAATCAGGTCATGGACGGGCTGCAAGTTGATGAAGAACGCATGCGTACCAACCTGAACATGACAGGTGGCCTCATTTTCTCACAGCGCATCCTGCTGGCTCTGATCGATAAAGGGGTGGGGAGACAGGAGGCGTACAAGATGGTACAGCGTAATGCGAAAAAGGTCTGGGGCATGTCGAGTAGAGGTGCTGTAGAAGGACAGGCGTTGATTGAGTTCCTCAATAATGACGAGGAAGTTATGCAGTATCTTTCACCCAATGAGCTGGCCGAATTGACGGATACCGATTATTACGTCAGGTATATCGATACGGCGTTTGCAAGGTTGGGGTTATGATAGGGGGGTGAATTGGCCTGGCGAGATTTACATGATGCATTTGTCCCGTATAAATAGCAAGAAAGGGGCGGAGGGCGACGCAAGCGTCCCCACCCCACATCCATTCCACCCCCGCCCCTACGGGGGTAGGGAGCAGGAACCACCCATCCGCCGGGGGAAATTGCTTCAGTTTGTTCTGATTGGCGCTGCGCTCGAGTTACTCTATTTAGTTGTATTTGCGCTCGCCCCTTTGTCTACGATTAATGGGCACGCCTCGCCACTGGCGACGGCCTGGCCCTGGACACTTGCGCCTTCACAATTTCTTTTCCACGTGGCATGGAGCGCGAGCGGTAAGTATACGGGCGGCGGCATCTACTACCTGCTGCTCGGCCTGGTATTGATTGCGCTAAGTGCTATCTACCTGTATGCGGTTGTATGGGCTTTCCGGAGGCGCGATAAGATACACATCACTTCTCGCTGGCCGCTTTTGCTCCTGGTAGGAGCTGCGGTGTTTGGTGCTACGCTATTATTCTTGCCCGCGCTCTTCTCGAATGATGTCTTCAGCTACATTTTTACCGGGCGCATGCTTACCATCTATCACGCCGATCCAATGAATACGGTGCCCGCACAATTTCAACAAGACCCCTATCTTCCCTGGATAACCCAGCCCGGCGTGCCAATCATCTATGGCCCACTGTGGCTTGCCATCACATCGCTACTAGTGGGAGTGGGCAATAGTCCGATTACTACGTTACTGCTTTTCAAAGGCCTGGCTCTGCTCTCTCACCTGGTCAATTGCCTGCTGATCTGGGCCATTCTTGGCAAGATAGCGCCTGCGCGCCGCCTGTCGGGAACACTGCTCTATGCCTGGAATCCGCTCGCGCTGGTCGAGTTAGCCGGAAATGGTCATAATGATGGCTTGCTGATCTGTTTACTGCTGCTGGCAAGCTGGCTCCTTGTACAGCAAAGGGGAGGGTGGTATGATGCTGGAGCTTTTGCGTTTACCGGGCTTGCAATCAGCCTAAATTTTGTTGGGTTAATATTTGCTCCCCTGTATACCTGGTTCAGTGTGCGCTTGGCACTTACCCGTCCGGCCAACGCTGCTGCGCTGGCACCTATCCGTCTCACCAACGCTGCTGCGCAGCTACCCTCCGGGTCAGGTGAGACGCAAGGAGAGCTAGTGCTTCGCACTCAGGCCGGACGAAAGGAGAATGAACGGGATAACGTTCGCGTGGTTTGGGGCTGCTGCTGGAGGGCGCTGGTAACGTTGATTACGCTATTGATTGTATATCTCCCATTCTGGCATGGCGGCTCAACCTTTGTGGCGATCAGTACATCAATTGATATGCAACATTTCGTACATTCTCTGCTGGCTATGGTGGCAGTTCCACTTGACTGGTTATATAGCCAGGTAGCGCAGGGTGCAAATTTTCCTGCAAATTATATGCAACCATCCAGCGCCGCCAATACGATGCTGGCGGCTTCAGGTTTGTTTATTTTTGCCTTGATTTATCTTTACCTTTTGGGCAAGGTGAGAAAGGCTCCTGTTACGATTGCGGATGGGCATTCCACGGGGGGCGATGCAAGCATCCCCGCCCTACCCCACACATCCCCCGCCCCTACGCGGGATGAGGGGCCTTATGTGACAAATGAGCACCTCCGGGGCGATGCAAGCATCCCCACCCTACCCCACACCTCTCCCGCCCCTACGCGGGACATGTTGGGGGTTGAGGTGCTCTTCAGTTGCCTGAGCGCAGCGATCTTAGGGTACGTGGTGTTTGTAGCGGGGGTATTCTGGCCGTGGTATAGCTTGTGGGCGCTATGGATCGTGGCGCTGCGCCGTTTCGATGCGCTCTCGGTGAGTGCATTATTGCTGTCGTGCACTGCGCTGCTCACCTATTCCCTGCTCTACCTGGACCGGTGGCCGATTGCTCTATATCAACCATTACTCATTTTCGGTATACCATTTGTCTATCTGATTGTGAAAAGATCTTATTCCGACCGGAAACGCACTGCGTGCTAGTGCTGCGCACTCATCCGGTCGGATCAGTAGTAAAGAAGAAACGAAAGGAACGGGCTCGGATATGGGCGACGAGGTAAAACAGCGTAAGATTGAACATGTCAGCGTTGCTTTAGGGCAGGATATCTCCGTGGCGCAACGCGCGAATTGGAACGACATTCAATTTGTTCACCAGGCGTTACCAGAGGTGAACCTGGATGAAATCGAGACCTCGGTCAAGTTTCTTGGACATACGCTGCGCTATCCCATTTTCATCTCTTCATTAACGGGGGGGCATCCCGATGTGACTGCGATTAACCGCAACCTTGCTCGCGCAGCAGAGCAGTATGGCCTGGCTCTTGGCGTTGGCAGCCAGCGCGCGGGTATTGTCAACCCTGATGTCAGCAGTAGCTATGCTGTGACACGCGAACACGCGCCCAACACTTTTCTGATCGCCAATATTGGCGCTCCACAGTTAATTGCGCAGTCACGCCACGAGCCATTTACGATTGGACAGGTTGAGCGTGCAATTGAGATGATCGGGGCAAACGCGCTGGCAGTACATATGAATAGCCTTCAAGAAGCGGCCCAGTCCGAGGGTGACCGGCGCGCAGTTGGCGAGGCAGCAGCGCTTAAAAAGCTAACCGGCCAGGTCGGCGTTCCGGTGATTGCCAAGGAGACAGGGGCCGGTGTCTGCCGCGAACAGGCTCTGCTACTGCGTGATTGCGGTGTTGCTGCCATCGATGTAGGAGGCGCCGGCGGGAGTAGTATGCCGGCGCTGGAGGCGGCACGATCGCAAGCGCGTGGCGATGAGAAGGCAAGGAATATCGGTCAGCTTTACCGGGATTGGGGCATAGCCACACCTGTTTGCATCGTCGAAGCAAGCGTGGCAGGTCTGCCTTTGATTTCTACAGGAGGTGTGCGTAATGGCCTGGATATAGCCCGCGCACTCGCCCTGGGAGCTACACTCGTTGGTATAGGTTTTCCTTTCCTCAAGGCTGCGAGCGAGAGTTACGAGGCAGTTTGCGAACTGCTCGAGAGGTTTGTAGCCGAGCTTAAAGTGGCGATGCAACTGAGTGGCGCAGCAAACACCGGTCAGTTGCAGCAAGTAGATATTGTTGTTACGGGGGAGACGCGCAACTGGTTGACGATGCGCGGATTTGAGGAGACGTTGAAGGCGATGGCGCAACGCAGGTGGGCGAGGATGCAGAATCGTGTTTCCTGAAAAGGCTGGAGGAAGACGGGGAGAAGAAGCAGATGACCTCTCAACATGCCGCCCGGCGCATCGCGATTGTGACCGGTGCGAGCCGTCGCCGGGGTATTGGAGCTGCTGTATGCCGGGCGTTGGCACAAGCAGGCAGCGATATCTTTTTCACGCATTGGAGTCCGTACGATCACCGCATGCCCTGGGGGGCGGAAGAAGACGAACCGGCCCACTTGCAAAGACAGGTGCAAGCATCAGGCGTGCGCTGTGAGCACCTGATGATCGATCTCGGGACAGTCGAAGCTCCACTGCGCATTATGCAGGCTGTGGAGGCACAGTTGGGACCTGCTTCCATCCTGGTCAACAATGCCACCCATGATGATACCGAGGCCCCCTTTGACCAGCTGGATGCTCCCACATTAGATGCCTATTACGCGGTGAATATGCGAGGAACCATGCTGCTGAGTATCGAGTTTGCGCGACGTTTTGCGTTGCAGTCGGGCGGACGGATCATCAATCTGACCTCGGGACAAGGGCGCGGAGCGATGCCAGGCAAACTCGCCTATGTCGCCACGAAAGGAGCCATTGAGGCATTCACCGTCACGCTGGCAGTGGAAGTCGCTCCACGAGGGATCACGGTTAACGCGGTCGATCCTGGCCCCACCGATACGGGGTGGATGACCGAGGAGGTGAAACGAGAACTCATGCCGCGTTTTCCTATGGGACGTCTTGGACAACCTGAGGATGCAGCCCGCCTGATCACCTTTTTGGCAAGCGAGGATGCTGGATGGGTTACCGGTCAGATCATTCACTCGACTGGCGGGTTCTAACTGGTCCGGGTGAAAGTTGAGCGTCCTAGCTTACCTTCACCCGGCGAGCCTCACGCTGCTTCAGATGATATTCGATGATAGCCCGATGTCCAGCGTCGAGCGCCGCATCTCGCGAGGTTTCTCCTGGCCGTGTCGAAACGGTGATGTTCAGTTCAGGAATAGTCACCTCGAGATGATCTCCAACTGATTTTAGGTGTAACGTGAATGTTGGATTGTTGCTCATATCCCGATTATAGCACAGAAAGAGAAACATCTATAGAGAGAATATCACTTGCCTGCTGGTGACATAGTACACCCTATCATAAAATCGTTCCGCGTTTTGTGGCACGCGGAACGAAGGAGAGCTAACTACGAGTCCTATTTCTCCTAGTTAACTCTCCTATTGTTTGCTAAAATTGCTCACAAATTGAAGTAGTTGAAAGAAAGAGGAAGGCTCGATGAAACTCACGCTTGAATTAATGCCAAGTACGGCGTGGCTGCATTCGCTCCATACCTATTTAACCACAAAGGCATGGAGTACTCTACGTAAGAAAGTCCTTGAAGAGTATAACTTTAGCTGCGGTATCTGTGGCGTTACGACTGGACAGCTCAACTGTAATGAGCAGTGGGAATACGATGACGAAACAAATACCCAAAGACTCGTTAGGTTAGTAATGTTGTGTCAAATGTGCCATCTGACAGCCCACATGATGGAGCGAGGCAGTATCACTCACGATGTCCTAGCCGAGCACTTTGTGAGGGTGAATGGTTGTTCACGTCAAGAGTTTGAAGCGTATTATCAGCAATGCTGTGAAGAGCAGACACGACGAGAAATCCGCGATGATGGAGGACCTGTACTATGGGAACAAGATTGGGGAGAGTATACCTCGCTTCTCGCGCAAGAAGGCAGTTTGAAACAAGGATACCAATGGGAGAATGGGTACATCGTATCTATTGGTTCAAGGAAGCGTTTAAGGAAGCTCCGCTCGCATACCGATTAGCAGGCTACTGCAAGCTCGTTCCGAATACCACAAAACGCGGAACGCACTTGCGGTAGCCTGTACTTAGCTTGACATGTATACATTATGGTGCTAAAATGTATACATGGATAAGAAACAAGAAAAACGCTTCTCAGTACGCTTTCCTCTTGATGTACTTGAAGCAATACGGCAGTTGGCACAGGAGGAGGATAGGTCACTAAATGGTGAGATTATTCAAGCAGTACGTGAGTACATTGCAAAGCGGAGAAAGGAGCGCAAAGGCAATGCCTGACGATGTACCGCTCAAACGCTGCCCTCATTGCCCTGAAGGGCAACAATGGCATCCTGCTACTCCTGAGTTCTTTTATCGCAGTAAAAATGGCTTGCACAGTCTATGTAAAGACTGCAAGTGTTCTTATGAGAAATCTCATCGAAACCTGCCAGAAGTAAAGGCCCATTCACATGAATGGCACAAAAGTTATTATCAAAAACATTGTTCAGAGATAAAAGAGAAGAACAGCCTCCCTAGCGTGCGCGAAAATCATAGCGCCAGGATGAAGGTCTATCTACCGTTATATCGAAGTAGACCAGATGCACAAGATAAAAAGCGATCCTATGATATCAATAGACGGGCTCATAAAAAGGCTGCACCAGGTACTCATACCTTACAAGAGAGCAAAGAGCAGTACCAGAGACAAGGAGGCAAATGCTATTGGTGTCAGCGGAAAATCGAATGGGGCGAGCATCACGAAGATCATATCATCCCTCTAACACGTGACGGTGCCACAAACGATATCTCAAATATTGCGATTGCCTGTCCTACTTGCAATCGCAGAAAGAAAAACAAACTTCCTCATGAGTTCTACGAAGGCGGGAGATTATTGTAGCTACTCGATATGACTATTCTCATTCATATTCCAAGTATACCACACAAGAAAGCATGGCATGCAGATGGCAATGAGCATGGCACCGCTCAAGATAGGTCGCTCAGGATGGATGAGCACCGCTCAGATATTCCTCACCCACTACGGTTCCCTGAGTCGTAGCCACGCTACACCGACTCAGGGAACCGACTACGTAGGAGTGTCAGAAGCTGCAGGGCTTTAGCCCCTGCGGAGTGTCACTCATGTCCCAGTTTCACACGCGAATGAGGCGATAGAGGTCGCTATCCAGGCTGCACCATCAGATGATACGTTGCATCCGTAGTGAACGTAAATGGCGTAGCTGGTGGGTTGACCTTTGGGAAGGGCACCGACGCAGCAAAGTGAACCGTGTGCATCCCTGGACTCAGCGGCGTCAGTATAATCCAGAATCCATCGGCTACTGCGCGGCTGGTCAGTGGGCATGATCCATCTGCCGGACAGAGTCCAAAGGGGTTTCTAGCCACCGTTGTAAACGTGAAAGGTGGGGATACTGCCCGGAAATTCGGCAAATTTTGCAATGTCACCCCGTCGACATCAGCCTCTAATGATGCATCTTCATCAAGGGCGCGATTAGCCTGGGCTGTGGCGCAGGCTAGCAGGTCAGCATCACTCGTACCGTTTGGTAGGTGAGGAATGAAACATGACTGTCTAGGCGTCGTCTCTTGTTGCTCCCGCGCTTCTGCGACCGACCACTCTGCGTTGAAGACCGGGAACATAATATTCTTCCCAGAAGGGACAATGCAATTGCGGACGGCTATACCCCTCCTGTTTGTTGCCCCAGCCAGGAACCACATCTGGCCTGAGGGTTCCGCCGGACAGTGAGCAAATGTCGTCACCGAGAATGCATACCGCCACCATCGTGCACTCCATTGGCCATATGTCAGCCCCCCGACCTGGCCGTTTATCGGGAGAACGCCCGGGTTTATATTTTCTGCAAATACCGCCGGAGTCGACATGATAAGCGCCATAACCACCATAACCACTGCCAGGCTGCTTCGCCAGTACTTCACACTGGCTTTCATGACTATCTATCTCCTTTTTGTTGTGGGGACGACTTGTTCCAAGTCGTCCCCACGGTTGCCAGTTAATACGCACTACACAAACACACAAAAATTGCCAGAGATAGAGTCGCTACCACAGAAAGGAAATGCCGGATCGAAGGTTGATTGTTGAGGCTAAGAGGTGCAAAACGCGCGCTGATATTTCCTCAACAGGCTAAGTATAGGAGGAGAGAGGTTGGTTATTGGTTGTGAATTTGGTAAAGATAAGACTATTAATGGATCAATTCGGTTTAGATTATGTCACTTTATTATACAAATGGAAATAAGCAGAAGTATAACAAAACGTCGAGGAATAGTAGGGTTTCTGGCAAGTAAGCCGCATCCTAGTAAAGAAGCTGCGGGTGCCTACATTAACTCCCGCAGTTCTTCCAGTGTATTCACATTGATAAACGAACGCAACTGGGGATCGACCTCGCGCAGTTGGGCCTCTTCAATGTACTGCACGCGGGCTGCTTCTAACAGACAACGGAGGTCGTGCCGCCCCTGCTGTAGACGCTGCTCGATCGATGGGAGTATGGAGCGCGGGTAAACAGCCAGCAAAACCTGTGGGACATTGTTTACCAGGGGAACAAGCAAGGTATGTGTGTCGAGCGCTTGAACTTGTGTAAGTAGCAAGGATAATAGGGCGGGTTGGACAAAGGGCATATCTACGGCCACAACCAGCGCATGTGATGTATGTATCTCGCTCAAGCCGCTATACAATCCCATTAGCGGGCCATAATCGGGTACTTTATCGTATGCGACGCGCACGCCAGGCAAGCTATAGCCCGCAGCATGCGCCTGGTCGCGAGCAACAATCACTATCTCTGTACAACAGGCAACCAGTACAGAGGCAAGGTGCTCAACGAAAGTAACTGCTTGACTGCCCGGAAGCGGCAGCAGGGCCTTATCTTTACCCATGCGGCTGCTACGGCCTCCGGCCAGTACAATGCCAGTGATCGAGTGATGATCATGCACAGGCCATGCTACCTACCTGGATGAGGCTGCCTTGCGCTTGCTGCTCTTTGGTATGTACTGCCCCCGTTTTTTGTACGCCAGGTAGTTGGCCTGTTCCTTTGGAAACTTGCGCACAAGATAGACGATCCAGACAATGGCCCAGGCCAGCAAAGCGGCGAGCCAGAGGTAGCGCCAGAAACGCCAGGCGAAAAAGTATTCGTACAGGTAAGCGCGCGCAAAGATCAGCGGATAGCCAATGATGCAGATGACGGCAAACCAACCCAGGAAGCGATCGAGCATATACT
>Ga0207646_10001291_pt1 | contig 31209 bp, 26 predicted proteins | sample KBSK5502metaG_FD_184343 | JGI IMG/M metagenome (GOLD analysis project Ga0207646, IMG submission 184343) | Corn, switchgrass and miscanthus rhizosphere microbial communities from Kellogg Biological Station, Michigan, USA - KBS K5-50-2 metaG... | ecosystem: Host-associated > Plants > Roots >... | reverse complement strand
CGGCACACGACGTGGTTGACGCCGAACGGTTTCGAGGTGAGGTTGCGCACGCGGCGGATCTCGTCGCGCAGGTCGTCGCGGTTGCGGCCGAGCGCGCCGATGATGCCGAGCCCGCCGGCGTTGCTGACCGCGGCCACGAGCTCGGCGCTGGTGTAGGTGGCCATGCCGCCCTGGAAGATCGGGATCTCGATGCCGAGGAGGTCGCAGACTGGCGTGCGCAGGCGGCTCATGCCTTGACCGACCTGATCGCGAAGACGCAGTCGCCCGACCCGGTGACCGTGCCGCACTCGACCTCGTCCACCAGCCAGTCGTTGGCCAGGCCGGCCCAGCGGAGGAGCGCCTGGTAGCTGCCGATCCAGAAGTGGCAGGCCCTGTCCTTCTTATGTCTGCCCGCGGCGAAGGGGTTCTGGTAGTGGACAACCCAGAAGCGATTGGCATCCACCTCGCGCCAGGCGTGCGCGGGCTCGCCGCGCATGGCGTCGAGGCTTTCGACGTGGCCTTTCAGAAGCAGCGCGATGCGCTTGCGGCCAGGCACGAGCTTGATTGCTCTTTGTTCCCTCGACGCTGCCGGCCGGCCGCCGAGTCCGCGCTCAGCGGTGCGGCGGCCCCACTCGGTCAGCCGCTGCGCGGATTCGCCTTCGAAGACCGTCTCGAAAGCCGTTGTCATGGCGGCGAGCGTGGCGATGCGGTTCTGGCCGTCTGGTGACGCGGCCGACTGGACCCGCGGCCATGCCGGTCCGGCTGATTCTTTCGCGCCGAGCATCGCGCTGTCGAAATACCAGTCAGCGACCGTCGTGCCGGCGGGCAGGAGGCGGGGCAGGCCCATCTGCTCGAGGGTGGTGACGGCGGGACCTGCGGATGAAGAGACCGGAACAGGAATCGGCTCAGGTTGAGTTGGTGGCCTCGCTGGTGACGCTGTCTTTACTGGGACGGGCGTGACGGCGCTGCGTCTTTGCGGCACTTTTCCAAGCAGCGCGACCAGATCTCTCACCGACGAGGGTCGCTGCTTCGGGTCCTTGGCCATGGCTCTACCCAGCACGGCGTCGAGCTCGTCGGGAAGGGTCGCTTTGAGCGCGGACGCGCTGGGGACCGGCTGGCTGACGGTGGCGATCGCGACCTCGACGGGGGTCGCGCCGCCGAAGGGCATCGTCCCGGTCATCATCTCGAAGGTCATGACCCCCATGGCGTAGATATCGACGCGGTGATCGAGATCTTGTCCGAGCACCTGCTCGGGGGCCATGTAGCCGGGGGTGCCGAGCGCGAAGCCGGCGCTGGTGAGCTTGGTGTCGCTGGTGGCGCTGCGCGCGAGCCCGAAGTCGGCGAGAACGGCGCGGCCGTCGTTGTGGATGAGCACGTTGTTGGGCTTGAGGTCGCGGTGGATGATGCCGGCGTCATGCGCATGCTGCAGGCCAAGGCCGACTTCTCTGAGATAGCGCCACGCGGTCGAGCCGTCGAGCGTGCCCTTGTCGAGGATGTCCCGCAGCGTTCCGCGCTTGATGAGCGGCATGGTGATGAAGATGACGTCGGGGGTCACGACGAAGTCGTAGATGGGGAGGATGTTCGGGTGATCGAGCCTGGCGAGGGTTTTCGCCTCGAGCTCGAAGCGCTGGAGAAACGCGTTGTCGTTCTTCAGTGACGGCGCCAGGGCCTTGAGCGCGACCTCCCGGCCGAGCGGCTGCTGGATGGCGCGATATACGACGGCCATGCCGCCGGCGCCGAGGCGTTCTTTGATGTCGTAGTTGGCGATTCGTCCGCCTGAGAGGTCGGAGGGGTCCTTCACTTTGCGGCGTAAGAATAGGCAGCGCAGGACCGAACCTTTATCTCCGTTTACACCTTCATGCCCGCCAAAGTGACCCATCGGCTAACCGAACTGTTGTTCGGCCAGGCGGCCAAAAGCAGGCGCTCTTCCCGTATTGGAGCCGAGTTCAGGCAGGGCGCGCTGTGCTCGGCACTCGCGCCCGGGGCATTTGTCCTAACGATTGACCTCCGCGGTAGGGGTCTGATACGGTGACCCGAGTCTCTGGGGGACCCATCCGCCACGCGGGCGGGTTCGTGGAATTTTTTTAGGGGTAGTTATTGCGATTTAACCGCTACCTGACGCATGCCGTGTTCCTGGCCGTAGCGGTGGCCATCTCCGGTTATGCGACCATCGACCGCCACGTCACCAACACGCTCGGCCGTGGCTTGGGTCCTGTGAACGCCCAGGCGGTGGTGCTGGGCGAGGGTGGCTATGTCGGCGACATCGCCTTTGGGCGGTACAGCACGATCATCAAACCGGTCGCGATTCCAACATCTGCCCCGGCCAGTCACGCGCCGCTGCACTACACCGTGCAGTCGGGCGAGACTCTGACCTCGATAGCGACGAAGTTCCACGTCACGGTCAGCCAGATCCGCTGGTCCAACAATGGCTTGTTTCAGTCGGCCTCGATCCTGCCGGGCATGCAGATCGTCATCCCGCCCACCCCAGGGGTCGTGGTAACGGTCAAGCCCAGCGACACGCTGCAAAGCCTGGCCAACGCGTACAAGGTCGACCCGGCCGCGATCCTCGACTACAACCGCCTGCGCTCGTCAACCTTGGTCGCCGGCTCGACGCTCGTGATCCCAGACGGCGTCGGCCCCGCGTTCCCGCCTCCGCCGGTGCTGTGGCAGGCGCCCACCGGCTCGGGCGGTGCGATGCCGACGGTCGTGAAGTCGTGCTGTTTCGGTCCGTACGCGGGCACCGGGTTCCCGGTTGGCTGGTGCACGTACTACGTGGCCACGTGGCGCAACGTGACGTGGCGTGGTGACGCCGGCTGGTGGTACGAAAACGCCAGGGCGCAGGGTTACCCGGTCGGAGCCACGCCGAAGGTCGGCGCGATCATGGTGACCTGGGAGTCGTACCTGGGCCACGTCTCGTACGTCGAGGCGGTCAACGCGGACGGCTCGTGGACGGTTTCCGAGATGAACTACGTAGCGTTCGACGTGATCGACTGGCGCACCATCCACCCCGGACAGCTGGGCTCGCGCCTGGTGGGATTCATCTACGGCTAACTAACCGCCGGTATAGGTTCCCGAGCCGTCCGTTTCTCCCACTCGCTCTCCATCGATTCGACGTCGGGCTTCGCCGTTCTTAGTCCGGTGGCCGCGATGGCGGCAGCGATGATCAGCAGCGTCGGCGACGTAATCAGCAGAGCGTTCTGCAGGCTGCCGATGTGGTCGGAGATGAACCCGATGTCGAAGGTCGAGTGCGAGTCGCCGAACACGTGCGAGATGAAGAGCAGCAGCGTGACGCTGCTCGCGCGCAGCGCCGGCGACACCACGGCCTGCGAGATGGCGGTGAACGGGCCGGCGTACAGGTACATGCACACGACCGCGGCAAAAAAAGCCGGCACGAAGACCGGGATGGGACCGGCGTTCATCGGCGCGTAGAGCGCGATGACGATGAACACCGCGCCGCCGAGGAAACCGACGATCCCGACCTGCAGGTAGGCCTTTGGCGAGTCCTTGCCGAGGTGGTCGGCGATCCAGCCGCCGCCGAGCGTGCCCACGAGCCCGGCGAGCACGATGACGACGCCGGCAAGCAGGCCGCCCTGGCTGGCGGTGAGGTCGAAGCGCCGGTGGAGGAGTATGGGCAGCCAGAAGGCGTTGGACGCGAGCACGAAGTAGAGGAGCGTCTGGCTGAGGATCGTGGCCCGCAGTGTCGGGATCTTCATCAGCTCGAAGAACTTGCCGATGCTCGCGTCGTAGGTCTTGGCCACCGCCTGGCCGACTTTCTCGGCGCTGCCCCTTAGCGGTTCCCGCATCTGGAAGGCGAGGAAGGCGCACAGAAGGCCCGGCACGGCCGCGCCGAAGAACGCGACGCGCCAACCGTAATGGTCGGCGACGTAGCCGCCGCCGGCGAAGCCGACAGCGATGCCGATCGTGCTGCCGGCACCCCAGATCGACATCACCCGACCTCTTTGCTCTTTCGGAAACCAGTCCGAGAGCAGCGAGGTGCCGGCGGGGTAGTAGCCGGCCTCGCCGATGCCAAGCACCGCGCGGCTGAGGAAGAGGTGCGTGAAGTTGCGCGCGAACCCGGTGAAGAGCGTTGCGATGCTCCAGATGGTGACGCCGACGCCGATCACGACCTTGCGTACGCCGCGGTCCGCCCAGTAGCCGAAAGGCAGGGCCGCCACCGCATAGACGAGGAGGAACGCCGAGCCGAGCAGCCCGATCAGGGTGTCGCTGAGGCCGAACTCCTTCTGGATGATCGGCGAAGCCGCCGCGGCCACCCAGCGGTCCATGTAGTTGAGGAAGTTGATGGCGACCATGACGGCGAGCACATACCGGGCGTAGCCGCGCGTCACGCGGCCATTATGGGGACGGGCGGCCAAAGGGGAAACGGGTACGATACCCAGTCGCCAGGTTCACTTCGCGCTGGGTCGGCAAAGGGCACGTGGCGAGCCCAACGGTCTGTAAAACCGCCGCGAAAGCTTTGGGGGTTCGACTCCCTCCCGGCCCACCACTGTCATCTCTCAAGACATCGCGGACGTGGACGCCTGTTGCAAGACATCGTAGGCAGGCCATCACCATGAAGAGGCCGGGCTCGTTTTCACGAGCTTTCAGGGAGGACCAATCGCGGGCGCGCCCGAGTCGTTGAGCCGAGAGCTAACCGTAGCCGGATTGCCGCGGATTCGCCTCCACGACCTTTCAACACACCGCAGCCAGCCTGGCGCTCGACGCCTGCGTTTTTCTGAAGGTGGTTTAGGAAATGCTCGGGCACTCGACGATCGCCCTGACGCTCGATACATAGAGTCAGGTCATGACCGTGAACGCGCTGCTCGAGAAGGCCTGGACATCATTGAATCGCCGGGTCAGTGATATCGCGGCATCATAGCGCCACTGTGATATCGTGATGCCGTGCTGGACGATCCTGGAGATCGATTGCTCCGAGTGCCCATTGGATTTCCGCAAGAGCTTCATGAATGGCTTCGCGAGGCAGCGTTTCGACGAAGAACCACCATGGCGGAACTCGTCCGGGATGCGGTTCGCGAATACCGGGATCGGGTCGATCCGCAGCTCGGCCTTCCGCTGGAGCCACGGCCGTAGTGCTGCAACTTACCGAACGAATGTACGATGCAGCGGTGGGATCCGTTGTCCGCGGTTGACGTGATCGCCGACCGCAAATCTCGCGGCGCGTTTTTCACGCCGCCGGTGCTGGCGAACTTCCTCGCTAGATGGGCGATCCATGGCAACCCGGGCGCACGAGTCCTTGACCCGACTTGCGGCGAGGGCATTTTCCTGCTAGCCGCAGCGCGACAGTTGCGCGAACTCGGAGTCGTCGAGCAAAGACTCGACGACCAAATTCACGGCGTGGACCTGCACCATGAGTCGCTCGGCGAAACTAGCCGGCTACTCGAAGCTGAGGGCTTGGGCGCCAACCTTGTCGCGGAGGATTTCTTCGAGCTCGCACCACCGAACGAACTGTTCTCCTCTATCGGACCCTTTGATGCGGTCATCGGTAACCCGCCCTTTGTCCGCTACCAACAGCACATCGGTGCGGCGCGGCGCGTATCTGCTTTGGCTGCCCTTCGGCAGGGGGTCCGGCTGTCTGGTTTGGCATCCTCTTGGGCGGCCTTACTGGTACATGCGGGGAGCTTCCTTGCAGCCGATGGTCGCCTCGCGATGGTGCTTCCCGCGGAGCTGTTGACGGTCGGCTACGCGGAGCCTGTCCGCCAATGGCTCAGACATCGTTTCGCCGCCGTCAAGTTGGTGTTCTTCGAGCGGCGCCAATTCGCCGACGTTCTCGAGAATGTCGTGCTCCTCCTTGCATACGGGACTGGCGGCTGCGATGCCTTCTCTCTCTATTACGTGAATGACGGTGACGATCTGGAGCGCATCAAGCCATTCGATGAGTACGCGGTAAAGCTCTCGGAGGAGGGCAAGTGGACCGATCTCATGCTCAGCATCCGCGAGCGCCAGGTGTTCAATGCACTCGTCGCCGACCACTTCGTCAGCCTCAAGGAGTACGGCTCTCCTGAGCTCGGCACCGTCACAGGTGCCAACTCGTTTTTCACGCTGAACGAAGCAACCCGTCGGCAGTACTGCCTTGTCCCCGGACGTCACGTTGCGGAGATCTGTCCACCCGGTACGCGCCACCTTCGTGGCCTCAGCTTCACGAAGCGAGACTGGAAGGACCTGCAGGATGCTGGCGAGGCAGTCTGGATCCTGTGGCCCGACCCTACAGATGACACTGCAGCGCTGCGTCGTTACCTGGCCTTAGGAGAAGCGCAAGGCGTCCCAGACGCATACAAGTGCAAAGTCCGCAGCCCTTGGTGGCGTCCGCCCGTTGTGCCGAAGCCTGACCTGTTCTTCACTTATATGAGTCATCGATATCCGAGGCTGATCACCAATACGGCGAGCGTTGCGTTCGTCAACTCCATGCATGGCGTGCGCCTACGATTACGCGGCGGCTCGAGTAAACAGGCATTGCCGCTCGTCGCCATCAACTCATTGACAATGCTGGGGGCCGAGTTGTTCGGCCGGTCCTACGGTGGCGGCATCCTCAAGATGGAGCCGAGTGAGGCCGCCCGGTTGCCGCTGCCAAAGCCCGCCAATCTAGCCGCCGCCTGGAAAAAGCTGAAGCATGAGCGGGTGAAGCTCGATGCGGCGCTGCGAGCAGGGGAGTGGTCGAGCGTTGTCGCTCGAGTTGACGATGTGCTCCTCCGACAGGTTATGCATCTCAGCGAAACCGAGGTGGCCTTAATCAGTGGGGCATTGACGACGCTTCGCAAGCGGCGGATTAGCCGTGCACCGGCTCAGCCGCCTTTAAGTGCCTAAGTCTCCGTTCTCTTTCCCACCTTTTCGAGCCCTATTGGACAGGGTCGATTCACAGAAGATAGAAACCTTCGCGCAGATCGAGGCGGATTTCCTGATGTGTATGCGAGCTTTCGATTGGGAGATGTCGCAGGGACATCTAACCTCGGGCGAGAACCAGAACAAGGGTCTGTTCTTCAACGAGCTCATCGCGCGGCTGGTCGAGCGTTGCGCCGGTTTCGGCGTGGCCCAGCGGGGCAAGCGGCCGGGCATTCTGTTGCCGCAGGTAGACGTCGATCTCTGCTATCCGGCGGATCGGACGTCAAGGCCGGCGCTAATCGCAGAAGTCAAAATGGCGGGTACGCCGAAGCATCCGGGCAGCCCCACAGCAGGGCTCCTTGGCCGCCGCGCGAGCGCGGATGTCGATAAGCGCATTCGCGAGATCGCGCTCAACGTCATTGACCTCAAGTTGGCGGATGTCCAGGGCGGCAAAACCACCATCGGCGACATCACCTCGTGGATTCAAGAGACACGACCTCGCTTCTTCGCAATCTTCGGGCTGCGGATCATCGATGAAAACGACCTGAAGACAGTGGTAGGCCGATTCCAGTACCTGGCGAACTCTTACGCGAACGGCGTCGGCCTGGCACTCTTCGAGCCGGTAGACCGATCAACACCTGAAGGTCGAATCACGTATCGACCGATCCCACCGCCGGGCGGCATGTCCATCGACGACGTCGTGAAGCGAATGTGCCGGGTGATCAAGAGTGCCTCCAAAGAACCACAGAAAGAGATCCCGCCTGAGCAGCTCAGGCTGTCGCAGCAACAGGAGCCGTAAGCCTCACGAGCGGCATGGTTGCTAGGTCGCCCACGACATCGGCGATATCCCGCGTCAGGCTCTCCATCGTGGCGCGAACGTACTCGACGATGTCTGAGGGATCCATTGATGCGTCGTCGTCGATTCGCACGTAGGCGGTGGCAAATGCGTACTCCTGGGCGGCGGCCTCGAACGCGAGCATTCGAAACAGCGGCGTGTCGCCGTCCTTGTGGGCTGCAGCCAGTTCGGGATGCTCGAGGTTGACCAAAATGAGTAGCTCACTCTCCAAGTAGCGCGATCGGGGCGCCGCCTCGCCGTTGTCCTCGAACTCGATCTTGAAGCCACCGCTTCGCCGACGCCGAGTCGGTTCACGGTTCTCGGCGACTGGTTCGCCTCGGCCCTCGCCGAACGGGTCTCGATCGCGCGGCCGCGGCACCGTTTCGACATTTGGCTCACTCGGCTCGCTCGGCTCCTCGCGCGGGTTGACCGTGACCGTTCCCGTGGTCTCCGCGTGCGGCTCGCGCTCCGGAACGTCGTAGCCCGCGACACCGTTCCCAGGCCGGACCAGGTTGCCCTGTTCGTCGGAGACATACCCGGCGACCTTGGTTCCGAGCTCCCCGATGGGGTTGCGCGCTCTCCGGAACTCGCCATGGAAGTGTCGATTGAGCACTGCTTCCATCCGCGAGGCCGCGTCTCGCAGGGCAGCATCCTGTGCTTTCCGCCGCTGCTCGCGCTCGTCGGCAGCAAGATCGCCAGCAGCCTTCGCCAGGCAGCGCCGAAGCCACGCCGCTAACGTGCCGGCAGCGTAGTTGTCCTCGTTGAGGCTGAGGTCGCGGGCATCGGTATAGGGGCCGGGTATGCCAGTGTCGGTGTCCAAGGCGGGCGCCTCGCAGTCCCCGTACAGCCGCGGCCCGTGGTCGCCGGTGCCCTCGATCTGCGCGACGGGGAAAGAGTTCGCGGTGACGATCACGCCGCGCAGCTCTTCGTCGACCGCGGACATAGCGGCGTTGATCGTGCAAACGACACTAGTGCCAAGCGCTGCTGCGACGTCGACCTCGCCGCCCGACGTAAACGTCCACACACGCTTCGGCTTGGGCACTACCAGTTGCACGCGCTCACCGAAGACGACGACGTTGTGTGCTTGGAGATGCCGTCCTAGGCGGCGCTGGAGTTCTTTCATCACCGGCTTGTCGTACACGTTGCGGGTGACGCCGTCGATGATGATCGTCGTCCCGTTCCGTGCGTTTGTAGGCGTTCCATTCTCGAGCACCTTGATCTGAGGCTTGCGACCCTCTTTGCCGGCGGCCTCGAGCTCCGCCTTCTCGAGCCGCACGACCCACTGGTTGCCGTTCCGAATTGTCTCGACTTGGAGCGAACTGCCAATCCCGAACGCGGCAGCCTTACCGGTGCCAAAGACGCCGCGTACCTTGCGGCCCCGGCGCCGAGCCTCGTTCTCGGCATGCATGTAGAAGAAGCGTCGGAGGTCGGCGTCGTCCATGCCCCTGGCATCGTCCTCAATCACGATGCGGTTGGCGCCGTAGGCACGACGCTTACTGACCGTCACACTGACCGCCTGGCCATCCTCGCCAGCATCGATCGAGTTGCTGGCGTACTCGGCGACAACCTTGGGCAAGTTCCCGAAGGCATTCGCCGTGCTGAGCACGTCACGACCGACGTTGGACTCCATCTCGAGGCCATAGAGCGATCCCATTACCTCTCGTCCTTTACCTGCTGGAGGAGGGCTTTGTAGTTGCTGCCAAAACGGTCATGGAGGAGCCGCGCCGTACTAAGCAGGTCGGGTTCGTCGCGGACCAGGTTCTCGACCGCCTGGCGGTTAGCTAAGTACTTGCGGTCAGGCATGTACTGGTTAATCGCGAAGAACGCGAGAAAGTCATAGACCGTGATGGTGTCGTCCTGGCCCGCCTGGTGCTTGCTCGCCGCCACGCTGTTGCGCAGCTGCTCGAGCCGTCGCACTGCGGCCGAGTCAAGCCCTCCACGTTCGCGCCGGTTGTCCATGCGACCGGCCTTGCCGAACTCGGAGATAAACACACGCGCGCCCGCCTCACGCTGCTCCACCCTGCTGATTCCGGCGGACGTGAGCATCCAACCATCCTTTTTCGAACCGGTCACGAGCTGATCGTTCTTCTTCGCGGCACGCAGAGTGACGTCAACAGCGTCGAGGTCCGGGTACTGCTGATGCCGTGGCCACGAGAACCGGGATGGGACCGCGTGCCAGGCGCCTTCAGCGATGTCTTCGATGTCGATGAGCTTGTGATCGCCACCGAGGTCCGAAAGGATGACCAACACGATGTCTGTGTTCGACATGGCTGTGTCGAATGCCGGCCGGCTGAGACGAGGCGAAGCTATCGTCACGCAGCCACCGCGTAAACCTGATCGAGCAGCTGACGTAGCTCATCAGTCGCGCCGGCACGTACTTCGCCGCTGGTCTCAAGCTTGGAGACGTCCTCAATCGCCGCCGATCGAGTGTCGGCAGCGCGAAGGCGCGCGATCAATGCAAGGTCAGGCCGGTTGTTACCGATCTCGTGAACAAGACGCCGGAGATGTTCCTCAGCTGTGGCGAGGCCGAGCTTGACCCGAAGGAGCTCAGTAAGGTCACGCTGGTTCTGCCGGCGATTCAGGACATCGCCACCCGTCACGACGACGCCGTCCCACTCCGGGTTCGCGCGTGACCAGTCGATTCTTGAGAAGACATCGGTCATCGTCGACGCCCAGGCGTCAGGTCGCTGCTCGATAAGAGCGCGTCCAGCCGCGCCAATCGCCCGGAGCGTGACGGCGTGCGTCGCGATTGTTTGCTCGCGGATTTGTGGCGCGGTGGCAGATCCAGAGGCGACCGCCGCCCATGCGGGGATGGCCGCTGCGAGCGTCTGCCAGAACGCTACGGCGAGGTCGACCTTCTCCGTGAAGTTTTCCTCTGTCACCTCGCCGAGCATCTCCTTCGTTGCGTCATGAAGGGAACTAAGAGTGATGAGCGCTGGCGAGCGCTTCGCGAGTGATGCGTGTTCCTTGTCCACACGGCCCTCAAGTACGGCGACTTTGGACAGCAACGTCAACGTGATGTTGGCGAGACGATCGCGGTGGTCGTAGAGGATGTTCAAGCTCTTCGTGGTCGGCTGAGCGGTCCTGTTGAGATCGCTGAACATCTGCTGAGCTCGGTCGTGGTTCTCGAACGGAAACAGAACGACGGAGATCGAGTCTTCGCCGATCGCGGGGTCGTTTTCGAGAGCGGCGGCGATGCCGGCGCGCCGATGTTGACCATCGTTGATCAGGAGATCGGCCTCCATCGGCAGATTCAGCAGGCCGATATCCGAGCCGGGCTGGAAAGGCGTGAACAACTCATCCTCGGCCACCCCGTCGGGAAGCTGGTAGCTCGCGGTGATGCTGCTGAAGACATAACTGTCGGGATTCTCGAGCAGGTAGTCGCGAATCGCAGGGATTCGCTGCTTGTTCACGACGCGCTGAGCGCGCTCCTCCGGTTCGAGGGCGGCGTAATTCTGGAACTCGAAGAAGCGCGGCACCGTCTTGAGCCTCATGCTGACCGTGAAGTACGTCCGACCGCCCATGCGGCCTCTGATGGCCGGAACGCGTACGACCGTATTCATGCCCGAACCTGTACGTGCGGAACGTGCGTCATGTATGCCATACTACGCCAATGGGGCGTGGAAATGCCACTCTCATCAGGAAGGGCGAAAGAAGCTCCGGTGGGTCCGCGCATTAGGCGCAGTATGTGTATAATGCGCCCATGGCAGAAGCACAGGCAGGCAAGCCAAACAGCCGAATCGGGGCCAGGACGCGCAAGAACATCTATGTTCGGTTGGAAGACGCGCAGGTATGGGAGCGCGCCGAGCAACTTGCTGGCGAATCGCTCTCCCAGCTCGTTGCCGACCAGCTCAGGAAATATGTGGCTGAGCGTGAACGTCAGGCAACCGGCTTCGAACGAATTGTGGTTGAGGCGATCGTGAAGGGTGCCGTTCCGACGGGACCGTGGGATCGCGAGCTGCGCAAGGTCTCCTTCTACGGCAGGTGGCTAGTTGGCGAGCCCGTGAAGCGCCTGCACGCCACAGCTGGCGTGTACGAGAAGGCGGTCTTCGACGGCGACATGCATCTGTATGGGGTCGCGCTAACTCGTCGGGGCAAGATTGCGGTTCTTGAGCTGGACAAGGCCGAGGGCACCCAGTACGGCGACCCCCCTTTTCTGAAGCTTTACGACTCACTCCAAGCCGCTGATCAAGACGGCGTGCCGCACTTCATCCTCGACCAGGCGGCCGCCGCCCTGAACACCGAGCTGGTGGACGAGCTGGATATCTAGGGTGGCTGCCAAGACAAAGGAGGTGGTTGGGCGAAGCTAGGTTTAATGCGGGGAACCTCGCCGGGTTTGCGCCCCAGCGAGGCCCCCTCCACGGAGCCGCCGTAAGGCGGGCCCGCAGTTGACAGCTAGAGTCTACCGGGCGGCGGCTCCTCTGAACTCGTTAGGAGAGGAGCTTTGTCTGTAGCGATTTCGTCACACGAACCGGAGCAGCAACCGCCGATCGAGGTCGTCGGCGGCAACATCATCATCCACGAGGTGCTCTTGAACGCGCCGCAGGCCGCATATGTGCTTGCGGGAACGAGTACTTCCCTATGGCTCTCGAAGCTCAATATCATGGTCGAGCTGGGAGCGGAGGGCCTGGTGGCCGCGGGCGACAACGCCAGCGTGAAGCTGATGGAAGCGCGCGTGACCAACATCTTCGACAAGCTCGACACAGACGTGGCGAAGGTCATGCTCGACGACCGCGAAGCCGTCAAGGCGCTGCTCGAGACGTTCGGCGCCAGCTTCAACAAGGCCGTGACCAGGGTCACTGACGCTAACGCACCGGACGCCGTGCCCATGATCGTGACCAACAAGACCGCCGAGGTGGTCCGCTCGGCGATCGCGAACATCGACTCCATGCTCAACGGCGCCGACAACGGCGCTCTCGCGAAGCAGACGAAGGAGATCGTCGCGACGTTTAGGACAGAGATGGAACTGCTGAAAAAGGCCATCATCGAGCGCCAGGCGATCCATGACCTCGGCGCCGGCAAGGGCAAGACGCTCGAAGAGGAGGTCGCGCACAGGCTGGCGATCATCGGTCGCCCGCTAATGTGCGAGGTCGAGCGCGTTGGCGACAAGCCGGGCATCCGGAAGACCAAGGCCGGCGACGTCGTCGTGTCGGTGAAGGGAGCCGTCACGCGCGGCACCCCGATCCGCATCGCTTTCGAGTGCAAGGATCACGATGTCGAGAACGGGCCGTTCTCACTCACCGAGATCCGTACCAGCTGCCGCCTTGCGGCAGAGAACCGCAGCGCGCAGATCACCGTGTTTGTGGTCGACGATGTCCAGCTGCTTCCCGAGCAGCGTGCATTCGGCATCGTCGACGGCCACTACTTCCTGGCATACACGCGGGGCTCCGACGACACGGCGCTGGCGGCCGTGTTCCACCTCGCGCTCACGAAGGCGCTCACCGAGCTCGAGGCCTCGACGAGCGACCAGGTCGACATAGAAGCTGCGCGCCGGCAGCTTCAGATCGTCGAGGACAGCCTCGAGAAGTTCGAGGAGATCGAGTCCGGCTGCTCGAGCGCGATACGGTCGATGCAGAAAGTCAGCACGACCGGCAACGCCCTGCGGTCCACACTGATGAACGGCCTGGCCAAGCTGCACGCGATACTGATCGCGGACTAGGCGATACGAGTAGGCGGAGACGTCCGTCTCCGCCCACTTCTCTCAGTCTGGGTTCATGACGAGGGCGCACTCCTCCTGCTGAGGCTGGAGGTCGAGTCACCCTTGTTTAGGAAGTTGGTTCTACGGCGATCCCGAGCTGGGCCCTAGGTTAGCTCAGCCCGTGTTCGGGCGGCCGAGGGCCACGTCGGTGGACACATCGAACAGGTGCATCCCGACTAAGGCTTAACAAAACCGTTAAGCGAGCCCGAAAATGTCGGCCAATGCTTGTCGATTTGGCGCTCCAGTCGGCGGCGCTTCAACCAGATCTCCGGGACCATCTTCGCCGACTGGCATCACAGCTGTCACCGCATGCCGTCATGCCACTCATCGGCGCTGGTGCTTCAATTCCCTGCGGATTGCCGATGGCAGCCGTCCTTGCTGATCAAATCTCTCAGAAGATCGATAGGCACGAGATAGCAGTTGACCGCCTGCCGTCGGATTTCGCTCGGATCCGCACCGACTTTGGCAAGGTTGCCGACTTAGTCACCCTAGACAACCCACCGAACACGATCCTGGAGGAAATCGGATTTGACGACACGACGCGTTGGCCGGACTCGTTGGAGATAGCCGAAGCGTATGACAGGTCGCCTCACCACTGCGCTTACCGTGTCTTGGCTCGAATGGCTCGTGAGAAGCTCACCCCCGAAAGTGTGACTTTCAACTACGACTGCCACTACGAGGGCGGTCTTCGGAAGGAGGGCTTTTTCCCCGACACAAGAGGCATCCGATCAGGTCGCTGGCCAGAGTTGTTTACTGTGGTCGCCGACGCAACGACTCACTCGTCGGTGTTGGTTCGTGGCGACTTCGTCCTCAATAAGGTCCACGGGTGTGTCGATGCCTGGCGGCAGCAGCGAGTCAAGGACCTCGTAGCAGCCTCCAACGCCGTTGTCATCAGGTGGACACAGTTGCTGGATTGGCGCCAGGATTGGTGGTCGCGCGACCTAGTGCGCGATCGCGCCCGCCGGCATGTTCTTCTCCTCATCGGCTTCAGCGCGCTCGACCCAGTGATCCATTCGACATTGCAAGCTGTCTTGCGGGAAGTCGTTGACCCTGGACGTCGACAGGCGGGACGGATAAGGGTCATTGACACGGATCCGGACCAGCTAAGCCTTCAGCTTCTGACACAAGCAGGCGGCGGAGACATCGATGATGTCGTCGCGATAACAGTACCTACCGGGGGATCGTCAGGCCTCGCCGCAGTGCTGCTTGCCCTGCTAAATGAGCTTCTCGCAGTTCGTCTTAATGAGTACGCGATGATTCGTGGGGCCGACCCAAGGTTGCCCAACATCGTCCGGCTGCGGGACCTGCGTCTAACGGTCAGTGGACCGACAATGTTGCGGTGGACCTGGTCGATTCTCGCGAAATCAGAGCACGGACAATATGGTCTGTCAGGATTAACGGAGAAAGGCGACGATTATTATGTTCCCCTAACGGCCGACCCTGAGCGCAGTTTGCGTGCCTTCGAGATCAGGGACACTCTTGCAAGCAAGTACGGCCTACCACGTGAGGACGACGATCAGGCAAGACAGGGTGGTTTCCTGTTGGCACCAAGCCGCGGCCGAGCGTACATGCCCCTGGGACTGTACGAACACGAGGCGACTGTCCTCGCCCAAAGAGGAATACTTGAGGATGTGGCCAAAGATCTTAAGAAGCCGATGTGGCTTGAAAGGTCAGTTGTTACACGGACGAGCGGTGGACTAAAGGCTTTTTCGCTTGAAAATGGCCTTGAGGTCGATCTTTGACGTCTAGGGATCAACTCCTGACCTTTCTCAATGCTCTCGGCTTCCGGACCGGCAAGGGGCATGCCTCGCCGTATGGTCAGCCGTTGCCTTTAGTCACGGGGTGGGCGTTTGACGAGGCGACAGCGCTTGTTGCTCTATTCGTCGAGGATCCAGAGCACCTTCAGGGTCCGGACGTCTGGCGTGAACTGCTTTTTGCGCTGTCGGGCTTAAGGCACGAACTCCGTCGGGGAAGATCCACGGCCTTAGGGGCGCCTGTGGTCTTTGCCCTGCTCGCGGATGAAGCTGAAGCCCAGCGCCTGCACAGCTTGGTCGAACACTTGACCCAGCAATATCTTCTTTTTAGTCGAGTTGAGCTCAACGCAATCGTGCTGTCCGACCCCAATGCGGAGCCTTATCGGGCGCTGGCGCCGCTCTTACCCAGATGCAGAGACGCTGTAGACAAGCAAATTGTGCTCAGCCATGAGCTGCTGGACTCGCTGTCTTCACAGCTCCAAGACGAGATTTCCGAATTAGCCGAACGGATTGATCCCGCTTTGCGCTCACGGAGCGCCGAAGTAGGGCGCGACTACTCGGCCCGTCTGGCGGCGTTGCTGCACACCGATGGCTCCCAGATGCGGCCTCCCTTAGAGGCGTGGCGCAGACTGGTCCTGACGAACTTTCGATCGTTCGCTTCTACAACTGTTGGTCTCAAAGAACTCACTCTTGTCGAAGGCCTTAACGGCACCGGCAAGTCTTCCATCATTGAAGCCTTAGAGATCCTATGGGCAGGGACAACTCAGCGGAAGCCGATTGACGACGATGCCAAGGTTTTCGATAGGCATCTGAGCCGGAACGGCGTCGGCGAGTGGACCATCGCGGGCACGAGCAGTGACCAAACAGCCGAGAGCAAGACCGCAAGCTCGACTGGACCGTCTACCGATGGCATTCGGCTCGCGCGCAATGTTTTGACGCAGGATTCAGCAATGGATATCGCAAGCGAGTCTCGCGCTAACCGATACGCCGAGTTGCTTCGAATGACGGGGCTTGCCGTTCCCGAGCTGCTCACTGAAAGCGAGAGGCTGAACCGCGACGCGAAGGCTCAGGTTGACCGGGTCCTTGTCCGTCTGAATCTACAGCCTCTTAAGTCAATCGCAATCAGAGCCGTAGACCAAGTTCGAACAGCATTGTCAAATGCGGCTAGTTACGAAGTGCCATCGGTTGATGATGTTCGGGAAGCTGAGTCAATCCTCTATGGACGAGCTAAAGCAATTGGCTTGTCTTACCGGGAGATGGACTTTGCCGCTGGGTCAGCAGCTTCCGCCCGGCTAGCGAGTTTCCGCCAGCTTGCAACACGGTCAGCTCACGACCTAAGCAGCAGCGACCAGTTGGTGGCGCTAGTGCGCCAAATCTACAAAGACTTGATCGAGCAAGCCGACGTGTGTGCTGGCCGGGCGCAGGCTCTTGATGTCCTGGCGGCGCAGGTTGTGAGCGATTCTGACATTGCGGCGCCGCCTCCTCGTGATGCTGCGGAGCTGCCCGCCCCAGTAGCGCTCGCATGGCTTCATGCTGGACGCGCACTTCGCCAAAGCGTTGGCGAGTTGCGTCGGCTAAGGTCACAGGTTCGCTCCGAAGCTTGGCGTCAGCGATTGGATGGCTTTTTGCAGCATGGTGAAGAACTCGCTGAGGGAGTTCCATACAGCGAACTGGATGCTTTGTCGAGCTCGCCAACTCGTAGTCTGCCGCGCGCGCTCGCACATCGCCCCGCTGATCTCCGAGTGCTAGCACAAGCGGGGCTCTCGGAGACAACGGTTCAAGATGTGCCTTCGGACGTACAGAGTGCGATGACAGGGCTGGCTCAAACGTTGCGCGTCTACGTGAGTGACCTTAAGGACGTTGCAGACCGAATCTTGGAATGTCCGTTGGTCCGCCTCAGGGGAGTCGAGAACGATCTACACGATTCACTCGCCCGTTTTGAAATGGCGAGGCAGTTGAAGGGGCCATTGACGCAGGCTCAAGAAACGCTTCTGAATGACCTAATTAGAGGACCACTGGAACCCGTTCTCGCTGAATTGATTTCCGCCTTGACCCGCTTTGAGTGGTACTTTCAGCCGTTCGAGATGGCGATTTCGCGCGGTCAAGTCCGATTCGGCGGATTAGCCGTTCCTCCTGGCACTGGCCTCGATGTTCGGATGCTATTGAATGCTGGCGAGCGCGAGATCGTGACGATTGCGTGGTTTCTCGCGCTTCACATGTTGCAGAGGCCGGAAAATAGAAAGGTCCTGGTCCTCGATGACCCATTTAGCCAGCTTGACGAGAATAATCAAGCGGCCCTGCTGGCGACTTTGCGCGTTGTTACGCGACTGACGCGGCCACAACTCGTGTTGATCACGTGTCATGAGCGCGTGCTTGCAGATACCGTGGAGAGAGAGTTCGCGAAGGTCGCAGGCTGGCCTTCCGACCTTATCCGCTTGCGCTGTGCGCGCAAACCAACCGGAGAAAGCATGGTTCAGATCGTTCCTGGTGAGGCGGACGGAGCGGACCTTGCTAGTGAGATACAGCGCTTGGGTCTGCGGAGCGATGAAGACCTTCCGATCGCACAAACTACATAGTTGTGCGTCGGATTGTAAGGCTCCCATATCAGATCGCTGAAACCCGCCGAGCTCTCAAAATCGACTGCTAAGGCCCCCCAGGCGGACTCGAAGAGCTTCTCTAAGAGTCATCTAGGCCGCCGGATCAACGCCCCATAGCATTCGACTGATCACGGCGATGTCCCTTGTCGGAACCGCTTGCATGGACCCAGAACGCTGACGCTTTCGTGCTATTAAGACCGTAGCCGTAAGGTGAGGAGTCCGAGTACTACGGCGATCCCGACGTCGCCATGGCTGTACCAGCTCGGGATGAGGCGAAAGGGCTGCACGTCCGAGCCTCTTGACGTCCCACCGATGCAATTCGAGATCGTGCGTGCGCCAGAATGAAGACCAGACGAGATCAGGGTTTGGATTCTTGGCCGAAGATCGCGAAGTGGAACGCCAGATTAGCCGCCAGGATTAAGGTCATGTCGCGCGTATCGGTTAGTGGATTGACCTCGACGATGCTCAGACCTCCGCAGCGGCTCGCCAGCATTCGCATGCAATCCAGGACCTGACGGCTCGTTAGTCCGCCCGGCTCGTGGGCGCCGGCGCCGGGTGCCGCTGACGGATCGACAACGTCGATGTCGAAGGCCCACCACACGTGGTCACAGCCCTCCAGGCGAGCGAGGATTCGCTCGACGGCGCCGGCCGTTCCGAGCTCATGGAACTCCGTCGCGGGCAGCTCGGCTAGGCCAACGCGCTTGATGAACTCGAAAGATGACGGGAAGTTGAAGTTGCGTACGCCGACCTGGATCGAGTGCGCGGCGCTCACGCGCGGCAGCTCGAGAGCTCGACGCATCCCGCTCGACTGGCTGAAGCGCCCTTGCTGCCGGTTCTCGTCCATCAGGTCCAGGTGAGCATCGAAATGCAGGATGCCGATCGAGTCGTCGTGGCTGTCGTGGAAGCCCTTGACGCAGGCGTACAGCAGCGAATCGTCGCCGCCGATGACGATCGGCACACGGTCGTCGGCGAAGCTCGAGGCGACTGCTGCGGCGCACGCATCCAGTGACGCCATCAGGTCGTGGGCGACCACGTCGGCGTCGCCGCGGTCTCGCAACAGGTCGTTCGGAAACGGGAGCAGTCGGCTCGTGTCGATCGAGTAGATCTGCTCGTTCTGCGGTCGCATCAGCATCCACTTGAGCGCGGCACGAACCCGTTCTGGCGCGTACCTCGAGCCCGGCCAGCCAAGGGTCGCGGCGCCATCGAATGGGACTCCCCACAGGTCGAAGCGGCGGCTCACCGCTTCAGATAATCGAGCGCCACTCCGGCGAGTGCTGAGCTGCCGATGGGCAGCGCCGATTCGTCGATGTCGAAAGTGGCAGTGTGCACCGGCTTCGGCTCCGGCCACTGCGGTTTCTTGACGCCCAGCCACAGCATCGCGCCGGGCACCTTCTGCAGCACAAACGAGAAGTCTTCCGCGCCCATCTCCGGTCGAGACTCGAAGACGGCGTCCGAACCGATCAAAGACCGCGAGCTCGCGGCCAGCTGCTCGGCCATCTCCGGATCACAAACCGAAGGCGGATAGCTCATCTCAAACTCGATCTTGATCGAGGCGCGCAGCGCCGATGCCACGCCGCTCGCCACCTCGCGCACGCGCTGCTCCAGGTGCTTGAACAGCACGTCGTCGAACGCGCGGATCGTGCCTTTGATGACGGCTCGGTCCGGGATGACGTTGCTCACGTTGCCCGCATGAAAGGTCGCGAGGGTCACCACGGCGGGAACAGTCGGATCGACCTCGCGCGAGACGAGCGTCTGCATGGCCATAACGATCTGGGCGCCGACCACGACCGGATCGACCGTTTCGTGCGGCCGCGCTCCGTGGCCTCCGCGGCCTTCAACCGTGATGGTGAACGCGTTGGCGCCAGCCAGCTGCGGGCCCGGACCGCACGCGACGGTGCCGACCTCCAGGTCCGGCCACACGTGCAGCATGAACGCGGCGTCCACATTGGGTGCCGAAAGAACGCCGTCGTCGATCATGCGCGCGGCTCCGCCGCCCCCCTCCTCTGCGGGCTGGAACATCAGCTTCACGGTGCCGGCGAACGTGGACTTACGGTCAAGCAAGAGCTCGGCCGCGCCAAGCAGCATCGCCGTATGCGCGTCATGACCGCACGCGTGCATAACGCCCGGCACCTCCGAGGAGAACGGCACGCCTGACTGCTCGTCGATGGGGAGGGCGTCCATGTCCGCCCGCAGCAGCACGCACGGCCCATCTCCCAGCTCACCTTTTATCTGTGCGACAACGCCGGTCTTGGCGAGCCCGGCCTTGAATGGAATCCCGAGGTCGCGCAGCCGCGCCTGGACCAGGGTCGAGGTCTGCTCCTCCTGGTAGCCCATCTCCGGATGGGAGTGGATCGTGCGGCGGGTCGACACGATCCGCGGTTCGATCGATCGCGCGGAGTCGAGAAGGTTCGAGCTCATCAAGCAGAAGTTATAGTCCCTCGGTGAACTCCGGCAAGCCCCTTGGCTATGGCATCGACTTCGGCACCTCGAACAGCGCCGTTTCGATTGCCTACGCGGATCGGGTCGAGATCCTGCCGATCGGGCCGACGCGCTCCAGCCGCACGCTGCCGTCGTTCGTGTACCTGCATCGTTCCGGGCAGCGCCTGGCCGGGTCCGAGGGAGTCAAGACATTCCTCACCAGCGGTCATGAGAAGACCGACTGCTGGCGCTGCCCGCTCGCGCCTTACGGGTGGGACACCGACTGCCGGCAGTACCGCAAGGGCGGCGGCTGCAACGACGCGCGGCTGCTCTCCGGCGTGAAGCACGAGCTGGCGAAGATCGGCTTCGCCGGCACCAACTCCTGGGCCACCGACTTCAGCGTGGCGACGCTGGTCAGCGTGGTGCTCAAGCGCCTGAAGACCGAGGCGGATGAGGCCACCGGCCACGTCACCACACGGCTCGTGCTTGGTCATCCAGTCGTCTTCGCGGGCGCAGATCGCGCGCACCTCCAGGAATCCGAGGCCGAGGCTTTCAAGCGGCTCCGCGAAGCAGCCAATGCGGCCGGCTTCGAGGAGGTCGAGTTCATGGCGGAGCCGGTGGCTGCGGTCATCGGTGAAGAACACCACGCCGGCGTCGAACTGGCCGTCGACTTCGGCGGCGGCACCTTCGACGTGGCGGTCATGGACTCGCGAAGCGATCCGCCTCGCATCAGCGGCACCGCCGGCGTCGCAGTCGGCGGCGAGCTGCTCGACGGGGTGCTGTTCGAAACCGTTGTCGGCCCGGCGCTCGGGCTCGACCGCCTGCCCTACTGGCTCTTCAACGACCTCCGCACCGCCAGCTCGGTGCGGCTGGTGATGGCCGACCCGGGCATCCCGTCGATCATCGCCAGGATCGGAGGCGACGCCGGCGCGCTGGTGCACGCGCTCCTTTATGAGGGCCACGCGTACGACTTCTACCGCGGGATCGAGGCGGCGAAGATCAAGCTCTCAGACTCAGAGTCGGCGGCGCTCACGTACGCGCCTCTTGGGCTCGACGTTCCCATCAGGCGCTCGGCCTTCGAGTCGATGATCCGGCCCGAGCTGGACATCGTCAAGCAGACAATCGTCGAAGCCATGAACGAAGCGAGCGTCACGGCCGGTGATGTCGACCGCGTGCTCGTCACCGGCGGCTCAGGCCAGATCCCGGCGTTTCGCGGCGACCTTGCGGCGATGTTCGGCGAGACGCGACTCGAGCAGCGCGACGCCTTCACCGCTGTGGTCCATGGTCTCGGTGTTCGCGCGCAGCAGAGCTTCAACTCGGCTGTGCGCACTTAGCCCAAGGAGGGAAACATTGAGCTACGAGGACATCCTCTACGACGTCAAGGGACCCGTCGCCACGGTCACGCTGAATCGTCCGGACTCCCTGAACTCGATCTCGCAACGGCTCGAGCGCGAGATGCACCACGCGTTCGACGTGGCAGACCGTGACGCCAATGTCCGGGTGATCATCCTCACCGGCTCGGGCAGGGCCTTCAGCTCCGGATACGACCTTTCGGGCGAAGGTGAGGCGAAGCACCCGCCCGACGTGAGCGTTGATGAATTCCTGAACAAGTACTACCGCGAGAGCATGGACGGCGTCGAGGTGATCCTGCACATGTGGCGGCTCGGCAAGCCGATCATCGCCGCGATCAACGGCTGGTGTATGGGCGGTGGGCTCTGGTACCAGACCGCGTGTGACATCAGCGTGGCTTCGGACAAGGCGGTGTTCGGGCAGCCCGAGGTGCGGATGATCTCCAACAGCACGTTCCTGTTCGCCGCGCTGTGTGGCTGGAAGGTGGCGAACCGGTGGACCCTGACCGGTGACCACATGGACGCGCATGAGGCCCTGCGGGTCGGCCTTGTCAATGAGGTCGTTCCCCATGACGAGCTGCTCCCGCGAGCTGAGGCACTGGCCCATCGCATTGCGATGGTTCCCGAGGCCTCGGTGCGCCTGAACCGTGCGATCACGCTGCAGGGCCTGCTTTCCTCGGGCCTGTTCAACGGGCACCTGCTCAGCGGCCCACTCAGCACCATCGTCCAGGCGTCCGTCGGCGGCCCCGAGCGCAAGCGCCTGGACGAAGCCTTCCAGAAGGGTGGGATGCGCGGCTTCCTCGACGCCCGCGACGGTCCTTTTCTGCCCGAGCCAGGCGGACCGAAATCGCGCGTCAAGGCCGCCAAGGAGGGGTAGCTCCTTGCGAATCAAAGAAACGGTTCCGATCGGCGAGGTGCCGCCGGTAGGTCACGTCCCGCCGCGCATTCTCGCCCAGGTCGTTCGTCAGTCGCGCTTCGGCGATCCGCGCGACTCTTTTCAGGTCGAGGAGATCGACACCCCGAGTCCGGGCCCGGGCCAGGTCTTGATCGCGGTCATGGCCGCGGGTGTGAACTTCAACAACGTCTGGGCTGCGCGCGGACAGCCGATCGACGTCATCGCGCAGCGGCAGCGCGCCGGCGGCAAAGAAGACTTCCACGTCGGCGGCTCGGACGCCGCGGGAATCGTCTACGAGGTCGGCGAAGGCGTGACACGAGTAAAGGTGGGCGACCACGTGATCGTGCACCCCGGTTACTGGGATGCAAACGACCCCTGGATCAAAGCAGGCAAGGATCCGATGATCTCGGCCTCAGCCCGGATCTGGGGCTACGACGCGGAGATCAACTTCGGTTCATTTGCGCAGTTCTGTCTCGCGCAGGACCACCAGGTCCTGCCCAAGGCCGAGCACCTCACGTGGGAGGAGGCCGCTGCCCCGACGTTGGTGGGAACCACCGCCTACCGGATGTTGTTCGGCTGGGCGGGCAACACCATCCAGCCCAACGATGTCGTCCTGGTCTGGGGCGGCTCGGGCGGGCTTGGCGGCCAGGCGATCCAGCTCGTGAGGATCGGCGGCGGCATCCCTGTCGCGGTCGTGTCGAGCGCGGAACGAGGCGAGTACTGCGTGAAGCTTGGCGCGGCCGGCTGGATCAACCGGCGCGACTACAAGCACTGGGGCGTGCCGCCGCACTGGGATGACGCGCCGGGGCAGAAGGAATGGGTGTCGGAGGCGCGGCGGTTTGGCAAGGCGCTGTGGGATGTCCTGGGCGAACGTCGCAACCCCGCGATCGTGTTCGAGCATCCTGGCGAGGCGACCGTGCCCACCAGCATGTTCGTCTGCGAGGAAGGCGGAATGGTCGTCATCTGTGCGGGCACCAGCGGCTACTCGGCGATGGTGGACGTCAGATATCTCTGGACGCGCCAGAAGCGGTTCCAGGGCTCTCACGGGTCTAACGACCAGCAGGCCTCTGCGTTCAACGAACTGGTGCGGGCGAAGAAGATCGATCCCTGCCTTGGCCGCGTCATCAAATTCGAGGAGCTCCCGATGGCCCATTACGAGATGGGGGAAGGGGAAGCACCGCCCGGCAACACGGTGGCGTTGGTGGGCGCGCCGAAGGCCGGAGAGGGAGCAGACCAAGCCGGATGACCTACCATCATCCGCGCATGCCCAGCCAGACAGAGTCGACGTACGCAGAGATTTTCAGCGCGCTCAGCGAGCCGGTTCGGATCGAGATCGTGGGCATGATCGCGGGCACAGATGAGCTGGCCTGCACCGTTCTGGATGAGACGCTCCCGATCTCGAAGTCGACGATCTCGTACCACATCAAGATCCTCTATCGCGCGGGTCTGATCCACGTCAGGAAGGACGGCCGCTACTACTTCTACAGGCTGCGGCGCGAGGTTTTCGATCAGTATGTCGATGGCTTTCTCGACCGGCTGGCAGTGGCTCGGCGTGCTCGAAAAAACCGCTCTACGAAAGAGCTGACCCCAGCCCGCTGACCACCGGAGTCGGTCCATAGCCGCGTCATTAAGTAGTGAATTGCCATTTCTGGGCCCGGGAGCCTAGTGTCTAGCAACCTGATGCCTATCCAGGGCGACGCGGACGTGCTGCCGGTGGCCGTGCTCACCTACGACCTCGACGGGACAGTCACCAGCGCCAACCAGGCGGCCGCGGCGCTGCTGGGATCCGACTCGCTCGCCGGCACGAACGCGGCCCAGGCCGGCTGGCTCATCACCGACGCGGCGGGCTGGCCGGACCCGGACAACATCCATCCGGCGCTGGAGGTGGCGCGCACCGGCCAGCCGCAGAGAGGCGTCGTCGCTCACGTGACCACGCCGCAAGGCGCCGAGCGCTGGCTTCAGGTGGAGGCCACTCCGCGTAAGGACGCGGCGGGCGATGTCGAACAGATCGTCGTAACGCTCACCGACGTCACGCAGCTCCTGAGCGACGCACGCCTGCCCAGGCCCGGCTATGGAGCAGGCGCGGTCGCGACGGTCACGGATCACATCGCGGCAGCAAAGCTCGACCCGCAAGCGATTCTCGAGGCCGCGGTCGAAAGGCTGGTCAAGCTGAGGGCGGGCACCTGGCTGGCCACCTTGATCAACAAGGACCCCAGCACCATGCGCGTCTACGCCGCCAGCGACGTGGACCCTCAGATCGCCGAGTTCATCAAGTCGATGCAGCGTCACACCGACGCGCAGCCGCCGTTCTCGGTCACGTCCCGCGTGGTCGAGACCGGTGAGGCAGTGCTCATGCCGAACGTGCCGATAGGCGATTTCATGGACGCACTCAACGACGACACAAAGGCGTACCTCGCGGCGCATCCACCGCCGGCGACGGCGCCGGCGACCCACATGGGCGTGCTCGTCGTGCCGATGCACGCGCGGGGCTCGATCGTCGGCGCGCTCGGATTGTTCGAGCGCCGTTCATCGAATCCCCTGACCCAACGCGACGTGGTGTGGATCCAGGAGATCGCAGACCGGATGGGCCTGGCCGCGGACAACGCCCAGCTCTACGTCGACGCCGTCAGCCGTCTCGAGCGCCTGACCGCCCTGCGCAGCGTGCAGCTGGCGATCACCGCCGGCCCGGACCTGCGGCTGACCCTGCGAGTCATCCTCGACCAGGCGGTCCAGGGTCTTTCCGTCGACGCGGCCGACGTGCTCCTGGTGGACGAGTCCGACGGTCTGCTCAGTCTCGTCGCGAGCACCGGTTTCCGCTCGACCTCGATGCCCGACTACCGCCTCCCGGTGGACGAAGGGATGCCTGGCGCGGCGATGCAGGCTCGGCGAATGACGACAGTCACCACCCTGGGGGCCTTCTCTCAGTTCCGGCGCCGGTCGCTGTTCGCCCGCGAGGGCTTCAAGGCGTATGGCGCGGTGCCGCTGATCGTGAGGGGTAAGCTCACCGGGGTCCTGGAGGTGTTCCATCGCACCGCCCTCGAGCCCGACCGCGAGTGGCTGGAGTTCCTGGACGCGCTCGCCGCCGACGCCGCGCTCGCGATCGACCACGCCAGCCTGCAGCAGCACGCCGCTGAGGGCCGTGCGCCGGCGGGGCCGAAGTCGGCCTCCCCGGCCGTGAGCTCACTTGACAGGGAGATCCTCGGCTACGTCGTCGAGGGCCTGTCCAACCGGACCATTGCCGAGAAGGTCCACCTGAGCTCGCACACGGTCAAATTCCACGTCGGCCAGATGCTGAACCGGTCCGGCACGGCCAACCGGACCGAGCTGTCTCGAAAGGCGACACAGGAGGGTTGGATCTAGCCGTTTGGCTATTGCTTAATAGCCGCAGGTCCCGCTGATTTACACCACTAGACAGCAGCGGGCCGATCGTGCACCCCTATCGTCCGAATCGTCGCCAATGGTGGGGAGCAGTCCGGAAGATGTCGTGGCTTTGGCCGTGCTGAAGGGAGATCGATGAGCCTGGGCCCAGGGGTCCCGCTTGGACCGTACCTCATCGTCGAGCGCATCGGGCGCGGTGGCATGGCCACCGTCTACAAGGCGTACCACTCCGCGCTCGACCGCTACGTGGCCATCAAGGTGCTGCCTGAGTTCTTCGCCGAGGAGGAGGAGTACCGCGAGCGCTTCCAGCAGGAGGCGCTGTCGGTCGCGCGGCTCCGTCACCCAAACATCCTCACCGTCTACGACTTCGGCCAGGAGCGCGGCATCGCCTACTTGGCGCTCGAGCTCATCAGTGGAGGCACGCTCGCCGACAGGCTCGGGACGCGAATCGAGATCCACGAAACGGTCGCGCTGCTGAAGCCGATCGCGGACGCCCTCGATTACGCGCACACGAACGGCGTGCTGCATCGGGACATCAAGCCCTCGAACATCCTGCTGCACCGCGAGGGCACGCCGGTGCTCGCCGACTTCGGGCTGGCCAAGCTGGCAGCCTCGGTGCGCCGGCTGACCGCGAGCGGCATCGTGATGGGAACGCCCGAGTACATGTCGCCGGAGCAAGCGGCCGGCGATCCCATCGGGCCCCCGTCCGACATCTACTCGTTCGCGATCGTGGCCTACGAGATGCTCACCGGTCGCGTCCCATTCGAGGCCGAAACGCCGGCGGCGGTGCTTCTGTCCCACCTCAACAATTCGATGCCGGCGATGCATGAGCTGCGCGGCGAGCTGTCGCGGCACGTTGAGGACGCGCTCAGACGCGCGCTCGCGAAGTCGCCATCGGAACGCTTTGAGACCGCAAGCGAGTTTGTCGCTGCCCTGACCCCGGCGGCGTGGCCGACGGCCGGTCAGATCGAGCAGGCGATGGCACCCGTCGGCTCGCCGCGTCCGCCCAGCGGGCCAACCAGGAAGGTGCCGTCGGTGCTGGTGGTGGACGACGGCGTGGCCAACCGCGAGCTGATCGAGGCCTGCCTCGCCGGTATCGAGTGCGAGGTCCGCCTGGCGGAAGACGGGCCCTCCGCGCTGGCGGCAATCGAGACCCGGGCGCCCGACCTCGTGCTGCTCGACGTGCAGATGCCCGGCATGAACGGGCACGAGGTGTGCCGGCGGATCAAGGCGGATCCCAATGGACGCCTGATCCCGGTCGTGATGATCACGGCGTTGAACAGCGTCACCGACCGCGTCACCGCGCTCGACTCTGGAGCGGACGACTTCATGTCCAAGCCCGTAGAGCGCGTGGAGCTGGTCGCACGCGTCAAGTCGTCGCTCCGTCTCAAGGCGGTGTACGACAAGCTCGACAACACAGAGCAGGTCATCTTTGCGCTGGCCGCGGCGGTCGAGGCGAAGGAAGCGCACACGAGCCGCCACGTGCGGCGGGTCGCCGATGCGGCGAGGCACATCGGCTCGCGGCTGGGGATGAACGAGGAAGAGCTGGATCAGCTTTATCGCGGCGCGCTGCTGCACGACGTCGGCAAGATCGGGATCCAGGACTCGATCCTCGCCAAGCCCGGACCGCTCGACGCGCAGGAGCTCATGAAGGTCCGGGAGCATCCCCAGATCGGAGTCGACATCGTTCGCCCGCTGCGCTCGACGGTCGACATCGTGCCGACGATCCGGCATCACCACGAGTGGTTTGACGGGCGCGGCTACCCCGCAGGTTTGAGCGGACAGGAGATCCCGATGCACGCCCGCATCGTCGCGGTGTGCGACGCGTATGACTCGATGGTGAGCGACCGCCCGTATCGCGCGGGCCGCTCGGTGGAAGACACGGTGCGCATCCTGCAGGCGGGGGCCGGCAAGCAGTGGGATGCCGACCTCGTGGGCCTGTTCCTGGCCGAGCTGGCGAAGATCGCGGGGGTGACGGCGGCTTGAGCCCTATGCCGCTGATCCTCGTGGTCGAGGACAACCCCGCGAATCAGCTGCTCACCACGTCGGTGCTGATCCGCGATGGGTTCCAAACCGAGGTCGCGGATTGCGCCGAGGACGCGTTGGTCTCCATCAAGGCGCGCCGGCCAGACCTGATCCTCTTGGACGTACAGCTGCCCGGAATGGACGGGCTCACGTTCGCGTCGTCGTTGCGTTCGGTTCCTGAGGCAGCCGGCGTGCCGGTGGTGGCGCTGACCTCGCATGCCATGCGCGGCGATCGAGAGCGGGCGATCGCCGCCGGTTGCGTCGGCTACCTCTCCAAACCCATCGACACCCGGACACTCAGCGACGAGCTGCGCGCCCACCTGCCGCAGAGTCCAGCTGCCTAAGACCAAACGTCTAGAACCCGTCACGGTTCGGCTCGCGCCTGTCAACGGCGAGCGGGGCGAAGCGCTATCGCACCTTGCGGCCCTCGAGCACCTCAACCGGATGATCGCGGGCTTTGCCTCGATGGTCAGCCACGAGACGCGATCGGCCCTTGTCGGGATTCAGGGTTGGAGCGAGCTCATCCGCGACGGGGGCCTCTCCGACGAGGAGATTCGAAGCTGCGCTCCCGACATCTTCGAAGGTGCGCTGCGCATCGAGAAGATGATCGGCCAGATGCTTGACCTCAATCATCTGGAAACACGCCAGGTGGCGTTGCGAAAGCGGAGAGTGGACCTGACCGCGATCGCGACCGGGGTCGTTGCCCAACATCTCACGCGCCAGCCGGTTCCTCCTATCACGCTGCAGCTGGACCCGGCGATCCCTACCGTCGTCGGCGATCCCGACCGGCTGGCGCAAGCCATCGACAACTTCGTGTCGTTCGCGCGCCGGAAGGCGACGGCCGCGTCCAGGGTTACGGTCACAACCGAGGTGCTCAATCGCCGCATCAGGCTCGGTGTTCGGTCCGACGCGATGCATGCCCAGACGTTTGACGACTGGCTGTTCGGCCGGTACGAGCGCTACGAGAAGCGTCCCAGCAGCATCATGGGCGCCGGCCTCGGGCTGGCGATCGCGAGGGTGATCGTCGAGCTGCACGACGGGCGGGTTTCGATCGAGCGGTACCCTGACGATTCCGCCGAGCTGAACCTGTTCATTCCAATCGCCCAGGCGGGATCAGGCGAAGTTGCGAAGGCGTCCCCAGTAGCCTGAGATCGGGCCCTTGAGCCGGCAAAGGGTGACAGGAGCGCCCTGCTCGAGGCCTTTGACGCCGTACGGAACCATGAGATGCGCGATGAGCTGCGGCGAATCGCACATGAAGGTCACATCTGAAGGCTGGTAATCCACCATCAGCGCGTAGCCGGCGTTGATGTGGCCGGGCAGCCAGTACCAGTCGCTCAGCTGCGGGCTGATGACGGCGGGAAGCTGATTCGGATCGCCGTAGATCTCGAGCGCCCCCGGAACGCCGTAGTAGGCCGAGATGATGACCGTGCTGCTTCGCTCGTTCGCCGGCAGGTCGGTGTAGATCTTCTGCACCTGGTGCGCGACGTCTTCCCATCCCACGCTGTCGGCGAAGAGCTCGTTCTGGGCATCTAGGCCGAGCGCGTGGATGCGATCGGGCGGCGTGATCGGGAGGGTGATGAATGCGAAAGTCGCGAACTGGAGCACACACGCGACGGCCGCGGCGATCTGAAGGCCTCCCCGCAGCCGTGGGCGTTTGATGCGCGACAGGGCCAGCACGCCTTGCGCCAGGACGATGGGAACCGTACCGACCGCGTAGTAGGACTTGCCCACAAAGAGGAAGACGACGAGGGGGAGCGCGCATGCGATTCCGATTGCGCGCAGCCGCGGGTTGCGGAACAGGAACACGAAGCCAGCCGCCCACAGAGGAAGCACAAAGAAGAGGTAGACGCCAATCTCGATGAGGTAGATCACCGGCCCGCCGCCGGAGCCCTGGTGATTGGTGACGTATGTGAGCGTGGGGAAGCCCTCGGCCACCTGCCACGCGAGGTTCGGCGCCCAGATCAGGAGCACGATGCCTGCGGCGATCCATGGGTATCTCGTCCGCAGGGCCGCGCGAAGGGATGGGGTGAGAAGCACAGCGAGGCCGATGCCCGCGATGAGCCCGAGGATCGTGAACTTCACCTCGAGGCCGATCCCGAGCGAGATGCCGAGGTAGATCCAGTGCCGCGGCTTGCCTTCGAGAACCACACAGAGGAACCAGTAGAGAGCAACCATCCAGGTGAACTCGTCGAAGGTCACGGTCTGGAACACCCAGTTGGCGCCGAGGAAGTACGCCGCGGTGACAGCGATGAACAGCGCGATCGCCTGATACAGCAGCGACCCGCCGAGCTTTCTGACGTACAGACCCGAGAGCGCGACCATGACGCCGCCCACTAGCGTGGGGAGGACGCGGAGGTTCCACGGGCTGACACCCAGAAGTCCGGTCTCGAGCCGCGCGAGGAGCGGAACTATCGGTGGAAAGTCGACGTATCCAAAAGCCGGATGCCGGCCGCAGTCGAGGTAGTAGAGCTCGTCGGTGTGAAAACCGAGGGTCCCGTTGGTCGCCAGATGCAACGCAACCACACCTGCCACGGAAGCTCCGTACAGGATTGCCGCCGGGGCTCGAGAAGGTCCCGGCATCAGTCGAACATTAGTCTGGTCGGCGATGCCAGGTTCTAGCCACGCCGACCGCGTAGCCGCGATCATCGCGACCATCCGGCGGATCCCAAAAGGCAAGGTCCAGAGCTACGGCCGGGTCGACCTGGAGGCTCCGCGGCTGGTTGGCATGGTGCTCGCGACCACCAACGAGCGCGTTCCCTGGCAGCGCGTCGTGCACGCCGACGGCAGCATCCCGAAAGGCAAGCGCCAGCGGGATCTCCTCGTCAGGGAGGGCGTGGTCATGAAAGGCGATCGCGTCGACATGAAAAAATCACGTGCATGGTGAGGACCAGGGCGGTCGTGATTGTCGAGGGCGACAGTGACCGTGTCGCACTGGAAACGCTGGCGCGGCGTCGCGGTCGCGACCTGGCCGCCGAAGGCGTCGAGATCACGGCGATCGGCGGTGCGCACGCGATCCGCAGGTTCATGGAGAAGCTGGACGGTTCGGACGTGCAGCTGGTCGGCCTCGTCGACGCCCGTCAGGAGGAGGTGTTCAGGCGCTTCGGCATCGACGTGTACGTTTGCGACACAGATCTCGAGGACGAGCTGATCCGCGCCCTCGGCGTCGACGGCATGGAGAGGGTCATCGAGGGGCAGGGCGAGCTCAGATCACTCCGCAGCCTGCAGAAGCAGCCCGCCCAGCGCGGACGGTCGACACTCCAGCACTTGCGCCGATTCATCAGCTCCAGGTCCGGCCGCAAAGCTCAATACGCCAAGGCGATGGTCGAGGCACTCGACCTCGACTCGGTGCCGCTGCCTCTAGACCGCGTTCTCTCCCGCGTCTGACCCTCGCGGGTCGGCCGCCTTGCTGATCGGCTGTTCCAGCCGTGGTCGCACGGGCGAAAGATG
>Ga0207646_10001289_pt1 | contig 31284 bp, 32 predicted proteins | sample KBSK5502metaG_FD_184343 | JGI IMG/M metagenome (GOLD analysis project Ga0207646, IMG submission 184343) | Corn, switchgrass and miscanthus rhizosphere microbial communities from Kellogg Biological Station, Michigan, USA - KBS K5-50-2 metaG... | ecosystem: Host-associated > Plants > Roots >... | reverse complement strand
GCTTGTCGTCGCATGCCGCAAAGAGCGGTACGGCTTTCAGCATCGCTATCCGTGGATCAGCCATCGGCGGCGAGGCTACGTTGTACGGCGGACAGCCGCAAGGCCGCCCCCGGCGCACCGCCTATTGGGCGATCGACACCAGGGCCGTCTTCACAGGGATCCTTGCGTCCAGAAACGCGACGTCCCGTCGCCCTGCTATCGAGCGTGCAATTAGAAACTCGACGTCGTTTCAAGTGGCCGCGTCGTCGGTGCCGGAGGAGGGATTCGAACCCCCAGTGGGCCGAGGCCCAGCCGATCTTAAGTCGGCCGCGTTAACCGTTCCGCCACTCCGGCGAGTGCCTAAGTTTAGGTGAGCCCTTCCTGCCGTTCGGATCAGGGCGACGGGGGCGCGCGGCTCGCCCGAGGACGCACGACGAGGCGCGCGACCATCCCGAGGGCTTCGTGACCGAGGACCGTGCAGGTGATCCGCACCTCGGTGGGTTCCGCGGGTGCGGTCCAGTCATTGCTCGCGCTGCCGCCGGGTGCGAGGTGGGCCTGCGCCAGGCCGAGGGCGCGGCCGCGGGCGTCGGGCACGAAGTCGTGCTCGAGGCGCCCGATGTTTCGCACCACCACCCGGACGCGCTCCGCCGCCGTCACCTCGATCGTGGGCGGGAGGAACGCGTACTCCGTCATGGCGACCACAATTTCTCGCTCCGGTGGGGCCGCGCATCCAGTGAGTAGCAGGCAACACGTCAGGAGACACAGACGCAGCACGCTGGGCCATCGTAGCCCGAAGTAAAGTGTGCGCGTGAAAGCGCGGGGCGACCTCGCCGAATACGCGCTGGCGATCCGAAGCTTCAGCCGGAACGCGCGCCTGTTCATCGTCCACGTCATCGGCATGGACACCGTCCACGGTACGTCCCTCGTCCTCGTGAATCTCTACTTCCTCGCCGTTGGCCTTCCGATCGAGTTCATCGGCCTGCGGCTTCTGCTCGGCGGAATCGCGGGCGCGGTCTTCTCGGTCCCGGCTGGGCTCATCTCCGACCGCATCGGGCGAAAGTGGTCGTTCATCATCGGCGACGGCGCCGGCGCGGCCCTCTACCTCATCACGATCTTCTCGGTCGACCAGAGCGTCCTGCTTGCGACGGGCGTGCTCAGCTCGATCTCGGGAACGCTGCATGGCGTGTCCGAGCCTGCGTTCATGGCCGAGAACAGCGAGCAGCGCGAGCGGGTGCACCTCTTCTCCGTATCAGACGGACTTCGCACGCTCTCCGCGATGGTCGGCAGTCTCCTCGGCGGCTTCGTGCCGCTCCTCGCAGCTTCGCTCGCGGACAAGGTGACGCTCTATCGCGCGTCGATCTTCATCGGCATCGCGATCTGGGCGCTCTCGCTGATCCCCGCGCTGATGCTGCGCGGACGCGATCGCCCGATCGAGCGCGGGGCCTCGGGCCTGCGGAACATCTTCGCCGCGGTACGACACCGGGATCGCGTGCTGCGGCTCGTCGCCGTGTCAGGGATCGCGGCGCTTGGCTTCGGCTTTGTCGGGCCGCTCTTCAACGTCTTCTTCTTCGAGGGCCTGCACGCGCATACGCACGACATCGGCATGACCTTCGCGTCGGGCGAGCTCTTCTTGGCGCTCGCGGCCCTCGCCGCGCCCTTCCTGGTGGCTCGCATGACAAAAGTGCAGGCCATCGTGGGCACGCGACTTCTCGCCGTGCCGTTCATCCTCCTCATCGGGCTCTCGCCGAGCCTTTCGACCGTCACGACGGTCCTGACGCTCGCCGGCGTCGCGTACGTCGTCCGTATCGTTCTGGCCAACGCCGCCGGCCCGATCGCGGAGGCGTTCTCGATGGAGATCCTCGATCCCGGCGAGCGCGGCACGATGGTCGGCCTCCGGTCGACCGCGCAACAGACGTTGAGTGGGATCGGTGCGTTCGCCGGATCGCGCCTGATGGCCGGAGGCGATTACGTCATGCCATTCGCGTTGATGGCGGGCTTGTACGCCACCTCCGCTGTCCTCTTCTGGGTGTGGTTCCGCCCACTCGAACGAGCCGCGCGTTCGGCAGCGCCGGTCGCGATGGCCGGAGAGCCTGCCGACTAGGTCCCGACGCGACGAGGCCCATTCCGCGAAACTAGGTGCAGTTCACTGCGAGGAGTGCGTCTTTGGCCTCGGATCCCACTCGCTTTGTCATCATCGGCAACGGCGCGGCCGGGACCTACGCGGCCGAACAGCTGCGCAAGGACGATGCGGCGGCCGAGATCGTCATGATCGACGACGAGAAGTACACGCTCTACAACCGCGTGTCGCTCCCGCGCTACCTGAGAGGCGTGCTTCTCGAGCAGCGCGTCCAGGTCCGGGATATGGAGTGGCACCAGAGGAACCGCATCGACCTCCGCCTGGAGACGCGGGTCACTCAGGTCAACTTCGAGGAGAAGACCGTCGCGATCGAGCCAGGATCCGAGCTGAAGTACGACAAGCTCCTCATCGCGACGGGCGGCCGCCCCAACCCCCTGCGCGTCCCCGGTTCCGACGACGCGCCATGCCTCTTCAACTTCCAGTACTTCGACGAGACGAAGGCCATGGTCGAGCGGATCCCCGAGTCGAAAGTCGCGGTCGTTCTCGGCGGCTCGTTCATCGGTTACGAGCTCACAGAGGCCTTCGCGTTCCGCAAGCTCGAGACGCACTGGCTCCAACGTGGCCCGTGGTTCCTGCGCCGCTCGCTCGACGAGCCGGGCGGGAAGGTGGTCTCGCTCCTCGCGGAGGACGCCGGGGTGCACCTGCACTACGAGGAATCGATCGAGAAGCTCGAACGGAAGAACGGCCAGCTCAACGTGCATGGCTCGAAAGGCTTCACGGCGACCGCTGACCTCGTGGGCGTGGGGCTCGGCCTCACGATGAACATCGACATCTTCAAAGGCACGGCGCTCCAGACGAAGGTCGGCGTGCTCACGAACGAGTTTCTCGAAACGAACGTGCCGGATGTCTGGGCCGCGGGTGATGTCGCCGAGTTCTACGACGTCGTATCGCAGCGTCATCACCGCATGGGCACCTGGGACAACTCGCTCAACCACGGGCGACACGTGGCGAAGAACATGCTCGGCGCGAAGCAGCCCTACGTCGAGGTCCCGACGTACGCGTCAGGGATGTTCAACTCCAACATCTCGGTCATGGGCGTGACGACCGAAGAGGAGCCTGACGCCGAGTCGCTGTCCGAGGTCGACTACGACGCGCGGAACTACAAGCGGCTCTTTTTCCTAGGGGACAAGCTCGTCGGCGCGATCCTCATCGGCAAGATGAGAGGGCGGAAGAAGGTGCTCGAGCTCATCAGCTCGCGCACACCGATCGAGGAGCGCCAAAAGGTCTTCGAGCTGCTCGCGATGCCGGAGGTGACCGCGAAACCCGCGGCAGCGGAATGAGCCTGCAGCGCGTCTCGTTCGTCGTTCCCGGTGGCGAGCTCGAGGGGACGCTGCACCTTCCGGACATGCGCGCGATCGGCGGCGTCGCCGTGCTGCACGGCTTCGGCGGACATCCCGATCAACCGCACATCGTCGGGACCTGCGAGGCGCTGGCGGGTGCCGGGGTTGCCGCGCTCCGCTTCGCGTATCGCGACCATCAGCCACCGCGCATGACACTGGCGAGCGGCCTTGCCGACGCAAGCGGCGCGATCCGGTTGCTGAAGGCACACCCGGACATCCCGGAGGCCTTGGGGGTCGTGGGGTTCTCCTTCGGCGGCGCCGTCGCGGCGCTCGTCGCCGGACGCGACTCACGCATCCGTGCGGCCGTCCTTGCTGCGGCCCCAGCGCGCTTCGGGGAGGAAGACAAGCTCAAGCCGATCGCCGAGGTGACGCGCACGCGGTCGCGTGTGCTCCTGATCTGGGGCAGCCGCGACACGCAGGTGCCACTCACGAATGCGGAGCGGTACGCGGCCGTGCTATCACAGGCGCGCGTGACGCACCGCACGATGATCATCGAAGGCGGCGATCATGACTTCTCGCCCGCGGGACCTCGCGACATGATGGCGCAGCGAGTCGCTGAGTGGTGCCGGGAGAGCTTCGCCGCATGAGCGCCGGGGTGCTGGTGCTCCATGCCTGGTGGGGACTCAACGATGACGTGCGCGCGTACGCCGAGCGGCTGCGCGGCGAGGGTTTCGTCACGGAAATACCTGACCTCTACCACGGTCGCGTCGCTGCGACGATCGCGGAGGCTGAGAAGCTCGGTAAGGTGCTCGACGGCGCACGCGCGACGACCGACGTCGACGTGGCGTTCACGAAGCTCGCCGGCCGCGCGGACCGGGTCGCGGTCCTTGGTTGGAGCATGGGCGCGTCCTACGGCTTGGAGCTCGCACAAGCGCGCAGCGCCGACATCACCGCTCTCGTCCTCTACTACCCCGGCATGGACGACGTCTACGCCGACGCGAAGCTGCCGCCTGTCCTCGTGCACTTTGCCGACCACGACGAGTTCGAGTCTCTCGCCGACGCGCGGCGGGCCGAGCTGGTGGCGAATCCTCGTCGAACGGCGCAGTTCCACCTGTACCCCGGCACGAAGCACTGGTTCGACGAGCCGTCGCGACCCGAGTACGACAAGGCCGCCAGTGAACAGGCATGGAAGCGGACAGCCGCCTTTCTCGACACCCATCTGCGACGCTGAAGAGGGCCGCTCCGCCTAGCCTTTCCGCCGCATGGCGACCGCCGAGATCGTCCAGCCCCTGGGGTACGCGGAGTACGGGCAACGCGTGCGCTCCGCGATCGTCGACTCGCTCCTCATCAGCTTCGCGGTCGGCGCGCTCGTCTTCGGGCTCTCGGTCTTCGCCGCGCGCGGTGGACCGTTCGCGAACGTCCTGAGCACGCTGGCCTACCTCATCTACCTCGCCGGAGCCACGCTCTACTACACCGTCTGTTACGCGGAGGGCGGCCAGACGATCGGCAAGATGACGACTCGCACCGCCGTGCGACTCGACGGCGACGAGGACCGATCGCTCGGGTACATCCGCGCGTTCATCCGGGCGCTCGTGCCACCCTTCTTCTGGGTGTTGATCGTCCCAGGCCTCCTCGACGTCCTGTGGCCGCTCTGGGACCGCAAGCACCAGACGCTCCATGACAAGCTCGTCGGCAGCGTCGTCATCCAGGTCTGAGCGTCGAATGGATCGGGGTTAACGGAACCGGACCCGCGTCAGCGGTAGCGTCGATGCGTGGCTCCATTCGCGCGGCTCGCGAGCGAGGACTTCTGCTACCTCACCACCGTCGGCCGGCGCACGGGTGCACGCCACACCATCGAGATCTGGTTCGCGCGCGAGAACGGCACGCTGTACCTGTTGTCCGGCGGTGGCGAGGCGGCGGACTGGGTGCGCAATCTGCGCAAGACGCCCGCAGTGCAGGTGCGGATCGGGTCACGCACGGTCTCGGCGCGCGCACGCGAAGTCATCGCGCCGGACGAAGATGCTCTCGCGCGCCGCTTGCTCGATGAGAAATACATGGGCTGGAAAACGGGTAAGCGTCTGAGCTCGTGGGCGCGGAACGCGCTGCCGGTGGCGATCGACCTTTAGCGCTTCAGCGGCCAGTACACCTCGGTACGCACTTTGTCGTGCGGTGTCGTCGCGGCGTCATCGACGTATGACTCCCACGGGCCTTCACCGGGCCGGAGTCCGTGCTCCTCGCACCAGGCCTCGATGCGACGATATTCCTGCGAGAGCGTCTCGTACGAACCGACGTGGAGGGTCTTTGCCGCGCGGCCGCCCGGCAGTGTCGTGACCCGAGTCCCGTCCGCGGCGGTCACCGTCCCTCTGAACGGGATCCCGGCTTCGGTGTCGAAGGCGGCCTTATCACTGTTGTAGTAGCGGGCGAAGGGCGGGCCTGACACGGTCGCGCCCTGCGCGACGATGGCCGTGCGCAGCCTCGGGAAAAGCTCCATGAAGAACGCGCCGAGGCCGCTCTGCGGCACCGTGCGGCGGACGGTCAGCGCCCGCTGCGGCTGCAGCTCGACGATCTCGATGGGCGCGTCCATCAGACCCGTGGGAAATCTCCGTGCTCGCGCAGGTAGGCGACGACGCCACCCGCGGACAGGATCTCCTGCGCGAACGAGGCGAGCGGCCGTACCGCCGCATCGCCGCGTGGTGCGCGCAACAGGCCGGCCGCGACGTCGAGCGTGACGTCGTCGCCGTCGCGGACGATCTCCACGGCATCCGCCGACTCGAGCGCGGGGATGCCGAGGTTGATGCAGTTACGGAAGAAGATGCGCGCGAAGCTCTTCGCGACGACCGCGCCGACGCCGAGCTTCGCAAGTGCGGCCACCGCATATTCACGCGATGAGCCGCAGCCGAAGTTCTCGCCGCCGACGAGGATGTCGCCCGGCCGGACCTCCTTCGCGAACCCCGGCCGCGCGTCGCAGAACGCGTAGGTGTGGAACTTGTCCTGACCGACCATGAACGGCGCATAGCGGCCCGGCACCATCTGGTCGGTGTCGAGGTCGTCGCCGAAGACCCAGGCTCTCGGCATCTAATCGTCTATCTCGACGACCGGGCCGCTGCGCGCGCTCGCCATGACGAGCTCGCGCGAACGGTCACCCGAGCGCGAGGACGCGGCGCCGCGCTCCGGCCGCTCGGCGCGTCGCCGCGCGACGAGCGCGTCGAACTCTTCTTCGGTCGCTTCGAGGTACGGGCGCGGATCGTCGATGACGCCGGTGAGCGCGGCGACGGCCGCGACGTACGGCGAGCCGATGTAGATCGACGCGTCGGGCGAGCCCATGCGTCCCTTGTAGTTGCGGTTCGCGGTCGAAAGGCAGATCTCCTGCGCCGCCAACACGCCACCCGTCCGTCCCAGACACGGTCCGCAGCCGGAGGATCCGATGACCGCACCGGCGGCCGACAGCGCCTGCATGGTGCCGTCCTGCATCGCGAGCTCGAACTGACGGCGCGACGACGGGACCACCTCCAGGCGCACATGAGGCGCGACGCGACGGCCACGGAGGACGCTGGCGGCCTGCTGCATGTCGACGAGCCGGCCGTTCGTGCACGATCCGAGGAAGACGATGTCCACCGGCTGCCCGACCGCGGCCGAGACATCGACGACCTGGTCGACGCGCGGTGGCACCGCGATCTGCGGCTCGAGCGTCGTGAGATCGATCGTCACCTCGCGCAGGTAGCGCGCGTCGCGGTCGGGACGCAGCCACGTGGGCGCCTCCGGCGTGCCGACGACGATGCCGGCCTTGGCGCCCATCTCGGTCGTCATGCCCGCGAGCGTGATGCGGTCGCCCTGCGGGAGATCGCCCACGCCGTGGAACTCGACGCACGCGTAGCGCGCGCCATCGGTACCGATCTCGCGGACGACGCGCATGATCGCGTCCTTCATCGTGATGCCCTTGCGCAGGCGGCCGGTGAAGGTGACCTTGATCGACTCGGGCACGCGCAGCCACGTCCGTCCCAGCGCGAGCGCCACCGCGACGTCGGTCGCGCCCATCCCCGCCCCGAACGCGCCCACCGCGCCGTACGAGTTCGAATGCGAGTCGCTCCCGACGATGACGCTGCCGGGCTCGCAGTAGCCCTCCTCGACCATGATCTGGTGGCACACCCCCTCACCCGCGTCGTAGAAGGTGGGGATCCGCTGCTCGCGCACCCACTCGCGCAGCACGCGGTGGGAATCCGCCACGACCGGGGTCGGCGCCGGGGCCGCGTGGTCGACGAAGACGCAGACCTTCGCGGTGTCCCACACCTGCTCGCGCCCGAGATCGCGCAGGCCGGCCATGACCGCGTCGATGACCGAGTCGTGGACCATGACGCGCGAGACGGGCACGATGACGAGATCGCCGGCCCGCACGTCGCGCCCCGAGACGCGCGACAGGATCACTTCCGCGAGGGTCCGCGTCATGCCACCACCCATTCGCGTAACAGCGCGTCGAGCTGTTCCATCGAGAGCGGGCCCGAATCGGCCAGGGTCTTGATCTTCGTCGTGATCGCGCGGAGCTCGTCCTTGCCGAACTGTAGCCCGAGCTCCTCCGCCCTGCGTCCGACGGCGTTGTGCCCGGTGAGGCGGTGCGCGATGTTCATCGTACGCACCAGACCGAAGTCGGCGGGGTCGAGGATCTCGTAGCTGTTCGGGTTGATGTAGATCGCCTTCGTGTGCATCCCGGCCTTGTGATGGAACGCGTATTTCCCCGTCACGAAGTTGTTGTACGGGATCTCGATCGCCACGAGCGAGGCCACCAGCTCGTCGAGCTCCTTCAGCTTCCGCAGGTCGTACTTGCGCTTGATCGCCGCGGGGTCGTCGGCGTACATGCGCGCGACGAAGCCGCCCAGCGGGGTGATCCCGTTGCGCTCGCCGATACCGAGGACGCTGGTGTCGATATGGGTCGCGCCGCCCTCGAGGATGCTGTACGAGTTCGCGATGGCGCAGCCGGCGTCGTTGTGGCCATGGAACTCGATGTCGCAGTGCACGTGGTGGCGCAGCTCCGTCGCGAGCGCGTAGCACTGCCGCGGCGTCGCGATGCCGACCGTGTCCGCGACGCCGATGCGGTCGACGCCCATGCGGTCGACGGCGGTGTAGACCTTCAGCAGGTCGCCCTCGGTCGAGCGGAAGCTGTCCTCGCTCGAGAAGCGGACCTCCTTCCCATGGTCCTTGATGAACTCGATGACGATGCCCGCTTCGCGGATGATGTCATCGACGCTCTTGCCGTGTGAGAACTCACGCAGGTACGACGAGGTGCCGAAGAGGATGTCGATACCGGTGACGCCGCTCTGCACCGCGACACGGGCGTCGTCCATGTGACAGCGGATGTGCGTGAGCACCTTCGCCCGTAGCCCGAGTGCCGCGACGATCTTCAGGTCTTCGCATGACTGCGGCGAAGCCACCGGTGACGTGAGCTCGATGTACTCGACGCCGAACTCGTCGAGGAGTCGCGCGATCTGCACCTTCTCGGCGGTCGTGAAATGCGCGCTCGAGAATTGCTCCCCCTCGCGGAGCGTCGAGTCGATGATCGCGAAGCGCTCGACCGGCATCGCCATGTCCCTTTCCCCACGCGCCGGTCAGCTCTGTCGGGCTTCAACAAAGAAGCCCGGCAGCGCCTACGCGCACACCGAGCCTCACTGCAGGCTTGGTCGCACGGTAGCGCTTCGACCCGGGGTCACCCCCGGGCCGACAGCCCGTCTCCTTCCGGTGGACGAGCCAGCCGGTGATCGCGAAACCGATCACCGACTTCGGCGATCGCCCCGTTCCCGTCGCTTCGGTGGAAGCTCGTTCCTCCGCGAGCGGTACTCCTGACGATCGCGCCTCTGGCCGGCAACGCGATATGAAGTTGTCGCGCGACTATAACCTCTAGCGGTGGTGGTCCGCTACTGCGGCGTGGGCGAAGCCCGCACTCCGAGCAGGTGAGCGCGGCGCAGCCGCGCGAGTACACGGTCCGGCCGGCGCGCGCCGAAGACGCCGGCGCGATCAGCGTCATCTTCAACGAAGGCATCGCCGATCGCGCGACGCTCGAGACCGAGCCGCGCACACCCGACGAGCGTCGCAGTTGGCTCGCAGCCCGCGACGCGCGACATCCGGTCGTCGTTGTTCTGTCTGACGGTGTGGTGGTCGGATGGGCGAGTCTCAACGTCTTCAACGCGCGCGACGCGTATCGACATGTCGCGGACATCTCCGTTTACGTCGCGCGCGCGTCCCGCGGGAAGGGCGCCGGCACCGCGCTGCTCCACCATCTGGTCGAGCTCGGCCGCGAGATCGGCTTCCACAAGCTGGTGCTGGCGGGATTCCCGAGCAACATCGCGAGCGTCGCGCTTTACCGGCGCCTCGGCTTCCGCGAGGTCGGCGTCTACCGCGAGCAGGGGCTGCTGGATGGTCGCTGGGTCGATGTCCTGCTCATGGAGAGGCTCCTCTAGCCGCACAGCGCCTCGGACTGGGCCGGAAATAGCCCGTTCGGGGGCCTTACGCCCCCCGGATGGCGCCCCTAGCGTCCCTTCGATGAGCCGGGTGAACCACTTCCCGCGCCCTTTCGTTAGGTGAAGCAAGGCGACGCCGACGTGGCCGTAGGCCGGGCTCGCCCCGCCGATCTGGTAGGAGGTGGGTCCGGGACCGATGAAGCGCTCGTTCGTGCCGCGAAGGCCGGCAACGCCGCTGCGTTCGGTGAGCTCTACGAACGCTATCGCGACGCGATCTACCGCTATTGCCTCTCGCGCACCGGCACGGCGCACGACGCCGAAGACCTCACGTCGGACGTGTTCGTGAAGGCGCTGCATTCGATCGACCGCTACCAGGACCGCGGGCTTCCGTTCGTCGCGTTCCTCTACCGGATCGCGCGCAACGCCGCGATCGACCGGTCCCGCACGCTGAAGCAGCCGCTCTCCGTCGACGAGCTCGTGACGCAGCCCGCGTCACGCCAGAACGTCGAGGCGGACGCGATGCTCGCCGTCGACCGCAGCATCCTGCTGGCGGCGCTGACGAAGCTGAAGACCGAGCATCGCGATGTCATCGTCATGCGCTTCATCGAGGGCTACAGCGCGCTCGAGGTCGCCGCGGCGCTGGGCAAGACCGAGGGCGCGGTGCGCACGCTGCAACACCGCGCGCTCGAGCGGCTCCGCAAGGAGTTCGACGACGCCGAGCGCGACGCGGCGCGCAAGGGCCGACGCTCGTGAACGACGACCGTCTCACCGGACTGCTCGCTGCGCTGCGCGCCGAGCGCATGGAGCGCACCGCCGACCAGAAGCTGCGCGCGCGGCTCGAGAACGCATGGACCGCGCGCGAGGACCGGAGTGGGCTCGCGTGGCGTCTCCGCCGGCCGGTGTTGACCATCGCGACGACAGCGCTGATCGTCGGCCTCGCAGCCACGACCCTTTCGGCGCCGGGCGACAGCCCGCTGTACTCGCTGCGCGTGACGATCGAGGACCTCGCGATCCCCCTGCACCGCGATCCGGAAGACCGCGCGGAGTACCTCGTCTCGCTGCTGGAGCAGCGGACCAGCGAGGCCGCGCGCCTGGAAGCGACCGGCAACGCGCTTGCCGCCAGTCGCGCGCGTGACATCGAGCGTCAGACGCTCCGCATGGTCCAGCAGAACATTCCTGTTGCGCCCGATGCGGTTGACGCCGCGCCGACGGACTCGCCGTCGCCGAGCCCGACGCCGTCGCCGGCAGCCTCACCCACGCCGACCGAAGCGCCGCGCGTCGTCGTGACGCAGAGTCCGGCGACGGCCCACCCGACGACCCCGCCGCCCGCGACGGCGCAGCCGACGGCGACACCGACGCCACGGCCGTCGATTGCGGCGACGCCGCAGGCGGTGACCTTCACCGGCGCGGTGAAGAACCCGGACGGCTCCTATGCGACCAACGTCTGTGTCTCGTTCAATGCGGCGGGGCCATGTCAGGTGGTGACGACCTCGGCCACCTTCAGGGTGACGTTCTCCGGCAAGATCGGGCAGTCAGTGACGCTGTACTTCTTGCGTACCGACGGGATCAAGACCTACAAGGCATATATCACCAAGACGATCTCGAGCACCTATGTCGACGTCGGGATCGTCTTGCTCAGGGTGCAGTGACCCGCCGTTAGGCTCGCGGCGCCGCCCCGTACCGTACTGGTACTTCCAACTCTGTAAGGTCCCCGGCGGCCCCTCGTTCTCCGGACCATGAAGATCCTCAGCAGCGCCCTCCTCGCGGTCCTCGCTCTCGCAGTGGTCCTCGTTGCCAGCGCCTCGGCGGCGACCGTCGGTGGTGGGTCAGCCGCGATCACGCCGCATCCCGATGAGTTCAGCCAGCTGTTCGCCGCCTGTCTCGAAACTCGCGACGCCAACAGCGACGAGTGCTACCGCGCCCAGGAAGTCAGCGGTCTCAGCCCCGACGAGTTCTTCGACAAGCTCACGCGCAAGCTCGACGCGCTCGCGGAACAGCCGAAGCCCGAGCCGAAGACTCGCGACGCGTGGGCGCTGATGAAAGACTGCGCCGGCACGCGTGATCTCGACAGCGACGCCTGCCAGCGCTTCATCGACGCGACCGGTCTGAGCGGCGACGAGGTCGCACGTCTCGCCGAAGGTCTGGCCACGCCGCGTGGCGAGCAACAGGCGGTCGACAAAAAGAACCGGACGACCGACATGACCGACACGATGAAGGCCTGCGTGGACCTCCGCGCCCAGATGGGGAGCGCGAAGTCCGCCGAACAGCTCGCCGCCCTCGCCGAGAAGATCAACGACACCTGCCCGAAGGCGATCCACGAATCGAAGCTCACGCCGGGGCAGTTCTGGTCGAAGTTCTCCGCGTACCACTAGTTCCTCTCCCCCTCCCCGCACGGCGAACGGCGCGTCCCCGTCCAGGACGCGCCGTTCCATTTCCAGGCTCGGTACGGGGAGTAGGACGGTCGGGGGAGACATGGCCGACAGCACGACCCGTTCTGGACGGTAAGGACCACAGACCGGGTCCATGGAAAGGAATCGAAATGCTCTCGTACCTTCTCAGCGCGCTATCCCTGGCCCGGCACGCCGTGGCCCTCACGCTCATCGCCGGCGCCGCCGCGACAACGATGGTCGCGGGTTCGGTGGATCAGATCACGACCCAGCCAGAGCACCAGACGGCTCAAACAACGATGGCCCCGACGAGCCGGCCGGAGACGACGAAGGACGCCGAGGTCACGCTCACCGTGAGCGCGAAGTCGGCGAAACCTGAGACGACGACGAAGCCGGAGGCGAGCACCAAGCCGCAGGCGAGGACCAAGCCGGAGGCGAGCACCACTCCGGAGCCGACCACCAACGACATCGAGGCGCTCGTAAAGGACTGCCTCACCAAATACGCCCTAGCTAAGGCGAGCACGACCGGAGCGGCCGGAGCGTCCGAGGCGTGCCGCCGCGCGAGCGCCGCAGCCGTGAAGCCCACGACGGATCCGGCGGCGAACGTCGAGGCGCTCGCGAGATACTGCATCTCGAAGTACACGGCCGCGAAGGACAACGCGACACAAGCGAGCGCGGCGTCCGAAGTCTGCCGTCGCGCTATCGAGGCATCAGGCCTGAGCGCGACCGAGTTCTGGGCGAAGTTCGGCAAGCCGCAAGCGCCGAAGACCGAGCCGAAGACCGAGCCCAAGGCCACCGCGGCTCCTACCGCGACGGGTCTGACCCAACTCACCCGGTACTGCGTCACGCTGCACGCCGCGCTGACCACCGCAGCGAGCCACGAGCAGGTCGAGCGGACGACGACGGTATGCAATCAGGCCATCGCGGAGTCCCGGCTCACGCCAGCAGAGTTCTGGGCGAAGTTCTCAACGTACCGCTAGTCCCCTCTCCCTCCTCGCACGGCGAACGGCGCGTCCCAGTCCAGGGCGCGCCGTTCCATGTCTAGCATTGGGCACGTGAAGCGACGCATCGGGATCCTCACCGGCGGGGGCGATGTCCCAGGACTCAACCCGGTCATCAAGAGCGTGGTCTACCGCTCGACGGAGCTCGGGTACGAGGTGCTCGGCATACGCCGCGGTTGGCAGGGGTTCACGCACATGCGGCCCGGCGGCGAGCCTGACCCGGAGTACGTGCGCCCGCTCGATCGCAACAACACGCGCGCGATCGATCGCACTGGTGGCACGATCCTGCACACGTCGCGGACGAATCCAGGCAAGATGACCGAGGCTCGGCTGCCCCTCTTCGTCGACAAGGCCGAGCGCACGCGCCTCGCCGCCGCCGACGGTCTCTATGACCTCACGCCGATCGTGCTGCGCAACATCGCCTCGCTCGGCCTCGACTATCTCGTGACGATCGGCGGCGACGACACGCTGTCGTACTCCGAGGTGCTCGTCGGCGAGGGCATCCCGCTCATCGCCGTCCCAAAGACGATGGACAACGACGTCCAGGGCACCGAGTACTGCATCGGCTTCTCCACGGCGATCACGCGCGCGAAGGAGCTCATCGACCGGCAGCGCACGACGCTGGGCTCGCACGAGCGCATCGGCGTCTTCCGCATCTTCGGCCGTGACGCCGGCTTCAGCGCGCTGCACGCCGCGTACGTCACGTCGGCGCGCTGCCTCATCCCCGAGGCACCCTTCGATCTCGATCGCCTGGTGGAGATCCTCGTCGAGGACAAGCGCAACAACCCGTCGCGTTACTCCTTCGTCATCGCAGCGGAAGGCGCGACCTGGAAGGGCGGCGCGATCCCCGAGTACGGGCCGGCGGACGCCTTCGGTCATCGCCACAAGGCGAATATCGCCGAGATGCTCGCCGACGAGATCCGGAAGCGCACCGGCGAAGAGACGCTCGCCAGCGAGCTCACGTACGACCTGCGCAGCGGCGACCCCGACGCGCTCGATCAGACCGTCGCGATCACGTTCGCGAACATCGCCGTCGATCTCATCCGCGACGGCGCGTCGGGGCGCATGGTCGCGATCCAGGGCGGCAACTTCGTTCACACGACCCTGCCGGACCCGAAGCTGGGACCGCGCCGCGTGGACGTCGCGCACCAGTACAACGTCGAGCGCTTCCGCCCGCAGTACGCCGATCGCCTCGGCGCATCGATCTTCCTCTCCGCGCCCGCGGACTAAGTGCGCGCGGCGGTCGTCGCCCTCGCCGCGCTCATCGTTCTGCAGGGCTGCGCCACACCGATCGTCACGGCGACGCCGTCGCCCGAGCCCACCGCGCTCGCGACCGAGCCGCCGCCCAGCGTCACACCGGAGACACCGCGGCCGTCGCTCGCGCCCACCCCCACCCCGTTCACGCCGTGCATCTCGCCAGCGAAGGTGATCGCGGACATCTCGCTTGCCGACCTGTGCGTCCCGCGCGCCGCCGTGTTCGTCGAGTCCTCGATCGGAGGAGCGGACCTGCACGCCCTCTTCGATCAGGTCGGGCAGGACCTCGACGCGGTGCAGGGCGAATTCGCGTGGACACTTCGCGGGCGGCCGACGATCGATGTGTTCGCGACGAACGCGAGCTACACGACAGGGTTGATCCACGTGTTCGGCTACTCCGGCGCGACCGCCGCGTTCGTCGCCGACAACTCGGTCTCGTTCTTCGAGCCCGCCCTGCGAACGATCCTTGTGAATTGGGCGGCGGTCCGCGAGCGCCGGCCGATCGCCGCCATCCGCCACGAGCTCACGCACTACGTCACGCTCGAGGCGTGCGTGCCGCGCTGCGACCTCGTGCCGGCCTGGCTCAACGAGGGGCAGGCGCGCCTCGCGGAGGCGACGATCCCCGGCGGCGAGTGGCGTCTCGTCCGCGTGCGCTACGAAGCCGCGTCGATGGTCGCGACGAAGACGCTCTTCCCGCTGTCGGCGCTCGTGTCGCAGATCCAGTGGAACAACATCACCAGCTGGGGCGGCTATTACAAGTACCAGGAGGCCGCCCGCGCGACCGAGCTGCTGCGCGGCGACATCGGCGGGGCGGAGCCGATCGGGCAGCTCTACGATCGCATCCGGCGCGGCGACGACGTCGCGCGCGCGTACGCGACGCTGACCGGGCACACGTTCGATTCATTCGTGAGCGGGCTCGCGTCGCGCTTCGTGGACGCCGTGCCCGCCGGTCCGGGGATCGTCATGACGCCCGGCCCGCAGGCCGACCACGGCTTCGGCTACCTGCTCTACGGCTTCGAGCCCGAGCAGAAGGTCACCGTGCGCCTCGTCGGCCGCCGCATCGAAGAGTGGGAAGAGGTCACGGTCTCGCCGCAGGGCGCGCAGTTCTCGGAGATCGCCGATCGGTACCCGCCGGGCACCTACGTGCTCGCCGTGACCAGAGGCGAGACGGTCATCGCTTCCGCGAAATTCGAAAAGCGCGGTGGCCGGCCGCTGTCGGTCGACTAGCCGCTTACGGGATCCGGCGGATCGATCGGCGCGGTCTGCGCGCGGCCATGATCACGATGCCGATGAGCACGCCGAGGCCGACCAGACCCGCGGTCACGAGGAAGTCCGAGTTCCCGCCCGCCGCGGGCTGACCCGACGCGCTGTTACTCGCGGATGGACTGGCGACCGCGACGACTGACCGCGTCGGCGATGGCGCGACGCTCGCGGGCGCGGCGGTCGACGGCGAAGCGGTTCGCGACGCGCTCGCGCTCGCGGTGCCAGTCGGCGTCGCGGATGCCGGCGCTGCCGTCGGTAAGGGCGAAGCGCCCGCAGACAGAGCAGGCGACGGCGTCGTCGCGCTGCTCCCCAGCGACGCGCAGGCGCGCGAATCGCTCGCGCCGGGCGCGGAGGCGCACACCGAGCGCGCCGGGGTCACCCACGAGCTGCCGTCGGCGGCGACCCGCGAGAGCGACACGAGGATGAACGGATAATGCGCGGTGCTCGGCGCACCGCAGGTTCCGGATTCGAAGAGGAGATCGAGCGTCGCCGTGTCGCCGTCGAGCGTGGCGTTCGGTCCGGTGCGCAGGCAGCGGCCACCGGTGTCGTTGCCACGCGCGTAGAGCGCGAGGATGTCCTTGTCGAAGCTCATGAACATGTTCGCGGCCGCGGGGAACACGTTCGCGTCGCCAAGGCTGGCGCGGAAGCTGTCGTACGCGGCCTGCGTCTGGAAGACACGCATCACAGGACGCTCGCCCAGCTCGGGCAGATGGCCCCGCAGCTGCAGCTTCGATCCGATGGATGTCGCGGCGAGGGCGGGCGTCGCCAACAGAGCGAGCCCAAGGACGAGAAGGCCGAAGCCAGCAAGAGAACTGCGCATGGCGGCAGACTCTAAACGCTGCCGCTTCAGGAAAACACGGCTGGAAGCGCGTGGCACACCCCGGCGCCGTTCTGCGGCGCCGGGGTGTTCGTCGCTAGAAGTTGCCGGATGCTGTGACCACGTCCTGCTGGTGGATCTGCGTAGGCACGAACTGAAGGCCATACCACCAGACGACGGTCTGGACGTTGTTCGTGTCGGTCCAGAGCGCGTGGAAGGTGTTGTTCGCGCCGACGGCGAGATCAGTGTAGTCACCGATGAAGCCACCGCCGAACTGGTAGCGCGTGTTGATCGGATGCGTGCTGACCTTTTGACTGGTACCTGTTCCGACATTCGCGACGTAGTAGTTGAGGCGCGCGTTGTGGATGTAGCCGTCTAGGGTCGTGCAGTTGATCCGACCCTCAGGCGGAGGCGGTGCTTCGGCGCACGTCTGCCACGGCGAGACCACGTCCGCCGCGTACGCGGACATGTAGACGCGGCCCAAGGCCGAGACAGCGACGCCCGGCCAGAACGTGTCGACCCTGCGAGCCGCGGGCGCGGCGAGGGTGGTCCCGTCCGGCTGCGTGACCGGATAGCCATCCGCCGTCCGGTTCGAAGCGTTCAGGGTCGAGAAGATCGGGGCCGGCGGGCTCCAGCTGAGTCCGCCGTTCGTTGACTTGCTGTAGACCGCGGCGGCATGGCAGTTGGCCCGCACCGCCAGGGTGCCAGCGATGAAGAATGCGCAGTTCGGATCGCCGCCGAACGTCGTGGCGTTGTTGGCGACCTCAGCCGACCAGGCCACGTAGAGGTCGCCGTTCGGGGCCGCGGCGGCGGCGGGGAAGCTGTTGACGCGGAACACCGTATTCGTGGGGCTGATGATGTCGCTCACGGTGGACACGGCGAGCGGAGTGCTCCAGCTCGCGCCGCCGTCCATCGACTTGACGACATAGGTGCTGTTCAGCTGCGCGAAGCGCGTCGAGCCTTCGAAGAACACGTAGACCGAGCCATCCGCACCGACGACCGGTCGCGAGCCCTGGTCGTAGAGCACGTTGCTGCTGATGTTGATGGGCGCGCTGAACGTCGCGCCGCCGTCGCTCGATGACGCGAAGAAGATCGGCGACTGCACGTAGTTGCCCTTGCCTGCGCCGAAGAGGAAACGCGTCCAGCTGACGTACACGCGGTCACGGAACGGGCTCGTGGCGTGCGTGTCAACCGCGATCCACTCCTTGTCGTTGAGGGTGGACGGCGACGTCGTCTGGTTGATGAACGTCGGCGCGCCCCAGCTCAGATGGCCGCTCGCATCGAACGTCCCTTTGTTCACCGCGACGGTGTTCGGCGCGGATGCGCGGTTGAAGCCAAGACCGGCGTAGAACACGTGACCGGTGCTGTCGAACGCGAGGGCCGGATCGCCGCCGGCGTCGTAGATCCCGCCGGTCAGTCGCTCGACGCCCGGAATGAGCGTCCCGAGGTGCGCCGGATCGCTCGACGTGCAGCACCACGTGGCGCCGCCGTCATTGGAGAAGTACGTCCCGGAGTAGCCATCGCCGAGCGCGCTGCACGGGGTCCCGCTCACCGAGCAGCTCCACGTGCGCGTGACGTAGTCGTTGGCCGCGGCGACGACCCGGTTCGGGTTGTTCGGATCGACCGCGATCGCCGTCTCGTTCTGCGGCGCCGCGGCGCGGTCCTTATTCACCGTGACCGCAGGCGCTGCGACGGATGTCCCGTCGAGCGGGCTCGAGAGAACGTGCGCGGGCGTGATCGCGGACGGGCTCGTAGCGGCGTCCTCTTGATCCGCTTCCTGTTCGATGAACGCCGAGAATCGGATCTGCAGGCCGGCGGTGCCGTTCACCGACGCGACCTTGCCTGCGAGAGTCGTGATGTCATACGTCGGCGGCGCCTCGCTGGCGCCCGGCAGACTGCCCGGAAGCACAGCGATGGCGGAAACGCCGAGCGCGACCGTGAGGTGACGCAGCGAATGTCGCAATTCAAAACTCCCCTCTTCTTGGAACATGCGAGCGGAACAGCGCCCAGTTCGCGCGAGATGATAGTGAGTCGCCCGTTCGTATGCCTCGTTGTATGTCTCCGCTAAACGCGGAGCGGGTCGCCGGCGACCGCCGGCATCACGGGCTTATCAGCCCCGGTCCTGATCGATCTCCGCGAGCGCAAGGTCTCCACCTGAAAGCCACGCCCCACTCGAGCCCTGCTCATCGACGACCTGCCAGAACGCGTTGAGGCCATCGCGCGTGATCCGGTAGAAGCGCAGCGTCCGCGTCACCGACGTCGCGCGCTCCGCTGCGCCGGGCGCTGCCGTCACGAGCTGCCCGGTCACGACCACCGTCACGACCCCGTCGCCCAGGAACGTCGCCGGTTCGAAGCGGGTGACGCGGACGGCAACGTCGTCGAAGCGTCGCGCGGTGAACTCACCCGCGCGATAGCTCGCGTCGAGCTTGACGAGCGACTCGTTCCTGACGTTGTCGTAGGCCGTGATCAGGAATCGCTGACCGGGCGGCGCCCCGTGGGCGTACGCCTCGCCCGGCACGTAGCTCTCGCGTTGCAGGACGTACCCCACCGCGAGCGGCGCCTCCGCCTCGAGGGCGAGCGCCGACCAGCGCGGCTGCTCGCCGTCGACCCAGCGGCTCACCAGCGGGTCGTACCCGTCGATCACCTTGTATTGCCCCTGTCCCTGGTTGACGTAGCGACCCTGCTGCACGCGCTGGACGGTGCTCGTCTTTCCGTCGGCGGCCGTGATGCGATCGACGAACGTGAGCGTCGCGTCGATGTACACCACACGTCCCCACGGCTTCGCATACATGTGCTGGATCGCGAGCTGCCCGAGCTCGAAAACGCGCTTCTGCGGCGCGCTTCCCGAGGGCCCGTACCACGGCGCGAGAGACTGCCGGATGAGCTCTGTGTACGGGCCCGGTGCGTGCACCGAATCGAAGAACGAGCGGTTCGACTCGCTCGGATCGCTCCGATACCTGTCCAGCGCCTGCAGATACGTCGGCACCCAGGCACGGAGCGCGGCCTCCGTGTCCGTGCGGTAGCGTCCGACCACCTCGATGAGCGATGTGGTGGGGGCGAGCGAGAAGGCTTGCGACACGACGCGCACCGGCGGCGCGGGAGCCTGCGGCGGCTGGGTCGGCGCTGGTTCGGACGTGCGACTCGGAGTCGCGATCGCCGACGCGGGCGGCACCGGTGTCACCGTCGGGACCGCGCTCGCGGCGACGGTCGGTGTCGGCGAAACGGTCTCGACCGGGTTCGCCGCGGGTGACACGCACGCGCCGAGCACGGCCAGCGCGAGAGCCGTCGCCGACAGGCGCCTCACGACCGTACGGTAGCGAGGGGGCGGCCTACTCGTCGAGGAACGGGATCACGGTGGCCGCAAGCGCGGGTGCGCTGCCCATCGCGTAGTGCGTGACGCCCGGCAGGATCGCGAGCCGCGACTTCGGGCGGCCCGAGCCGTCCCAGCCACCGTCGCGCTTGCCGCCGCCAAGAAGCCCGAAGACCTCCACCGCGTGCGCGGGCGGGAAGATATCCGCGTCGCCCGCGACGATCATCGTGGTCGCCTTGATCCCGGCGACCTGTTTGGTGAGGTCGAAGTCCTCCTTCATCGCGTCGCCCATCTTGCCGAGAAGCCGCGCCCAGTCCTGGGGCCTCGGCGCGAGGCTCGCGTACATCTGATACATCGGCGTCTGCTTCATCGCCTCCGCCGCCGCGGCGCCGACCTGTCCCTGCTGCGCCAGGATGTCGGGATAGAAGGCGTCGCGCCTGAACGGGGTCGAGACCACCACCAGCTTGCCCACCACCTCGGGGTGGTTGATGGCCGTGAAGACCGCGACGCCGCCGCCGAGCGAGTAGCCCATGATGTCGGGCCGCTCGAGCTTCAGATGTTTGATGAGGGCCGCGATGTCGTCCGCCATCAGCTCGGTGCGGATCGGTCGATCGATGTCGGCCGTGCGGCCGTGGCCCTGCAGATCGACGCCGATGACCTGCCGGCCTTTCGCGAGCGCCGCCAGGTTGGGACCGAACATCTCGATCGCGCCGAGGCCGCCGTGCAGGAGGACCAGTGGCCGGCCCGCGCCATGGATCTCGTAATAGAGCTTGATGCCATTTACATCTGCGTACGGCACTGCAGTTCCTCCTCAGGTCTGTTCATGAACACGTCGAACAACGGATGGTCGAAATCGACAGACCTATGAACGAGCCGCCAGTTTTTCGAATTCGGACCGTCCCCCATTGAACAGGAAGTCCGAGGTCTGTGTCATCGCGATCGCCACCAGGCTCTGGCTCGGATCGTTGAACCAGGAGGTGCCGTAGCCGCCGTTCCAGCCGTACCTGCCCGGCGTCGAAGACACCTCGTCGGGTCTGGTGGACACGCTCATGCCGAAACCACAGCCTTGGCCAGCCAGGACCGGACCGCGCCCCGCCATCTGCTCCGGTGTCAGGTGGTTGGTCGTCATCAGCTTCACGGATTCGCGCGACAAAAGCCGTTGGCCCTGATGGACCCCTTCACTCAGGAGGAAACGGGCGAACGCCAGATAGTCATCCACGGTCGAGAGCAAGCCCGCCGCGCCGGATGGAAACGCCGGCGGCTTGGCCCACTCACTCGACGAGGACAGCGTCTGCAGCTCCAGCTTCGACGTTTGGAAATTCGTCATGTAGTGACCGGGCAGCCGGCCGCTCTCCTTTGGGGACATCGAGAACCCCGTTTCGTTCATACCGAGGGGCTCGAAGATGCGTGTCCCGAGGAAATCCGCAAGCGGCTGTCCCGACGCCCGCGCCAGGAGCACGCTCAGCACGAGCGATCCGGTGTTGTATTGCCACCGCTCGCCGGGCTGATACATGAGCGGCAGCGTTCCGAAGCGCTTGATCCACTCGTCGGGGTCGTGCGGTGTACGCGGGTCCGGCGGCCCCATGACAAGCTGTAGCTCCTCGGCCGCGGCGATGATCGGGTACGGCGGTTGGAAGGTCGGCTCGAAGATCATGCCGTGACCCATGCGGAACGTCAGCAGATCCTCGACCGTGATCGGGCGCCGGGCGGGGACGGTGTCGTCGAGCGGCCCGTCGATGCGCTTCAGCACCTTGCGGTCGGCCAGTTCCGGGAGCAGCCGATCAACTGGCTCATCCAGTGCGAGCCTGCCCTCTTCAACAAGGATCATCGTCGCGGCGGCCAGGATCGGTTTCGTCATCGAGGCGATGCGAAAGATCGTGTCGCGCCGCATCGACTCCTGACCGCCGAACGCCATCACACCGATCGCGTCGACGTGAACGTCCTCACCGCGTGCAACGAGGGTGACCATGCCGGGCATTTCACTCTTCGCGACGCGACCCGCCATCGCGTCGTGTAGTCGAGCGAGTCCGGCCGGCGACGCGGAGCTCATGGGCACGCTGAGCTCAACAGATCGCTCGCGTTCGCGCCGCTGGGTGCCTGGGCGATCCGCGCGGACTGGATGCCCAGCGGTTGGAAGGGCGGCGTCGCCTGAGCGTTCGGACTGCCGAGGTGCAGCGTGTAGCAGCCTGAGAAGATCGTCGTGCTGCCGTCGGCGTTGGACGCGGTCACAACGGTGGGCACCGTGTAATAGGTCTGCCCCGCCCCGGCACCGATCGTCCCAGGCTTTGTCGCGATCGTCACCGACTTCGTGTTCGCGTAGCCCGACGAGAATGCCGCGAACGGTGCGAGCTGCGACGCACCAGCTTCCCAGTACGAATACGCCCGCGAGTACTCCTTGCGGTTCACGGCGTTGTAATACGAGCGGATCAGCTCCTCACCCGCGCTACGGTCGTCGATATAACGCGCGGCCTCGATGCCGGTCCCGGGCGCGCCCCATGGGAGGGGTGTCGCGTTCGCGCTTCCACACGCGCTCGGCAGCGCGTTCCGTGCCGCCGCAGGCGTCGCGGCCGATTGCAGCTGCCCGGCCTGGATCGCCATCGGTTTGAATGGCGGCTCGGCCTGGATCTCCGGTCGACCAAGATGGACCGTGTAGCAGCCGACGAACGCCTGTGCGCCGGTGGTCGTCGTCGCAAGGACCACGGCGGGCACGCTCCAATACAGCTGACCCGCGCCCGCTCCTCCGCCGACCGTTCCGAGCTCCACCTGGGCGGAGGTCGTAGCTTCGAATCCCTTCGCGAAGGCGTCGAACGTCGCCAGCGTCGTGCTCGGCTCCCAGTACCCGTACGCACGCAGATACTGCCGCCGACTGATCGCGTCGTAATAGGAGCGGATCACCTGCTCGGCGCTGCTCCGGTCATCGAGATATGCCGTCGCGGGCGCGACCGACGCGGACGCGCTCGGCTGGGTCACCGCGGTCGACGCCGGCGACGCCGACGCCGTCGGCGCGGAGCTCGCGCCCGAGCTCGCGCCCGGCGCGGCACAGGCGGCCATCACCACGGCGAGCAGTACTCCTACCGCGTGTGCTGAGTTGTGGGTCCGCATCTGACAACTCCTTCGCTTCTGAATCATCGAACCCGGTCGCCGTCGATCGTCAGGACGACATTTCCCGTCTTGTGCTCCGTTTCGACGTACCGGGTCGCCTCAACGACATCCTCGAACGAGTAGCACCGGTCGGCGGTTGGCCTCACGAGTGGCGCAGTCCGCGCGGGTCACGGCCACGGCTCGGATCTTGACGAGGACCTGGTCCTCCTTGGGCGCCGGTCGCTCGACGTCTTCGATCCGCAGAACGTCCGGAGGCCCGCACCTGTCGTACACGACTGCTCTCATGAGACGTACTGATTAAACGCCCAGCGACCTCGAGGCGTGTGAGGCGCGGTCAGAGCGCGCTCTTGGTGCCTTCCTCGATCGCGACGAGATGGGCATCGTAGTGCAGCGCGGCCAGCGCCAACCAGCCGAAACAGTTGAACGGACCGAGGTACGGGGTGGGCGCGCGCATCTCGACGTCGGGCTCGGGCGGGAAATCGGTGCGCAGACGATCGAGGGCCGCCTCGGCCTTCGCGGCGAGCGCAGCGATCCCGTCGCGCGACACGGCGCTCGCCGCCGCGCGCGGTTGCCCGGTCCTTCCCGATGGTTCGCCGCGCGAGAGACGAAGCGCGATCGTGGTCATGCCGCGTTCGGAGACGAGAAGATGGATCGCGATCTGTCCGATCCCCCAGTCCTCGTCCGTGCCCGCGACGAGCTCGGCGTCGGTCGCATGCTCGACACGCGAGAGGAGCTCGGCGCGCCCATCACGCAGACGCGCAGCGATGCGCGCAAGCAGCTCGCGGATCCACTCCGGCCGGTCTACCGGATCGTCGACGAGAGTAAGGCTCATCGGCGGAGCAGGAGACCCGCCGACGCCGATCGATGACGCTCCATCGGGGTGCTACGGTAGCAACCGCGGCGGCTGAGATGGAAACCGGGATCGCGACCGAGCGCCCGTGGTTGAAGCAGTACGACCCCGGCGTGCCGCAGACACTCGACTATCCCGCCTTTCCTCTCCAGCAGTTCCTCACCGACACCGCCGCGCGCCATCCGCGGGCGGTCGCGACGATCTTCGGCGCGGTCGTCGGGCATCGACTCATGGAAGGATCGCTGACGTACGCCGAGCTCGATCGGCGCGCCGACCGCTTCGCCGCGGGCCTCCAGTCCCTCGGCGTTCGCAAAGGCGATCGCGTCGCGCTGCTCTTGCCCAACTGCCCGCAGTTCGTCATCGCCTTCTATGGCGCACTGCGCGCGGGCGCGGTCGTGGTCCCGTGCAACCCCCTCTACACCGCGCCCGAGCTGCGCCGGCAGCTCGCGGATTCCGGGACCGAGACGCTCGTCGCGCTCTCGCGGCTCCACGCCGTCGCGCGCGCGGCGCGCGCCGAGACGCCGGTCCGGAACCTGATCCTCACGAACATCAAGGAGTACTTCCCGCCACTCCTCCGCGTGCTGTTCACGCTGGCGCGCGAGAAGCGGGAGGGCCATCGCACGACGGTGGACCGCGGCGCGGGCGAGCATCACTTCGCGGACCTCGTGCGCACCGACACCGCCCTTCGACCGGTGGACGTGCGCCCCGAGGACACCGCGGTCCTGCAGTACACCGGCGGAACGACCGGCGTGCCCAAGGGAGCCATGCTGTCGCATCGCGCGCTCGTCGCGAACGTGCTGCAGTCGCGCTCGTGGATCCCGACGCTCGTGGAGGGGGTCGAGCGCGGTGTGGACGTCATGCCACTCTTCCACGTGTACGGCCTCACCGTCATCATGGGCGTCTCGGTCGCGACCGGCAGCGCGATGGTGCTCATCCCGCGCTTCGATCTCGAGCACGTGCTGCTCGCGATCCACAAACACCGTCCGCGTTCGTTCGCCGGCGCGCCGCGCATCTACGTCGCGGCCGCGAGCGCGCCCGACCTCGCTCGATACGATCTTCGCTCCGTTGAGGTCTTCGGGTCGGGCTCGGCGCCGCTCCCGGTGGAGGTGCAGACGAGGTTCGAGCAGCTGGCCAGAGGGGGGCGGGTCCTCGAAGGCTACGGACTCACGGAGGCGGCCCCGGTCACCCATACGACGCCGCGAAAGGGGCAGCGAAAGCTTGGCTCGATCGGCGTGCCCATTCCCGACGTCGACGCGAAGATCGTGGACCTCGAGACCGGAACACGCGATATGCCCGCCGGGGAGACCGGCGAGCTCGTCGTGCGGGGTCCGAACCTCATGGATGGCTACTACAACCGACCGGGGGAGACCGCGCTCGCGCTGCGCGACGGATGGCTCTTCACCGGAGACGTCGCGCGTATGGACGAGGACGGCTACTTCTACATCGTCGACCGGAAGAAGGAGCTGATCATCGTCTCGGGATACAACGTCTATCCGCGCGAGGTCGAGGAGGCGCTCTACGCGCATCCCGCAGTGCTCGAGGCCGCCGCGATCGGCGTCCCGGATCCCGAGCGCGGCGAGGTCGTGAAGGCCTTCGTCGTGCTGCGCCCCGGCGCGTCCGCGACGGCGGAGGAGCTGCGGACGCACTGCGCCTCCTCGCTCGCGCGCTTCAAGATCCCGGCTGCGATCGAATTCCGCTCCGACCTGCCGAAGAGCATGGTCGGCAAGGTGCTGCGGCGCGCGCTCGCCGACGAGGAACGGGCAGCACGCCTCGCGAAGGAAACGTCAGGGAGGCAGCGTTGAAGATCGACGACCTGAAACGCGTCTGCGTGGTGGGGGCCGGCCTCATGGGGCGCCAGATCGCGCTGAACGCGGCGCACCACGGATTCGCGGTGCGACTGTGGGACGCGAGCGCGGAACAGCTACGGGCGGCGGAGCGCTGGACCGACGAGTACATCGCGGGGCGGATCGAGAAAGGCCGCTGGACCAAGGACGAGGCCGCCATGGCGCGGGCGCGGCTGCGCTTCGCCGCAGACCTCGCGGAGGCCGCGGCGGACGCGGACCTGGCGATCGAAGCGGTCGTCGAGGACCTCGCGGTGAAGCGAAAGGTCTTCGCCGAGCTCGATCGACTGTGCCCGTCGCGGGCGATCCTTGCGACCAACTCCTCCACATTCGTGTCGAGCCTGGTCGCGGACGCCACCAAGCGTCCGGCGCAGGTCGCGAACCTCCACTACTTCAACCCGGCGATGGTCATGGAGGTCGTCGAGGTCGTGCAGGGCCCGCACACCTCCGCGGAGACGGCATCGCTCCTGGTCGAGTTCGCGCGGCGCGTCGGCAAGCGGCCGATCCTGATGAAGAAGGAGATCGAGGGCTTCATCGCGAATCGGCTGCTCCGTGCGCTTGGGCGCGAGGCGACCTTCCTAGTCGATGAGGGCTACGCCTCGTTCGAGGAGGTCGATCTCGCCGCGGAGAAGGCGCTCGGCCATCCGCTCGGACCGTTCCGCCTCATGGATCTCACCGGGATCGACCTCGCGTTCATGATCCGCTCGGCGATCTACCAGTCGTCGGGGCGCGAGGAGGATCGGCCCCCACGCTGCATCGAGGAGCGCTACCGCGCGGGCCACTACGGCCGAAAGACCGGCCGCGGTTTTTACCGCTACGAGTGAGCGAGTCTCAGCGGTAGCGCTCGAGGTAGCGGGGACTCGCGACCCGCAGCTTGTCGGCGACCGTCGCCAAAAGATGCGCGAGCGTGCCCTCGGGAATATCGCCCGCGCGGATGCGCAGCGCGAGCTCGCGGTTGAGGTCGCCCGCCCGTCGACGGAGCTCCTCGATGTCGTCGGGGAGCGGATCCGCGTGGCCCAGTAGCCGCGCGAGCGAACCGACCTCGCGCCGCAGCAGCGGCGCTCCGAGCGCGATCTCGCGCTCGAGGATGCCGAGCCCGTTCGCAGCGACGAGCGTGCGGAACCGAAGCCGCGGATCGTCGATCCCGGGGAGCACCTCTGTCTCGATGAACTCGCGCACGGCCTGGGCGAGCTCCGCGGCGTGCGGGCGATCCTGCATCAGCCGGCCCGCTCGAGGAGATGCAGCAGCTCGAACTCCATCTCGGCGGCAAGCCGCCCGAGCACCGCGAGCTCGACGCTGCGCTGCTGTCCCGAGAGGTGGCGGCGCGACTGGGTCAGCGCGCCGATGGCCCACTTCAGATTGCCCACGATCTCCCAGTAGTCGAGCGAGGCGAGCGTGATGTGCCGACCGGTGAGCGCGTTGTAACGCTCGAGATACGGCTCGACCTCGCCGATGCCACCCAGGCGCAGCTGATCGATGCCGAAGCGCCACGCCCGCACCAGCGGCCAGGCGACGTCTTCGGCCGGATCGCCGTAGTGCCCGAACTCCCAATCGAGCACGTGGCCGAGGCCCGTCGCGTTGACCGCGAGGTTGCCGAGGCGCAGGTCGCCGTGGAGCACGACCGTTTCACTCCGCTCCGGCGCGTGTCGTCTCGCCCACGCGAGCCCGAGCTCGATCGCCGGGTGCGCGTCGCCGAGGCTGTCGACCTCGTCCACGAGCCGCCCGAGCACGTCGCGCGCTCCGCCGCCGCCGAGAAAGGGCACGCGCTCAGCCGGGATCGCGTGGATCTTCGCGAGCTCTTCGGCCATCTGCGCCGGCAGCACCGCGCGCGCATCAGCGAGGTCCGGCCGCTGCACGATCCGCCGTCCGATCGTCTCGCCCGACACGCGCTCGCTGACGAACGCGGGCCGTCCCGCGACATCCCCGAGATAGCCGAACGGCTGCGGGACGCGCACGCCGGCCGCGAACGCGACCTCGAGCAGACGGTGCTCGTCCTCGAGCGAGAGCGTTTCCTTATGGATGACGCCCCCGCCGGCGCGCCGGACGAGGAGCTCACGCACTCCCTGCGGCGTGCGCAGGTCCAGCGCCCAGGCCTCCTTCGACGCTCCGCCCGCGAGGAGGGCGAGTCGCTCGATCGCGATGTCCGCGCCGAAGAGCGGGATGAGGCGCTCGCGCAGCGCGACCGAGAGAGCTGGGTCGGCGTCCGTCGTCAATCGACGAGCGCCTGATACGCGAGCACGAGCCACGCGACGCTCATGACGCCGTGTGCCCGCCGTCCACCGCGAGGATCTGTCCCGTGATGTAGTCGGAGGCGCGCGAGGCGAGGTAGACGATCGCGCCCTTGAGGTCCTCGTCGCCGCCGATCCGGCCAAGCGGGATGTTGCGGGCGAGCCGGTCGCCCCAGCGTTCGACGATCGCGCTCGACATCTTGCTCGGGAACCATCCCGGAGCGATCGCGTTGACGTTGATCTTGTGGCGGCCCCATTTGACCGCCAGGTCGCGGGTGAAGTTGATGAGACCGCCTTTGCTCGTGTTGTAGGCGATCGAATCGAGCACCTCGGGCATCGCGCCGCCCAGTCCCGCGACGGAGGCGATGTTGATGATCTTGCCGCCGCCCTGCGCGATCATGACGTTCCCCGCTGCCTGCGAGCACAGAAACGCACCGGTGAGATTCACGTCGAGCACGCGCCGCCAATCCGCCACGGCCATGCTCGCGACGGGCGCGACCCAGGCGCGGCCGGCGTTGTTCACGAGGATGTCGATGCTGCCGAGCTCGGCCTTCGCGCGATCGACCATCGCACGCACGTCGTCGGCGCTGGTGACATCGCAGCGCAGGCCCAGCGCGCGGACCCCGAGCGCCGAGAGCTCGGCGGCCGTTTCCACGCAGCGCTCGGCGTTGCGCGCGCAGAGGACCACGTCCGCACCCATCTCCGCGAGCGCGGTCGCCATCTGCCGCCCGAGCCCGCTGCCTCCGCCAGTGACGATGGCGACCCGCCCACTAAGGTCGAACAGCTCTTTGGTGTGCATGCGCTCCCCCTCGTTCCTTTGCGGCGATCACGCCGGTTGTACAGTCCGCCGGTGCCGGCCTTCGCGCCGTCCCCCGATGTGCAGCTGCGCCGCGAGCGCCTCGCGGCCTTCATGGAGGCACAGGTCTACCCCAACGAGCACGCCCTCGCAGCGGAGGACGACGCGGCCGAAGCGCTCATGCGCGAGCTCCAGGGCAAGGCGAAGACCGCGGGCCTCTGGGCGATGTTCATCGGCCCGGACGCCGGCGGGACGGGTACGGGGTTCCTTCCCTACGTGTACCTCAACGAGGTCATCGGCCGCAGCCTCGTGGCGCCGCGCGTCTTCGGCTGCCAGGCGCCGGACACCGGCAACGCCGAGATCCTCCACGAGTTCGGGACGCCCGAGCAGAAGGCACGCTGGCTGCGCCCGCTCGTCGCGGGCGAGATCCGCTCGTTCTTCGCGATGACCGAGCCCGAGGTCTCCGGATCCGATCCGCGCGGCCTGCGCGCGCGAGCGGAGCGCGCGGGCGATGCGTGGGTGATCAACGCGCACAAGTGGTTCAGCTCGGGCGCGGAGGGCGCGGCGTTCGCGATCGTCATGGCGGTGACCGATCCCGACGCGCCGCCGCACGAGCGCCTCAGCCAGATCATCGTGCCCGCGAACGCGCCGGGCCTCGAGATCGTTCGGGCGATCCCGACCCTCGGTCACCGCGGCCGCGGATACAACACCCACTGCGAGGTGCGGCTCACGAACGTTCGCGTGCCGATCGCGAACACGCTCGGGCGACCCGGGGACGGCTTCCGTATCGCGCAGAAGCGGCTCGGTCCCGGCCGCATCCATCACGTGATGCGCTGGCTCGGGCAGATGCAGCGCGCCTTCGACCTCATGTGCGACCGCGCGCTCGCGCGCGAGGTGTTTGGAAGCGCGCTCGCGGAGAAGCAAACGGTCCAGAACTGGATAGCGGACTCAGCCGCCGAGATACAGGCCTGCCGTCTCCTGACGCTCCAGGCGGCGCACCGCCTCGACGCAGGCGACGAGGCGCGTGTCGAGATCTCGCTCGTGAAGTTCTATGCCGCGCGGGTGCTGCACGAGGTGATCGACCGCGCCATCCAGGTCCACGGCGCGCTCGGCCTCACCGACCAGACGCCGCTCGGTGCGATGTACCTCGCCGCACGCACCATGCGACTGGTCGACGGACCAGACGAGGTCCATCGCATGGTGGTGAGTCGAGACATCCTCAAGACCTATCGAGCCGGCCGCCGCTGGGAGTTCATGTAGGCCGTGGGAGACGCGACGACGATCCGGGAGCGCCTCGCGTTGGACGTCACACCCGAGCTGTACGCGCGGATCCGCCGTCTGTGGATCGACCATTCGAAGGCCGAAGACGCTCGTGATCTCGCGGGACTCATCGCGACGCTGTCCGAAGACTGCGTCTACGAGATCGTTCCGACCGGCGAGCGCTGGGAGGGTCACGATGGAGCGCGCTCCTTCTACACGAGCTTCCTCCGGGCGTTTCCGGACGTGCGGTTCGATCTGAAGGACATCGTCATCGGTCCGCAGGGCGTCATCGAGATCGCCACGATGCGCGGCACCCAGCAGGGCGCCTGGCAGGGCGAGCCCGCGACCGGCGGCGTGGCCGAGCTCGACATCGTCATCGTGTTTCCCTGGGATCCGCGCGCGCAGCGCTTCGCGGGCGAGCGCATCTACTACGACTCCGGCTCGCTCACCCGTCAGCTGGCCAGACCGCACGGGATCTAGTTCGTCGCCTCGACGAGCCCGGCGGCCCCCATCCCGCCGCCGACGCACATCGTGATGAGCCCGTAGCGCGCCTTCCGGCGACGAAGCTCGTAGAGCACCGTCCCGACCAGACGCGCGCCGCTCATCCCGTAGGGGTGACCGATCGAGATCGCGCCGCCGTTGGGATTGAGCCGCTCGGGATCGATCCCGAGGCGGTCGCGGCAGTAGACCGCCTGGGACGCGAACGCCTCGTTGAGCTCGACGAGGTCGATGTCCTTCAGTGCGATCCCAACTTGCCGGAGGAGCTTCGGCACCGCGAAGACCGGACCGATACCCATCTCGTCGGGCTCGCAGGCCGCGACGGTGAACCCGCGGAAGACGCCGAGCGGCCGAACGTCCAGCGCCCTGGCGCGCTCGGCGGACATGAGCATCGCGACCGACGCGCCGTCCGAGAGCTGGCTGGCGTTGCCGGCCGTCACCGTGCCGCCCTCCTTGAACGCCGGCGGGAGCTTCGCGAGGCCGCCGAGCGTGGTGTCCGGGCGATTGCACTCGTCGCGCTCGACGGTGACCTCCTTCGTCGACGTCGCGCCCGTGACCTTGTCGGTCGTCTGCATCGTCACGGTGATCGGGACGATCTCGTCGGCGAACTTCCCCTCGCGCTGGCCCGCGGCGGTCCGCTGCTGCGAGAGGAGCGCGAACGCATCCTGGCGCTCGCGCGTGACGCCGTACCGCTCGGCGACGACCTCGGCGGTCTGCCCCATCGGCATGTAGATGTCCTTCTTATGGTCGAGGAGCCACGGGTTCTGGAGGTTCTTCCGGTTGTAGTCGTTCTGGAGCATGGTGATCGACTCGAGCCCGCCGGCGATCGCGACGT
>Ga0207646_10001287_pt1 | contig 31314 bp, 27 predicted proteins | sample KBSK5502metaG_FD_184343 | JGI IMG/M metagenome (GOLD analysis project Ga0207646, IMG submission 184343) | Corn, switchgrass and miscanthus rhizosphere microbial communities from Kellogg Biological Station, Michigan, USA - KBS K5-50-2 metaG... | ecosystem: Host-associated > Plants > Roots >... | reverse complement strand
TAACTGCGCTGCGATTAACACCATGAACATCCTGCGAGCCATCATTCAGCCTCCTTGAATTGAAGGTTTGTTCCGTGCCGCCAGTTAAGTAGAAAACAGAGTATAGTGCAGGCCTCTTGCAAAATCAAAGAAATATGAGAGGTGGCTCCCCGAGCCGTACGCTGTGCGAACCTTGAGATTTGAGCTATAGAGGATAACAGAATAGCCGATTCCTCTAGTTTTGGCTGGTCCAGTTTTCGGAGAGAATGTCAGTTTTCTGCCCCCATTGTGACAGAAATTGTCACAAGCATCTGTCTGTCTGTCTGTCTGTCTGTCTGTCTGGTTGAGGTGTGACTGATCCTGTTTTCTCAGACATTTTTAGGAATATTGCATTCAATTGTGATGGCACCACGATTGCCTTCTCTTAGTCTCAAGGAGTTAGGTTTGATGGCGATCGGGAGGCCGAGTGCGAAAACGATAAGAAAATCGGTTGGCCGGTCGAGTGAGAAAGAACAATCACTTCAACGTAAGAAGGGCTAGCGATGATCTCTCGAATTAAGGGACAGCAAGGCTTTACATTGATTGAGTTGATGATCGTGGTGGCGATCATCGGGATCTTGGCGGCGATCGCCATCCCGAACTTCCTGACCTATCAGGCCAAGGCCAAACAGTCGGAAGCCAAGATCGGGCTCGGAGGTATCTTCACCACGGCAATATCATACTTTGGCGAAAATAATACCTTTGTTGCCACTCCGACGCAACTTGGTTATAAGCCAGCAGGGACGCCGCGGTACGAATTCTCCTGGAACGCCACCACGATCAACTCAACCGGTGCTGCGTCCTGTACCGGCAACACAACGGTTTTGGCATCTGCCGCGTCAGCAACCGGGTTTACAGCGGGAGCGCGTGGTAATATCGATTCTGACAGCACGTGTGATGAATGGACCATGAACGACCTCAGACTACTGGTCAATCAGATTAACGACGTGGCGATCTAGACGAGCTAGTTGCGGGATAGCGGTGAAAAAGGCGAGGGGCATGTGCCCCTCGCCTGCTCTTTTGGCAAGCTTCGATAGGCCGCTGGATGTCGTGACGTGCCTACATGCCTGGCAGAGAATCCCTTCGCGCCTCTAGGCCACTCGTCATCTTGGGCGGCCTCACGATCTTCGCACCGCTGATCGACGGCGGGACGACCCACCTCCCAGTACTGATTGTCCGCCTCGTCCTTCTTGCTGCGTTCGCGGCATGGGTTGTCCTCTCCATGAGGTCGGGAGAGCTCGCCGTGCAACCGAGCAGGCTATTCCTCATCATCGCCGTCTTTGTAGGATGGGCCGTTGTTTCCGTCTTCCATTCTCCATACACCGCCGTTAGCTTTCAATGGCTCATCAGCATTCTGGGCTACGCCGCCATGCTGTTCTTGGTCCTACAGCTTGTGGACTCCACGAAGCAGGTGCGATGGCTGTTGTTCGTAATCTTGGGCATGGGACTCTTCGAGGCCGGCGTGGGGATCTATCAATTCATGTGGCTGGACCGGCCCAGGGCCACCGGGACTTTTTTCAATCCCAATTTCTTTGCATCCTACGAAACAGCCGTCTTTGCCGTCGCCTTCGGCTTGTTGTGTTACCGGTGGCGGGATGATAGTGCGCGATGGGAGACCGCGTTTCTGTGGTTGACGGCCGGCGCGGTCGCGGTCGCGTTTCTGCTGGCTCAATCGAGGGGCGCGGCGCTGGCACTCGTGGCGGCAGTGGCGCTCGTTGGGCTCCATCGATTCGGAAGGGTCTTCCTGGGTATTCTCGCCCTGAGCCTCGTCGTGGGAGTCCTGGTGCCGAATCCTCTTCAGCAGCGGGTGCTGACGATCGGATCACAGGATCCGTACGCTTTTACCAGGATGGACATCTGGAAGAATTCCCTCCAGCGGATCGCCGATCATCCATGGGGGGTGGGGTTGGGGCTCTATAAGTACACGTCATTCCAGTACCGGTTCCCTTTAGAGAATGCAATCACCCAATATGGAAAACGGGCCGAATCGGCCCATAATGAATACCTTCAGATGGGCGTTGAGCTGGGAGTGGTGGGGTTAGGCCTCTTTCTGATGGGGGCCGTCTTTTTGGGTGTGGAAATCAGGGAAACGTTGAGGCTCCCGCTGGAGCCCTGGGAGCGAGGTCTTGTCCTCGGGTTGTCAGGGGGGATTCTGGGCGTTCTCGTTCATGGAGCCGTGGACTCGGTGTTTCATGAACCGGCACTGGTTTTGCTTTCGCTTCTCTTCGCCGGTATGATCTTGCTGCTGAAACGCTTGAGGGCTCCGAAGAGCGTCTCAATGTGGGTGGTGCCGTTTCCATATCGTCCGGCGCGTGCGGTCTTGGTCGGGGTCTTGGTGACGCTGGGGGCACTGCTCATCATCCGACCGGCCGCTGCGTGGTATGCGTTTGACTGCGGGACGAGGGAGGCCGCAGTCGGCAAGGCGGAACGGACACTCGACTGGTATCAGTGGGCCACGCGCATCGATTCTGGTACAAGCGCCTATCATGAGGCGGTGGCGTCTGCCGAGGAAGCACTGTATCGGCAGTCCGGCGATCTGAAACGACTGCTTCATGCGGAGGAGGAACTCCGGGTCGGCTTGGAGCTTAATCCCCTGGATGGTCGCCTGGCCCATCGGTTAGGAGGGCTCCTGGTTTCCTTAGCCAGCCGAGCCGATCCCGGTATGCAGCAAGAGGCGCTGCTGCAACAAGCTGCAGTGTATTATGAGCAGGCGATCCGGCTGGATCCCTATGCTCCGTTCAACTACCTCGAGCTTGGAAAAATTCGATGGGCGCAAGGGCGTAAGGAAGAGGCTCAGACTTTGTTCCAGGGAGCGACATCGCCCGAGCCCAACTTTCTGCCGGCCCGCGTCCAGTTGGCAGAGCTTTTCCTGCAACTCGGACAGAAAGAGGCGGCGGCCTTAGAATATGCCGAGATCGCCAGGATTCAAGCGCGCTACCGAGGGCGAACGCTGACGATCCTTGAGCGGCAATACTTGGACGTCGATCTCGATCATCTCACGCGGTCGTTGGCTGGAGTGGCCGTTCCGTGATCTATGCTGTACGGCAAACTACTCTTGCGGTGACCGGCTTGGCGCTCATCGCGGGGCTGCACTTTATTCAGCTCCAGCTCGATCAGCAGAGGGCGGCTACGCCGAAACTGCAGCGGTTCATGTACTTGCCCCAAGGGCAATACCTCCGGGTGGCGGCTTTGGGGTACGAGCAGGTGGTGGCCGATCTCTTGTGGATTCAAGCCATCCAGGCGATGGGGGAACGCAAGGTGTCGGAGGAAGCCGGCCATTGGATTGCCCAAGCGCTTGACGTGATCACGACCTTGGATCCTCGATTTGTCCACGTGTACGAGGTCGGCGGTATCGCGCTTACGACCCTGGTGGTTCTGGCGGAGGAGAGCAATCGGTTACTGGAGAAGGGGATCAGGCACAATCCTGAGGTCTGGCAACTGCCGTTTCTCCTCGGGTTCAATTATTACTTCGAGTTCCATGATGATCAAAAGGCCGCAGACTATATTGCCAGGGCGTCGCGGCTCCCCGGGGCGCCGGCGTACCTCGCGTCGTTTGCCGCGCGGCTCTATGCCTCGGCACGGGACCCACAGGATGCCGTCGACTTTCTGGCCCAGATGTACGCTCAGACGACGGATGAGAACGTCAAGCGGGTTTTGGAGCAACGACTCAAAGAAGTGGTGGTGGAGCGTGATCTCCAGCTCCTCGAGGAAGCCACCAGGCGGTACCGGACACTCTATAAGCGAGCGCCTCAACGGCTGGAAGATCTGGTGGGGCCAGGCCTCCTGCGCGAGCTCCCCCACGAGCCGTTCGGCGGACGTTACGTGTACGATCCCCAGACACAGTCCGTGGGGAGCAGTGCGATGAAGGAGCGGTTGAAAGTGCCCGGGTATCGGAGGCCGCGATGAAGCCCATTCGGATTATCGGGCTGACCAAAGAATTTCGTCTCGGACTGCGGAGGCATCGCAGCCTGGCCGTAAATGGCTTGGATTTGGAAGTCGAGCCGGGTGAGATCTTTGGATTTCTCGGCCCCAATGGAGCGGGGAAAACCACAACCATCAAGATCCTGATGGGCCTGATTTATCCGACGAGCGGGACGGCTTGGATATTGGATCGGGAGATCGGAGATGTGGCGGTCAAGTGCGAGATCGGTTTTCTCCCTGAGGCCCCCTACTTCTATGAGTATCTGACCGGCGAGGAATTTCTGGGGTTCTATGGTCAGATCTTCGGTCTCGGCGGCACGGCGCTGGCCAAGAAAATTGATCAGATGCTGGAAATGGTCAAGCTGATCGAAGCCAGGCGCCTTCCTTTGGGAAAGTTCTCCAAAGGGATGCTGCAGCGGATCGGGCTGGCCCAGGCCCTGATCAACGACCCGAAAGTGGTGATTCTGGATGAGCCGATGTCAGGACTGGATCCCATTGGCCGACGGGATGTCCGGGACATCATCCTTCACCTCCGGGATGAGGGGAAGACGGTGTTTTTCAGCACGCACATCCTCCCTGATGTGGAGATGATCTGCGATCGGGTGGGGATTCTCGTCAAAGGACACCTCAGGGCCGTGGGGGCCGTCCAGGACTTGGTGGGGGCCGGGGCCGTAACCTCGATCGAAATCGTCGTGCAAGGGCTGGCAGAAAGCGGGGTCCAGGAGGCGGAGCGGTTGGGAGGGACGGCGGTCCAGAGAGGCGACCAGGTGCTGATCAAACTGGAGGATGCCACCATGGTGAACCATATGCTTGAGGTGATCCGACGGCATGCAGGCCGGCTGGTCTCGCTCGTTCCGCACAAGCGGTCGCTCGAAGACCTCTTCCTGAAAGAAGTCGGCGTGGGTCGTTCATGAACCGGATCACCGTCATCGCGCTGAACACCTTTCGTGAGACGCTGCGGGATAAAATTCTCTACAACCTGGTGTTCTTTGGCCTGCTCTTGATCGGGAGCTCAATTCTCCTGAGCACCTTGACGATGGGCACACACGCCAAGATCATTCAAGACCTCGGCCTCGCGAGCATTGAGCTCTTCGGGACGTTCATTGCCATCTTTGTGGGGATCGGGCTGGTCAGCAAGGAGATCGAGAAGCGCACGATCTATTCGATCATCGCCAAGCCGATTCCGCGCTATCTGTTTCTCCTCGGCAAGTACTCCGGACTGGCGCTGACGCTGCTCGTGAATATCGCCATCATGGCGGCGGGGTTCTTTCTGACCCTCGTTGTGAGCAGTGTGGGGTTGGACCCGGCCTTGCTGAAGGCAATCGGTCTGATTTTTATGGAACTCCTGGTGATCACCGCCGTGGCGATCATGTTCTCAGCTTTTACCACACCGACCCTGAGCGCAACCTTCACCTTGGCGATCTACGTGATCGGACACCTGACGGATGATCTCAGAGTTCTGGGCGGCAAGCTCCAGAATGATCTGACCACGAGCATCCTGGAGGGGCTCTACTATGCGCTTCCGAACCTCGATTATTTCAACGTCAAGGGGCAGGCCGTGCACGGGATTCCGATTGAGCCGTCTTATCTCGTTTCCGCCGTGGCGTATGGTGTAGTCTATAGCGCAATGATCTTGGTTTTGGCCTGCCTGATCTTCCAGCGCAGAGATTTCAAATGAGCGCGCTGAAGGTCGGACGAGCATCCTCTAGTAGCGAGAGACGTTCCATGTGGAAATTGCCTTTTCACAATCGGGGCCAAGATGAGCTCAGCCGGTTTCAACGGCTGCAGGTGGAACATTTCGCATGCGCGGATGAGGCCAAATTTCTCTGGCAGACGACGAACCCTTACATGGCTGGCACGGAGCGGGCTCTCCTGGACCGTGTCTCGGTGGGAGCCACTGAATGCCTGCTTGAGGTCGGCTGCGGCGAGGGTGGCAATCTCCGACTGATGGAAGCCATTCCTAAAGGGGCTGTCGGGGTCGATTTCTCCTGCGCAAAGGTCAGTTGGGCCCGGCGGCACATTGCGGGGGTGCAGTTCGTGTGTGCGGACGCCGGTCGGCTTCCGTTCAGGGAGGAGAGCTTTGATGTCATCTTATGTCGCGATGTTCTGCATCACGTAGCGGACAAAGCGGGCATGCTCGATGAGATGGTACGGGTATGCCGGGCTTTCGGTCGGATCGTGATCATCGAGCCCAACGGGCGCAGCCCGGTCATGTGGCTGCTCGGCCTGCTGGTCCGGGCGGAGCGGGACTTGACGCGGAACTCTCTCGCCCGGCTGGAGGCGCTCTTGGAGCGTCGGCACGTGGCCGAGCCGGCGGTGGTCTGGGCCCAACCGTTTCCGTTCGGGCGGGTGTTGTTTCATTATCGGTGGGGGCTCCCTCGCCTGTCGGTTTGGCTGGGCAGGGCCGTGCTTGCCATCGAACAGGTGATCGGCCGTATGGTTCCATCGGACCGATGGGCGTATATCATCATCACCATCATCAAACCGGCTTCCCGCAAGCCGATGCTGGCATAAAGTATCGGAGGCAGTGCTCATGAAGTCTGCGCAGGAGTATAGGGTTTCCTCTGAACCGTCCCCGGAACCTGTGGACGATTCCCCATCAGGTGCGAGCGGCAACGGGAACGGTGTTCCGCTTCGAGCCGAGAGGAGTGCAGCAGCCAGGCGAGCCGTCTTTGATGCCCTGGCGCCCTGCCGGGATCGTCTCAAAGCCCGGCACCGGTATTACTATCGTCAATTGAGCGCGTTTCTGCAGTTCGTCGTGCCCGCCGGCAAACGCGTTCTCGAGGTGGGATGCGGCACCGGCGATCTCCTGCATGCCATCAAGCCCTCTGTCGGAGTCGGGATGGACTTCAGCTTGGCCATGCTGAAAATCGCTCGGCAGAAGTATCCCCATCTCCATTTCGTGCAGAGCGATGCCCATTGCCCCGCGCTGGCTGGGCGCTTTGATTACATCATCCTGTTGGATCTGGTGGGAGATCTGGACGATGTGCAGGCAGTCTTTACATGCTTGCGGTCTCTGGCCGGTCCGGAGACTCGCCTGATCGTCACCTACTATAACTACCTCTGGGAGCCGGTGCTGAAGGGGGCGGAACGGCTGGGGCTCAAATCCTCCCAAAACACGCAGAACTGGCTTCCCGTGGAAGATATCGAAGGATTTCTTGCCCTCGCAGGCTTCACGACGATCCGGAAAGGGTACCGGCTCTTATTCCCTCTCTACATTCCCGTCCTGTCCTGGCTCTGCAACAGCGTCCTGGCGTACCTGCCCGGGCTTCGGCGGTTGTGCCTGACGCAGTACGTGATTGCGCGCGCGGATCGCGAACAGGTCGATCGTCGTGAGTACTCGTGTTCGGTGATCGTCCCATGCCGGAACGAAGCCGGGAATATCGCGGACATCGTCAAACGGACGCCGACCCTGGGGACCGGCACGGAGTTGATCTTCGTCGATGGCAATTCGAGCGACGGCACGGTGGAGCGGGTTCAAGAGGAGATCGCCCGGTATCAGGGATCCCACACGATCAGGCTGATTCATCAGAGCGAGGGCCGCGGCAAAGGGGACGCGGTACGCAAGGGCTTTGAGGCGGCCGGGGGAGAGATGCTGATGATCCTCGATGCGGACATCACCGTCGACCCGGAGGCGCTGCCCAAGTTTTACGACGCGATCGCCGACGGTCATGGGGAGTTCGTCAACGGAAGCCGTATGGTCTATCCGATGGAGCGCCAGGCCATGCGTGTCCTCAACCTGATCGGCAATAAGGTCTTCAGCATGATCTTCACCTGGCTGTTGGAGCAGCGTCTCCGGGATACGCTCTGCGGGACAAAGGTGTTGTTGAAACGGGACTATGAGAAGATCAAGGCCGGCCGGTCCTACTTTGGCGAGTTTGATCCGTTCGGCGACTTCGATCTGCTGTTCGGCGCCGCCAAGCAGAATCTGAAGATCGTGGAAGTTCCGATTCGGTACCGGGACCGGGCTTACGGAGAAACGAAGATCAAGCGATTCCAGCATGGCTTGCTGCTGCTGCGGATGTGCGGGGTCGCCTATAAACGGTTCAGGATGTATTGAGGGGAGAGGCTGGCGTGGTCAAAGCCGAGGAATTCTGGGGGATCACTGATTGCTTTCGCATGCTCTTCCGGCATCGTGATTTGGTTTGGCGGCTCACGGTGCTGGATTTGAAAGTCCGATACGTGGGCTCTCGACTCGGCCTGTTCTGGGCGCTGGCGATGCCCCTCCTCGTCCTAGGGGCATATGTGGTCTTATTCGGAGGGATTTTGGGCGTCCGGCCGGATCCCGCCTTTTCCGGTTTGGACTACGGTCTGTTGATGGCGTGCGGCCTTTTGCCATGGCTGGGATTTTCAGAGGGTGTGATGCGGGGTGCTGGATCGGTACTCGCTCAACGCCACCTGATGAAGAGCACGGTCTTTCCGGTAGAGCTGATTCCTGTGACGGCGGTCTGCGCGGGACTTGTGGGGCAAATATGCGGGCTTGCGTTGCTCCTGCTCGTGCTTGGCGCCCGAGGGATGGTAGGCTTCCATGTCATACTCCTCCCGGTGCTCGTGCTTCTCCAGACGCTATTTACGATCGGCATTGTGTGGTTCCTGTCCTGCGTCAACGTCCTCTACCGGGATATCTCCCAGGTCGTCGGGCTTGCCATGATTCTACTGATGTTTCTTTCACCCATCGCCTACACGGAGCGGATGGTCCCCGCCGGGATCGACTGGGTGGTCACGCTGAACCCGCTTTCCTACCTGATCGAGGGATACCGTGGCGTCTTGCTGTACAACCAGGCCCCCAGCATGAAGGGGCTAGCCATCTTTGGGGGACTCGCGTGTATCACCCTTTGGGCAGGCCACCGGTACTTTATGCGCCTGCGGCGCGTCTTGCCGGACTACGTGTGATGAACCAGATCGCGATCACAGTCAAGGATCTCTCCAAGATGTACAAGCTGTACCGGCATTCCGGCTATCGGCTCTTGGACTTCTTGGGCCTTGCGCCCGGCCGAGCCGATCGCCGTTTTGACGAATTCTGGGCCCTGAAGGGGGTGACGTTCAACATCGCAAAAGGGAGCACGGTGGGCGTGATCGGCCGAAACGGCGCGGGGAAAAGCACCTTGCTGAAATTGCTCTCGGGAGTGAGCACGCCCACGCAAGGAACGGTGGCGTTGAATGGTCGAGTGTCGGCCCTTCTGGAACTGGGGACGGGATTTCATCCGGACCTGACCGGGCACGAAAATATTTTCGCCAGTGGACTCTATCTGGGACTCGATCGGCCGGCGATGGAAACCCTCTACAACGAGATCGTGGCCTTTGCCGAATTAGGGGAATTTCTCCATCAGCCGGTCAGGACCTACTCGACCGGGATGCACATGCGATTGGCATTCTCGGTAGCCACCTCTATACCAGCCGATATCCAAGTGATCGACGAAGTTCTTGGTGTGGGAGACATGTATTTCTTCGGGAAGTGTTTTCAGCGGTTCCGTCGGTTCCAACAGGAGGGGCGCACCACGGTACTGGTCTCGCACGATCCCGGGACCATCCTCCGGCTGTGTTCCCGCTGTCTGTGGATTGACCACGGCGTCATCGCGGCAGACGGGACGCCGTTGGAAGTGATTCAAGCCTACAATCAATCGATCTATGAAGAACAGGACCGTCATGCAGAGGTAGGGCTGAGAGCATCGGAAGTGGATTCGGCGTCAGCGCAAGCCCTCCGGAGAGGCAAGGCCGTATCCGTTGAAGGCGTGGATTTTGTGGGAGCGGGAGGTAAGTTGGCCCACGCGTTCTCGATCGGTGAGGCCCTGACCGTCAGGGTCCGCTATCGGTCTCGCGTGACCCTCAACAATCCGGTCGTGGCGGTGGTCGTGTACCGGGCTGACGGCGTAACTGTCTGCAACGCGATCTCCTCGATGGATGGCGTGGAACTGGAGTTGGCCGAGGGTGAAGGGACCATCGAACTCCTCTTTGATCGTCTGATGCTGGGCCCTGGCGCGTACACCGTGGCCGTCGGTATTTACCCGACACTAGATCTGGCCGATTCCGCCAGCATGCAGCACGCGGTGATCTGGCACAAGCCCCATGCCTTTGTGGTGCGACGGCCAGCCGGCGTATCGGTGGACCTGGGGGTGGTCCGGCATCCGGTGCAGTGGCGGGTCGCCAAGCGTCTGTCGGCGATGGCTCCCAGTGGGTCTGCGGGTGAGACACAATGAACCGAGAATGTATGACGACGCAGCCCCCCGCGTGTGACTCCGCCCGGGAGGTGCGAGAGCGGTACCGTCGGTGCTATGAGCGGATTGCGGATGATGATCTGATCAAACCGCTCGAAAGCCACAAACATATTCGCAATATTCCCTTCCTCAGGATGATCGGCGATGTCCGTGGCAAGAGGGTTCTCGATGTAGGGTCCAGTCAAGGATTGCTTCTCGATCAGTTGAAAGCGGCCGAGCTCACCGTCTGCGTCGATCTTGCCAGTGCGTATTTGCAGGTGGCTCGGGGAAACGGCCATCAGGTCGTGGTCGCTGATGGAGAAGCCCTCTCGTTCCGACCAGGCAGCTTCGACGTGGTGATTTGCTCAGGCGTTCTGGAGCATGTTCTGGACGCAGAGGCGGTGATACGCCAGAGCGAGCAGGTCCTCGCGCCCCATGGAAAGTTGGTCGTCTTGGTGCCGTGGGAGGAGGACTTGCAGAAGTACGCCACGTGTGAGGGGACCTATGAGTTCACGCATCTCAGGTCGTTCAACGATGAGGTCGTCAGGAAGCTGTTCAGAGGATTCCGGGTCATACGCCGGCGTGGGGTCGAGCCTAAAGTGGAAAGACCGCCCAACTTCAAATTATTGGAGGCTCTCCCTCGGTTCGTGACAAGTCTCTTTCGGCTCGCTGGGATCGACAGCCTAGAGGAGTGGTTCGGTCGGCATATCCCATGGCGAATTCGGAACCGGTACTGGAAGTGGTACTGGCGGCAGTTGGAGAGGTTTCCTGAATGGGACTGGCTTTGGCTGTGGTTCTATCCCCCCAACCACATGGTGTTTGTCCTGGAGCCGAGAGAGGCGCAGGGTGGGTCTGAGGGACAGGCATGAGCGCGCGAACAGTCCGCCAGGCGGGTGTCGTGATGTTCGTGATGAACGATGTGCTGAACGATCCGCGCGTCCAGCGCGAGGCCCGTTCGGCGGTCCGGGCCGGATTCCGGGTCACGGTGGTCGCGATGCAGAGCGACCGGTGCCGCGTGCCCCGCGAGACGGTGGACGGCTATGAGATCGTGCGGGTGCGGTATCCCAGATCCATCATCCGGTTTCTCGTGTTCCGTCTTCTGTGGCTGGGCCGGCTGGTTGTCATGGTTCTGAGCGAGGGGCTCAAGTTGGCGGTCGGCCTCCCGCCGGGCCCGCAGGCGCCGGGGCAAGACCCGAGTCCGCCGAGTTGCTGGCGGTGGATCAAGTGGGCGTTCATGTGGGGAATTGGGGGGCTGTTGTTCCCGCTCAGGGTCTTCCGGCCCGTGCTGTTACCGCTGGCTCGACGCATGGAGGCGACGGCGCCGCTCCGCCAGGAGCGTTGGAAGAGAACGTTGCAATTCATCTGGGAGGTGGGATTCATTCGTGACAGCCTCTGGATCTCGGTGGCCATGTTGTGGGCGGTGCGGGACGAGCAGGCCCAAGTGTTTCATGGCAACGACCTGCCCACGCTGTCCTTGACGGCTTGGGCGGCGCGGCGCGCCGGTGGGAAGGCGCTCTATGATTCGCACGAGGTGTGGGTTGGTATGGTTCCAGGGATGACGCCGGCATTCAATTCCGTAACGCGGTGGGTGGAGCACCGCTACATCCGGCAGATGGATGCTGTCGTCACGGTCAACGATTTGATAGCAGAGGAACTCCGGCGTCAGTATCGTATTCCCCTGCCCTCTGTGGTGATGAATTGTCCAGAGCCGGAATCACCTCGCGTCCTCGATCCGTGCCGTTCGATTCGCGCGCAGTGCGGGCTTACCCTGGAGACGCCGATCATCCTGTACCAAGGGCGCTACGAACTGGGACGCGGGCTGGAGGCCTTAATCGAAAGCGGACGCTACCTGTCGAAGGGGGTCATCGTCCTGCGGGGGTATGGGGCAAACGAGGACGACCTCCGTCAGCGCGTGGCCGATCTCGGCGTGGCCGGACGGGTGTTCATGGTGGAGCCGGTACCCATGGGGGATCTTGTGAACGCCGCCGCCGAGGCAGATGTGGGTATCGTTCCCTATACAGCCTATTCTCCCTGCTATTATTACGCGTCGCCCAACAAGCTGTTCGAGTACATGTTCGCGGGCCTCGCGATCGCCGTCAGCGATTTGCCGTTTTTGGAGAAGATCGTGAGGGATCACGACCTGGGAGTCGTTTTCGACCCCTCCGATCCTCTGCTCATCGCCGAACAACTGAATGTCTTGGTGTGCAATTCCGCACGCCTTCGGACCTGTAAAGAGAACGCGGCCCGTGCAGGACGCGAGCGGTATAACTGGGATCACGAAGGCGGTAAGCTGGTTGAGCTCTACAAAACCTTGGCCAACGGGAACGCCGGTCCGGGCACGACTTATGCCTTCTAACATCATTGACCGACAGAATGCCGAGTTCTGGAATGAACTATGCGGGACGCCCGCGGCTCGCGCACTCGGGATCATCGAGCCGTCGAGTGAGAATCTACGCCGCTTCGACGAATGGTATATGAATTACTACCCATACGTGGCGAGATACGTCGACTCCGAAGCGGTGAAAGGAAAAAAGGTGCTGGAGATCGGCTTAGGCTACGGCACGCTCGGGCAACTGCTTGCGTTGCAGGGATGCCAATACTACGGGCTCGACATCGCCAAGAATCCGGTCGCCATGATGCACTATCGCTTCTCTCTCCTGGGGCTGGAAGGCGGACACCGGGTTCAAGTTGGGTCGGCGCTGGAGATCCCATACAAGGATGCCACCTTTGAGTACGTGTATTCGATCGGCTGCCTCCATCACACGGGCAATTTGAGTCGGGCGGTCGCCGAAGTGTATCGTGTGCTGGCGGACGGGGGGAAGGCTGTCATCATGCTCTATAACCGCCGCTCCTTCCGCCGCTTGGTGCATTTGCCGCGCTTACGCTTCCGCAATCGGCTCCTGCACTGCCTCCAGTATCGGAATGATGAGGCCGGCTTTGCGCGCTGGGTCCGAGCGGCCTATGATAAAAATACCGAAGGCGAGGAGGCCCCGCACACCGACTATGTCTCGCGGGCTCAAGTGCGACGGTTATTCCGCGCCTTCAGCAGCGTGCGGATCGAAAGCCGGAATTGCACTCCGCTCGTCTTCTTCAAAGGCAGGGTACGGATCCCCCGCGAGAAGCTACTCAACAACCTTGGGCGGGTGCTGGGTCTCGATCTGTATATTACCGTCACCAAGTAGCGAGATGCTTGTAAGGAGATAGCCATGCTGACGTTGCTGTTTCGGAAGACGCAGGGACTCAAAGGCCGCCTGCACAACACCCTGAACGGGGCGGTCCAGCGCTATAAACAGGCCATGGTCTTCAAACGGACCGTGGCCCCGTACCCCGCCACGATCTATCTGGCCGTCAACACCCGTTGCGGGTTCTCCTGCAAGATGTGCGACGTGGGCATGGAACAGTACGACACCCAGTTCTACAAGATCATGAGCCTGTCGAAGGAGCAGCCGCGCGACCGGCTCTCGCTGGAGCGATTGAAGGCCCTGGTGGACGAGGTCAAGGACTTCAAGCCGATGATCGCGGCGACCTCCACGGAGCCGTTGCTTTACAAGGACATCATCCCCCTGTGCGACTATGTGGTCAGCAATGGGCTGCAGATGCTGGTGACCACGGCGGGCTTGCAACTGGAGAAATACGCCGAGGACCTGGTGCGAGTGGGCGTCCAGAATCTCTGGGTTTCGATCGACGGCCCGCCGGAGATCCATAACGACATCCGCGGAGTCAAGGACTCCTTCCAGAAATCCGTCGCCGGCATCCTGGCCGTGGATGAGTGGAAACGCCGGCTCGGGCGCGAGTTTCCCAAGATGGGCATCAATTACGCGTTCTCCAACTACAACTTCCATTGCCTGGAGCGCTTCATGGACGCCGTGCACGCGTTGCCGGTCGACCACATCACCTTTTCCCACATGAACTACGTGACGGCCGGGATGGCAGAAGTTCACAACGCCCGCTTCGGCCACCTCTATCCCACGACGGTGAGCAGCGTCTCGAACGCGGACCCGACGAAGGTGGATGTGGACGTGTTCTGGGACCAGATCAATCGGGTGAAAACGCGCTATCCCGGACGCGCCGGGTTCGGTCCGGACCTCGACAGGAAGGGCTTGGAAGACTTCTACTTCCACCCGGAGGTCTTCGTCCATGGGGACCGCTGCTATGTGCCCTGGCGGGCGGCCGAGATCATCGCCAACGGGGACTGCGTGGTGATGACGCGCTGTTTCCATACCAGTTTCGGCAACATCCTCAAGCAGAGCTTCAAGGACATCTGGAACGGTCCCAGCTACCAGGAGTTCCGGAAGAACCTCATCCTCCACGGGACGTATCCCGCGTGCTCGCGGTGCTGCGGAATTCTGTGAAATGCGTCTGTTCTCCCGCTTGAAGCGTGCGGTCACGTCGCGGTGGGGGCCGGCGGTGCGGGCCAAAGAGACGGACCGTGAAGCGCTCCGTTCGCTGGCCAGCATGCCGGATGAGGGAGTGCTGGCCTGCCTGAGTCTCGAGGTGGCCGGCCGCCAGCCCTCCGCGTTGCTGGCTGCTTACCGATCGCGCCGAATGCCGTCGGCTCTTTTCCGGCAGGAAGACCGCAAAGAGCTGGCGGGCCTCATGGCGGAATGCTTTCCCGACTCTTACAAGGAAACCCTGCGCCGCGCGGACCTCGCGTGCCGGCACTTCGTGGAGGTGCTCGGGAGTGGAGAGACGGACCTCGGCGATCCGATCAACTGGTGGACGGACTTCAAGGGTGGAACCTGGGCGCAGGGGGATTACGAAGAACTCAACGCGACGCTCTACGCGGATCACTTCCAGAACGAGCGGTACATCGGCGACATCAAGCTGCCCTGGGAATTGAACAAGCACGCGCACTTCGTCGAGCTGGGCAAGGCCTACTGGCTGACAGGCGACGAGCGCTACGCCGAGGCCCTGCTCCAACAAATAGATGATTGGATCGCGCGGAACCCGTTTCTGCATGGCCTCGCCTGGACACAAAATCTGATCGTGGCCCAGCGGGCCATCGCCTGGGTGCTAGCGCTCCAGGCGGTCGTGGACAGCCCCGCGCTCACACCGGCCCGACTGCTCCGGATTCTGAAATCGCTGTATCAGCACGCCCGTTATATCCCGGTCCATTTCGAGTTCGCCGAGCGGGCGTCGAACCATCTGTTCGGGAACGCCGCGGGGCTAGCGGCCCTAGCGCTTGCGTTTCCCGAGTTTCACGAGGCGGCCTCCTGGCGGAAGAAGTCGCTTGAGATCATCGAATCCGAACTGGCCAAGCAAGTCTACGCGGATGGCGTCCAGTACGAACAGTCCATAAACTACCACCGGTATGTGGTGGAATTCTGCCTGCTGCCGTGGCTCCTTTCCGGGCTCCAGCCGTCGCCATACTCCACCGCGTCGCAGAATATCCTCCGGCGTATGCTGACGTTGCTCCTGCACATGACCCAGCCGAACGGACGAGTCCAGCCAGTCAGCGACGCCGACGGGGCGCGGGTCTGGCAATTCAACTATCGTACAATCAACGACCATCGCGGCTTATTGAATCTCGGCTCGGCGCTGTTCCAAGATGCCATGCTTAAGTTCGGGATGGAAGAAAGCAGTGAGGACGTGCTCTGGTGGCTGGGACCGGCAGGGCATCGGCAGTGGGCGGCCCTGCCGTCCGAGGAACCCCCGCGCTCGGCGGCGTTCCCGGAAGGCGGGTACTTCGTTCTGCGGGAAGCCTGGCGGCCTGATGCGCTGTGGATGTTTTTCGATTGCGGGCACGTAGGCATGGGCGATTGGCCGGACGAGGTCTCGGTGGGCACCCATGGTCATAGCGACCTCCTGACGTTCGGTCTGGCCGCCGGAGGCGAAACGCTGTTGACGGATATCGGCTCCTATACCTACACCGGCTCCAAGCCATGGCATGATTACTTTCGTAGCGCCCGCGGGCATAACGTCATCCTTGTTGACGGGCAAGACCAGAGCCTGTTGACGACCCACTGGGCGCTAAAAGAGCGGGCCAGACCGCGAGATGTCCAATGGCAATTCTCGGAGGAGAGGGACTTTGTGACGGGTGCGCATGACGGATACCGGCGCCTTGCTTTACCGGTGCTCCATAGGAGAAGCCTGCTCCTGCTTCGGGAGAGTCGGCGGATCATCATGAGAGATGATCTGGAAGGGCAGGGCAGGCATACTATCGAGGCGCTCTTTCATGCCATGCCCACTGCGGAGTTCCTTCGGACGGGCCGTCCGGACTCCTGGAAAATTCTCGGGCGCCGGGCGGTTGTGACGGTGACCTTTCACGCGTGGGGGCTTCACGAGGGCAGCCACCTTCCGGTTGCGTATCGCGTGGTACGGGGAGGCACAAACCCTATCGATGGGTGGTACTCGGATGATTACGGAGTGAAAGAACCGGCCTCAGTGTTACACTTGACGTTCCAAGGCGCTTGCCCCATCCGCCTGTATTCCATATTTGAGGTAGGCGACACTGCACCCCTGTGCGCCGACTGGCACGTGGCCGAGGCGGAGTGGGAGGCTGCCAGACCGGATTTCCGTTCGGCATTCGGAGGGGTGAAGTGACCATGAGTAGTTCGGCCCGCTCCGGAACCGCCGCGCCGGAGCCTCTAACAGTGATCATGTTGGTGACGAGTGGTGGACTGAACGATCCCCGAGTCCGACGTTCTATGCAGACCGCCGCGCGTGTCGGGCTCCAAGTCCAGCTTGTCTGCCGTCCGTCGACCTTGCTCACGGTCGAAAACAGTGGAACTTCGGTGGTGCACATCCATCACGTGCCTCGCGTGCCGGGTGCCGGGATTCTTAAGCGGATGTTTATGAGGGAACCTCAGACAATCGAGAGAGGAAGGTCTGTGGACGCGGGGGGGGGTCGGGGAGTTTCCGTATCGGGGAAATCGGATGGGCCCTATTGGTTGAGGCCGAGAGAGGCTTGGACTCTCTTGGGAATCGCCTGGTTTAATTGCCTGGCGGTGACGAAGATGTGGCGATTTTCCGCGGCCCTTGTCCATGCAAACGATTTGGACACGCTTATCGCCGGCGTCTTGCTTTCTCGATTGAAGAAGATGCCGTTGCTCTATGATGCGCATGAGCTGTTCACGGCGCAGTTCACCGGCGCCTCCCGGCAATTCCGGTCCATTCTTTTCGGTCTTGAGCATTGGCTCATCCGATATGCGGATTCTGTGGTGACGGTGAGTCGATCCATTGCGGAAACCTTGGCAGCTTGGCACGGGGTTTCTGTCCCGAGGGTCGTGATGAACTGCCCGTCGGCCCGGCCCCTTGTGGGGGCGGGCGTGGCCGGCGCCATCCCGCGGCAAAGGCCTCTCGCACGCGTCGTCTATCAAGGGATGTACCTCCCTGAGCGGGGTCTTGAGGAGCTGATTCTGAGCGTCCCTCAGTTCGATTCGGCCGAGTTGTACTTGCGTGGGTACGGCGATCTTGAGCCGGCTCTTCGGGCGCTGGTGGAGCGGGAAGGTTTGCAAGGACGGGTACATTTCCTTCCTCCTGCAGATCCGAGGTATATGGTAGAGAGTCTGGCGGGATTCGACATCGGTGTCGTTCCGTATCGGCCGACCCATCTTTGCCATCAATATTGTCTCCCCAATAAAGTCTTCGAATACCTGCAAGCCGGGCTCGCGCTGGCCGTAAGCGCACTTCCCGAATTGGAACGGCTGGTGAAAGAGACCGAAACCGGGGAGCTGTTTGATCCAGAGCGCCCTGACGACATTGCCCGAGCGATCAATGCCTTGACAAAGGATCCTCGCCGACTTGGAGAAGCTCAATCAAAGGCCCGTTTGGCAGCAATGAGATACACTTGGGAAATTCAAGGAGAGCCTCATATTTTAGCTTGCTATAGAGAATTGATCGGGGTGGAATCTCCTAAACCGGGAGATGCTCGCTGATGTGCGCCATCGCCGGACTCTATCAGGTCTCCGGTCAGGCCGTCGACCCTGCGATGCTGGAACGGATGGTTCGTCTCCAGGCGCATCGCGGTCCCGATGGAGAAGGGTACGTGTTGCTGGATGCGTCGGGTCGGGAGAAGCCGGTTGCAACCAGGGGACGGCTGATGGAATCGTTCGGGTCTCCCTCCCACCAGTATGCGATTGGGTTCGGGCATCGGCGGCTGGCGATCATCGATCTTTCGTCCCTGGGCCACCAGCCGATGGCGACTGAAGACGGCCGATGCTGGGTCACGTACAACGGAGAGATCTACAATCATATCGAGCTCCGGGAGGAATTGTGCGGCAAAGGGCACCGTTTCCGCTCAGCCTCCGATACTGAAGTTCTGCTGGCGGCCTATCGGGAGTGGGGTGAGGCCTGCGTCACGCGATTCAACGGCATGTTCGCCTTCGCCCTGTGGGATGGCGATCGTCACCGGCTCTTCTGCGCGCGGGATCGTCTGGGGGTGAAGCCGTTCTACTATTTTTGGGACGGCGCGCGATTCGCGTTTGCCTCCGAGATCAAGGGTCTCCTGGCGGCTGGCATCCGGCCCTCTCCCAACCATCGCGCCGTGTTCGATTACCTCGACGGGGCCTATCTCGATTACTCCTCCGGGACGTTCTTCGAAGGCATCGAACAGCTCCCTCCTGCGCATTATTTGACGGTGGACACGCAGGTGACGGTGCAACGCTACTGGGACCTCCCCTCCCCCGGCGAGAGTACTTTCTCGATGCGGGAAGCCGCCGACCGCTTTCGCGAGCTGTTTCACGATGCGGTTCGGCTGCGCCTCCGGAGCGATGTCCCAATCGGTACGTGCCTGAGTGGGGGGCTTGACTCCTCCTCGATCGTCTGCGTGGCGAATGAGCTGATGTTCGGCGGGCATGCTGTCCCGCGCGAGCTCGTCGGTGAGCGGCAGAAGACGTTCTCATCCTGTTTTGAAGATCCCGCCTACGATGAGCGGAGGTTCATCGCCCCGGTGCTTGAACGGACCCGCGCCGAAGCGCATTACACCTTTCCCGATCCGAAGGAGCTGGCCGCGACGGTGTCGCAGTTGGTCTGGCAGCAGGACGAGCCGTTCGGCTCGACGAGTATCTTCGCACAATGGAATGTCATGCGCTTGGCGTCGCAATGCGGCGTGAAAGTGCTGCTGGATGGGCAGGGCGCCGACGAATTGCTGGCGGGCTATCACGGTTTTTTCGGGGCGCGCTTCGCCGATCTCACGACGGATCGGCGGTGGGGCTTGCTGGTCCGGGAGTTGACCGCCTGTCGGCGCCTGCACGGGCCGATCCCGCGGCATGTCTTTTCGAATCTTGCGCGGGCGCTCTTGCCGGGAGTGCTCGTGCGTCTCGTGCGCGACCGCGTGACCGGCAGCGTGGACTGGATCGCGGCGGACTTTCGCCGGCAGTGGGGCCCGGTCCCGGCAGCGCCCTCGGTCTCCGCTTCGCATCTTCAGAACATGCAGCACCAATTACTCACTGGAAACGGCCTGCGGGCGCTCCTTCATTACGAAGACCGGAATTCGATGGCATTCGGGATCGAGACGCGCTTGCCGTTCCTGGACTATCGCCTGGTGGAGTTTCTTTATGGCCTGGGACCGGAGCTGAAAATCCAACGGGGGTGGACCAAGGCGGTGTTGCGGGAGGCCATGCAGGGCATCCTGCCCGAGGAGGTTCGCCGGCGATCGGATAAGATGGGGTTCGTCACGCCCGAGGACATGTGGTTCCGCACGTCCTTGCGCGAGATGGCGCGAGACGTGCTGTCGGATTCGCGGACCCGTACGCGTGGCTACCTGAATGTGGATGCCGCGCTGCATGAATTCGAGGACCATCTGGCCGGGCGGAAGAACATCAGTTTCACGATTTGGCGGTGGCTCAACCTGGAACTCTGGAGCCGCCGCTTTGTGGATAGAGATCCATGCGCCGCACGTGCGTCCTGATCAACAACACCAGCCTTGGCGGCGCGGAGCGGCGATTCAGCCATCTCTTCACGCGCATGGCCGACGCTGACCCAGGCGTGAATCTGGTGATCAATGCCGGGCTCTGGAAAAGGCTCGTGGAAACCGGCGTTGCGACCGGACATGAAAGACGGGTTTGGAAGCTTGCTGAGCCCTGTGGACGGCTGGCCGAGTGGATCGGGTTTCGGCGGAGCGAGCCTGCATTCTTCCTGCGGAAACTTGACTACCTGCTGTTTGCGTGCCTGCTGCTGGTTCGGTATGCGCTGGCCCGCCGCCGCCTGTTCCACCTGGTCTTGGGAGGAGCCTACATCGCGCTCCCGTTGATGGCGTTGCGTCCGGACCATCGGGTCGTGGTCTCGGTTGTGAGCGCCGACCTGACGCTGATGGTCGGCGCGCCGTGGGCCCTGCCGATTTACCGGCATATTCTGCGTCGATGCACAGGCATTGACGCCTTGACCGAGGCTGCGCGCGCGGATTTGATGCGGCGCGGGATTTCCGGGGACGTGATTCTCGTATCCCCTGGAAGCACCGTCGATCCGGATCGGTTTCAGCCCGCGCCGGACAGGCAGGCCTGGGTGGTCTTTGCGGGACGCCTGGTTGACGAAAAGAATCCACTGCTGTTCCTCGAGGCGGTGCTGGCTGTCCATCGCGCGGAACCGACTGGACGGTTCTTCCTGTTGGGAGAGGGCCCGCTCCGCTCGCAGGTCGAGCAAGCGTTGGACCGATTGCAGTTGCGAGGCGTCGTCGAAGCGGGATTCCGCCAGGACCTGGCGTCTGTGCTTGGCAAGACGCGTGTGTTCGTTTCCTTGCAGCGACAGGACAACTACCCCTCCCAGAGCCTGCTCGAAGCGATGGCCTGCGGCGCTGCAGCGGTTGCCACAGACGTCGGGCTCACGTGGAAGCTGGTAGACGAGGCGACTGGGATTCGGGTCAAGCCGAATCCCGCCGATATTGCGGAAGCGGTGATAGGTCTCTTGCGGGATCCCCAGCGATGCGATCGGCTGGGACAGGCTGCCAGGCGGCGGGTGCAAGAGGCGCACTCGGAAGACCGATACCGTGCGTATCTGGACGAGCTCTATGCTAAGGTGGCGACGTGATCCGTGCGCGGGGAGGGAAGCGGCTCATCTGGGGCGTCCTGGTCCTCCTGGCGATGGTGCTGGCGGCTCCGGTTGGCCTCGAGACCTTGGGCAGGGCCTTGATCGCGGATGATCCGCTCCACGCCGCCGACGCGATTCTCGTGCTGTCCGGCGAATCGCGGGAGGGGGACCGCGTGCAACACGCGGTGGACCTCTATAAGCAGGGCTTGGCGCCGTTGCTGGTGCTCAGCGGCACGCCAGCTGGATTCCGGACGCATGAGGCGGAGATCATGCAGCGTCATGCGGAGTATCTCGGCGTGCCACCGGGTCGCATCCTGGCCGTGAAACATGACTCTGACTCAACGAAAGAAGAAGCCGAGGCGGTCGTGCCAGTTTTGCAGCGCCGAGGCGTGAAAGAAGTAATCCTGGTGACATCCAATTACCATACCGCCCGAGCCAAGCGGATCTTCGCGAAGGCCGCGGGACCAGCGGGCCCACGGTTTCTGGCGTTTCCCGTTGACGACGGCTTGTTTGATCCGGACGGATGGTGGAAACGCCGCCGGTACGCGAAAACCTTTTTCTATGAAGCCATCAGAACCGTTTGGTCCGCTGTAGAGGCCGAGTGATGTTCCTGTATGTCCTGACCTTTGCCCTTGCGCTGTTACTAGCTCTCTACGGAGTGCCGCTGGCGCGCCGCGCCGCGCTCCAGTTCAATGTCGTAGACCGGCCTGACGGACGCCTCAAGAACCAGCCTGAACCGGTCCCGTACTTTGGCGGGCTGGCAGTGTATCTGGCGTTCTTGGTCAGCGTGGCGTTGACCTTTGAGTTCCGACAGGACGTCTTAGGATTAGTCCTTGCCGGCACTCTGATGGTGATGGTGGGCCTGATCGACGACTTCGGGGTCCTCAAGCCCTGGCCCAAGCTGATCGTCCAGCTCATCGCGGTCTTCGTCCTGATCCGGAGCGGGATCCGTATCGAGATCGCCGCGTTTCCCGATTGGCTGGACCTCCTCATCACGGTCTTCTGGATGATCGGCATCATCAATGCCTTCAACATCATCGATGTCATGGACGGATTGGCTGGCGGCATCGGCGTGATCGCCTCTGTCTGGCTCTTCGTCGTGGCCGTGATGAATCAGGACGCGATGCTCGCCGTGATGCTGGCTGCATTGGCGGGGAGCTTGGTCGGGTTTCTTCGGTACAACTTTTACCCCGCCTCAATCTACCTAGGAGACACGGGATCCCTCTTCGTGGGACTCATGTTGGGCGCGCTGGCGATGATCGGCAAGTACACGGTCGTCAATCCGATATCCGTCCTCACGCCAGTGCTGATTCTGGGAGTCCCGGTGTTCGACACACTGTTCGTGATGTGCATCCGATGGATGCGCGGGGTTCCGGTTTCTTGGGGAAGCCCTGACCACTTTGCGCTCCGCCTCCGACAGTGGACTCTCACGGTACCGCAGGTCGTTGTCGTGAGTTACGTCGTCGCGCTGCTCGTGGGGGGCATCGGCGTGCTCGTGATGTTCGTGTCCTTCGTCACGGCGTTGGGCCTCATCGGGACGACGATGGTTCTGGCGATCGTGGTGGCGTTCTGGCTCAAGCGTATTGACATGTCCAAGCACGCGAAGAGCGCGCTCCTGCGCGATCCCGCCGCGGAGAGAATGCCATGATCCTTATCGTCGGGGCCGGCCTGGCGGGACTCAGCACGGCCTATCACCTGGGCGATCGTCCCTATCGTGTGATGGAGAAAGAAAAGGAGGCAGGCGGTCTCTGCCGCTCCTATCAGATGGACGGCTTCACCTTCGATATAACCGGCCACCTCCTGCACTTCCGTCAGGCGGAGATCAAGACGTTGGTCGAAGGCCTGCTGGTCGGCAAGCTCGAGAAACACAATCGGCGGTCCTTCATCTACTCGCACCGGACGTACACGGAATACCCGTTCCAGGTGAATACCTATGGGCTGCCTCCAGAGGTGGTTCGAGAATGTCTGTTGGGCTTCATCGCCACGCTCACACATCCGTCCACGGTTTCACCAGAGGAGCGGTCCTTCAAGGCCTGGATCCTGGAGAATCTCGGTGAGGGCATGGCCAAGCACTTCATGGTGCCGTTCAACGAAAAACTCTGGCAGATGTCGCTGGACGAGCTGACCTCGGACTGGGTCTCCTGGCTGGTCCCGAAGCCGGAACTCAAGGATGTGATCAATGGCGCGTTGGGGATCAAGGACAAGGCCTTCGGCTACAATCCGACCTTCCTCTATCCAGCACAGGGAGGGATCGGGGTCTTGCCACAGGCGTTCCTGCCCGGGGTGAAGGAAATCATTTACGGGAGCGAGTTGGTCGAGGTGGACACGCAGCGTCGCCGGGCCGTGTTCCAGGACGGGCGCATGGAAGACTACGAGACCCTCGTCTCAACGATCCCTGTGCCTGAATTGATCCGCCGCTGCACGGACCTACCCCAAGCGATTCGGGACGCCGCAGACGGGCTCCGCTGCGTGTCGGTCTACAACGTTAATCTCGGCGTGGCGCGGGAGCGTGTATCGGACTACCACTGGATCTATTTCCCCGAGCCGGAATATCCCTTCTACCGAGCCGGGTTCCCGATGAACTTCTCGCCCGCGCTTGGACGGCCTGGGTGCAGTTCCTTGTATGTGGAGATCTCGCACCAGCCCACGGAAAGCATCCCTCCGGCCATATTGCTTCAGCGGATCCGGGCTGGCATGGAGCGGGCTGGCATTTTCGGGCCGGACGACGAGATCGTGGTGGCCGACGTGCGCGACATCCGTTACGCCTACGTCCTCTTCGATAAGCACAGGGCCCGTGCCCTGCCGGTAATTCTGGAGGAACTGGAGCGTCGCGGCATCTATTCGATCGGGCGGTACGGGCGCTGGGAGCACACCTCGATGGAGGACGCTATCGCCCAAGGCAAGAAGCTGGCCGAAAAATTGCGGGCCGCCGGTTAGCCTCCGTGCAGACGGTCTGCCACATCATCACCCAGCTGGAACTGGGTGGGGCGCAGCAGAACACTCTGTTCACGGTGTCGCATCTTGATCCGTCCCGGTTCCGTGTCGCTTTGATCACGGGCGAGCCGGGTCTGCTTGATGAAGAGGCCAAGGTGTTTGAAGGCGTTGCCTTTTATCAGGTGCCGAGTCTCGGGCGTCCGATTCGTCCCTGGCGCGATCTCCGCGCGTTCCTCTCCTTGACCGCGCTTTTGAGAAAACTTCAGCCCGCGATCGTCCATACCCATAGCTCCAAGGCCGGCATTCTGGGTCGCCTCGCGGCCTGGTTGGCCGGAGTCCCCATCATCATCCATTCCATCCATGGGTTTGGGTTTACACGCTATCAACATCCGCTGTTCAGGCTCGCGCTGTTGGCGGGAGAGCGGCTCGCGGCCCCTGTCACCACCAAGTTCTTTGCAGTTTCGGAGGCGAATCGTCGGCAAGGCATCAGTCTCGGTCTGTTTTCGGCCGACCGGTGCACGGTCATCCGCAGCGGGGTGGACCTGGCGGCTCTTCGGCGAACTCGCGTCGATGTCAGAGCCAAGAGACAGGAACTAAGCCTTGAGCCGATCGGACCGGTGGTGGGGATGATGGCCCCCTTCAAGCCGCAGAAGGCGCCTCTGGACTTTGTCCGGATGGCGGAGCTGGTCCATCGAGCCAGGCCCGATGCGCAATTCGTACTGGTCGGGGACGGTGAGTTGCGCAATGAAGTCGAGGTCGAACGATCCCGGCTGGGCCTCTCCTCCGTAATGCATCTGACCGGATGGCGGCGTGACACCGCCGAGATCATGCGCTGTCTGGATATTCTGGTGCTGACGTCCTTGTGGGAAGGATTGCCGAGAGTCTATCTGGAGGCCATGGCCAGCGGCGTGCCGGTGGTGGGCACGAAGGTGGACGGCGCTCCGGAGGTCATTCGGGAAGGCGTCACCGGCTTCCTCGTCGAACCGGGCGATGTCCGGGCTCTGGCTGAGCGGGTGCTGTATATCCTGTCTCATCCGGAAGAGGCCAAGCGGATAGGATGCAACGGCCAGGAGCTGCCACTGGAGTTCGATATTCACGAGATGGTGCGTCAGCAGGAACGCGAATATGATACACTCCTCGCGACCTTGCCGCTAAATCAGGAAGGCGGAGAGCATGCACGTTCCCTTACTTGACTTGAAAGCCCAGTATCGTCCGATCCGCGCAGAGATCATGGCCGCTTTGGAGTCGGTCTGTGATGAGCAGGCGTTCATCTTGGGAGCGCGCGTGGCCGACCTGGAGAAAGACATCCAGCGCTACATCGGCGCCAGCCAGGCCGTTGGTGTGGCGTCCGGCAGCGACGCGCTGCTGCTGGCCCTCATGGCCTGCGACGTGGGTCCCGGCGACGAAGTCGTGACGGTGCCGTACACCTTTTTCGCCACGACCGGCTCGATTTCCCGACTGGGCGCGAAGCCAGTGTTCGTGGACATCAAGCCGGACACGTTCAATATCAATCCCGCGTTGATCGAGTCGGCGATCACGCCGAGGACCAAAGCCATCCTGCCGGTGCACCTGTATGGGCAATGCGCGGAGATGGAGCCGGTGCTGCAGATCGCGGCCCAGCGGAAGATTTCCGTGATCGAGGACGCCGCCCAGGCGATCGGGGCGACCTGGCGAGGCCGGAAAGCCGGCGTCCTCGGCCAGATGGGGTGTTTCAGCTTCTTCCCCTCCAAGAATCTGGGAGGATTCGGCGACGGAGGCATGATCACCACGAACGATCAGGCCCTGGCCGACCGCGTCCGCATGCTGCGGGTCCACGGCAGCCGTGTGAAGTATGTCCATGAGATGATCGGGATGAACAGCCGGCTGGATGCGCTGCAGGCGGCCGTCTTGCGCGTGAAGCTCAACTATCTGGAAGGCTGGACGAAAGGGCGGCAGCAAAATGCCGCTCGGTACGAATCGCTTTTTAAAGACGCCGACCTGCTCGATCGCGTGACGCTGCCCACGGTCACCGCCGAGAACCGCCATGTCTACAACCAGTACGTCATCCGGGCCGCGCGGCGGGACGAGCTCCGGGCCTTTCTGCAGGAGCAGGGCGTGGGGACCGAGATCTATTATCCCGTGCCGCTGCATCTTCAGGTCTGCTACCGGGACCTTGGCTATCGGCAGGGAACGTTCCCGCAGTCTGAGCGCGCGGCCGAGGAATCGTTGGCCTTGCCTATCTTTGCCGAGTTGACCGCCGACCAACAGGCCTACGTCGTCGAGACGATCAAGAAGTTCTACAGAAAGAACTGATCCTACTCGACGAGAGCGGGTCTTGAGAGTGCCTCGCTCTTGCTGATTCCCCGTATGCCGATCCCGGCTAAAGGAACAGGCAGAACTGCCTGAACGGTGACGGGATCGACGGGACGACCCTCGAGACCAAGTTCGGAGAACCAGCGTAAGACCTCGTTGAATCGATGTCGGTGTGCGTAGAGCGGTGTCCAGAAATCCCGGACAGTGTGAAGTGTGTTCTTGATCGTGTAGTCCGATCCTCTCTCGTAGCGCCGCCGGTGCGTACCGACGATACCCCATGCCAGGGGATAAAGGATGATGTCCTGCAGCCATCTCGGCAAGCGCGCGAATATTGGTCTCAGGAACGTCGCTAGGACATACTGGAAACGCCCCTTCCAATTCATCTGGAAGAAGTCTTCAGCTGCATAGACCCAGATGTAAATCGCGCCATCCGACTTGCGAAAACGCTCAATGCTCCGAAATGCGGCCTCGGTAGAGTAGGTGTGATGAAGCACGCCGTGCGAGTAGACAAGATCGAACGAACGCTCAGAAAACGGCGGAGTGAAAAGGCTCGCGATCACCGTATGAACGAACGGCATCGCGGAAATCTTGGCGCCGCTGCGCAACAGCGATAGATTCAAATCTATCCCCACCACCTCCGCTCCATATGCAATTCCGCCAGTCGCATTGTGGATATAGATGGGCTCTAAGCCGAAGCCTGCGCCGATATCCAGGACGCGGAGCGCCGGGACTCCGGGCATGCGTTGGAGGAGATAGCTCGGCCAGTCCAATTCCGCCCGGAGGTGTCGCTCGCGCTCTTCGATCATGAAGATGAATGTGTGCGCGTCTTCGCCGAGTCCTTCCCATTCGATCGTAAAGCTTTTTTGGATCCACAATTCGCCCGGTCTTGGTGCCTTAGGGGGGAAAGGGAGATCCAAGGCTTTGATTCCGAAATGTTGATATCTGTCGCGGAACTGCCTATGGAGCGGCAGCGGAAAGTCCAGCAGGACCGGTACATAGTTGACGATCGGATACCAGGCGCAACCGGCCATGCATTCCAACACACCGGTTTCTACAACTTCTTCTAACAGAGTGCGGTCTATCCTCTCGGCGGCAGCTCGGGCGGATGCCTCTGGCGAGAGATCGACTGTGTGTGACTCGATTCGGTTTAGCCGTAGCGTGTTCTTACAACATGGACATCGGAGAAATTCCAGCAAACGGATATTCATGTCCCCCTTTCGGGCCGTGGGACGACCATGCGGTCAGTGCGCCAAGATTTTATCGGGAGTTTGCTCGAAGGGTGAGAGGTGAACCATCCACCGTAAACGCGCCCTTCTGCAAAATCTCTGGTTACGGGGACTAGGTCATCGGCGAATAGCCTTTGATGTACTCATTGATGCGGTGGAAATCGTCCAGGGTGATGCGTTGATACCGGAGCAGGGCCAGGGCCCTGAATTTCAATTTGCGGAGATGAAACTCGAACCGCTTCGTTCGCGGGTGGTCCGTGTCGACGTTGTACGCCAGCACGGCCCGCTCGATAGCGTATAGGATCCGATGGACCCGGTAGTTCCGGATGAACTGGGCGGACACTTTGTAGAGCGCGAACAGAATCGTCAGATAGCTCCCGATGCCGGCCAGTGTATGCGGGTCGAGGAAAAACGGCGGGTTATGGTTATAAAACCGGAGCGCGCCTTCATGCAAAGGATAATAGAGATCTCGTTGAGGGTCGCCGTCGGTGATCTTCGTTGCGTTGAAAGGAATGTCTTTGATGATGTCGTGAATGTTGTGCGACAGCTTGGCCGCGATTTCATACACTTCGCTGTCGCTGAGGTCGGTGGATGTCACCAGCATGGTTTTCGTGGCCAACGTGGTGATGTCTTTTGATGCGTTTTTATAGGTCGTGCCAGGAATCGTGATGATATCCAGGTAGGGGTACAAGAATTCCAGGCTGGCGGCGTGCTCGATCGTCAAGAGTTTGAACTGCGGGTGTTGCGAGAGCGTGCGCATCACTTCAGCCTTGAGTCCCACCAGGAAGATGCCCACTTCGATGTTCCCCTCAATCATCTGGTGCATGGCCTGCTCGAAATTCAGGTTTTTCCCCTGACGATCGATGGGGATGCCGTAGTGAGTGAAGATCAAGTCGGCGATGAAGCTCGTGGCGCCGCCTTCCGGTCCCATGTAGACCTTGGTGTGGGGGGGAATTTCGCGGATGTCGGAGATCGCCATGTCTTTTCTAGCGACGATGTGCAAGGGGGATTTATACAGTGGCATCAAGGCCCTTAGCCGGATCCCGTCGCCGCGCGTTGTGCCTTTCAGTTCTTTCTGATTGAATTCGAGGGAGCACTTGGGCGGCTTTTCAAAGTGCAGGGGCAGCCCGTCTTCCGCGAGTCCCAATTGCGCCACGCCCTGGTTGATAAAGTAGATATTATCGAGCGACCCGCAGGATTCTCGAGGGAAGAAGTCTGGCACGATGTTCAGATGCAGGAGTTTTTCCAGCCTGTCCGGGCGATTCAAGACGTCGGCCAATTTCGGTCCCAGCTCGTAGTAGGTGCCGCCCTTGGGGCCGGTGAATAGATAGTAGTTCGTGTGCGTTTGCTTGATGAGATAGGAGACCATGTAGAAGACTGGAATGATCACGATGAAAATGAGGAGCAGCCACTTCGTGTTGAAGGGGATCTTGCGGAATATCGGCTTGTTACTCAGCCGCCTGTAGGCAAGGCTGCCGTGCTTGATCGCGCGATACCGCGCGGAGGCTTCTGCCTGGGTCTGGTAATTGGCCATGATCGCCTCAGAGGATGACGCAGAAACGTAACCTGTCTCGCGGAATCTTGCAAGTGCCACAGCTCTTGACGAGAGGGTTGGGACAGCGGCAGGATAGGTATATGAGTAGATGGCCTTTGAAAGGGATGGTGTTCAGTCTCGTCCTTGGTCTGGAGCTGCTGGCGGTGGGGTGTGGCACGCTGGACCAATACCGAGAGGGTCCGCCGCCTGTGACTCCGCCGGCGCAAGCACCGGGTCAGCAGGTTGCGCCCCAGATCCCTTCAGCAGGCTTCACGCCTCCGCCCGGGCCCCCTCCAGACCCTGGCCAGTTTCCACCCTTCTGGTACTGGTCCGGCCAGCAACTGCAACAATCCGACCGCTACTTGCAGCAGCAGTGGCAGTTCTACAACCAGAACCGCCAGCCTCCCCCCCAGTTCTCCCGCCCGCCGATCTGCCAGAGCACTCTCCTCGGCGGTCAGGTCGTCACCACCTGCCGCTGACCTCTATTCCATGCGTCCATGCGGGGAAGGCCCGCTTTCTCTTGGAAATCCAAGGGAGAAGGAACTGCCCCTTCTCCGGCTTACATAGATCACGCGAAAAATACGTTTTCAAATCAAGTGGTTCCGTTTAGCTGTTGAGAGAGTAGACAGGGGCACCCTTTTTGCTTTATTCGGCTCTAAGTTGGGAAAGCTTTTCAAGGAAATCCATGGGAGGCCCAGGCGGGAGACTGCCTGCTTGGCATTGCCGGGTGACTGATACGATCGACCTGAATTATTATCTCGCCTCGCCGCAAAGGGGATGGCAGCACCCCTGTGCCTTGTGCGGACAGATGTTGAATGATGGCGATGAGCACGTAGAAGTGGAAAAGGACTATTTCAATCAGGCACCGACCATAATGCTGATTCGCGTTTGGCACGCCGACTGCCGCAAACAATATAGTCAAAAGAATGGCTCCGGGGACGGCGACCATGCATAAGGCTAGGAAAAGGCGTGTGCTTCCTTTACTCAGGATTTCTAGCCTGCTGAGCTTCGGCTTGCGAAAGCTCAGAGTCACACCACCGTATGTGCTGCGACGGAAAAAAGCGTCGAGGCCAGCCGCTTCGTCACGAACCAAAGGATAAAGGAATGTGCGCCTAAGTCACTGATTTCATTTTCTTATCTGGAAAGATTGAAATGCGTGTTGACACCATCGCTTTTGTTTCGTCTAAAATAAAGAAGAGGTGTCATCTCACCACAAAGGAGGTCACAAAATGACGGCCGGAACGAACGGATATTCGACGATGGGGATTGCTTTTGTAACCGGGGCCGTGATCGGCGCCGGGACGGCCTTGCTGATGGCTCCCTACTCAGGGGCCAAAACCAGGAGGCTGCTCAGGCACTATGCCGAGAATGCCAAGGAGGATATGTTAGAGAAGGGCCAAGAGGCCGCGGCAGTACTTGATACGGCCATCTGCGAGGGCAAGAAATTCATGAAGAAAGCGCATGTGATCTAACCACGCTTCCCGTCGACCTAGGGAGCTAGAATAGGGGGTCTGACACCATTGCCAAATGGTGTCTGACCCCTTTTCTGTTCCTCACACCTGCTGCAGTACCGCTATCGCCCAGCTCGCCTGATGGTTGAATTGAGGCATGTTCTAGGCTCCTAACCGATCTACCTTATTCGGTATCGCCTATGGCCTCTCGGGCAAAAGCACAATGCAGTTCGGGTTGAGCCCCTGATTTTTCAACGTGTCTACGCGTGCGATTGACTCTCCTTTAGCCACGTCGATCACGGTGATCGAGCCATCGCTCATCTCCGGAAGATTGAGGAAACTATTTTGGACGAAAAGGTATCGCTCGTCGGGGGAGAGGACCAAATGGTGAGCGCCGGGGGCTGCAGGGATCGCCTTGAGGAACTTGGGGTGCTGGGGATCGCTATTATCATACACGCTCACATGGCCCGGCTTGGCGGTGGTGACAAACAGGCGGTCCCCTTTGCGGTTATAGAGCATCTCTAAGGGAACACCGTGCCCTCGCGCACCGTACTCATCGACCTGATAAAAGCTAAAGTCTTTGGACTTCGGGCTCCAGACGGCAGCCCACAGCGTGCCCTCGAACATCACCGTGATGTGGGCAACTGGAGGATCCGCGGCATGGGAGAACATGACTTCAACCGGCGCGGCCTTCGAAGGGGAGGGCTTCTTCGAAACCTTGTGGGTTGACAACACTTTTCCAGTGCTGGCTTCAAGAACCGTCACAGTTTCCCCTGCAT
>Ga0207646_10001285_pt1 | contig 31372 bp, 62 predicted proteins | sample KBSK5502metaG_FD_184343 | JGI IMG/M metagenome (GOLD analysis project Ga0207646, IMG submission 184343) | Corn, switchgrass and miscanthus rhizosphere microbial communities from Kellogg Biological Station, Michigan, USA - KBS K5-50-2 metaG... | ecosystem: Host-associated > Plants > Roots >... | reverse complement strand
TCACTGAGTCTCTGCAGCAGATCACCGGGAGCCTGGCAAGGCTGGAGCAGCGGGATGAGCGCAGTTAAGAAAGATCAGCGGGATGAGTTGCTTGCGAAGGACCGCCGCATCGATGACCTGGTGGCGCAGGCGGAGAAGCTTGTCACCGACCTGAACGTGACCGTTGCGGATATGAAACGGATCCTGGCTGTGGCGCAGGTCAATGTTGAGGTGCAGAAGAAGATCAGCAGGCGGGGGGCGTGGTGGACAGCGCTGAGATGGTGACGCTGGCGAACCGGGCCGTCACTATTGCCGAGCAGGTCGCCGGGACGCAGGCCAGCATCGTGAAGCAGCAGGCCCGCAGCAAGCGGACCGCCCACTTCAAGCCGGTCAACTGCGGCAAGCTATACGGCCAGCCCTGAACTTCAGTTAAACTTCATGCCCCGGCCACTGGCCGGGGCCGTTCCGCGTTCCAGGCGGCGGACCCGCGACCGGCATGTACGGTGGCGGCAATGGCTGCGGCAACGGCTTCAAAGCCATCACCAGCGCAACCACCCAGCCGACCAGCGTCCACCCCAGCAGCAGATCCACGACCATCACCTGGTTCACGTTCGGTGACCGGCGCCGCACCGCCACGAACACCGGCAGCAGCCACAAGCCGATCGACACCGCGCTGATCAGCAGCACGACCAGGATCGTGATACCGCTCTGAGCACCCGACGAGAGCGCCAGCGCGCTCATTTTCATGGTCGCTCCTTGGGCTTGTAAGCCGTTTCCGTGGTTTTGACCAGCCGGACGGTATGGCCGGTGTTGATGACATGCTGCTGCGCCAGGTTCTCGGCGTGGAACTCGGCGGCGACGGCGCATCCTTCCCAGCCGCATCCGAATGGTTCGGTGCAGAACGCGAAGGTCGGCATGCGCCGTTCGAGGATCTCAATCCCGCTGCCGGGCTGGGTTGCTTGTTCCTGCCATCCAGCTATCGCAGTCATTTCTTCCCGCTACCTGCCTTCCCGGGTTTCGGCTTCCCTGCGTGCTTCGCCTGATGCGCCAGGTTCGTCTTCCCCGTCTTCACGCAGTTCGCGTCATGCTTCGCGCCCGTCTCCGACGGGACCTTCCCGGTGTTCGCGGGCGCTTTCGGACCCTTAGCCATCACGTTTCCTTCCATGCAGGGTCAAAATCCGGGTGCTCGCTATACACGGCGGCGAGATGACGCAGAACCCAGTCGCGATAACGATCGTGCTCGCCGCCGGTCAGATCGAGGAGCTTACGCACCGCCTGAGCCTCGGCGAGGATCTTCCGCTTCGCCTCCACCTCGCGCAGTATGCGCTCACCCAGCGGGAAACCCAGGAAATCCGCGCGCGGCTGCAAGCCGGCTGCCTCCCGGTCCATCATGAACCGCGCCGCCGCCTCATCCTCAGCGATCCTGGCGGTCAGGAACTCTGCGAGCGTCAGCCCGGCCATGAGCGCAGCCACCTCAGCCAGACACGCCAGCGCGGATACCGCTTGGCCAGCACCGCAGCCGCCTCGTCAGCCATGCGCTCATCCTCATCGATCCTTGCGGTCAGGAACCCGGTCAGGTCCATCGAACACCCCCCTGTCAATCAGCCGCGCCAGCTCATGCGACTCGCGTACCCGTATCCACCCTTCGGCGGCTTTTATGCTGTCGCACAGCGCGTCATAGATGGGCGTGCTTGTCCCGCCACCCGGCGGGACGTCACGCTGCGGCGCGGTCACGGCAGCCTCTGTCTCAGTGCGCTCGCTGCCAGGCTGGCTTGCTGAGCGCTGTGCCAGCATCCGAGGCTGCAGAAATCCGGTAGCGGAGCGTCACGCCAAGCATCGGGGTTGGTTGTCTCGCACCACCCGCAAGTCTTCCCGCCACCCGACCTAATCAGCCGCCGGGCATACATTTCGAGGAGCAGCTCCTCGAAACGCCGCGGATTCCGGGCCCAGAACCGGTTCGCCAGGGATTCAAGCTCATCCCGGCTCAGCCTGCTCAGCGTCTCGCCGGGGCTGACCGGCGGGTTGCATGCCTCCACGTCAAGCCACCTCCGTCCCCGTCAGCGCGCCCGGCGCCGGGATCGCGTTATCCGGTACCGGGAGGGACGCCACCGCGGCGGTCGCGCCGGTCCGCGAGAACGCCGCGTACTTCGCCGTCGTCGCCTGCGACTCATGTCCCATCAGTTCCTGAACAAGCCGCAGGTCCTTCGTCAGCTGGTACATCTGCGAAGCGAACCGGTGCCGCAGGCAATGGAACGTGGATTTCGTTCCCGAGCCGCGCAGGTGCTCCCTCGTCATCCGGGACACGAACCACGGGTCGAACGGCTGTCCCTGCGCGTCGGTGAACGCATACCCGGACAGCGGCAGCCGCGCAGCGGCGATCTCGGTGATAACGAACGGGGACAGCTCGACGATGCGTTCCTTGCTTCCCTTGCCGAAGATGATGACTACAGGCGGCGTGTCATGGACACGGATGTTCTCGACCCGCAGCCCGGCGACTTCCTCGACCCGCATCCCGCACCAGCCGCCGAGGACGAGCATCAGCCGCAGCGGCGTGGCGTGGGTGGTCAGTGCGAGGGCGTGCATTAGTTCCTTTTCGGGGATCGGCCGCGGGTATCGTCTCGGCAGTTTCGGCACCGGCACGGCCGTCACCGGGTTCACGTCGATGAGGCCTTCGTCCGCGGCCCAGCGGAAGAACATTTTCACGTGGGACAGGTAACAGGCGACGGTGCTGTTCCCGTTCGTCAGGCCCGCCCGCCATTCGTACAGCATGTCGGGGGTCGCTTCGAGGAGCGGGACGGGGAGCGCTTTCGCGAGCCGGCTGAGTGCCTGCTCGCGGCGCCTGATTGTGTACGGCGATTTGCCTTCGAGGGCGAGATGCTTCAGGTGACGCTTCATCGCGTGCTCACCCGGAGTGCTGGTATTGCGAGTCATGTAGGTATTGAACTCTCTCGCCGTTCATCTGGTTTACCGTTCACGCAATCTTAGTCTGTGAACAATGCATTTTGTTCGCACGACGGCCAGGGTGCCCCTGACCTGCGGAAATGTCCACCATTTCGAGCTCGCATGCCCCCATGTCCCCGTGATGGAGCCATGTCAGGGGCACCCCGGGTCCGTAGCGCCCAGAGCCGCAGGACGCTGTAGCTGGGCTCGATCCGGCCGTTGATCCACGTGGAGACGGTGTTCCCGCCGACGTCGAGATAGTCAGCCATCTCGCCGGGGGTGACACCGGCCACCCGGAGCGATTTGCGCAGCCGGTCAGCGCGGTCCCACTTGATGATCCTGCCGTCGGCGGTCCGTAGTTCCTCGCTCATGGTTAGCCCATCGCGTCGAGCACGCGCTGGATGGCAGCGCGGCGGGATTCGTCCTTCTCGGCCCTGGTGCGCGCGTTGCGTGCCTTCGCGTTCCGCATGAAGTCGATCGCCGTGTCGCTGACGGGCTGGCCGTCGAGCGCCGGGCGTTTGCTGGCTTCGGTGATGATCCGCTCTGTGTTCTCGCTCATGAGATGACTATCGCACATGTGCGACACGTATCGCAAGTCACGGGGTTCGCAAAGTTTCTCAGACAGATAACTTGCGGCTCATCGCAAATCATGCGACGATCGCAACCATGACCGAGAGCAGCACGCTAGTCGGCACGACCTACGTCATGGAGACGCTCGGCGTGTCCAGGGACACCGTCGTCCGCATGGTCGCCCGCGGCGCGCTGAAAGCCGCCCACAAGATGGACGGCCCGAACGGCGCCTACCTGTTCGAGCGCGCCGACATCGAGCGGCTCGCCCGTGAGAAGGCCGAAGCGTGATGGCCAAGAAGCCACCGAAGACTAAGGCGAAGCCGAAAGTCGATAAGCCCGCGCCGGTTTCCGTCCTGCAGGACGCGCTGTTCGAGGTGACCGCATGAACCGCCGCCACAGCCTCGCCGCCGCCGCTATCACGGCCGCGCTGCTCATCATCCCGGCTGCCGCCGTCGCTGACAGTCCGCCGCTCGTCTACACCTGCCAGGCGCAGCCCTGCACCGCTAATCAGGAGTTCACGGTCAGCGACCCGCACGGCGCCCCCATCTTCAGCGTCGGCGAGTACGGCGGCGCCGCCGTGTACGGCGACCAGATCTCGGTCTACAAGCCGGGTGACGTGTACCACCCGGTGGTGCAGCTCCGGGACGACGGGACGATCCTCATCGGCGGGCAGGTGCTGACCGGCCGGGATGTCGCGTTCCTGCATTGCATCGAGAAGCGGCGGCTCGCCTGGTGCCGGACGGCGGTGGGACCGTGAAGCACCTAGGTGTCGTGGAGCGTTTCGATAATCGGGTCACGCTCAACTTCCGGAGTCGCCTGACCCAGGTCCGCGTCGAGATCATCGATGATGAGGCCGCTGAACTTGCCTGGCGCGTTCTCTGGGCGCTGTCCCAGATGGAAGGCGGCGGCAGATGGCTGCCAGCCCTGCAGGCGGTACGTGACATCCAGTTCCCGCTGACCGCCAGCGATGACGTACCCGGGTCCGGTCATGGTGCCGGGCGAGATGCACCGGACGCAGGACGCGCCGTAACCGTTGAGCGAAACGAACCCCCAGCGGCGCCCCGGACCGGTAACGACGGTGAAACAGCCGGATCCGGGTGCTGCCAGGCGGTGACGCCGTGACCAAGGCGAAACACGTCCGGCGCGGCGACTGGATCAGGACCCGCGGCGAGAAAGCCCCCGTCACCTGGACCGATGAACCCGGCGACGGCCTGATCAGCCTGTTCTGGGCTCGCGGCTCGAAATCCGGGGTGACACGCCGCGAGCCGGACGCCAGGGTGAAACGGGTTTATAAGACGCCGCGGAAGTCGTGGTGGTGAACCCCCGCCAGACGTTAACGGCCGCGCACAGCAATCCCTGCACGCGGCCACGCCGGACACACCGGCAAACCTAACGATAACGGAAGGACACACAGGCACATGACAACCAGCATCAACAGCGGGTTCTGGGACCTGCCCGCCCTCGACCGTGACGCGGCGATGACAGCCGCGTGCGACCGGTACGGGGTCAGCGACTTCTGGGATTTGGACCCGGCGCAGCGCGGCGCTGTGTATGACCAGGCGGTCGGCGACTGGTACGGAGCGACGTCATGACCGCGCTGCTCGCCACCAGGCACAGCCATGACTGACCTGCGTTTCGCTGCTGCCGTCATCCTCGTCGCCGCCGCCATCCTCACCGTTTGGTGGCTGCTGATGGCTGTGCTCAGCTGGCTGAGCCGCCGCCGGTACCGGAAGCTGATCACCCACACCGGCCGTCACGTCAAGCACCCTGACCTGCCCGTGCTGGAGGGGCGCGGCGAGCGGGCGGGATGGTGGCCGTGGAGCCGCGGCGACGAGTTCGAGGACGAGAACTACCGTGACGGCCGCGACGTGATCCAGGCAGTCGAAGCCGCCAATGAAGACGTGCCCCGGCCCGGAGAGTTTGATGACACCCCGGCTGACCATATCCGCAAGGACATCGGCGAGGCCGGGCCGGGGCACCCTGACGTACCCGGGGTCGCCACCCCCCCACTTGACGGCCCCGGGTACACCCACGACGACGCGACCGCCGAGTTCATACGTTACGAAGAACCGCCGCCCGGGACGCCAGTGCTGCTCCCCGTGCAAGGCCAGTGGCTGCCCGTCAGCTACGAGCCGCCCGCAGACCTGTCCCGGCCCGGCCCGGCGGAGTTCCGGCAGGACGAGCCACCACCCGGGCCGGGACAGCCCGACGACACCCTCATCGACATACGGGACCAGCCGCGCGCCGGGCCCGCCGCGTGGCACCCGGCGCGGCCGCCCCTCCAGCCGTGGATACAAGCCTGCCTCGGCGCGCCCACCGTGGACGCGTGGGCGTGGGGATGGGCGCAGAAACAAAGGCTGGCGATCAGCGCATGAACCCCTGCCAGCGCTGCAATGGCAGCGGAACCGAACCGAATCCAGCTGACCTCGCCTTCAACGAGCTCATGCGGATCATCGGCGAGGCCCAGATCATCGAGCCGCTCAAAGTGGATATGCGGCGGGCCGCCGCAGCGTTGCGTAAGTGCGCCGGTGAGGTGACCCCGTGACCGCCGTCGCCGCTGAGCCGGACACGGCCGCGGTCGCCTTGTCCGCGTCCGCGAACTGCACCGAGTGCGGCATGCACGCCAGCCTCGCCGGGGCGTCCGCCGGGCGTCTCGCCCACGTCAGCGCCCGCGCGCACGCCGAACAGTCCGGGCATCAGGTGGATGTGATCATCGTGACCCGCGAAACCATCACCGGAGGCGAGACGTGACCCGGCCCCGCTTGCTCGATCTATTCAGCGGTGCTGGTGGCGCCTCAGTTGGTTATTACCGGGCCGGGTTCGACGTGACCGGGGTCGACAACCGGCCCATGCCTCGCTACCCGTTCACGTTCGTGCAGGCCGATGCGATGACCTTCCCGCTGGAGGGGTTCGACGCCATCCACGCCAGCCCGCCATGCCAGGACCACTCGACGCTCGCAATCCTTCAGGCAGGCGAGCATGGCACGGGCTGGATGCTCGCCGCCACCCGTGAGCGCCTAAAAGGCGCGGGTAGGCCGTGGGTGCTGGAGAACGTCCGCGGCGCCCCGATGAGGCCTGATCTGGTGCTCTGCGGCTGCGTCGTCGGACTCGCAGAACTGGAACGCAAGCGCTGGTTCGAGACTTGGCCCGTCCTATTCGACCTGCGGCCGCCCTGCGACCGCTCAAAAGAACCAGTCGACGTTACTGGCACGGGCGGCCCGGCTGGCAGGCCGAAGGGCCAGAAGGGCGGCATTCACCGGAAGCCGCGGAACCTGGCGCACGCCAGACAAGTGATGGGCATCGACTGGATGACCCGTCCTGAACTGAACCAGGCGATCCCGCCCGCCTATACGGAGTACATCGGCGCCCGGCTGCTCGAGCATCTGGCGGTGGCCGCGTGAACGCTGTCACCGTCACCCTCACCAGCTGCGTCCTCCTCGCCGCGGTCACCATCCCGTACGGGATCCGGCTCGCACGCAACGTGCTCACCGGGCCTCTCATCCGGCGGGACGATCTTGAGGCCCTCATCGACGCGACCCGGGAACACAACGGGCTCACCCCCCGGTACACGCCCGCCCAGCTTGAGACGCTCGCCCGTGACGCGGCGCGGCGTGCTGGCTGTCCCCTCTGCCAGACCGAAGACGAGGCGCCATGAGGCTCATCTGGACCTGCCCGGACTGCGACTCGGATCTCGTCGACGAGTACTGGAATTTCTGGTGCCAGGAATGCAGCCGCGAAGTCAGCTGGCTTGAGTTCGCTGAGCTCGCTGAGGGTGATGAGCGCCGCGACTTCCTCACCATGGAGGAGGTGAACGATGGTCGCTGACACCAACGCCGAGCGGCTGCGCCTCGCCCGCCAAGCCCTCATCGATGACGGCTACTTCACCGAGGATCAGGTCGGTGAAGACATCGCGGCGCGGATCATCGAACGGCTCGCCGCAGCACCAATGAACGGCGGCAGCCTCGCCGCCGCGCTCGCCGCGTTCCAAGCCGAACTCCCCGCCATCGGCAAAGACAAAGCCGTCCTCGTCGAGAAGAAAGGCGGCGGCGCGTACGGATACAAGTATGCGACCCTCGGCTCCATCACCAACGTCGTCGCCCCGCTGCTCGGCAAGCACGGACTCTCGTTCACATCCAAGCCCACCATCAGCGCGAACGGGTTCGTCCTCGCCTACACGCTGCGGCACGCAGGCGGGGAAAGCGATGACGGCGAGTATCCGCTGCCCGACCCGGTCCGCACCACCCCGCAGATGATCGGGTCAGCGATCACCTACGCACGCCGTTACGCACTGTGCGCGGCCACAGGGGTGGCGCCTGATGATGAGGAAGACGACGACGGGCAAGCCGCCCAGCAAGCGGACTACCATCCGGAGGTCCGCGCTGACGGTTCCGCGACTGAGGCGGAGCAGATGCGGATGAACCGCGGCCCTGTCGCCGGCACCCAGCGCGTCAAAGGCACCGAGCCGGACAGCCAGTGGTATGACACGCCCCGCACCGACCGGACCCCCCGCGAGGAATTGCCGGGCACTGCGAGCCGACCGCAGCTGAACAAGATATTCGGCTTGTTCGACAAGCTCGGCTACGACAAGGACGACCGGGACGGCCGCCTTGACCTGACCCGGGAGCTGGTGGGCCGGGAGGAGATCCAGTCGTCGGCGCAGCTCTCGTATGTGGAGGCTGACCGGCTGGCGAAGGCACTCCAGGAGCGCGCCAAGGGGGCTGCCGTGAACTGAGTAGACGTGCGGCGCGTTCTGCCCCCCGCTGCGCGCCGCACCGCAGCCGCCCGCTGGTGGCTGCACCCCGCCCGGCCCGGGCGCTCGGGAGGCCACCGGGCCGGGCGGGACACCTGGCGCTTAGAGCGCACGCCGGAGCGTTACCGGCGGCCAGGACGTGACAGATAACGCGGTTATTGACATGGCCTGGACGGAAGAACAGATCTCGTTCATCCAGGCAGTGGCGGAACTCATGCAGCTAGGCGGCGCGAAAGCCGGAAGCGGCGATCTCCTCAGCGCCATTGTGCCGCTAGGCCTGCGGTTCCGTTCCGTGACACCTGATGAGGATCTGCTACTCGCGGTGGCCTATCCGCCAAAAACCCTTGCCGAACTTGTCGACCGGATCACTGAGCACGGAACGTGCCCGAAGTGCGGCCTTGAGCGCACCCGGCGGACTGACGTAGACCGGGGCTGGTGGCATGAGCGTGAGCCATGGGGCTATCAGCGAGGGTGCTCCAGATGACGGAGGTCGAGCCGCGCGCTTCTGCTGCCCCGGCGACGGTTACCGAGGACCATGTTCTCGCGCTAGTCGACAGTGGCCGCAGCGAGCTAGAGCGCGCTGTTGCAGCTGGCGATCCGGCCATGGTCGCCGAAGTGCAGCGGCGTGCTGATGCGATCCGTTATCTGTCTAAGAAGGCCAAGCTGGCGATCGGTGCCGTAAATGCGGCGGCACGGCTGAAGACTGACGCCGAATGGGACGCGGGCCGCATGCTTCGCGAGGCCAAAGCGGAAGGTGAATATGGCCAGGGAAAACCCCCAATGTTGGGGGTTTTGGGGGTTAGTACGCAGGACGCCCATCGCTGGCAGGACATGAGCCGTGTAGACCGTGACCAGATCGGCGCCTACTACAAGAGTCGCGAAGAAAAACAGGCCGAAATAGCGAGCTCGGCCATTGCGCATATGGGTGCCCGGCTCCGCCGCATGGAGAAGATCACCGAAAAGCAGGAAAGCTACGAAGACCTGTCGCCTGACGACCGGCCAGCCCCAGTGATCTACGCCGACCCGCCTTGGCGCTATGACTTTGCGGTCAGCGACTCGCGCAAGATCGAAAATCAGTATCCGACCATGACGACGGAGGACATCGCCAAGGAAGACCCGGCACCCGAGGAAGACGCCGTCCTGTTCATGTGGGTCACCAGCCCGAAGCTACGCGACGGTCTCTATGTCATGGAAGCCTGGGGCTTCAAATACCGGACGTCCATGGTCTGGGTCAAGCCGCAGATCGGCATGGGCTACTACGCCCGCAGCCAGCATGAGCTGCTGCTCATCGGTGCGCTCGGCTCACTGCCCGCGCCAATGCCAGAACACAGGCCGTCCAGCGTGATCGACGGTCGGCGCACAGAACACTCAGCCAAACCCGACCTGCGACCTGTTCTCGACGCCATGTACCCGGGCCTGTGGAAGCGTGAAATGTTCTCCCGCCGCCCCGCCGGCGATCTGTGGCTCGTGCACGGGAATGAGTCGTCATGAACAGCCCCGACTGGGACGTCGACAGGCCCTGGGGAGAAGCAGGCCAGGACTACGTCCAGTCCGTCTTCAGCTGGCCCGCTGTGTCGAAGATTGAAGTGAAACGCAAACGCCGCATAGACGAATGGATCTATGTCGAGCTCGAGCAGAACCCGTTCGGTAAAGGCTGGCGACCCAGCGGCCTCGCTGTCACGAAGGCCGAGCTATGGGCATGGGTCGTTGCGGGCACAGGTGCCATGTTTATTTGCCGAGCCGATATGCTGCGCGCCGCGCTGGGCTGTGACCGGCCGTGGATCCGCACCGCCCGCGAAGACGACGGCGACTGCCCTACGCGAGGAAAGCTAATCGAGATCCCGCGCATGCTCGCCTGGGTTTCTAACACCTACGGGCTCGGGCCAGAAGCCCCCTCATGGACGAGGACTCACCTCGGCCGCCAGATCAACCGCCTATCCGGCTACCTAGGAGACGGGAGCTTATGAGTGCCGTGGTTCCGTCTCGACGACTCTTTCCACTCCCACCCCAAAGTCATCGCGGCAGGAAATGAGGCGATCGGCTTGTACGTCCGCTGCGGCACGTACGCCGCACAGCATCTGACGGACGGGTTCGTCCCCGAACAAGTGGCGTTGCAGTACGGGACGCCCGCGCTCGCGGCCACGCTCGTCAACACGAAGCTGTGGCGCCGTACGCGAGGCGGCTGGCGCATGCCCGACTACCTCGACTACAACCCCTCCAAACAGGCTGTGGATAAAGAGCGGAAAGCAGCAGCAGAACGGCAAAGACGCAGACGGGAAGCCATGGCGTCACGCCGTGACCCACCCCGTGACTCACACGACCCCGTCCCGGCCCGTCCCGGATTTAAAACGGCTGACGTAGTCAATCGCACTAACGGTTCTACGCCCTGGCCGCCCGATGTGATCGAAGCCATCATCAAAGAAATTCTCGACGCCACCGGACACCACGTCACCGAAGACTGGGCCGACCGCATCGCTGCCGAGATTCTGCAAGACCGCAGGCCAGCGAACACCGTGGCCTACGTCCGGCAAGCCATCCGCAATGACCCGAACCCGCGGCTGCGGTTCCTGCCGCTCTACTGATCAGGAGACGACCGTGACCCGTCATGACCCGGGTGATACCGGTGCCAGCGACGTCGACGACTGGAACCCCGACGGAGCACGAACATGACCCGGGACGAGAAGCTGCCGCCCGAAATCATGGCCATCATCCAAGAAGGCCGCCGCCATCCTGAGCGGAGGGTACGTTACCGACGCCGCGTCGCCCGCGACATCACGCCGCAAGAACGGCATGAGATCCACGTGGCCATGGGCGACGTCGGCAGATGCGACGAGAGCTGCACGCACGAGCCTTACCCGCCATGTCCCGTTTGCGGTGAACCGGCATGACCAGGGACGACCTCGAGGCGCGGGTCTGGCATCAGCTGACCGCCATGGCCTGCCAGCGCATCACGCAAGGCGAGTTCGTCGACAAGGTTCTCGCCACAGCTGACGCTTACGCCGCCGGTTACGCCGCTGCGGTGCTCGGCGAGATCGACAACTACCGCCGCCAGCCCGAGCCAGTCATCGTGCATCTCCGCGACGATTTCAACACCCCGGCGTGCCGCCGCACCGGCATGCACGACCCGGTTCTGACCGATACCCGCGAGAACGTGACATGCCGGTCATGCCGGAGGACCACCACCTGGCGCGAGGTATCGCCCCGGTGCCCTCAATGCCACCGCCACCATGAGGCCGCGTGATGATCGTCCACTTCCTCGCCGGCGCCGGTGAGACGGTCGCGTGCGGCGTGCTGAACGTGAACCTCGTCAACACGACCGAGCCGGGCCGGGTCACGTGCGGCCCGTGCAAGACAACCCCCGCATGGAAGGCCACGGCATGAACAGTGACCCGGCGCTCCTCGGCGCCTTCCGCAAGCAACTCGCAATGGTGCTCGCATCGGAGAACGCGATGGCGTTCCTCGGCTTGTGGGCAGCGTGGAAAGACCAGCCGGGCGTCAACCGCGACGACCTGATCGACATCATCAAGGCAGATGCCCCGGACCTTGCTGGCGGCATGCTATGACCACCGGCGAACGTCTCTTCGCCTGCCGCAAATGTCACAAGAGCGGCGACATCCGCTGGCTCATCTCGCATGGTCACAGCCGTCTCGGTTCCTGGCTGCTCGGCAGCCTCATGAACGCTCTCGATGGCTGGACCGAGTTCAAGCGCCAGGGACGGCTGCCGTGACCGGCTACGTGTACCGCGGCAAGAAGCGTGAAGGGCTCCCCGACCTCGAAACCGTGAACGCGGCGATCATGAAAGCCCGCCTGCCCGGCGCCCTGCACGAGGCGCACACCGCGGGCGGGCTGCGGCTCCAGCGGGACGTCACCGTCCCGGAAGGCTCCTGCCGGAAAGGTCACCGGTGGACGATAACGACCGTGTCGGTGCGGGCGGATGGTACCCGCCGGTGCCTGACGTGCCGGCGTGAAGCCCGCGCCCGGCGAAAGGAGCAAGCCGCGTGAGTGCCTGCACGTGCGTCCCCTGCGGCCGCGAATTCACCACCCTCGCCGCGTTCGACCGTCACCAGGACATCGACTACAAGCGGCGCCCGGTCATTATCTGCCGCGACCCGGCGACCATCGGTCTGCTGCAGAACAGTCTCGGCCGCTGGCACTTCCCCGTGGATGCGCGTTCCCGTGTAAGCGTCACGAAAATGCGCGCCGAAAAGGTCGCTGCCCATACCTCAGGTACCCCCCAGGCTCCCAGGCCCGCAGAATCGCGCGGCTCAGAGCCGCAACCGGAAGGAACCTCACATGAAAGCTCCGCTTGAGACGAAGGTCGCCGCCAGCTCCGGTGCCGCGCTGCTCGTCACCACCGTGTTCGCCGTCCTCCACTGGCTCGCACCCAGCCTGCGGACCCCGCCGGATTACGTGACCGGGCTGCTCGTCACCCTCGTCACCCTCGCCGCGGGTTACCTGGCGCCGCACACCAGCCGGATCAAGCCGCTCACACCCGCCGAGACTGTGGTGCTGGATCGTGCCTGGCGCAATCCGCCTGACCTGTCCGCTGCTGACCGGCGCCGGGCGGAGAACCTGCGGCTCACCCACGCCCCCGGCACGCCCAGCTTCTACCCGTACCCAGGCGAGGCCGTGGACCCTGCGACCCCGCCAGCGAAGGAGACCACACCATGACCACGCCCCAGGCAGCCGCCCAGCCGCTCATGTTCGGCATCGACGCGGCCAGCAGCCAGCACGACGTCGACTGGGCGACCGTCGACAACAGCACCGGGTTCGGCTTCGAGAAAGTCACCCAGGGCACCAGTTACCTGAACCCGTACTGGGCGAAAGCCAAACCCGCCATGGCCGCGCGCGCGAAAGCGACCGGGTTCGTTCCCGGCGCGTACCTGTTCCTCAACGAAGGCAACGGCGCCGCCCAAGCCGACTGGTTCGCGCAGAACGCCGGTGACCTCGACGGGTTCATGCTCGCCGTCGATATCGAACCCTGGTCAGCCGGCCATTCCCGGCCGACGCTGCAGGACGGGAAAGACTGCGTCGCGCGGCTCCGCCACCATTACCCGGCCCACCCGGTCGGCGGGTACATCCCGCAGTGGTACTGGGACAGCCAGGACACGACATTCTGCGACTGGCTGTGGCAGTCCCGTTACCTGCTCCGCACCGGGACGCCCCGCGAGCTCTACCCGCACGTTCCCGCGGACTGGTGGACGGGTTACGGCGGCCTGGACGTCACGCTCCTCCAGTTCACCTCCAGCGCGACCGTGGGCGGCGTGGCGGGGCTGGTGGACTGCTCCGCGTACCGCGGTCACCCCGCAGACTTGCGGAAGCTGACGCTGCCTCCGACGGCCCCCCAGCCGTTCCCGAGCGGGCGGCATGTGGTCAGCGACAACCCCGGCACCCTCGCGGCGCTCGCGAAACTGCAAGGCGTCGATGTGACTGACATCTGGTGGGCGACAGTGCTCGGCGGCGGCGGGACGCTTGTCCTGCCCGGCAGGCCCGGTCACCTGCAGCGCGAACTCCTGAACAGCGGGAAGTGGGACGAGAAGATGAAAGCCGGGACGGTGCTGTATCTGCCATGACCGCCGTCATCCTGACAGTCCTGTGCGCTACCGGCGCGACAGTGGCAGTGCTCCTCGGTGCCCACGTCTACGGGTGGGAGGAACTCGCCTGGGCTTGGACCGCCGTCATCTGGTGCCTTATCGCGAGGGCGGAGGCCAAATGAGCCGCTCGAAGGTGTTCGCTGCCGCCGCCGCCGCGTGTTTCACCCTCGCCGCGCTCAGCGCCGGCGGGGTGACCACATGGCCAGCGTGGGCGTGGGGGTTCGGCGGGTTCGCCGCCTGGATGATGGCCACGATATGAACGCACCCCAGCCCGGCGACATCCTCGTCACCCGCTCCAGTTCCCTGTTCGGCGCTCTTATCCGGCTCGGCGCCGCCATCCGCGACCAGCCCAACCTCGGTAACCATGTCGCCGTCGTCCACCACAAAGACCTTCATGGCATCATGTGGTGTATTGAAGGCCGTCCCGGTGGTGTCGGCTGGCGTGACGCCACCGAATACCTCCGCTCGAGATGGACGATCACTAACGCAGATCAGCCCAAGACCTATGCGCAACGCGAGCTCATCTGCCAGGCAGCCGATGCCGCAATAGGCACCCCTTACGACTGGCAGGGCATCGCTGCCGATGCAGCAGAAGCGCTGAAGCTGCCTGCCCTGTTTGCGGAGAAATGGGACGGCCATGTACCCGGTCACGTTGTCTGCTCCAGCCTCGCCGCGTGGGCGTACAGCAAAGCCGGGCTCGCCCATCCCGTTTATGATGACCTGCCCAGGACCACGCCAGGCGACTGGCTGCAATTCCTGCTCACGAGAGCATGGGCCACGCCGTGACCACCGGAACCCGCGTCCTGCCCCCGTACAGCGGCAACAAGGCTGCCTGCGCCAAATGCGGCACCAGCAGCCACCGCGCCGGCGGCCATTACACCGAATGGGTACCGCCGCAGATGGTCAGCTCACACGGTGTGACGGTAGGTGAATGCCTTGAACGACGGTGCGTTAACTGCGGCTACGCGTGGGCTGAGGCAGTCGTCAAGGCGGTTGTCACGTGACCGGGCTGGCTGAGGCGTGCGCTGACCTGCGGGCATGGCTCCCTGTCGCCGCTGCGCTCATCACCGAGCCCGACACGCAGCCATCAATCGGCCGCACCCAGCCGCACTCGAAACCGCCATGGAACGCCGAGGCCGCCGCAGTCATCCACGAAACCATCGGCACCCTCGCCGACCTGCACCTCGAGCTCGCCCACGCGGTGCACGGCCGGTACGTGTGGGACCCCGCCTACCGGCACGCCGGCCGTACCCTCACCGCGATCACCAGGCTTGCCGAGGCATGCGACCATGACACCGTCACCAGCGCCACCACGGCGATCAACCAGCGGGTCACCGCGATCCGTCGGTTGCCGAGCATCGATCTGGAGGAACGGTGGCGAGCCCTGCCAGCCGCATGCCCGCGCTGTTCGAGGCCCATGCTCCGAGCATCGCTGCGAGACGGCCGCGTCGCGTGCCTTGGATGCGGTAGTCGCGGACAGATGATTCCTGGTCAGCTAAGTGACGGATTCGTTCAATGGTCCGATGGCGAAATTACGTAAAGGGCTTGGCTCGCCGACGTACACCTCAACGGATGGGAGCTAATCCTCAGCATCGCCGGCTCATTCTGGCTCGCATCGCTCGTCCAATGGGCCATCGGCAGGCTTGCACGTGTAACCATGACATGGTGGACACGGCGGCGCTCACCCTCGCCGAAGCAGCAACCCTCCTCAACCCGCCCATGACCGAACCACAGCTCCGCGCCATCATCAACGCCCTCCGATGGCAACCATGCGGCACCCGGCCCAGCGGCCGCAGAGGACGACCCGCAGCCACCTACCCATGGCAAGACATCAGCCAGCTCCACGCGGCGCTAGTGCCATGGCTCGGAATAACGTATCGTAATGGGCACGCGACGCATCCCGTCACGCAGTGACACCATGAGCCACATCTGCCCGTGCGGCTGCGGAGACACGATCGGAACACCGGCGCAATGGAAATGCGTCGACTGCGGCCATGAAACCAACGACCGGTGGCTCATCTGCCCCGAATGCGCCGGACGGTAACCAATGGCACGCTGGCAGGGCTCAACCACTGAACGCGGCCTCGGCTCATCCCACGTCCGCGACAAGAAACGCCTCAAAGCACAGCTACGCGACGGCACACCATGCTGGCGTTGCGGCCAGCCCATGTACTCCTCGCAAGACCTCGACCGCGACCACATCACCGACCGAGCCCGGGGTGGTGCAGACGGACCAGCCGTCCTCGCCCACGCATCATGCAACCGGGCAGCCGGAGCCACAGCCCGCAACCAGCGGCGAACCCGCAGCATAAGCGCGGCGAAACCCGGCAACGCACGATGCGCCCAATGCGGTCAGCCCTACCATTACGCGGCCAGGACATGCGCCATCTGCGGCAAGCATTACCACCCCAGCGGCAAGACAGTACGCACCTGCGGCAGGCAATGCGGTGTTGAGCTAAGACGGCGGCTCTACGGCACAGCAGGGATGCCGCCAAGACCGCGATGGTGACGGTCAGCAGTGACCACCCTAAGCATGCTTGCCAGCTGACTACTCTGCGTGATGACCACCCCGACCCTCCGACCACCCTGCGACCGGACAAAGCGGACGAAAATCGAATCGCCGCAGGTCAGAGCCATGGTCATACGACTCCGCAGCCAAACGTTCATCTCTAGTCACTCTGGGTAACGTTACGGATGGTGACCACCCTGGCTGATTCGGGCGCGCTGCGGGTCCGGCGGTCCCGGGCGCATGCGGCGGGTGATCATTCACTCTGTAAGCGCTGCGCGGTGATCCGTGCCCGCCCGGAGAACGCGGGCCCGGTGGAGGATCCGCTGTCGGAGATGCGGCAGCTGGCGGGCCAGCTGGCTGCGGCGTGCCGGGTTGAGCCGGGGAACGCATCGCTGGCGCGTGAGTTGCGGATGACGTTGCAGGCGCTGATGGATCCTGGCGGGACGGTTGATGGTGAGCTCGCCGAGTTTCTTGCCGGGTTCAGCGGAACCTAGGTGGGCGACCCCGAGCACTCCCGGCCGGTCTCATCTGGCCGGCAAGGTGGAGTTCACGGCGTCGGCGCTGGGGTTCAACGGCCTGATGGGGCATCAGCGGCGGATCATCGCGACGAGCACTGAGCGTTTCGGGGACGGTCGTCCGGCGTTCCGGCAGGTGGTGATCGAGGAGCCGCGGCAGCAGGGCAAGTCGGTGAGCGTCTTGTCGCTGATCGTGACGCGGGCGCTTGAGCGGCCGGACACGATGATCTCTTATAGCGCGCAGACCCGGAACGCGGGCCGGCGGCGGATGCTGGATGTGTGGTGGCCGCGGATCCGCCGGTCACGCGGCTTGCGGAAGATTATCGAACCGCGGCGGGCGCTGGGCGCTGAGGCGTTCCTGTTCGCTAACGGGTCGATGATCATGCTGGCGTCGGGGACGGAGACGTCTGATCATGGTGACACGCTGGATCTGGCTGTGATCGATGAGGCGTGGGCGCAGCGGGACGACTCGATCGAGCAGGCCGTGAAGCCGGCGATGATGACCCGCGATGACGCGCAGTTGTGGGTGGTGTCGACGGCGGGGACGGAGTTCTCGGCGTATTTCCGCGGCAAGGTTGATGACGGCCGGGCGATGGCGGAGCTCGGCGTGACCGATACGGCCGCGTATTTCGGTTACTCGGCGCCTGATGACGCGGACCCGGCTGACCCGGCGACCTGGTACGGGTGCATGCCGGCGCTCGGGGTGACGGTGAGCGAGGAGACGGTGCGTGCTGATTTCACGACGATGGACCTGGCGGAGTTCCGGCGAGCCTATCTGTGTCAGTGGCCTGAGGTGGCGAAGCCTGGGTGGGAAGTGATCTCGCAGCAGGCGTGGGCGGCTGCGGCGGCTGATGGCTGAGTGCGCGTTCGGCGCCGAGGTTTCCGAGGACCGGTCGGTGTGCGCTGTGGCGAAGGCGTGGCGGCTGGCTGATGGCCGGGTCGCGGTGAAGGTTGTCTGGCGCGGTTCGCCGGTGGTGGCGCCGGACGTTTTGGATGCGCTGTACATGTCGGATGATCCGGTGGATACGGCGGTGGATCCGAAATCGCAGTCGGCGACGTTGTGCGCCAAATTGGCGGAGCGCGGGGTGCCGGTGCGGCGGCTGGGGCCGGAGGATGTGGCGGTAGCGCATGGCGAGTTCATGGATCTGCTCGCGACGGGTCGTCTGAAGCATTTCGGGCAGGCGGAGCTGACGGCGGCGGTGCGGGGTGCGCAGGCGCGGCCGCTGGCGGGTGCGCTGGCTCTGGAGCGGCGCAAGGTTGGGGTGGATCAGTCGCCGTTGACGTCTTCGGAGTTCGCGGTGTGGGTCCTGCAGCGGTGGGAGGAGACGTCGAATCCCGGCGTCTACGCGATCTAGGTCCAGGCAAGAGGGGGCGGGAGCCGAGCCCGCTCACCGAGGTGCCCTAGCGGTGAAAACGCAGCGGACTTGCTTTGTTCCCTACCGGGCCTGGTTGCGTCAGGGCCCGCTGCGTTCCCGTGTTCTTCGTGCAGCCGCATCCTCGAAACCACGCTTACCCCTGCACGGGCAGCGAATGCGCCGGTCCCTCTTGCCTGGGCCTGCACCAACTTTAACTCAGCCAGGAGGCGTCGTGCGGTCACCGGTTGTTCTGCTGCTGCTCGCCCTGGCGGGGATGCTGGGCGGCGGCGCGCTGGTCGGCGTGTGGTGTCTCGGCGTGTGCCTGATCGTCGATTCCCTGGCGGTCGGCGTGTGGGGTTTGCTGACGATGGAGCTGCCGGAACGCGGGGCACGTCCGGCGGTGTCGGGGCCGGTGTTCCTGGATGAGTATCTGCAGCGGAAGGCCGCTGAGAACTGGTGAGCGTCAGCCTGCGGAAGCGTCGCTTCGACATGGAGTGCTGGCGGTGCAAGGCGCAGATGACCGTCTCCATGCCCCGAGTGTTCTGTGATCCGTGTCGCATCGTGTTCGCCGAAGCTGCAGCCAAAGCCGTAGAAGAGGCCTGGGTGACCCTGGCCAGGGACTACGGAATCATGCGCGGCGACAAAGTCAGGCGCAAGACACCGGCCGAGAAGGAATTCGAGCGGGACGTTCTGGCTGACGTGGGGCGGCTTTGACGATGCGGCTGATTGACCGTTTCGCGCGGCGGGCCGGTTACTGGGAGGGGATGGCGTCCGGTGCGGCTGTCCTCACCACCACGTACGGCTCGCCGAACAATGAGGCGGTCCTGCCGCAGCTGACCGCGTGGGCGCAGCAAACCTACGGCGGCAACAGCGTCGTGTTCTCGGCGATCCTGATCCGGCTGATGCTGTTTTCCGAGGCTGTGTTCCAGTGGCAGGCGAAAGACGACAAGCACCTGTTCGGGAACACGGACCTGCGGCTGCTCGAGGAGCCGTGGCCGGATTGCACGACCGGTGACCTGCTGGTCCGGATGGAGCAGGATGTCTCGCTCGCCGGGAACTGTTACATCTGGTCGGTTCCGGGTGAGGGCATGCTTGTCCGTTTGCGCCCCGACTGGACGACGATTATTTCTGAGCTCGTCAGCGTGCCGGGCGGCGGTCAGTACCGCCGGAAGGTCGGGTACTGGGTTGAGCCGCCGAGGCAGGTCCTTGATCAGGGAAAAGGCGAGTTCTACCCGGTTGACGAGGTGGCGCACTGGGCGCCGGTCCCGGACCCGCAGGCATCCTTCCGGGGCATGTCGTGGCTGACGCCGGTGTACCGGGATATCGCCGGTGATGACGGCATGGCGACGTACAAGGTGAAGTACCTGCAGAACGCCGCCAGCCCGAACATGCTGATCAAGTACGCGCAGAAGCTGCAGCCGGGGACGATCGACGCGGTCCGGGAGCGGATGCACGCCCGGTACGCGGGTTCGGATAATGCGTTTAAGACGCTGGTCCTGGATCAGGGCGCCGACGCAACGGTGATCGGTAATTCGCTGCAGCAGATGGATTTCTCGGGTGTGGCTGCGGCGGGTGAGCAGCGGATCCTGTCCGCCGCCCTCGTCCCTGGCGTGCTGGTGGGCCTGGAGCCGCTGCGCGGGGCTGGCCGCGGCTACCAGGAAAGCATGCAAAAATTTGCGAACATCTGGGCCAGGCCGCAGTGGCGCAGCGTGTGCGGCGCGCTGAGCAAGCTGGTGAATGTGCCGCCGGGGAACCGGCTCTGGTTCGACGCGTCCGGTATCGCGGCCCTGCAGGACGGGGAGATGGAGAAGGCGCAGGCCGCGCTGATCCGGATGCAAGGTGTCCTCGCCGCCCGCCAGGCCGGGTACACCCGTGAATCCGCGGTGGTGGCGGTCGCTAACGGTGATGTGACGCAGCTGAAACCGGATCCGCTCGCCGTCTCGCCAGGTCAGCAGCCGGTGCAGCATCAGCTGCCGCAGCAGCAGCCAGGGGCGACCGCTAAGCCGCTCCCGCCGACGAACCCGCGGATCCCGGTCGGCCCGGCCTCGGTCGGTGACGGCGGGGACGGTTCCCGGCCGCTCCCGCGGCCAGCGGTCACGCGCCGCGCGCTCACCTCGGCGAACGGTCATGTCTGAGTCGGAGCGGTTCAACCCGTTCCACGCGAAAGCCGGGTCACCTGCAGGCGGCCAGTTCGCCTCGTCCAACGGCGGCGGCGGTTCGCAGCCGAAGCCGTCCGGCGGTCACACCGCCCAAACGGGGCACGGGACGTCGGGGCACGGGAGCGGCACCCGGCAGCAGCTCCTCGAGCAAGCCCATCACGACCTCGCCGAGGCCGCGACCCTCGAGAAGCAGCTGCACACCCTGGAGAGACAGCATCACGCCGCGGTCGCGGCGGCGAAGCATTCAGCGGCGCAGGCCGCGGCCAGCAAGAAAGCCGGCCACACGATCCAGCATCACCACCACACAGCGGCGCATAAGCATCACAAGCATCACGCTGCGACGATCACCCAGCGGATCAGCAGCCTGCGGACCCGGATCCATGACCTGCGGCAGCACGCTGCCGAGCTGGAGAAGAAAGCGCACGCGATGCGCGCCGCCGGGATAGTCACGAACCCGTCCGGCACGGAGCGGCTCCACGAGTACTGGGTGCATGGCGAAGGCGCCGCGAAGATCCGCTGGGGCGCGCCGGGTGATTTCGACCGGTGTGTCCTGCATCTCGGCAAATACATCCGCGACCCGCAGGGTTACTGCAATCTCGCTCATCACGCGGCAACAGGCATGTACCCGGCGCAGCACGCGGCGGAAATCAGGAAGGCGACCGGGAGGTCACAGGTGACGACACCGGATTATGACGCCGACGGCCTCGACTCGTCCTGGGACGATGACCATTCAGACCTGCCCGACCTGACCGGCCTCGACGTTCACCACTTTGAGGAAGCCGCCCGGGAACTCGGCCTCGCGGCTCCGGATGAGCCTGCGCAGCGGGCGATGCCGAAACTCGGCACCGGCGCCCGGTTCACGAAACTCAAGGCGTCCCTGGCCGCGAAAGGCGCGCACAACCCGGGCGCGCTGGCCGCGTATATCGGGCGGAAGAAATTCGGGAAAGGCAAGTTCGCGAAGCTCGCCGCGAAGGCACGCGGATCCCACCGCGCCAATGACGCGCCGCTGCCGTTCGTCCGCAGTTTCCCGCTGCAGGACATCTCGATCCGGGCCGGCGGTGACGGCCGCACCGTCGACGCGTACGCGACCGTGTTCGACACCCCGGCGCCGATCCGGGACCAGGACGGCGACTACATCGAGGTGATCGACCGGCGGGCGTTCGACCGCATCTTGCCGAAGCTCGCGCCGTCGGGCGGCCGGTCGTCGTGGCGGGTCGGCGTGTTCTACAACCACGCGATGAACCTGCACGGCCAGCCATCAGACATCGACTCGATGCCGATCGGCGTCCCCCTCGAAATCCGGGCCGATGATCACGGGCTGTTCACCCGGACCCGGTACCACAAGGGTGAGCGCGCCGACCAGGTGCTCGAGGCGATCCGGGAAGGATCCCTGTCCGGGTATTCGTTCTCGGGGCGGTTTGACCGGTCGCAGCCGCGGCCGCCCAGGGGCGGGTTCCGGCCGGACAGCCGCGGGAACCTGCCGACGGTCCGCAGGACCGAGTCAACATTGCGGGAGTACGGCCCGACGCCGTTCCCCGCCTACCAGGACGCCGCCATCACCGGTGTGCGTTCCGAGCAGATCATGGCGCAGCTCGACCACATCGCCGAGTTGCTGCGCAGCGGCGCTCCGCTGGACTCGCCGCACTTCGATGATTTTTCCGCCGCCTCCGAAGATCGGGGCTCGGCGTCCGAGGACTCGCACCAACTGGTGCGCTCCGGTCGGTCAGTGAAGCAGGAAATGCAGGCCGCACGTGCCGCTTTCCTGCTGAGGCAGCACCGGAGGTAGCTGTGACAGCAGTAGACGACCGTCTGCAGACCGCAGACGGCGATGAAGCACGCGACCGGCAGAACACGCTGCGTGCCCAGTACAGGTCATTGCAGGACATGGAAAGCCGGCAGCGTTCCATCATCGACGAACTCGCCAAGATCGACCAGCTTCCTGAGCCCGGCGAAGACGACTTCGCATGGCAGGGAACCCTGATCACCGAACACGACGACCTCGACGAACTCGCGAAGCCGCTGCGCAAGCGGGCTGCGGACATGGAGCGTGTCCGGGCGGCGTACCAGAACCCGGCCAACAGGGAAGGCCCCGAACGGACCCCCGACCTGGCGACGAACAACGTCATCGGCGCCGACCCGTTCCGCGACCTTCAGGCAGTCAGGGAGAACCTGGTTCACCCGTCTGAAGTCCGGGGCCGTGCACTGGACGCGATCGAGGGTGTCGCGAACCGCGGTTACCTGATGGACGAGTACGCCGAGAACGTGACGCGGATGGCGCAGACCCAGTTCCGCGGTCAGTCGAAGGTCGCTCAGCACATCTTGATGACCGGGTCTGACGACTACCGGGAGAACTACGAGCGGTATCTGCGTGACCCTGAGGGCGAACGGCATCGTGCCGCTTTGTCCCTTACGCTCGCAAACGGTGGATATCTCCTACCTTTCGTGCTTGATCCCAGTATCGTATTGACCAACGCGTCGAGTGCCAACCCGTGGCGGCGTATCTCCCGCGTCGTCCAGACCACGAGTAACACGTGGAACGGGGTCAACAGCGCTGGTGCCACGGCGGGGATGATCGGTGAGGGCGTTGTCTGGCCGGACGGCTCGCCGACTGTCGGCAACATCGTTATCACGCCGCAGAAAGCGGAAGCGTGGATCTTCGGTAGCTATGAAGTGCTCGAAGATACTGATTTCGGGACTCAGCTTCCGGTTTTGCTGGCGGACGCGAAGGACCGGCTGGAAGAGGCTCAGCTGGCCACCGGTAACGGCACCCCGCCGAACGTGGTGGGTGTTGTCCCGGCGGCGACGATCGTGGTCACCACGGCGACGACTCTGGTGGTTGCGGTTGCGGATGTGTACGCGACGCAGCAGGTTCTGCCGCCGCGGTTCCGCAATGCTCCCGGCGCGGCATGGGTCGCGAATGTGGCTCAGATCAACAGGTTCCGGCAGCTTGACACCGCTGGTGGTTCTTCGTTCTGGACCAACCTCGGTAAGGGCCAGCCAGCGACTTTGCTCGGTGCCCCCATCTACGAGTCGACCACGATGGACGCCACTGTCGCCGTCAACGCCCTTGAGGCGATCTACGGCGACTTCAACCAGTTCATTATCTGTGACCGCGTTGGCGTGTCGATGATCTATGAGCCCCTCGTGAAGGACACCGCTACCGGCCGGCCGACTGGCCAGGCTGGATGGGCGATGTTCTGGAGGTTCGGTTCGCAGATCAGCACCACGAACGCGTTCCGGGTGATGAAGGGCAAGTAACCCGTTTCGATGGCCCCGAGGGCGGTCCGGTTCCCATGCCGGTCCGCCCTCGGTCATGGGAGGGCCACGATGGAATGTCAAGAAGAAGGCTGCAGTCGCCCGCTACAAGCACGTGGCTGGTGCCACTACCACTACTGCCTATGGTGGGACAGCCACCGGCCGGAGCGGCCGGAGAAAATCTGCGAAGTCTGCGGTGAGACGTTCATCCCTAACAAAGGGTCAGAGCGGGCGTGTTCCATGTCATGTGGCGTAGCCCTGGCATGGCGCTCACGGGACAGGCTGCCGCGGACACCGTGCCCGATCTGCGGCGAGATGACGGATCGGCCGCGTAGCAAGTTTTGTAGCAAAGCGTGCGCTGGCAAGGCGCATAACAAGAGATGCAACGTTGAGGGCTGCGGCAAGCCGAGTGAGTCATCTCGCTTCGGAATGTGCGGGACGCATGCTCGCCGTTTCCTGAAGAACTATCCGCTGACCGGACTGAGACAAGCACTGGCTGAAGGGGAACGCCGCACCTATGGCCAGGGCTACGTGACGGTGAAGCAGAATGGCAAGAACATCTTCGAGCACAGGGCCGTTATGGAAGAGGTCCTAGGGCGCCCGCTGTGGCTGGATGAAAGCGTCCACCATAAGAACGGCATCCGGCACGATAACCGTCCGGAGAATCTCGAACTCTGGAGCATTGACCGGCATGGCCAGAATCAGCGTCCCGGGCAGCGTGTAGAGGACGTTGTGGAGTACTGGGTAAGTCTTTATCCCGAACTTGCCGAGCAAGCGCTACGCCGCGTGAAGCGGCAGATCAGGAAGGCAGGCTGAGATGGCCGCTAACTACGCCACGGTGGCTTTCTGTTCTGTGCTGGGAGGCGCTCCGGTGTTCGTGGAGGCGGGCGCGACCCGTGACACGGTCACCGACGCGACCACGATCGCGCTGTGGCCGGCGAATTTCACCGCCACTCCGCCCGCATCTGGCGTTGGGAACATTACAGGCGTAATGGCCGGGTACCTGGCCACGTACCCGAGAGGCTGCTGACATGGCATACCAGGCGCAGGACACGTTCGTGATCACCTTTCCTGACGGCCGGATACGCCGGGTTACGAAAGGTGAGGTACTAGCCGACCGTGACGAGGTCGTGAAGCACGACCTGGCCAATGACGGCTTGAATTTCAAGCCACTGGACCTTGGTGACAATGAACCTGCTAAGCGCGGCCGGGGACGGCCCCGTAAGACAACCACGGCCGCCATGCCGCCAGACGATAGCGATGATGAGGATGAATCATGATCACGCAGCCGGATAGTGCGCCAGTCGCACCGGATCAGATGCCCGTATCGACATGGGATATCCAGGCGCCTTACTCAGCTGGTATCCCGTCAGCGATCTATACCGGCGGCGCCGGCGATGCGGGTGGGCGTGATGACGCCGCCGGCACGGTTGCCGGTTCAGTGGCGGCGGCGCTGGCCCGTCAGAACGAGTTGCAAGGCGACACGCACGGTCAGGGCAGCAAGATCGGTGACGTGATCAATCTGCCGGATGTGGTATCTGATCACAGTCTGGGTACCGGCGGCGATGGTGTCGGCTCGACCCCGTTTGAGGAGAAGTGATGGCGAACGATCCGGTTACCCCGGCTGACAGCCCGTCAAGCCCGTCCGACTATGCGATGGTGACGCCGCACGGCCAGGGGCCGGCGCCGTATGACATCCAGGCGCCGCAGGCTGACCTGTCTGGCGTCTTCAACGCTGCGAACGCGCTTGCAGGATCGGGCGTCCTGTATCCGCAGGGACCGCGGCAGGCGATGACCGAAGCGCTTATGCAGTCACCGCAAGGCTTCGCCGTGGAGGGCTACGACATCGATGCGGGTTTCCACGGCGGCTGGCCGAACAACGTCGAACCCGGTGGCTGACATGATCAAAAGACTGCTCATCGTCGTGGGCGTTATCTGTGCGGTGCTTATAGCCGGCGGCGTCGCGTACGCATCGATCCCTGGTCCTAGCGGAACGATCAACGGGTGCTACAAGAACGCCACTGGCATGCTGATCGCCATCGACTCGACGGCATCCTGCCCGGTCGGATATACGGCGCTGAACTGGAGTCAGACCGGCCCGCAGGGACCAGCCGGAACGAACGGAACGAACGGCGTCTCGGGCTACGTGGTGGAAACCTGTCATCTGACCGGATCAGGAAGCACTTCGCTCTGCACTGACACCTCAACGAACGGGGTGTTCAGCGGAACGCTCTCATGCCCCTCCGGCAAGACCGCCATATCCGAGTCAAACGCTGCGCCGTCCCCCCAGGGAAACTCCGCTGTTTTCGGAGGTGCCACGCCTGTTTCAGATGGCTCTGGCTATGACTTCCTGTTCTACACGTTCGGGTCTGCGGTTACCTCGCTCGACGTTTATATAACCTGCGTAATCGCGGCGTGACTGCTGAACACGCCGTCATCGGGTATTGCCACCCGGGCAGCGTTCGCGCTGAGTTCTGTGCCTCGCTCCTGTCCGTGGCGATGGAAGGCAAAACGCCACTGGACACGATCCTGACGTACCAGTCGGGGCCGAACATCTCGACAGCGCGGAACAAGATCTGCGCTGACTTCCTCACCCGGCCGACGCCGTGGCTGCTCATGGTGGATACCGACATGGTGTTCGCCCCCGATGCTCTGGACCGGCTCGTCGCCGTTGCTGATCCCGTTGAGCGGCCGATTGTCGGTGCTCTGTGCTACAGCCAGAACGATGGCGCGGCGGATCCGTATCCGACGATGTATGAGCTGACACAGAAGGAATCCGGGGAACTCGCGTTCGCGCGGCCTGCGGGGTGGGCTGAGGACACGTGCGTCAAGGTGTCAGCGACGGGCGCTGCGTGCCTGCTGATGCACCGCGACGCCCTCGAACTCGTGCGGAAGACGTCGAAGGATCCGGCGGCGCCGTGGTTCCGCGAATCGGCTGTCGGCGCGCCGCTATCGCTGATGGGTGAGGACATGACGTTCTGCCTCCGCGCCGGAGCCGCCGGCATCCCCGTGCACGTGCATACGGGCGTGCAGGTGGGTCACATGAAGCCGGTGATGCTCGGCAAGGTGACGTGACATGGCGGGGACGGCGACAGACCAGCCGCTGTCCGTCCTCACCGCCGCCGCCTCAAGCTCGGTGCTGACCGCTGCGGCCGCGTCGTCGGTGCTCACTGCGGTCCTCACGGTGACGGTCGGCGGCTACACCGGGACATATCAGGCGACGTACGGGATCCTGCCCGGCGGTGTCCTCACTTCGGCGATCAGCAGGGGAGGGCCGTCCTGATGCCGGTGTTCACCCTCCCGCCCGACACTCGCGCTGTGGGGACGGGGAACCCGCCAGCGGACATGAACGCCGTTGTTGACGCGCTGTCGGAGACGGGTGCCGTGCAATCGGTGCGGAACGCCGCCTACGCCGGGGGTGCCGACGCGACTGGTGCCGTGGACGCCACGGCCGCGTTCCAGGCCGCCATCACCGCGCTCGGCAGCAATCCCGGCGTCATCACCATGCCAGCCGGGACATTCCTTATCAGCGGGCCGCTGGTCTTCGGCCGGAACCAGGGCATGACCGGTCAGGGCCGCGGCGTCACGAAACTCGCCTACACCGGCACCGGCACCTGCGTGGCCGCGTTCGACTCGTCGTTTAACAGTTCACTGTCCTTCGGCGGCCGGTTCGGCGGCTTCACGATCGACGGCACGGGCGCAGGCGCGTCTGCGGTCGGGATGTCGTGGGGGAACCTGGGAACAGCCCGCTGTAGCGATATTGAGATCAAGAACTTCACTGGCGCTTCAGCGGTCGGCCTGAAGTTCAAGAACGGCACCACGAACGTCAACTGGTCCGAGGAAGCCGAGTGGACCGGCATCCTCGTCAGTAACTGCACAGTCCATGTCTTGTACGACACCGGGTCGTTCGACTACTCCGCCTATCAGTTCGTGATCGAGGCGAACGGCGGCCAGGACGGTGTCCGGTTCCAGAACGACGCGAGCCTTGAGGGTGTCCGTTTCGAGGTGCGCGGCAACTTCAAGACCGGGGTGACGAACACCGCGTCGGTGTTCAGCTTCGACCCGGGCAACAGTTCGGGGACGTCGCGGATCGACGGCCAGATCTTCTGCAGCGTCGAATGTGACGGCTCGTCTGGGGTCGGTCACTTCACGCTGTCGATGGCCGGGTCGTCGTCGTCGAAGTTCGTCGGCACCGGCGTGCTCGAGTTCCTGGATGAGACGATCGCGTTCCAGGGCGCGAATATTGTCACCGCACCCGGCCCGCAATTCGGGTTTAGCGGCCGCGTCGTCGACCACCTGCTGGGGAAGATGTCGCCGGGTGACGCGCTGGCGGTGCAGGGCGGTTCGCAGTGGACGGAGTTCGGGTCGCTGGTCACCGCGTTCCCGGCGACGATCTTCCTCAAGTCGGGTGACTTGCAGGCGTTCCGGCTCGCGAACGGCGCCAATGTGCTGGCGTTCGGCAGTGACCTGACCCGGGCCCGGAAAATCGACTTGTTTCTCGCCCAGCCCGCGTCGGGTGCGAAAGGCACCGTGACGTGGCCGGGGAACGTTGTCTGGCCTGGCGGCGTCGCCCCGGTGCTGAAGGCGAATAACGGCGCGGTGGACCGGGTGCGGCTCCTGTATCTGCCTAGCGAGACCGCCTGGTACGGCGAGGTGGTGGGGGCGAAGGCAGCTCCGGCCGCGTTCCTTCCCGCCGACCCTGCATCAACCGTCAGCGTCAACACGCCGGTGATGATGGGCCTCGGCGCGACCTGTGCCTACACGCCTGCGGGCGCCGGACTGGTCGCCATTAACATCACCGGCCTGGGCGCGACCGCGACCGCGGCCGTCCAGTTTAACATCGGTCCCCGGTTCGGCACCGGCACCGCCCCCATCAACGGGGCAGCCGACACCGGGACAAGGTTCGGGACCACCGCTGACCAGCTGATCAAAGTGCCGTCCATCGGCGGTAAAACCGCGTTCGGGTTCACCGCCCAGGTTCAGCTGGTCACCGGGACGGCTTACTGGTTTGACCTGGCGATCAGCACCAACACCGGCGGCGATGCTGCCAGCATCTCGGCGGTCAGCATGACGATTACGGAGCTCGCGTGAGCCGTTACCCGCTGAACCAGCCGATCCGCCTGTCAACAACTGTCCGCGACGTCACCGGGACCCTCGTCAACGCCGGTGCCCTGACCCTGCTGGTGAAGATCCGGAACGCTGACGGCACCAGTACCACGACCGGCACGTACGCCAGCCCGGCTAACGACGGCACGGGCCTGTACCACCAGGACATTCCGGTCACCGACCTCGCCGCGGCCGGGCATTACCAGTACACGTGGACGGCGACCGGCGCCGGCGCCGGCGTCTCGTTCGGTGACTTCGACGTGTTCGACCCGTTCGAACCTGCGCTGCTTCCGCTGCAGGACGCTAAAGACGCATGCAACATCCCGCAGGCGAACACGACCGTCGACAGTGAGCTCGCCGGGTATGTCGCCACGATCGAAAGCTGCCTGGAACGGATGACGGGCGGGCCGCTCCTCAACACGGTGATCACCGCGGAGCGGACCGAGATGATGAGCCTGCAGACCGTCATCCCGGTCCGGCAGCGCCCGCTCGTCTCGGTCACGTCGATCACGTCAGCGTCTGGCGGTGCGATCGACATCTCGGGTGGCCTTGATATCGACCAGAACGCGGGAACGATCCGCCGGAAGCTCGGCCTGCCGTTTTACGGGCCGTTCTATTCGTGGCTGCCGCAGGTGACGGTCACCTATGTCGCCGGGTGGGGGATCACGACACCGGCCGCGTTCAACACGGCAGCGCGGATCATCCTGCAGAACTTGTGGGACACCCAGCACGGGCCATCGGCGCGGCCATCGATGAGTGGTGCAGAGGAGCTCGTCACGCCGCCCGGGTTCACGTTCGGGATCCCGCCCCGCGCCGCCGAGCTCCTCAACGGGTCAGCGAACGGGATCCCATTCATGACGGAAGCGTACGTCTGACGTGCCTACCGTAACCAGCCGTATCCCCGCGCTCACCGACTACCTCATCAACCTGTTCACCAACGATGTGACGCTCGGTGCCGCACCTGCACCGAATACCGTCACCATTTACGATGGGCCGCCCACCACCGAACTCGACCCGCCGCTAAAGCTGTACGTCGGATGGACCGACCCCGATGCAACCGGCGGCGACGCTGGCGCTGAATCGCAGCAGGAATGGGCAGCCCTCGGGCGCCGTGCCCGCAATGAGCAGGTCACCATTCATTGCTGCGCCGAAGCGTGGTCCGGCATCGACGACATCAAGGCGATGCGGACAGCATGCGCTGGCATCACCGCGGCTGTGGAAGTACTGCTGCAGGCTGACACTAGCCAGTTCGGCGGCAATGTCTTGTTCCCTGACCCGGGGATCACGAACATCTCGACCCCGCAGAACAACCCGGCATCGGGTTCGCTCGTACGGCAGACATTCGACCTAATTTTCATGTGTCGCATCGGGGGATAGCGCGCGGCCCATGAAGTCCTCGTATCGCGCGATCCGCAAAAGGTCGTCCGGTTTCGACCGCGCGTTGTAGTCGCCTTTTTCGCCGCCAGATGCGATCCACAGGACGGTCAGGATGCGGCGATTGGCGTCTTCCAGCGTCTCGTCAGCCCGGTAGGCGTCGGCGAATTGCTGGATCAGTCTCAACCGCTCGCGTCGTTTAGCGCCCCTGATCCACCAGTCCTCTTCGAACTCGCACATCCATCCAAGGTACGGGAGCCGTACATGTCTCGCGTGAAAAACATTTCCGGCGGCCCGCTGGACGTGCCGCTCCTCGACACGGTCGTCCAGGCAGGCGAAGTCGTCGACGTCCCCGACTACCAGCCCGGCCATTCCCCCGAGGACCGGAAGGCTGCTTTGGAGATTGCCGAGGTCATAGAGGTGATGGCGATCGTCTGGCCGCCAGATAAATGGGCGCCGGTCACGGAAGACAAACCGAAGACCCGAGCAGGTAAGGCGGCTGTCTGATGCCCGTCTACGCGTCAGGACTATCCGGCCAGGTCGGCGCGGTCGCCGAAACCACGTACGGCACCCCCGTCACTGTCACCCATTTCTATGAGTTCCTGTCGGAGAACCTGCAGTTCAACCCGACGTGGCTTGATGGGATGGGGCTGAAAGCCAACCAGGCATATAACCGTGCCAGCCGCACCGTCGTGTCGCAGAAAGATGTGAACGGTGACCTGACGATGGAGCACACGTCAGGTGAGGCCGCTAACGCGGTCGCCGACAGCATGGGGTTCTGGTGGAAGTGGGCCCTCGGCTCGGCAGTTGTCACGCCGACACTTGTCCTGGGCACCGCGTATAAGCAGAACCATACGAACGGGTCGAAGGCCGGGCAGTTCATCACCGTCCAGGTCGGCCGCCCGCAGATCTCCGGGATCACCGTCCAGCCGTTCACGTACACCGGCGTGAAAGTCACTGACTGGGAGTTCAGCTGCAACGATAACCAGATCGCGCAGCTCAAGGTCACGCTGGACGGCCGCGACGAAGGCACCGCGACCGGCCTCGCCGCTGCGTCCTACCCGACCCCGAACGGCTTGTTCGCGTTCTCGCACGCGTCGGTGATGACGATCGGCGGGACCGCGTCCACCTCGGCGGGTGAGACGACGGTCGCGGGCGGCGCGTCTCTCGGCTCGCTGGTGAACGGGGTCGTGATTACCGGTTCCACCCCAATGAAGATAGATCGGTATGGTTTGGGCAATCAAGGGCTCAAGGGAGAACCGATCG
>Ga0207646_10001284_pt1 | contig 31388 bp, 36 predicted proteins | sample KBSK5502metaG_FD_184343 | JGI IMG/M metagenome (GOLD analysis project Ga0207646, IMG submission 184343) | Corn, switchgrass and miscanthus rhizosphere microbial communities from Kellogg Biological Station, Michigan, USA - KBS K5-50-2 metaG... | ecosystem: Host-associated > Plants > Roots >... | reverse complement strand
CCACACTGCAAATCGTCCCGCACTTGGGACCAGTACTCAGTCTGGTCGGCCCGGTGCTGGCGGCATTGCTCCGCTGGCACGACTGGGAACATCCTCTCTCTGTGCTGATCCTGTACGCATTAATCGTCGTCGTGGACGGCCTCTTGCTCCAACCCTACATCATGCGCCGGGTTGCCAAAGTGCCGATGTGGGCCTCGATATTGGTGCCGGTCGTCCTGGGGTTTGCAATTCCTTTCTGGGGATTCATTCTCGCCCCACCGCTGCTGGCGGTGATATATGCATACAAAGCAAGAGGAACTACGTAATACGACTCAATTAAACTCAAGGGCCGGATTGCTGGTGTAGGCGATGTCACAACATTGCAGTTGACATGTGGTGGTCGGTCGTCTTGCAATAATGAGTGTGAAGCGGGCGAAACTCGTCATTTTGGCGGTCTCGATTCTTGCCGTGCCACTGCTGATGGCGCAGGTTAGATCGCTGGAAGAGAGAACGGCACCCGTGTCCGACCGCGAACAGCGCGGCTTACGTGGTCCCGTAAAGTCATGTACCGAAGAGAGCACCCATCCCGGTATGGCAGATGCCGACGGCAAGACCTATCCGGAAGTTCATTCGGAATATACGACGGAATACGATACGGATGGCCGTATACGGATTACCCGTAGCCGTAACTCTGATGGCTCACAATGGGTGACGCGGTACGGTTATGATGCTTCCGGCCGACTGCTAAAGACCGCCTCGGGAGCGGAAGGGACATCACTCACTGAAACCACCTACTCCTACGATCAGCAAGGCAGGTTCCAGAACATTAGCGATGGTAATAAACCTGACAGCCCGGTTACTTTTCGTTACGACGAGCGAGGAAGGAAAAGTAAGATCGCGATCTCCGGTCCGGCGGATTACCGTTCCGACGTCGCCGACGCCGGGTCCCCGTTTGAGGTTGTGGACAGAGCACCGAACCTACCGGGCGGAGGAAGCGCGACCACCATCTACGACGAATATGACCGGGCCACGGAAGTCCAGGTGCGTGATGCCAACGGTGAGTTGGTGAACCGGGCCCTACGCACATACGACGCACAGGGTCGCGTCATCGAAGAGAAGCAGATTCTGGACAATCCCGAGACGATCATTCCCTCGAAGGCCCGCGCGAAGATTCTAGAACAATCAGATCTTCCCGCCGATCAGCTACGGCAAGAGTTACGTACGCAGATTACGAAGCTCATGGCAGGCCAATCCGGACCGTACTCGGTTTCATATATCTACGACACTCATGACCGCGTAAACCATACGAGTCGCCGAATTTTCAACCGAGCAGAGGAGATCGAGACTACTTACAACGAACACGGGGACACAGAGTCCGAAATTACCCGAAGCGCACGATTGGGTGAAGAAACTGATCCAACCACTCCGGCCCCTTGGTTGCCTTCCTACTCCGAAGTTCGCTATTCCTACCAGTACGATCAGCACGAAAATTGGATAGAGAAGGCAGTTTCATATCGCTCCAGTCCCGACGCCACATTCCAGTCATCAACCGTGATTAAGCGCACGGTGACGTACTACTGATCGCATCGGGAATCCGGCCATATTTCTGAGGATACGACACTCGTCTGACCTCTAACTGATGTAATCAGGGCATTAGGTAAACTGAGAATTGGCCGATCGGGTCGATGAGCGTTGTGGTGATTTTTCAACAGCCATCCTCCCGAGGCACTTTCATTGACTTGCCCGTTTTGCAAACGTAAGATTCGCGCCAGTGATGGCCAGACCATCTCGCACTACTGCATCATCGAGAAACTTGGCGTCGGCGGTGTGGGTGTGGTCCACAAGGCTGAGGACACACGACTGCATCGCTTCATCGTTGAAGAGAGGATTCATGCGCTCGTTTGCCAATTCACACGCCCTCGCTGCGGCGATGATTCTTCTACCTGCAGCGCTGCCCGGAGCAGATGTAGACACAAAGTTCCACAATGCTCCGGCATCGGCGCAGGCGGCGAAGAACCCGTACGCAGGCCAGGAGGAGGCGGCGCAGGCCGGAAAGGAGTTATATGCACGCAATTGCCTGTCGTGCCACGGTAAGATGGGAACAGGCAGGGGCAACGTGCCGTCACTGGTGGACGGGAGGCTCGATTCGGTTACGCCGGGTGAAGTGTTCTGGTTCATTACGCGGGGCGACAAGGATAACGGCATGCCCGCCTGGGCGTCTTTGCCGGCAAAGCAGCGCTGGCAGATCGTTACCTATGTAGAGTCGATGGGAACGTCACAGGCCGCGCAGGAAGCAAGCGCGCCGCCACCGCCCGACAGGAACACATCGAAGCTGAAGGCACCTCCGCCGATGCCACCCTTCACCGATTTTCGTTACGAAAAGCCGGGAACGTTTCACAAGATTACGGTGAACGATCTACCCCAACCTTATGCGACCCAATCGGCGTCCAACTTTCCATTCCCGGTTGCCCGTCCGGAAAACGTGTGGCCGTCGGCGCCGGCCGGATTCAAGGTGGAGTTGTATGGGGCTGGGCTCGACAATCCGCGGACCTTGCGCACGGCTCCGAACGGCGACATTTTTCTTGCGGAAACCGATCCCGGACGCATCCGGGTGTTCCGCGGGCTAACCGCCGGCGGCAAGCCCGAGCAGTCGGCGATCTTTGTCAGCGGCCTGAAACAGCCGTATGGTCTGGTTTTCTATCCTTCAGGTCCCGATCCACAATGGTTATATGTGGGCAGCGCCGCCGAAGTAGTTCGTTTCCCTTATCACAATGGCGATTTGAAGGTGAGCGGATCGCCGCAACACATCGCCGACCTGCCAGATCGGGGCTGGTTCGGGCACAGGACTCGGGCCGTAGAAATGTCGCGGGATGGTAAGCGAATGTTTCTCGCTGTGGGCTCGGCATCGAACGTGGACGATCCCGACAACACGCCGCGAGAGAAGGACCGTGCGGGCATTTTGGCCTGCGATCCCAAGAATTGCGTGTTGAGCGTGTATGCCTACGGCATTCGAAACGCGGGAGGTGGGATTGCGGTGAATCCGCAGACGGGTGAGTTGTGGTGCTCGGTGAATGAGCGCGACGCCCTGGGGGACAACCTTGTCCCCGACTACATCACGCACGTGCAGGAAGGGGGATTCTATGGCTGGCCGTGGTGGTATATCGGCGCGCATCAGGATCCGCGGCATCAGGGCAAGCATCCGGAGTTGAAAGACAAAGTCATCGTTCCGGATGTGCTGCTGCAGCCGCACAACGCGTCGCTGGAGTTTACTTTTTATCAAGGCCAGCAGTTCCCTGCCGAGTACAAGGGAGACATTTTCGCCTCCGAGCACGGCTCCTGGAACAGAGCGGTGCGCGTGGGCTACGAGGTGATCCGAGTGCCACTGCACCAGACCGGCCACGCCAGCGGGGAGTATGAAGACTTCCTCACCGGCTTCGTGCTGCCAGACGGCAACGTATGGGGACGTCCGGTAGGCATAACCGTGGCTTCGGATGGTTCGCTGCTGGTGAGCGACGACGGATCAAACTCGGTGTGGAGAGTTAGCTACACGGGGAAGTGACGGGAAACATCCCCGGTAGCTCTGGTTCGGATAAATGGTGGGCGCCCGCGTCCGGGCACTTGCCGCCACATGCGCCAAAGATGCCGCGCGATGCGTTGTGCGCCAGAAACACCGCCGCGCACGAGCATGCGAACGTCCCCAACCGTGGCCGTTGTCACCAAATAGAACGTTAGAACGCCACCGAGAACATTGGTCACTTGGGATTTCATGAGCGCCGGGTACACCGCGCTTGCGGCCAGGCTGAGCCATTGATATGACAAATACGTTTCCACTCGATGCCGACGGGAACCCTTGCGCAACGACATCTACAGCGCCAGACAGCAAACGCTGCTTAATCGTCGGTTCTGGTATTGTTTCAAGACGCGATGATCAGCGGATTCGTGTGTGTGGCTATCGATCTATTCGTGAGCTCTGTCTCGACCTTCAGCCTATCAATGTTCTGACCGGTCCGAACGGCAGCGGGAAATCAAACTTATACAACTCGCTGGTGCTAATCGGGCGAGCTGCGCAGGGACAACTCGCACACGCAATAGCCGAAGAAGGTGGGACTCCCAGCGTGTTCTGGGCTGGAGGTGAGCGCGTTCGATATCAGCGCAAGAGGCCTCCGAAAAGAGTCGTGCTTGGGTTCGAGGGGGAAGAGTTCGCTTACGAGCTACAAGTAGGACTACCGGGTTTCAACGAGCATGCCTTTGGAACGATGTTCAAGCTGGACCCCCGCGTGAAAGGAAGAGTACATCTGGCCATCAGAAACGAAGCGCAGGGTCTTGATGTTAAAGCGGGACGAGCCTTCAGGGTTCTTTCGCAGATTATTGATCCTCATCTTTACCCGGAAATAAGTGCGCTTCGAAACGAGATCTTAAGCTGGCGGTTCTATCACCATTTCCGTATGGTTACGAAACTCCGAAGGGAATATGATTACCTACCCTTTCAAAATCTCGAAACACGGGACCGACCTAGAATCTCCTCTTCGACAGCCACAAATCGGTGTACAAACAACCGTGCTGAGCCATGACGGTTCGGACCTGGCCGCTGCGCTCCGGACGATTTTGGAAATTGGAGACGAGACTGTTCTTCGCGAGACGATCACCGAAGCCTTCGGGGGTGCCACACTTCTCATCGAAGCCATTGACATTTTATTCAGTATCAGGCTGCAAATTGCCCGGACTGCTGCGTCCGCTCCAGGTACGGGAACTCTCGGACGGACAGTTGCGGTTTTTATGCTTATCCGCAACATTGCTGAGCTCCCGCCTGCCGTCGCTGCTCGCACTCAATGAGCCGGAAACTAGTCTTCATCCGGATCTCATCAATTCACTGGCTCGCTTGATGGTCCGGGCAGCGAAACATACTCAGCTCTGGATCACAACCCATTCGCGCCGCTTGGCTGAAAGTATCGAGCAGCATTCCGGCCTGCCGCGTGTGCGTCTCTGCATGGTGGACGGTGAAACGAAGGTCGATTCATCGACTGGCCCTACGCTGTTGAAAAACTCCTTCCCGCGAAATTCGCAAAAATGAAATCGCGTCAGGATGCCCTACAAACGACTTTCTCAGTTTCCTAGACATTTTCTATCCCCCAAATTTTGGCTATTTTGAGGAAAATGGACTTTTTCAACACCCACGCGAAATTACGCAAACAATCGGCAGAGGGCCAGCACCGTTTCTTAAATCAGTGCGCAAGTCATTCTTCACTTCGTCCACCATCACGAAGCAGAAAGTATTAAAGCTATGCCAAGACCCTGGCTGCTAGTTCTCGTTGTCTTGGTGCGCTCGCCTCATCGTCACCAGCTCCTTTGTCCACCGCTGAAATCAAATCTCCCGATGTGAACCTGATACGGCAACGCTCGGAGGAAGTCCAGCACCAGGACCCCGCTCAATCTCGACCATATGAGGTTAGGCGAGAATACAAAGTGTTCCGCGGCGATGATAAGCAACCCCACCTCTGAGGTCATTGCGCGGATCAATTTCGTTCCTCCCGACATGAAGACATACAAGATTATTCAGGCGCGAGGGAACTCAAAGGGGGAAAAAATAGTTCGCGAGCTTTTGGATCGGGAAACCGAGTCGGCGAAGAAAGGACTCGGTAGCGAAATCACTCGGGCGAATTATGACTTCGTTTTTCTTAGGGCAAGAAACCTTCGGCGTCGTTCCTGAGTACGTTTTGCGGATCGTCCCGAAAGCGGAAGGATAAACACCTTTTACGCGGGCAAATCTGGGTAGATGCGAGCACTTCCGCATCCGCCGAATTGAAGGAGTACCAGCCAAAAGCCCCCCTTTGGATCAAGGCATTCATATCACGCTGCAATGTGCGGAACTGGGTGGTACGTGGGTACCCATTTCCTTCGATGCCATTGCTACAGTCCGCCTCTTGGGGGAGTACACGCTTGCTGGGCTGGCTTCAAGTCCACAGTTCACTTCTCAACATTGTTCTCCACGATTAGAACTTCATTCCGAAAAATGAGACTATGCTCTCGTGCAGAGCTAGCCTGGCGCACCATACAACAACTCCCATTTCAGGCAGCGTGAGTTTCACGCAATGCCTGGCTAAAAGGTCCGGCGTACATTTTTGTCTACTACGCTTGTTGGCTGCGGGCTCTCAGATCGTTTTCTGCCTGGTACCAATCCTGTTCCGCACGGCCATCTGTTCTGCCGCGAAGCTCGTAAGCTCGGGTTTGCACGGCAGAGTCCGCAAGAGCGATACCCGCATTATTGTTAACTTGATCTGAAAGGGCCGGTTTCGAGTGAATGTTAATTCTTGGATCAATCACGTCAACCTCCTCTGAGTTGTCAAAGCTAAGGGGGAGCGAACTTCAGAAGGACTGACTTAGTTTCAGAGGATCTGAATGAGGAAAGGACGTGACTCACTCATCGCTGACAGTACGCTGATCCCATAGGGCTGTCAATTCGATGGTTGTCGGCGATTTCCGGTGAGAAATATTGGCCACGTCCCGCGCAACGGCATTTCCGTAGATTTACGTCTGGCAATTTCCACCTGCGCCACGTTAGAGCATCCTCGCTCTCATGCAAGGCTTGAAGCCGGTATAGGCGCGCGATGACAGCCTCAATGACCGCCTACCGCGCTACCGCCAGATCAAGATCAGGAAAGGAGGATAATAGTTGCCTCACGAAGGAGTTTCTTAAATGAGCACCCAAACCCTCCTGCAATCCCTGAAGGAAAGCATTCTCAGCCAAGCGAGCGTGAAAGCCGTCTACGGCGAACCCATCTCAGCCCACGGCAAAACGGTCGTACCAGTTGCAAAAATAATGTATGGCTACGGCGCCGGGGCAGGCACTGGTGGTGTGGGCGATTCCAGTGCGCAGGGCGAAGGCGGGGGCGGGGGTGGAGGAGTAAGGGCTATTCCTGTTGGCGTTATAGAGATCAGTGACCAGCAGACCCGGTTCGTTCCGATTACCGACCGTAAGATGCTGACTGGAGCAGTGCTCGCGGGCATAGGCTTTGGCATGTGGCTCGGTTGGCGCAGGAGGCGCTGAGGTGTGTGAGAGATTAAGGCTGCTATGTACGTCGTCACCGGCGAAACTGCACTCCGTGCCCTCGCATCGACATCGTTATTTTTCAATGTCGAAATAAATCTTCGTTGTGGTGCGGTATTTGACGATCTTCTTGCCGTCTAGTTCCATTTCTAATTCCGCCACTCGCGCCCATTTCATGCCGCGAACCGTCTTTGCCGCTTCTGCCACTGCGTTTTCCGCAGCCTTCACAAAGCTCTCTTTGGATGTTCCCACTACATCAATAACTTTTTGCGCCATTTGCGGTTCTCCCTGATTTTGATTTCTCACCCTGATGGTGCCGCTGGTCTGCGACTGTCACCGCCCCCGCCTCCGGCAGTTCACCCACCCACCCATCGTCGCTGCGGTCATCAGGGATACCGCGTACCATTGGGCATGCATTCAGACAGTTTCAGCTTAGAACCTTCTGATCGGTCGGTACGTGCCGATATCTTCGTTCGAGAACAGCCTGACGAGGATGAAGATGAACCGAATGAAGACGACAGCAAGGAGGATGATAACGGCGATGGCTACTCGGAGTGACCGTTTGCCCGGCATTGTTTCGTGGTGAACTCATGAATCGTGAACATTTCGTCAAGGTAGTCGAGGAAACGGTAGTGGGTCAGTATAATTTCCGCAGCGCATAGCGTGCGCCACAGAGCGGATTGACAGGGGGGTTTATGCTGAAGGCCCGGGGAGGAAAGGTCGGCTAGTCCGCATGGTAGCAATCGTCTTCTCCATGCTTGTGCTGATAGGGGTGTTGAGTATTTTATAGCGATGTGGCGATGAAATTCCGCGTTAACAGCAGAGCTTCCTCCCCCAGAAAGCAAGTTCTCGTGGTGGGTGCGCGACTCTTCCGAAGTCGCCCGGACGTATCAGGAACTCTTTCCGGACAGCTACCTACCGTCGATTAGTCGATATGCTTTCTGGCTGATGGTGGCGGCAGCCCTCGTATTTTTATCAATCTCCCTGTGGAAATCAAACTGACCCACCACCGAGGAAATTCTCGACTCGCTTCCACAGGAATTTCGCAGTAATATGTATCGAACTATCCGTTTTTTTCGTGTAGGAGCTCACTCTGATGTTACTTCGCGCTTTCGCCGTCGCCTTAGTCGCTATGTGCCCGCTCCTTGCCTCTCAAGCTCCTCCTCAACTCGGGCAACCCGCTCCTCGACCCGGGCAGCCCGCTCCCGACTTTACTCTTACCGACTCCGCTGGCTCGCCCGTTAAGTTATCCGCGTACAAAGGGAAAGTAGTTCTGCTCGACTTCTGGGCTACTTGGTGCGGTGGCTGCAAAGTTGAGATTCCCTGGTACGTGGAGTTCCAAAATAAATACCGGAACGACGGACTCGCGGCCATTGGCGTTTCCATGGATGACGACGGCTGGAAATCGGTGAAGCCGTTCCTCGAAGAGCACAAGCTGAATTATCCAGTCGTGATTGGCAACCAAGATCTAGCCAGCCGATACGGCGGACTGCCTTCGCTCCCTATGACCTTGCTTATTGACCGCAACGGGAAGATCGCCGAGTCGCACGCAGGCATGGTGGACAAAGACGCCTTCGAGAATAAGATCAAGACGCTCCTTCACGAAAGCCCTGCTAAGTAAGGTCGCGGCTAGCGGCGTTGAGAATCGGCCTTTCACCTGCCCCCGGTTCGAGTTGCCAACCCAGATTTCTATCCGATCTTCGAAAACGCGGAGCAAATAAAACAAGGCGCCTTCAACAACGGCCCGGCCGCTAGCGTATCGCGCTCATCGACGCGCGGGACATCGCAGCTGTGGCTGTCGTCGCGCTCACCGAGGAGGGGCATGCCCGAAAGACCTACGACCTCAATGGCCCAGAACTACTTGACATGATGAGGATCAACGGCCGTGATCTTCTCATCGGGGGATTGCGTGGCTGGCGCAAGACAAGGCCGCACTCGGACTGCTTGCGATTCCCGAGCATTGCGAAACGGCTCTCTCATGGTAAAAGAACATGAAAAGAAGCAGACATATGGTGTTGAGCCGTTGAATATCTAAGCTTATTCCAACATGGCCCTTCAAATCGGCAAGGCCGAGACTGAGCATGCGACCCGTGAGAGTGACCAGTCCAGCGCCGGTGACGACTCCCAAGATGCCGAGCAGCGGGCGCGTCGACACTTCCGACGGAATGGCCGCGGCGGCAGCACGCGCGATATCTAACACGGATGGGCGAATTGTGAATCTCGAAGCTGCCATACGTCAAAAGATCTCCAGCGGCGGGAGCGTTCATGCCTCACTTGAGCAAGTACATTTCCAATCAACACAGCTCAGCTAAACTTCGGGTTGCGGCTTGCGCTCGAAGAAATGGCAAGGCTCTCCCTCACTGGACGTTGTCGACTGCTTCCCTCGTACGTTAACGACGTGACGCGTGACACGATCACACGTGACACTGACACCGGCTAACGACAGCTGTTCTCGGCAAGCCTCAAGGACTGGGTTCATTTTGGCCGTCACGCATGAGTCTGTGCTAGCTGCGGATGCTGAGGTACATCTAGAGAGTTCTATCGAGAGCGAGATGCAAAGGCCGACGAGATCACGAGCTCGGGAAAGCAAACATCCAATCACGGGCATGGGCAGGTGAACGGAAACTGAAATGCAGTGAGAAGTGCATGCTGAAGGGCATACGTAATCAACAATTGCGGCGACACTCGCTCCAGTCTAGTTTCGCCGCACCGAAAGGAAACCCATGCACCACAAGAAATTTCTTACGATCACTGTGATGTTAGTCGCGTTCGCATCGGCGAATTCGGCATTGGCGCAGAATTCCCCATCTCCAAAAAAGGATGCGGTCAAAACGTCGGTCACGAACGACGGGTCCGAACAGAGCCCTGACGATTTCATGCAGGTCTTGCGCAGAGATGTAAGATCTCAGAAGAAGCAGATCATCGCTGAGAACATGGACTTAACCGACACTGAGGCCGAGAAGTTTTGGCCAGTCTACGATCAGTACGCCGCCGAGCTCTCCAAAATCTATGACACGAAAATTACATTACTGAACGACTATGCTGACAATCACAGCAGCATGACGGGTGAGCAAGCCGAGACTTACATCCGTAAGCGGGCCGAGGTTGAACAGTCGATCATGCAGCTGAGATTGAAATACATTCCCGCGTTCCGTAAAGTGCTCTCCGGCAGGGAAACCGCATTGTTCTACCAGCTCGACTGGCGGCTGGGTCTAGCAATCGAGGTGGAACTGCTACAAGTGCCCCTAATCAATCAGTAATTGAAGTCCTTCTCAAACGTATTTTGCCCAATGATGAGGCCCCCGAATGGGAATCGGTGCCGCTTTTCGGGAGTCCTCTTTGGGCGAAGCTTTGCTCGGCGTGGAGCCCGTCCTTGGGAGTGCATAGGGCCAGGTTGTGCTGGGATCCTGCTGTCTTGTGCGGAGTCCGTGACACCTCCCTGAACATGTCGCTGAGGGGCTCCAGTGTAAATTCAAAATCCCAACCTGACGACCCTCCCCTGCGGCTTCAGGGATTGGGTAGTTCGATTTGTTCACCGGGTATGGACTGGTTCCTCTCGATAATTTCAATCGGCACGGCGCAGACAGCTTCTGCGATCGACACCAACTGAACTAGCGTCAATGGATTTGTACATTTTGCCGGACTAAGATTCTTTTCTAATGTCCCTTAGTCGCCGTCGATCCAGTTGCCAAGCCTGCAGGCACCGGAGTCAGCAGCTTTTCGATTGCCCGCTCCATCGTGTGACTCATTTCGGATACCACCGCAGGCACATCACGCTTGTTGACGTCCCCTACCTCTGAGACAGCGTTGGTCCAAACGGTGGCGCCGGTGACGAGGTTGGTCACCTCGGCGGAAATCGACACCTCGACTTTGACGCCGCCCTCATAGTCAATTTCCTCGAGCTTCTCCAAGCGTCCGTTGAGCACGTAATTGATGTCGGCACGCCCGTCGTAACGTTTCACCCGAGCGAAGGAGCCGCTGGCGCGAAGGCGCTCGACCACAGAATCGGTAACGAACTCGCATGGATCAGTCGCCCAGCGGTGGTAAGCATAGAACCCAATCTGTTCCGGAGACGCCTTGTACACAATGGCCCCCTGCCGCAGGTAAGTGGGCCCGCGGAATTCGCGGATGGCCAGAGTGGCATGGGCATCTTCTCGAGCGGGAGGATCAGGCGGCGCAGGCAAGTTAAGAGTGTAGTAATTTGCATACCTGATCCTGCCTCCACACCCAGGGAGGATCGCGAAGGCTGCGAGAGCGAAGACAACGGTCATCAAAGTTCTTTTCATATTCACCTTGTGGCGCTACGTGCCCGAACCGGCCAGCCCCGCAGTCGCGCCGTTCAGTCGCTTTATTTCGGCACTTTCCTCTCTTCGGGCTGTTTGATCCGAATCAGGCTCCACGGACGCTGCTTGACAGAGTCGGTCAACTCGTCCAGGTTTTCCGTGGCCGTCCTCAGGTTCTCGATCGTATCTTCAATCTTGTAGTCGTTCGCCCGTGCCAGGACCTGCATGTCAGCAAGTAATTGCTTGGCTTCGAGCAGAGTGCTCTGCAGCTCAGCCAGGTCTTTGCGGATTGGCTCGCGCACATCGCTCACGGTGCCGTTCATGTTTTGAATGGTTTCATCGGCGTGCTGACTCAGCGCGTTCAACTGATCGGTGAGACGGTCAATCTTCGGCCGTTCAGTCGCCAGCATTCCATTGACGTTATCGAGGAGGGCTCGGATCTTCTGCTGATTGGGTTTTCCCGTCACAGTATTCAGGTTTGCGAGCAGGGTGCGCGCATCTCCGCTGATTCCCTCCAGTTCTCCCCGCGCCTGCGTGATCAAACCGTTCGCGTTGTCCGCCACAACGGCCATCTTGCCGGCAATCTCGTCCAGGCTGGCGGCTTCCTGTGATGAAATGGTTGAGCCCGGTGGAAGACGTCTGGCGTCGTTGCCGCCTGTCGTAATGGACAGTGCGGCTCCACTCATCACGCTGACCAGCCCCAACTTGGCTACAGACTTTTCGTTCACCGGGGTGTTCTGTTTCACATCAATCAGAATTTCGATCTTGGAAGGGTCCGACGCGGCAGGCCGCACCGCCGTCACCTTTCCCACGTTGATGCCGCCAAACAGCACCGACGCTCCCGGCTCCAGCCCACCCGCATAGCGCAGATATGTGCGGTAGGGAACGGTGTGTCCGCTGAACTGCGCATTGATAAGGTAGATAAGCGTGAATGCCAGGATCGAGAAGCATCCAAGGACAAAGGCTCCAACCTTTGCTTCCGTGGTCACGGGTATGTCTCCTGAGACTGCATGTATTTTTCGAAGTACGCGGCCACAGCCGGCGCTTTCGCTACGTTCTCGGGAACGCGATCAAGAAACTGGCGCACTCGGGGATTTTGGCTTGCTTTAAGTTCATCTTTCGTGCCAACCGAGCTGAATGAGCCCTGGTACAACATGGCGATGCGGTCGGCGATGCGGAACGCGCTCGGCAGTTCGTGAGTAACGACAATGACCGTCATTTGTAAAGCTTCCTTGAGGAGCAGAATCAATTCATCGAGTTCCGCGGCGACGATGGGATCAAGCCCGGCCGATGGCTCATCGAGCACGAGGATTTCAGGGCCGAGCGCGAGCGCGCGCGCCACGGCCGCGCGCTTCTTCATGCCACCCGAGAGTTCCTGGGGAAGTAACTTGCCAAACTCCGCGAGACCGACTGCGGTCAGCTTCATCCACACCATGAGGTCAATGATTGAGGGTGCAAGCCTGGTGAGTTCACGCAGTGGCAAAGCGACGTTATCTTCGACTGTCAGCGAGTTGAACAGAGCTGCGCTTTGAAAAGCCACGCCTATGGAGCGGCGGATCTTCTTCAATTCGGACTTTGAGCAACTCGTAATATCCATACCCTTTACGTGGACGCTGCCTGACTTCGGGCGCTCCAGCCCGATGATCTGGCGTAACAAGGTGCTCTTTCCGGAACCGCTGCCACCCAGCAACACCATCGTTTCTCCGTGCTCAATGTCCAGACTCAAGCCATCTAGCACGCGGCGCCCATCGTATTCGACAACCAAATCGCGAACGGAAATGATCGGCATCAGAGTTTCACCGTGAAATAAAAGATGGTGGTGAAAACCGCATCTGCGACGATGACGAGGAAGGTCGACTTCACCACCGCGCTGGTGGTGGAGCGGCCGACCGAATCGGGACCTCCGCGGACACGGAACCCTTCCAGACATCCAACGTGAGCAATGATGGTTGCGAACACCACGCTCTTGATCAATCCCGTGATCACGTCGCGCAAGTTGATGGAATTGAACACATAGTGGACGTACAACCGCGGCGCTAGGCGAGTGCTGAAGAACATGAACAAACCACCGGCCAAAATCCCGAAGAAATTCGAGATGATGCTGAGGCAGGGGACCGAAATCAAAGCCGCCAGATACTTGGGTGCGAGCACAAACTCCACCGGCTCCAGCGCCATGACGCGGAGAGAATCGAGTTCCTCGGTGACCTTCATGGTCCCGATTTCAGCGGCGAATGCCGAGCCGGATCGTCCGCTCACGGCAATCGCCGTGAGCAGTGGGCCGAGTTCGCGCGTAAAGCCGACGGCGACCAAGTCAATGACGTATTGTATAGCTCCAAAGCGGCGCAGTTCAGACGCTCCTTGCATCGCGAGAATGAATCCAGTGCAGATCGCCATCAAAGAGACCATGGGCATTGCATCGACGCCGATTTCCAGCATCTGCCTCACAGTAGCCTGCCAACGGTAACGATTTCCTACAAAGGGTAGCGCTCGTCCCATGGCCCGCAATGTGGCCCAGAGCTGAATATTCAGACTTCCGACGTAGTCAAGATGTTCGATCGTTCTTTCGCCGACGCTTTCGAGAACATTGGCCATCAAGATACCTTCTGTCCGTTATTGCTGGCTTCGAACAGGGCCAGCACGCCCGTGACCTCGAATAGCCGGAGTACAGGACCGTTGAGTCCCTGCAAGCAAAACTCAATGTGATGATGGCGCGCGATTCTAAGAGCTTCGATCAGGGTCGCGATCCCGGACGTCTCAATGTAGGGAACACCTGCTAAATCCACGGTGATCGCACGAGGCAATGGTTCCTCGGACAGGATGGCTAGTAGACAATCGCGAAGGTCGGGAGACGAGTCCACATTGATACGGCCGGTCAGGCGAACGAACCGGTCCTTCACCGAGTGAACCGCCGCGATCTCGAGGCCGTTGCTTGCAGTGATCGTAACTTCTCCCAACCCGACTCTCCTCAAATCGCTTTCTATGCTCGATGTTGCATGCGACCTTCCACATCGAGACACATCGTGGCGGAGAATCCATCCCTTTTACTGACTTGCGCGTTTTTTGCCCAAGGGTTGGTACGGTTAGGCACCATGGTTAAGAACACACGCAACAATAATAAGGAGGTGATATCGGTAGAAGCCCAGGCCCGAGTCCACTCACGTCAACATCACTTTGTCGTTGGCAAGAAAAGTGCTTTACGTAACTCGTTGAGCGCCATCTCCTAGTTCAAGCTGCGCAAAAGCTCTGGAAAGATGGCGGTTCTGGTGTCACCAGCGATGACACATCAGTCAAAGTGAGTGACACAACCCAGGTAGGTTCGTGACTGCGCTGGGAGAAAGCATTGTGCTGCGCGGCGATTCTTGTCCCCGCGCACATTGGAGGAGTGAATCATGCGCAAGCTAGTGCTTGTGGTCGGTATGTGTTTGGTGGTGATTCCGGCGCTATGTCAGTCGACATCACAATATCAGGTGGGCACGATTACCGACGTCAAACTTCATCAGACTCCAGAAGATGGAAACGATCACGCCACCAGCTACGACGTTTCTGTCAAAGTGGGCAACACAATATATGTCGTATTGTACACGCCACCCTTGGGCGAGAACACCGTGAAGTACGCTGCAGGCCGCGACCTGCTGGTGCTGGTGGGGAAAACCACGATTACCTACAACGACCTACTAGGTCGATCGTTTGAAGTACCGATAGAAAGCCAGAAGCCGGCTACAAAGCCCAAACAGTCTAAGTAGATAGCAGCCGCTGTGGAGGAAACATATGCGCTTGGTCGTTTCACGGAATCACATGGACGCGTACTTCGGCAGACATCCCGTTGGGAGAGTTTTGGCTCTGTTGATTTGTTGCACCCTGACTGCGTCCGCGCAGAACCGTACTCAGCGAGAGGACACCAGCACGCCATTCAGTGTTCGGGCCACTCATTTGCTGGGATTCGAAAATGCAAAGAGCAACTGCAACGGGACTCTCTCCATTCAGAACGATGCGCTGCAATTTCAGCGGGGCGGGAAGACTGTCGCAGAAGTAAAAATCGATTCTGTTCGGGATGTTTTCTTGGGTGGGGAGAGCAAACAGGTCGGCGGCTTGCCAATGACTGTGGGCAAGGCGGCGGCTCCGTTCGGTGGTGGCCGCGTCGTCAGCCTCTTTGCCCACAAGAAGTATGACATTTTGACTCTGGAATATGTGGACACTGATGGAGGAATTCACGGCGCGATCTTCCAGTTAGATAAAGGGCAAGGAGAGGTAGTTAAGAACGAGCTGAGCAATCGTGGCGTATCCGTGACTTCTCATCAAGATCAGACAGCGAAACAAAGCTCTGCAGAGGTCAGGCATGAAAACAAATAAGCTTTCATCGATCGCTTTTGCGGCCGCAATCGTGGCGATCACCGTTGCACTTTCTCCTCGCGCGCGCTGCCAAGCCGTCGCAGTGGAATCCCCTGGCGGCGGAACCTCCAGCGGGCAATGGAGCGTGCAAGTCGACCAGGTCGACTCCGGCAATGTGGACCTCGCCTACTCTTTCCAAATCGCGATTTACGAGAATCTCGTGGACGAATTAAACAAGACAAAGCGATTTCAGCACGTATTCCGCGACGGCGACCGCAGGGCTGGCGAGGTTCCGAACCTACTGGTCCTGAAAACGACGGTAGAGAAATACACGCGGGGCAGCGAAACGCGACGTGCGGTCACCAGCGTTAGTGGCGCCACGAAATTAACGGTGCGGACTCAGCTCCTCACACGGGACGGCGAAGTCGCTTTCGAACGAACTGTGGACGGCAACGTTCGCTTCTTTGGCAGCAATTTGCGGGCTACGCATAATCTGGCCCACAACATGGCCAAAGCAATCACGCGATCAGCATCCGAGTGGCCAACCGCGATCCTTGCCGGCCAACTCTGAGTCAGGAACAACGTGACTGTGCGTGAATAAAGGAGAGCAGATATGGGGCGCAAAGATACATACAGACGTGGCACCAGCGCGATTGTGGCTGCAGTAGCCATCATCGCTGCGATGAACCCATTAACGGCGCAGTCGCAGACCCACCCCGAGGAGGACGCACAGGGGGCATTCGCTATCGATGGCCTTCCCCCGGGGACTTATCAGATCGAAGCGAATGCTTCCCGCTTGTATGCGGCACTCGCGGTGGAAGTCAGCGCCGGCACATCTTCCACCGTTCCAGTCGAAATGAATGTGGCTGCGGTCACTGGCACGACGTCACCGCAACTGACACGGCTCAAGGCGATGGATTGCGCCTTTAGCAGAAGGGTGCACCATGCCTGACCTCACAGCAAAACCAACCGTTTCCATTGTTGTTCCTTTCCACAACGAGGAGGACAACATCACCGAATTGTATGCTCGGCTGCACTCCGTGATGGAAGACGTTGATTGGGAATACCAGTTGGTCTTCGTGGATGATGGGAGCACAGATCTTACATATAAACGACTGAGGGATCTTGCCGCAATCGACCCTCGTGTCGCTGTTGTCCGGTTACGCCGAAACTTTGGTCAGACCGCGGCGCTGGCGGCTGGGTTTGCACACTGCAAATGTGACTACGTGATCGCCATGGACGGCGACCTTCAGCATGATCCGGCGGAAATTCCCAGATTCCTGGAGAAGCTCGAGGAGGGATACGACGTTGTCAGCGGTTGGCGCAAGCACCGCGTTGACAACCTATTGTTGCGGAAGATTCCTTCACGTTGTGCAAACTGGCTCATGGCCAAGCTCAGCGGCGTCAACATTCACGATTTCGGAACAACATTTAAGGCGTACCGCCGCGAGCTGCTTTCTCAATTGCCGCTCTATGGAGAGATGCACCGATTTATACCGGCTTTGGCTTCGGCATACGGCGCCTCGATCTGTGAAATTCCTATTCAAAACAAGCATCGGAAGCACGGGATATCGCATTACAACTTGTCTCGCACCTTCCGGGTCATGTTCGATCTGCTCACCATTCGGTTTCTCCTTCGCTACATGTCGCGGCCGCTGCACTTCTTTGGCCGGCTCGGCCTGATCAACATGAGTGCGGGATCCGCCGTGGCGCTTTGGCTGCTGATGTGGAAGGTCCTTTATCGGACCAATGTCGTGGAGCAACACGCACTGCTGCTGGTTTTTGCGGCAGTCCTGGTCCTGCTGGGCCTCCAGTTGGTGGCACTCGGACTCCTCGGCGAATTGGGAGTCTGGCAGTACTTCAACCCGTCTGCGCGGAAACCATATTCCGTGTCCGAGGTTTTTGATCTGCGCGCAGCTGGTGGGATTGATATCGCGTCCGAGTCGCGGTCATGAGCACGAACGCGCTCGCGATGGAAACGGAAGAGTTTGGGTTGAAGGAGCTTCAAGATCGTTCCTGGCGCTGGCGTCGGGATGCCGCAATTGCGCTCCTGCTCACGGTCCTGGCGTTTGCCGTTCGGTTGAATCACGTCGACTTTAACAGCCTGTCTGAGGACGAGTCGGCAAAGTGGGCGGCCGTTCAGGAATATCGTCACGGACACTTCGTGGGCGTCAACAGTGAGCACCCGATGATGTTGAAGGTGTTGGCCTGGGCCAGTCTGACAGCGGGTGAGCACTGGAACCGCCTGGCCTCACTCCATCGTTGGCCCACTATGAGCCCCGAGGGCTGGCTTCGATTTCCTAATGTCCTTTTCGGCGCGGCGACGACTGCAATTCTCTTTCTGTTTTGTCGTCGCCTGATCGGATTTGTGGGGTCATTCGCGGCGAGCTTCTTCTGGGCAGTTTCGCCATTGGCGGTCGCATTAAATCGGCTTGCCAAAGAGGAAACGCCGCTTACCTTCTTCACTCTTCTGGCTTGTTACCTGTACTGCCGGGCCCAACAGTCAGATTCGGACGAGAGTGCACGCCGATGGTATGACCTGAGTGCGATTGGGTTTGGACTGGCTTTTGCCTCGCAATACATTCTTCACCTTCTTGGCTTGAACGCGCTTGCCTGGTTTCTTGCCGGCAAGATGGGACTTAATCGCGAGCCTTCGCGGTTCAGCTATACACGATTTTTCCTCGTCATATTCCTCACCTTCATTCTGGTGAACCCGGTCGTTCTTTTCCCAAGCAACTTCAGCGCTATCGTGCAATGGCTGCACCATGATGGCGTCAAGCACAGTGGCTACGATTTCGATGGCACGCTCTATCTGAACTTTTTCTCGCGTCTGCTTGCTGGAGTTCCCTGGACTTACTATTTGTGGCTCCTTTTGATCAAGACACCCATTCCAATTCTGGTGGCCGTGATCGCTGGAAGCATCATGCTCCTGCGGGACCGCAGGACCCTCGCGTCGTGCTTTTTTCTTTCTCTGGGAGTGGTTCAGCTGGCTGGGCTTTCGATTTCTGGTGCAAAGTGGGTGCGTTATTCACTCGTGCTGCTGCCATTTCTTTTTCTGGCTGGCGGTTATGCGGTGCAGGCGACCTGGGACCGGATGCGGGAAAAGAAAATGTCGCTGGCATTTGTTGGATTGGCCGCTGCCACTCTGTTTGCCTTGCCCTTGCTTGAATTGCACGCGTGGTCTCCGTACTACTCCTTCTATTTGAACTCAATTGGCGGAGGCCAGAAAAATATTGCCCGTTATTTTGGGCAAGATGAGGTTTCGGAGTTCGACACACGGGAAGTAGCGCAGCAGGTCTGTTCCAGCGCACACGCGGGCGCCCGACTGGCGACCGCCAGGCCGATGACCGTGACCTATTACGTCGAGAAGTGGGGTCGCACTGACATTGAAGTTGTGCCCCTTTACGACCGCCGTTATGTACCCCGGGAAGGAGATACGATCATTCTTGAGCCATCCCGGCGGTTCTTCGAGACACAGAGATTCTTCGACGCTCTCGAAAAATCTGGCATGTCTCGCCGTGAAGTCCGCGTCGGACCGGTTCTCGCGAGCACGATTTATCTCTTCGACTCATCCACGCCACAAACAACTGGCCAGGAGCAATGGACGCTCACTCAGCTGCGGGAGTCACCGTCTGAACTCGAGACAAAAACTCACAAGCCAGACCTCGCCAACATGAACACTGTTGTCGGGTTCCCACGATTCCCATGGAGAAGCAAATGATGATTCGGTGTTCCCAAGATTTGAACCTTCACGCAGGCCGGTTTCTGCCCACGTTGGCTTTGCTGGCTGTCTGCATTCCGGCAGTCGCACAGCAGGCCACCGTGTCGGCCCCATTGAGCGCTGATGAAGTCATGCGGCGCGTCGTCGAAATGAGCGAACACCGGGCTAATGCGCTCGAAAGCTACTCAAGTATCCGAAGCTACCATCTCGAGTGCCACTGTCTATCGCACAAGAAGGCAGACATGGTCGTTCGGGCTGAGTACGAAGCGCCCAATAAGAAGGTATTCACGATCGTGTCGGAGAGCGGATCGGGCACCGTGCGGAGTCGCGTGTTTAAGAAGCTCCTTGAGGCGGAGCAGGAGTCCATGCGCGAAGAGAATCAGCAGCGTTCGGCGATCACGCCTCAGAACTACACATTTCAACTCACAGATTACCAGAAGCTCGGCGGGAATGAGTTCTATGTGCTCGAGGCACGGCCGCTGACCAAAAACAAGTTTCTCTTTCGAGGGCGCATCTGGGTCGATGCGAAGGACTTTGCCATCGCTCAAGTCGAGGGCGAGCCGGCCGTCAATCCTTCGTGGTGGACGGTGAAGACCGACTTCACACGAAGCTATCAGAACATCGGCAGCTTCTGGCTGCCCGAGTCAAACGAGAGCGAGACGAAGGTGCGGATTTTTGGCAGGGCAGTCCTGACTATCAAATATGGGGAATATCAAATCACACAGACTCACAACTTAAATCCAGCTTTTGATGTGGAGGAGAAGCCCTCGAATGGACAGTAACTCGACTTTAGTTCCGAATCCACATAGAAGTTCATGGAAGCGAGAACGCTGCTGCGTGAAAGGGGATCACTTTGCTATGGCTGCTTATAACGACAATCATTCGGAATCGGATCATTGCATTGCATACCCGGCTTTCCCGAGGCCACGGTTGCGAATTGATTCACGGATTGCAGCACTTCCGGAGCACGAGAAAGAACAGCGTCCCGTATCTTCCAGCCTGCAAGAAGGGGATTTATTTCAGGACAGTCTAGTTGTATCGGGTGCGAAGTCACGAGCGCGAAATCCCTGGGCGGCAGTTGGATCGGTGACCCTGCTGTCGCTCCTCTTACTGGCACTGGTTGTCATCCCGCTGTTTCACACGGATATGCTGCCCAAGCGGGAGACACTAACGATGTTATATGTACCGCTGGCGGCCGCGGCTTCTAATGTCACGAGTCTTCCAGTGCCCACTTCCACTTCCAGAAACACCCCGACAAATGTGAGGATTCCTAGTGCAGTGCATACGATGCAAGAAGCACCCCCTTCGCCTCCGGTGGATACTGCGGGCGGACTAGTTGGGGGAGTTCCTGGCGGAGTAGTCGGCGGAATTCCCGGTGGAGTGCTTAGCCAAGTGCTGCGTAGCACGGGCAGTGCGCCCGTCCTCGCGACAACGCCCGCGCCAAAGAGAATCCGTGTCCCCGCCCGGATGGCCGAGGCCAACCTGGTCTACGACGTTGCGCCGAAATATCCGCCTGAGGCCGGCCGCGCGCGGATTGAAGGGACGGTAGTGCTCTTGGCCGTGATCGGCAAAGATGGCAGCGTGGAGGATGTTCGCGTCGAGAGGGGTTTGTCGGTGCTCGCGCAGGCCGCGATCGAAGCAGTAAAGCAATGGCGCTACCGGCCGTATCTCGTGAATGGAGAACCGGTTGAAGTCGACTCCCAGATCACAATTAACTTCACCCTGTCCAGAGGCTAGAAATGTCAACGACGCACAATAACAGACATGCCTCGTCTCACTGGCTCTTGGGAACGCTTCTGAATCTAACCCACATGTTGCTGCTCATCGCCCTGGCAGGCGGATTGATTCTTGTTGTACCCGCGTCCGCGCAGTCTACTGAAGCGCCAAATACCAAAACAGGAAGCATCCTAGGTACAGTGGTCGACAGTAACAACGATACGATTCCCAACGCGACGGTAGTCTTGCAAAAACCGGTCGGCGATCCTCTCACCGTTGTAACAAAGGACGATGGATCGTTTGCATTCCACGACGTCACGCCAGGAATTGCCTATCAGATCACCGTCGCCGCAGAAGGATTTGCAGAGTGGAGCTCGTCGGTTACAGTCGAACCCGGGCAGGAAAAGACTGTGACCGACGTGACACTCCACATTTTGGCTGTGCAGCGGGCGGTTACGGTGACCTATTCCTCCAAGGAGGTTGCTGCCCAGCAGCTCAAAGCTGAAGAACAGCAACGCGTTCTCCGCTTTATACCGAATCTTTATGTGACCTATGAACCTCATCCCGAGCCTCTCACCACGAAGATGAAGTTCCACTTAGCTTACAAAGATCTGACCCATCCAGTTTTTTTCGTCCGCGTGGCTGAGTGGGCTGGCGTCCAACAGGCCCGTGACAACCCTGAGGAATGGCGGCAAGGTGCGAAAGGATATGGCAAGCGGTTGGGGGCTGGCTTCGCCGACGCCACTACCGGAAGCTTGATCACCAACGCTATTCTGCCATCGCTTCTGCATCAGGATCCTCGCTATTTCTACCAGGGCACCGGCACAAAGTGGTCTCGGGCTCGCCACGCCATGTTGGCTCCATTTGTCTGTAAGGGAGACAATGGAGCAACGCAGCCGAATTATTCTCAGTGGGGCGGCAGTTTAATTGGATATTCCATTTCCACCGCTTACTACCCCAGTTCGAGTCGCACTGCCGGGCATGTATTCGAAACTTTTGGGATTGACATGGGTCTTCATGTCGCCGGCAGTTTGGCCCAGGAATTTATTTTGGACAAATTCACAAGCAAGCATAAGCACCAATAAGGTATTCACGCGACTGATCACTTTATGCGAGAGAGTGCAATTAGATGGTCCCGACGTGGTTGCGTGCAAGTCGGACAGTTGCCCGAATTCGGTCGGCTGTCCGCATGCGGTAAGAAGGAGAGTCAATGGCGTTGTGCCGCCCGCGATGCGAAAGTGCGGCGCCTCATTTATGCGGCATCGTCGTCGGCATACGGCGATGCGCCAACGCTGCCGAAGAGTGAGGACATGGCTTCCAATCCGCCTATCTCCCGGAAGCCCCCAGCGAAGCCCGTTGCCATGATCCAAGTGCCGTCTGCCGCGTCCGATGATATGGCCACCGTGGTGGTCTTGGTCGTTTCGAAGGGAGGGAACCCTGCAGCGGGTCCGAATCGTAAGAAACATTGGACTGGTTGGTTTGGTCGCCACCTCCCTGCTTCTCTGCTCCTCCCAGTCTTTTGAGCCGGCGCCGAGACTGTATCGGGCCAAGCCGGAGGACGTGCCGCCGTGGGCGGAACAGGGAAATTTTCGTTTCATCCGGCTGGACGGCGGACGAATCGAGAGCTGGAAGGCCGAGCGGACCTGGTGGGGCAAAAAGTTCAGCGCTGAAGAGAAGGAGGTGCTAACCCACATCTACGACCGCGATTTCGAGCAAATGCTCGGCTTGCTCAAGCAGGCGGAGTTCAACTGGATCTGGGTTACCTGGAGCAGCGGCTGGTCGCTTAAGGACGAGGACGAGAACCGGGAGAACCTGAAAAAGGTGATCGCCCGCTGCCATGAGAACGACATCTATGTCTCGGCTTACCTGTCGGCTTCGAACATGTTCCGCAAAAGTGCCTTCCGCGACGACCCGGAAACGAAGAAATACGGCCTGTGGATGCACGGCATCCCCATGTTCTACGCCGGCCCGACCAAGACCGAGCTGCATATCTCCTGGGACCGCCGTCTGGCCGACGCTCGCAAGCCCGGCTGGCGGGCCTACCTCTTGAAGAAGGCGGAGTTGGCGGTGGACGCGGGAGTGGACGCGATCATGTGGGACAACATGATCGGTTACAACGAAGGCCTAGCCCAGTTGCTCGATGACACCCAGCGGATGGCGGAGCGGAAGGCGCAGCAGACCGGCCGACCCAAGGCCATGGTTTATGCCAATATTCATATTCCACCGGACCGGTTTGGGATGAACGACATTAACGAGGTGATCTGGGAGGAGGACGGCAAGGACACTCCGGGGGTGTGGAACGGTAAATGGCAGGTGGACAACGCGCGCAAGATCAAATTCTTGAGCGGCGAGAAGCAGCCTTGGCAGCCCCTAAAGTATGAGAACGACCTTTACCACTGCGGCCCGCGCGAGCGCTGCATCCCCAGCCCGTCCGAGCAAAAGCTTTCCATCGCCGAGGCCTATGCGTTCGGCGCGGCCACCTCGCGCAACATCGAGGGTCGATTCCTCTCCGCGCTGATCAAGGGCGAGCCGGAGGCTCAGGAGGCCTGGAAGGCCATCGCTCAATACAACCATTTCCTGGTCGAGCATCGGGAGCTGTATCACCAGGCGGCGCCGGTGGCGCGGATCGCCTTGATCTCCGCGGAGCCTCTGAACCCGCTGGCCGACGAATTCCTCAAGCAGAGTGTCTTTTTCGAGACCAAAGTGCTCACGCACCTGGACAAGGGAGTCCCCCTGCACCGGTTCAAGGTGCTGGTGATGCCCGCTGACCTGCCCAAGCTCAGCGCCGAGCAAAAGGCCCGGTTGAATACGTTCACCGCCGGCGGGGGCGTCATCATCAGGGCCGGAAAGGCGGAGCCGGGAATTGCGGCGCGCGCAGAAGCCGCGGCCGGAGGGCCTCGCCTCAGCTTGGAGCCGCGCGGTTACGTGCTGGGCCAGTTGACTCGGAAACCCGACGGTCGGACCTTCATTCTGCACTTGCTCAACTACGATCACCAGGCCCCGGCAGAGAACGTCAAAGTCCGGCTGGAGCTGAGCGGGCTGGTCCAGGACCTGAGCCGCTGGGAGGTGAAAGTTGTTTCGCCGGACGCGGCCCAACCTCAGTTCGCTGGCCTCTCTCTGCACGGGAGCGTCAGCGAGTTCACTCTGCGCCGGATCGAGCACTATACCGCGGTGACTCTCTCGGCCAGGGCGGGGCGTTAGTTTTATCGAACAGCCCAGGCTTCCTGTGTGACTGCCTGCTCTTTCCATACAGCCGTACCTGAACCAGCGTCCAGAAAGACAGACTTCCTCGTCGGCGTAAATGCTGACATTTTGATCCTGCAGGAGGTGGATCTCAACGCGCGACGCACGCACCGCCTGAATATTGCCGAGACGATCGCCCGCAAGATGGAAATGAACTACGTCTTCGGCCGCGAATTTGAGGAGTTGGCCCAGGGATCGAAGAGCTCTCCGGCGTACCACGGCCAGGCCACCCTCTCGAAATGGCCGATTTCGAACTCGCGCCTGATCCGTTTCGCGAAGCAATCACACTTCTGGCAGCCTCACTGGTTTCTGCCGAAGATCGAACCTTTCCAGGAGCGGCTTGGAGGAAGAATCGCGTTGGTTGCCGAGATCAATGTTGCCGGCTGGAAGCTCGTCACTTACAACCTTCATCTGGAAAGCCGCGGAGATGATGCGCTACGCGTTTCACAGTTGGTGGAAGTGTTATCGGATGCCACAAGCTGCAACACTAACAGCCCTATCCTTATTGCCGGCGACCTCAACTTGGACGCTTCGAAACAGGCAGTTGCGCTGGAGTTTGCTAAGGCCGGTTTTCAAGATGCGGCATCGTCGCCAGGGTCGCTCGATTTGCATGGGTGACCCTGGGTTGCAATCTAGCCGTAGTGCTCTGGGGCGCTTATGTGAGAGCGACGGGTTCCGGTGACGGTTGTAGTAACAGGTGGCCCGTTTGCAACGGCGATGTTCTAGGAGCAAGTGCCAAGGCGCCCACCATCGTCGAATTCACTCATCGCATGACCAGTGCCGCCGCATTGCTCATGGTAACTCTTCTGGCGGTCTGGTGCTGGCAAGCAACCAGTAGGCGCGACTGGGCCCGCTATTCCATCCTGCTCGCCACTGCCTTTCTGACAAATGAAGCCTTATTGGGAGCCGCTCTCGTGCTGTTAAAGCACGTGGGCCATGACCAATCTGCTGGCCGAATCTTCTTTCTCTGCTTGCACCTCGGCAATACACTCCTTCTGCTCGCGACACTGTCACTTACTGCCGCTTGGTTGTCGAATAGCAGCCGAGGGTTCACTTTCATTCGCAAATGGCGAGAGCTAACTGCAATAGGAGTGGGCCTACTTGCAACGATGATCGCGGGGATTTCCGGTGCGGTGACTGCACTTGCCGACACCTTGTTTCCGGCAACATCACTGCGCTCGTCACTCTTGCGAGATTTCAGTTCAAGCACACCCGCCCTCTTGCGCTTTCGTCTCCTGCATCCCGCTGTAGCCGCGCTCGCGGCATGTTACGTTCTGTGGCTCATTTTCAGAAGCTCAAGCGGGCGAAACCGATTCTCACAACCTGTGGTTGGCTTTATCGCCCTTCTCTTCCTGCAGGTCGGTATTGGCATGATGAATGTACTCCTACTCGTCCCTGGGCGAAAGTCGTGAACACAATCGGTTATCAGAGGACCATGGTAGTGGGCCTGCTCTGTATGGCTGTAGGCGCATTCCTGTTCGTGCCGGCTGCCTCTTCTGCTTCGTTTCCACTTTTTCTGGGTGCCCTGATTGTCCTTGCCGCGGGCATCACCGGTCTGCAGGTAGCGGCCAACCCGTACGTGGTGGTTCTTGGCAAACCGGAGACTGCATCGAGCCGCCTGGATCTGCCACAGGCGTTTAACTCGCTCGGCACCGCGATAGCCCCAAAACTTGGCGGACTGCTGATCCTAACCGCAGTGCCGCTGACCATCGAAGAAACGAAGGCCCTCTCGCCGCCTGCGCTGCACCTGTATCGCGTGCAAGAAGCCGCATCAGTAAAGATGCCATACATCGTAATTGGTATTGCATTGCTTCTGCTGGCGGCGTTGATTTCCACATCAAAGCTGCCGACCATCGCAACCGCGGCCAAAGAACGGGGAGAGAAGGTCAACGACTCAGTCTGGAAACATCCCAATCTAATTTTCGGCGCACTTGGAATCTTTGCCTATGTAGGTGCGGAGGTCTCCATCGGCAGTTTTCTGGTGAACTATTTCGGCCAAGCGGATATTGCGGCCTTATCCGCAAAAACGGCGGCGGGTTACGTCTCGTTTTACTGGGGTGGTGCGATGGTTGGGCGCTTTCTCGGTGCGGGCCTTTTGCGCAGGATCAAAACCGGACACCTGCTTGCAATATTTGCGGTCTGCACATCGTTGCCGGTCACGCTATCCATGCTTACTCACGGACACTTCGCCATGTGGAGCATTCTGGCTGTGGGATTTTTCAACTCGATCATGTTCCCCAGCATTTTCAGTCTTGGAGTCGCCGAACTCGGGCCGCTGACGGGAAACGGATCCGGTATTCTGAACATGGCGATCGTCGACGTGCGATTCTCCCCCTTATACAATACAGGGAGCGATTGCCGACCAAATTGGGATTCACCACGCGTTCTTTGTGCCCGTGATCTGCTACTTGTACATCTTGTTTTACGCGCTGAGCGGTTCGAAGCCAAACAGTGAACGCTACGCTTAGGGAGAATGGAAAGGGATTAGCGATGCTAATTGCAGGCGACATCGGCGGTACAAAAACCGACCTGGCAATCTACTCGATCGAGTCGGGGCCCCACGCACCGCTGGCTCAGGCAGAATTCCATAGTGCCGACTATCACAGTCTGCAGGCGATGGTCTCCGAGTTTCTTGCTCAAGTGAAGCTCCCCGTCGCATACGCCTCTTTCGATGTTGCCGGCCCAGTGATCGATGGTCACGTGAAAACGACCAACTTGCCGTGGATGATGGATGAAATCTCGCTTGCCAAAGACTTGAATCTCAAGTCCGTCCACCTCATGAACGACCTGGAGGCGGTCGCGCGGGCGGTGCCGGTTTTGCGGGCAATCGATCTCGTCACGCTCAATGAAGGGCAGCCGGTCCCGAAGGGCACGATTGCAGTCATCGCGCCAGGGACGGGGTTGGGTGAATCATTTCTCACCTGGAATGGCTCGCAATACCTGGCGCACAGCTCGGAGGGCGGTCACTCAGATTTCGCGCCAACCGACCAGCGGCAGATCCATTTGCTCGAGTACCTGCTGCAGCGGTTCGATCACGTGGCTGTCGAGCGGGTTTGCTCCGGAATCGGCGTACCTAACATTTATGAATATCTTCGCGACACCGAGCACATACCAGAAAGGCCCGAGGTCGCTCAGTTGATCGCGTCCGCCAAGGATCACACAAAAGCAATCGTGGAGGCGGCCAGCGACCCAAACAATCCAAGCGAATTGTGCCGCGCCACAATCGACATGCTGATTTCGATCCTCGCGAGCGAGGCCGGCAATCTCGCCCTGAAGGTTTTAGCAACGGGCGGGGTCTATCTGGCTGGCGGGATTGCCTTGCACCTGCTGGGCTCGCTGCAGGAGTCGCGGTTCATGCAAGCCTTCGCAAGAAAGGGCCGCTTCAAAGATCTGATGGGACGTATCCCAGTTCGCGTGATTACAACGCGCGCTGCTTTAGTTGGAGCTGCAAGCTTTGGACTGGAGACCTATAAGCACGAATCCGGGGTGGCGGCATGAACGAGAAACTTCCGGTTATTTACCTCGCGCGACACGGTGAGACGGCGTGGACCGTAAGCGGCCAACACACTGGGCTTACCGATTTACCACTGACTGAGCTGGGCGAGCGCAATGCGCGGCGACTGCAGGAACGGCTTAGCGGACTGAGGTTCGTGAAGGTATTCACCAGCCCCTTGCAGCGTGCCATGCGGACGTGTGAACTGGCCGGCTTCGGATCTGTGGCTCAATTCGATCGCGATCTTGTCGAATGGAACTACGGTGAATACGAAGGCCGCTTGACGGTTGACATCTTAAAGGAACGCCCGGACTGGCAATTGTTCCGCGATGGCTGTCCCGGCGGTGAGTCGCCACAGCAAGTGGCAACACGGGCTGATCGAGTGGTGAGTCGTGTGCGAGAGATCGGGGGAGATGTCCTGCTTTTTTCCAGTGGGCATTTTTTGCGAATGCTGGCCACACGATGGATTGGGGTCGAACCAATCAACGGACGATCCCTCATGCTGGGCACGGCAAGCCTGAGCATGCTTGGCTATGAAAACAGCATCTCGCACCCGGCCATCCGGTTGTGGAACGACACCCATCACGTATTTCCGTCCAAAGTACAGGACGCTCCGACCGAATCATGCGACCGCAATCAGTTTGCGAATAACGAGGTGACACGATGAAAGCGACAAATTTGCTTCACAACGAAGGCCAGAGCCTCTGGCTCGACAACATTACCCGCGACCTGCTGGAGAGCGGCACCCTCAAACGATATGTCGACGAGCTGTCCGTCACCGGACTCACCTCGAATCCCACGATTTTCGACCATGCGATCAAGAACAGCGCGGCGTATGACTCTGCCATCACTACAAAGTTAAAGAAAGGCACATCGGCTGAGGCGCTTTTCTTCGATTTGGCCCTGGAGGACCTCACCCGCGCCGCAGATCTCTTTCGACCAATTCATGAAAGGACCAACGGAGTGGACGGGTGGGTCTCGCTGGAAGTATCCCCGTTGCTTGCGTACGACACGGCCAGCACTCTCGCTGCAGCCAAAGAGTTATTCGGCCGTGCGAATCGTCCCAACCTGTTAATCAAGATTCCGGGCACCAGGCAAGGCCTTCCCGCGATTGAGGAGGCGACATTTGCTGGGATTCCCATCAACGTCACTCTTCTGTTCTCCCGCGAACATTATCTGGCAGCGACCGAGGCGTTCCTGCGCGGCATTGAACGGCGCATCGATGCGGGCCTTAATCCCCTTGTAGGTTCCGTGGCATCGGTGTTTGTCAGCCGTTGGGACGCCGCTGTTGCCGGCAATGTACCGGAGAACTTGCGCAACCAGCTTGGCATCGCCATCGCTAAACGCACATACAAGGCGGCCAGCGCTCTGCTTAGTTCGGCCCGATGGCAGCGTGTTTACAATCTCGGCGGTCGTCCGCAACGTCTGTTGTGGGCCAGCACGGGAACCAAAGATCCCAAAGCGTCTGACATTCTCTACGTCAAGGCCTTGGCTGCGCCTTTCACTGTAAACACCATGCCCGAGGCCACCTTGCACGCTCTGGCCACTCACACCGAGTTAGGAGAATTACTCCCGACCGACGGCGGGAACTGCGAAGAGGTACTGGCGCAGTTCGCCCAGACGGGCATCGACGTCAACGCTTTGGCGGCCCAGCTTCAAAAGGAGGGAGCCGAATCGTTTGTTAAGTCTTGGAACGATCTAATGACCGTGATTTCTTCAAAGAGCGCTTCACTTGACAAGAGCGTCAGGTTGAACGCCGTCGGCTAGAGCGGAACGAACCTGAACTTATCTGGTTTGAAGCAACAGAGTGGAGACGAAAGGAGCATAAACATGGCAACACACGTTCAACCAGCCGCAAGGCGGCCAGCGGCAAAGCACTCGGCGTGGAGCGCGCTCGCATCGCATTTCAAAACAGCTTCGAAGTTGCACCTGCGGCAGCTTTTTGCGGACGATCCCAAGCGTGGCCAGCGCATGGCGATCGAGGCTGTGGGCTTGTATCTTGATTACTCCAAGAACCGCGTCTCCGAGGAGACCCTTAGGCTCCTCCTTCAACTCGCCGACCAATCCGGTTTGCGAGCGCGAATCGACGCCATGTTCAGCGGCGAGAAGATCAACATCACAGAGAAGCGCGCCGTCTTGCACGTGGCCTTGCGTGCCCCAAAGGATAAATCGATCTTTGTGGACGGAAAGGACGTCATGCCCGAAGTCCATGCCGTGTTCGACAGGATGGCTGACTTCTCAAACCGCATTCGGAGTGGAGCGTGGACAGGTCATACCGGCAAACGCATTCGCAACGTGATCAACATCGGCATTGGCGGCTCCGATCTCGGGCCCGTCATGGCCTATGAAGCACTCAAGCACTATAGCCAGCGAGATATGACCTTTCGGTTCGTTTCCAATGTCGATGGCACGGACTTCGCGGAAGCGGTACGCGACCTCGATCCAGCGGAAACGCTGTTCATCGTATCTTCAAAAACTTTTACCACTCTTGAAACCATGACTAATGCTCAGACCGCTCGCGCCTGGTCCCTGGCCGGACTGGGAGGCGATGAAAAGTCAGTGGCAAAGCATTTTGTCGCGGTGTCAACAAACACAGCGGAAGTGGCGAAGTTCGGTATCGACACCGCCAACATGTTCGGATTCTGGGATTGGGTTGGCGGGCGTTATTCGATGGATTCGGCGATCGGGCTTTCCACCATGGTCGCGATCGGCCCGGATAACTTCCGCGCCATGCTGGATGGCTTTCACCAGATGGATGAACATTTTCGCACGGCTCCCTTCGAGGTGAACCTGCCGGTGATCATGGGCCTGCTCTCCGTTTGGTACAACGACTTTTTTGGCGCACAGACGGTGGCCGTTTTGCCTTATGAGCAGTACCTGAAACGCTTTCCAGCATATCTCCAACAGTTGACGATGGAGAGCAACGGAAAACACATCACACTCGATGGGAAAGCCGTCGCTCGCGACACTGGTCCTATCTACTGGGGAGAGCCGGGCACAAACGGACAGCACTCGTTTTACCAGTTGATCCATCAAGGGACGCGGCTTATCCCGTGCGACTTCATCGCATTCGCGCAGCCGCTTAATCCACTTGGCCGGCATCACGACATGCTGCTGGCCAATGTTTTCGCCCAGACCGAGGCTCTTGCCTTCGGTAAGACACCCGAGCAGGTGAAGGCGGAGGGCACGCCAGACTGGCTGATTCCGCATCGAGTCTTCGAAGGCAATCGCCCATCCAACACGATTCTGGCGGAGCGGCTTACTCCAGAAACACTGGGCAAACTGGTGGCTCTTTACGAGCATTCCGTCTTCACGCAGGGTGTCCTTTGGAACATTGATTCATTCGACCAGTGGGGGGTTGAGCTCGGCAAAGTTCTGGCACAGCGCATCATCCCGGAACTCGAAAACGATCCCGAACCAATGCTTAACCATGACAGTTCAACCAACAATTTAATCCGTCGGTACCGCAAGCTTAAGGAGGTCCAATGACCGCGCTCGGCTTTAACCAACCTTTATATATCTTGCCGTTCGACCATCGGGGGTCGTTCCAGACCAAGATGTTCGGATGGAAGGGCACGC
>Ga0207646_10001283_pt1 | contig 31403 bp, 28 predicted proteins | sample KBSK5502metaG_FD_184343 | JGI IMG/M metagenome (GOLD analysis project Ga0207646, IMG submission 184343) | Corn, switchgrass and miscanthus rhizosphere microbial communities from Kellogg Biological Station, Michigan, USA - KBS K5-50-2 metaG... | ecosystem: Host-associated > Plants > Roots >... | reverse complement strand
CATCGAGCCACAGGCTTTGTCCCCCCAAGTGGAACCACCGCAACACCACAGCGCTTAATACCGCTGCGGCGGTCACACCCGTGGCGATCGCCCCTGGCGTCAAAACCACACGATGCGGCCGCTGAGGTCCGCCGCGTACAGTTCCCGATACACTGCCTCCACCATCACCCGCCGTGTCAGTTTTCAATGACTCATGCCCCTTCGGAGACTTCCGCGTCTCCATCCTGGTGCGGCTAGAAAAATTGGAAAGGCCAGAGCCTGTACCGCCCCAGATTTCTTAGACACTGAACTGAGTCTATTCATGCCGCGGCTCCGAGCGCAAGGACTTGCTGCCGGGCCTGGGCCGGTGTGAGATAGCCCAAGCGCTGGACGATCCAGCGCTGGTTGTACCGCTCGCGAAATTCTGCGAGCGCCTGCCGCAGCTCTTCCACCGTGCGGAACGTCCGCACCCACAACAACTGCTCCTTCAGCGTACGGATGAACCGCTCGACACAACCTTTTCCTTCCGGCTGCTGCACAAACGCCGGCGACGATTCCATCCCCAGGAACGCGATCTCCGCCTGAAAGTCATCGCTCATGTACTGGCTGCCGTGATCGTGACGAAGCCGGATGCCCGCCGCGGCGCCGGCGCGAAAGCCGCCGCAGTAGTCCCGTGCTCCTTGCCGGACCGGCTCGAGCGCCTCGAACCGCGTCGCTCGCTTGGCGGCATGAAGGCCCACGCATTCGGTGGTGCAGTGATCCACAGCAACGACCACGGTCACCTGACCGTCCTCGACGGTGACCGTCGCGGTGTGGTCAGCGGCCCAGACCTCATTGGGCCGCTCCGTGATGATCGTCCCCGCGTGCGGATTTTCGGCCACCGGAACCGTTCGGCAAGGAGCGAGGAGTTGTGCTTCGCGCATCAGCCGCAGCACCCGGGCCTTGGAGGTCCGAACTCCGGCGAAGCGCAGCCGCGCCCACACTTTACGATGACCCTCACCGTGAAACGGTGATTCCGCCAGCACCGCGCGGATCTTCTCGATCAGCTCGGCGTCGCTCCAGGCCGTCTTCGGTCCCCGGCGCTGGAGTACGCGGCACGCCTGCCTCACCAGCCCGCGCTGATAGTAGAAGCTGGAACGAGCCAGCTCCCATGCGCGCAGCACTCGAGCCACGCCATAGACCTGCCCGGTGGAGGGAGAAGCGGCGCAGCTCATCGCTTCCACCTCCGCTAGGCCAAAGGGCGAGCGGCCTCCAGGTGGTGAATCTTTTAGCGCAACAGGTCGTTGCTCATGTTGAGATCGGCCACCAGGGATTTCAGCCGCTGCGTCTCTTCGTTCTCGACATCGGTCTCACGCCCTTTCAAGCTCGCCTCCCCCCCGGCCAGGAACTGATCCCGCCAGGCGGACAGCGTTGCGGCGGTCACGCCCAGCTCGCGCGAAAGCGTTTCGAGATCCTCTGCGCGCAACAACCGGAGAACGGCTGTAGTCTTGCGCTTCGCCGACCACCGGCCCTTCCCGCCCGGCCGCTCTTCGGGAGCCCCTCCGGTCCCCCTTCAGGCTCTCACTCATTTTCATCACAATTCAGTATCCAAGAAAACTCTAGGGAGCGGGAATATTAACGGAAGGACGCGTTTCTCCATTTCTAACTGAGGCGTGACAGGATGACGATCCTAAAGCCCAACAATTAATTTTCTGGCGGGAGCATCGGTGGCAGTAATGTCTCTTTAGGGAATGTTTTCAGGAGTGATGCCAAATACGCCTGCGCGTATTTTGCCAGCGATGACGAAAAGCAGCCCAATCAGGGTCCCTAATAAACAAACCCATCCGGCAATGAGTACCGACACTTTCCATAGGGAAACAGTTCCTGTTCGCAAAAGTAAGAACGGCCAAAAATACGGCGTGGTGCTCTGAATGTGACCGAGTGTGTACCGATTATTCAGGCTCCATTTGTCCCTCATCCCTGTCGCCAGTGCGATGATATTCAGAAATCGTAACCCAACAACAAATCTGGGGTGGCCCAGCGTTTGCATCTGGTGTATCTCAAGCGGATGCCAAAAAACCACGGACGCGATTTGAATGATTACACTGATCAGCGCGATTGCCGTGCCCAATCTCCGCACGGCTCCTTTCAATTTAGAGCGATGCCGCAGCATGAGCGGAGTTGAGATCATCGCCAGCAACTGCACGGGGGCTGTAACGAATCGGTCGCCCCAAGCATAATCGCCGCTCCAGTCGAACCACTTCGCGTAAAGCGCGATGCAAGCGAACAAGAGCCACACTAGCGAGATAACGTATGCCTTGATCTCCGAAGCAAAGTACTTCCAGACGAAAAAGATTAAGACAAGAGTGAGAAGAATCAGGGGATCAAAAAGAAAAATAGACTTCTCGGCCGTGATCAAGGGACCAAGAAAGCCCTTCCAGAAAGGGTTGTTCCACGGGAAATCGGGCGGCAAACTGGGATTGAGCTGTCTTTTCTGCGCAGCCATAATCTGCGGGTAGAGACTATAGAAAGCCCCAAACCGGTAGTAATAGTAGAGCCTCTCAATGAGCAGGAATACCGCGTAGCAGGGCAGGCAGACCCGGCCATATTGAATCAATCGGTGGATCATTGCCCGCCCGCGAATGTTGTCGTACCACAAGCACAAAACAATGAATAACGCGCCGGCCAGCAGATCGAGTCCCGTCGTAATACGCGTTAGGAGATTGGCTCCGAACGCTATCGATCCCCACAAGAGCGAACGGGCGGAGCCATTCCGAAACCAGTTGTACTGAAAACAGAATCCTGTCAGGGTCAAAAGGAGGATAAGATTATTCTCCATCATGTTCTGGGTGTAATGGAGGAATGTAGTGCCGAACAGCAAAGTAAACGCCCCCAAGATAGCTTGCTCGACGGTGAACGCCAGCAGGGTTAAGAAGCGAAAACACACCCAGATAGCAAGTATGCACACCAGCGTCGAAGTCGTGTAACTCACAAATACTTCTCGCAGGCTTTCAGGAAGCTCTCGAAATCTTGCAATGAACTTGAGGGCGAGCGTCGCGACAATGTCGGCGGGCAGCATGACAAGGCTCTGCCCTATTCCGTACCAAGAATAGAGCCGACCACCTCTACCCACGAGTAGGCCAAAGTCCCCGGCTGCCACGGGAGGCGCTGATGTCCAGAAAGAATGCGTCGTCTGTAATCTTCTTGCAGTGTCAATGGAACCCAATTCCCCCGACTGCACGACCAGGGCAGTGAGCAGTGCAGTGAGCCCAACGAGAAACATCGCTCTATTAAATAGTGCTAGAAGACGCTGTCTCACGAGTCGCTAACCCACCTGAATCCGAACAAAAAAACGCCACAAGAGCGCATCTCGGCCGCACGACTCGGCGGCGAAGGCTACTATCCCCGACGTCTGTGGTAACCGAAGAGCACATTTTCCGCCGACGACCCGACAAATTCTTCCGCGCAGCCTTGGCTAAGAACTACGGCCACCCAAGCAGCCCACTGGAGCCTTAGCCGGAATTCGCGATTTCAACTATTTCAACTCTATATTTGTGCAAGACCATATGGCAGCCACCCTCTCGGGTCAAGCTCGCTACGGCTGCGGTGGGCGATCGCGGCTGATTTAGCGGTTCCGCAGACTGCCTCGGCCTGACTTCTGAGTGCTCGATTCGCCGTCCCTCCTGGTTCGCTGCCCGTTCGGCACCGGCAGCGGGTTCTGTCCCGATTCCTGTAGAAAAGTTGAAGGCGTATTCTCCTGAGAAGCCTTGAACAAGGAACCCGGAATCTCTTCGGCGGAGGTTGCGGGCACAGGAGGAATACGCCATGGCGAAGACTAGCACTGCAACAGAAGCGGGCCAAGAGGGTTCTCTGCGAGAGGGGTTGGAGGCGGCCATTCGGGAGCGGGTGCGGGAAGTGATCGAGCTGATCCTGGAGGAAGAAGTGGGGGCGGCGCTGGGGGCGTCGCGCAGCCAGCGCGTGGCGGAGCGAAGCGGCTACCGGCACGGGGCCGAGCGCGAGTGGCAGAGCGGGCTGGTGCCGCGCTACCGGCGGGGCAGCGCGGAAGTCGAGCAGAGCGTGCTGGGCGTGTATCTGGCGGGGTCGAACACGCGGCGGATACGCGGGGCGCTGGAGCCGCTGCTGGACGGCGCGGCACTGTCCAAGAGCGCGGTATCGCGACTGGTGCTTCGCTTGGAGGAAAGCTACCGGGCCTGGCAGCGGCGGGACCTGGCGGAAGAGAAGATCGTGTATCTGTACCTGGGCGCGATCTATCCGAAGGTGCGCAGCGGAGGGAAAGTCGTTTCCCTGGCGGTCCTGGTGGCGTTGGGAGTGCGGGAGAACGGCGAGAAGGTGTTGCTGAGCCTGATGACCGCGGGAACGGAGTCCACCGGCGGCTGGCAGATGCTGCTGGAGGATCTGGCGGGGCGGAAGATGGGGCGCCCGCGGCTGGTGATGAGCGACGGCAACCCGGGGCTGGGAACGGCGCTCGGGCAGCTGTGGCCCGGCGTGGCGCACCAGCGCTGCACGATGCACAAGCTGCGGAACCTGATGGCCAAAGCGCCGAAGCACACGCACGAAGCGGTGCGCGAGGACTATCACCGCATCGCGTATGCCCCGAGTCTGGAAGCAGCGCAAAAGGCACGGGAACAGTTCCTTGGGAAATGGCGGAAGCTGTGTCCGGCAGTGGCGACCTCGCTGGAAGAAGCCGGCGAAGAGCTGCTGACGTTTTTTGGCTTCCCGGAAAGCCAGCACCTGTCTCTGCGCACGACCAACGCCATCGAACGGATGCAACTGGAGTTCCGCCGGAGAGTGAAAACCCAGGCGGCGCTGCCCAGTGAGGATGCGGTGCTAGGGCTGTTCTTCGGGTTGTGGGTCAGCGGACAGATCAAGCTGCGCCGCATCAGGGGCTATCGCGACATCGGAGGCCAACAGGAAGAGGCCGCTTAGAAGAAAAGATTTCCATGACTTCTCAGGGAAAATGCGCTATTCACTTTTCTACAGGATCAGGGACACAACCTTGAGTTTAATGCGTTGCTCTTGCCATGTTTTTTCTCAACCCAAAAACGAAACTGCTCAGGGAACCTTTGTCGAAAGTCTCGGCACACTTCGGTAGTGTGATCCAGGGAGTCGTTGTCAACCACGAGCACTCCCCACTCCCCCGACTGGAGATTGGCCAGGGAGAAGAGAGAATCTAAGATTTGATGCAAGCTATCGGCGCGATTGCGGCTACATATAGGTATGCTGATAAACATCCAGGTCTCGGTATGACTACAGCTCCTTTGAGGCCTTGCTCGTAAGAGCGCACCGCTGTCCAAACGGGAGAGATTCACTTGCAATTAAATGGGTTTTTTCAATGGAATAAAGGTATTACGTGTCGCTGGACGGACAAACGTTTCCGAAGAGGGTGCCCTCGTTTCCGTTGGAGGTTGAGCGGCGGTTCTCAGACCCGATTCGCAGTGGCTCGAGCGGGAATACCCGGACGCGGCGGCGAGCTTGCGGGAAGGTCTGGCGGAGATGTTCACGATCAACCGTCTGGGCCTCTCCCCGGCGCTCTGCCGTTGCCTGTGTTCGACCAACCTCATCGAAAGCCCGCACAGCGGGGTGCGCTTGCGCACGCGCCGCATCTGCCGCGGGCGGGATGGAAGAATGGCGCTCCGCTGGCAGCGGCCGCGTTTCTGATCACCGAGAAGAGTTCCGCCAGGCCAAAAGGCGAGCGGCCTCCAGGTGGTGAATCTTTTAGCGCAACAGGTCGTTGCTCATGTTGAGATCGGCCACCAGGGATTTCAGCCGCTGCGTCTCTTCGTTCTCGACATCGGTCTCACGCCCTTTCAAGCTCGCCTCCCCCCCGGCCAGGAACTGATCCCGCCAGGCGGACAGCGTTGCGGCGGTCACGCCCAGCTCGCGCGAAAGCGTTTCGAGATCCTCTGCGCGCAACAACCGGAGAACGGCTGTAGTCTTGCGCTTCGCCGACCACCGGCCCTTCCCGCCCGGCCGCTCTTCGGGAGCCCCTCCGGTCCCCCTGCGGCCTCCCAAGATTGTGCTCAATCCGGGGCAGCGGCGAGCGAGTCCGATGGTACTACCACGTCCCGGCCGTTAGGCTATGAACCTTCCTCCACACGATTTAGCAACTCCTGGAGTGAATGACAGGATCCCGGCTGCTAGAGCCTATGGCCAGAAACAGCTCGAACAGATGCTGCGAAGGTTGCCCGCAGCACGCGCCTATTCGCTCCTGCTTTGGCTGGCCGCGAGGTGACAATCGATCACGCCTTCCGAAGTCTTTTCCGCACCATAAGCCGTCGCCTGGCGATCCCCTCCGCCACAAACGGATCCGGCTTCAGACCCATGGAGAAATGGTGAAGAAGGCCCTGGACGGTGCGCTCGGCGGCCCGACCATCGCCATACGGGTTACTGCGTGAAACCATTCGCCGATACTGTGATTCATCACGAAACAAACGAAGCGTTGCGGACACAATCGCGCGCCGGTCTGTTCCCACCAGCTTTGCCGCTCCCAACGCCAAGCCTTCTGGGCGCTCGGTCGTCTCGCGCAAGACCAGCACTGGCTTGCCGAGCGACGGCGCCTCCTCCTGAACGCCGCCAGAGTCGGTCAGGATCAGATAAGACGCCGCCATGGCCTCGACAAAGGTACAGTAGGGCAACGGGTTGGTCAGCGCGACGTTGGGCAAGCCGGAAAGAATTGGAAAAACGGTCTCGCGCACGGCGGGATTCAGATGCACGGGGTAAAGAATCCTGGCGTCCGGGAGCTCCCGAGCCAGCTCGGCCACCGCCTCGCAAAGCTCTTGCATCGGCGCGTGCCAGCTCTCGCGCCGGTGGGCGGTCACCAGGATCAGTCTGTGTCCATTCAACTGAAAGTGGGGCGGGAGATAGTTAGCCAACGAGTTGGGTCGAGCACGAACGATCTCGAGCAAACAATCTACAATCGTGTTCCCTGTTCGGTAGATCCTCTCTGGTGAAACACCCTCACGGAGCAGATTCTCTGCGCTCTGTTCGGTCGGAGTAAAGTGGATCGAAGCAACACCGCTAATCAGTCTGCGATTGACCTCCTCTGGGTAGGGATTGTAGGGGTCGTAGCTCCGCAATCCTGCTTCGATGTGTCCCACCGGGATGCGTCGGTGGAAAGCTGCCAGCGCCGCGGTGAAGGCCGTTGTCGTGTCACCCTGAACCAGCAGAACGTCCGGAGTGTGCTCATGCAGAACATGGTCCAACCCTTCTACAGCCCGTCGCACGATGTCATTGAGCGACTGTCTGGCTTGCATGATATCGAGATCGACATCCGGAACTATTCCGAACAGTTGGAGGACTTGGTCAAGCATCTCTCGATGTTGCGAGGTCGCAACAACCACCAGCTCGACCTTTTCATGGTTTCGCAGATTCCGAAGCACCGGAACCATTTTGATGGCTTCGGGACGCGTCCCCAGCACCGCCAGTGTTTTCAAGCGCCTCATCGGTTGACGTTCTGTTTGCGATGAAGTCCGCTGGCTAGCGGGCGAGGTGGAAGAAACCGCCATATGAGCACGCGGGAGGCCAGCACCAGGTGAGCCAGGATGTTGCGCGCGACATTCATCTTGGAGACACCCGTTGCCCGCCTCCGCAGGACCGTCGGAACTTCCACAACTCTATATCCTTGATTGAGAGCCCGTAGCAGAATCTCAGTGACCGCCAGAAAGCCGTCCGATTCAAATGAAACGCGCTCCACAATGTGTCGCCGGTACGCGCGCATCAGGCTGGTATAGGAATACAGCTTTCCTGGGCAAATCAGTCGATAGAGTTTGGAAGCCCCCTGGCTCAGGAACAAGCGCGACGGAACGACGTTCTCGACCCCGCCCCGAGGGTGGTAAGGAGAACCGGTGGCGATGTCTCCATTTCCCTCTTCCAAAGCCGTCAGAAGTTTGGGCAATTCAAGAGGGTCAAACGTACAGTCGGCGTCGATCGTGCATACAATCGAGCCCGTCGCATTCCGAAACCCAGTCCGCATCGCTGCGCCGAGCCCCCGATTGCGATCGTGCGCGGCCTTCACGATCTGGGGGGTGTTTCGAAAGCAGCGCTCAACCACCTCGAGTGTCCGGTCGCGGCTGCCATCGTCCACCAGCACACATTCGAGCTCGTACTTGGGCCCTAATTGCTCTCTGAGCCTGGCAAGCTTCTCCGCAAGTCGCGGGATGCCTTGCTCCTCATTGAATAGCGGTGCGATCACGGAGACCCGAATTGGCATCGATGCCCTCACCACAGGCCATTCTAACAGCCACACAAAGGTACAATCATGTCGAATTGTAGAGCAGTTATGGTTCCTGAGTTTCCCTGGCTTTTGCCGAACGTCGTTCGGCAATCCCCTGTAATCCGCACGGAGATAGGGAGTTAGCCTCGGTCCGAGAGAAACAACCCCCTCAATGTCTTCTTGCGGGGAGTCGGTGAGGAAAAACTGGGGTTAAAATGTGAAAGGATTTGGCGTTGACCGGGAGCAGTCCGCTAAACGATTTCCGAGGATGGTCGAGTAGCGCAGCCATTCGGCTATTGCCCTCGCAGGTCCGTACGTGCGGCTTTCCCGCATACGGCTCTTCGCAAACTAACCCGAAGCACGTCGTCACGCCGCACAAGAGAGTGCCCGTCGTTTTGTTGGAGGTGAGCGGCGGCGGAAGTCATTTTAGGCCACCTGCTCGATCGCGGTAGCCCTGGATTTTTTGAAAGTTCCCCTCGGTGAGCAGGAACGCCGCGGCCGCCCAGCGCAGCACCATTTTTCCATTCCGCCAGCGACAGATGCGCCGCGTGCGCAGACGCACCCCCCTGTGCGGGCTCTCGATGATGTTGGTCGAGGACAGGCACCGCATCAGCGCCGGCGACAGCCCAGCCGGTTCACCGTGAACATCTCCGATAATCCTTCTCGCAGGCTCGCCGCCGCATCGGGATGTTTCCGCTCCAGCCACTGCGCCTGCTTCTCCAGCCGCGCCATCCTTTCGGTCGCCGGCAGGCGAAACGCGGCGCGCATCGCCCTGCACCTGTTCCTTCAGGTGCTTGGGCAGGTAGCCCATCACGTTCTCGATCTTGTGGTGACGGCATCGCTGCACGGGGTTCTCCCCTCCGAACACCGCGTCAATCGCCGCCCGCAATGCCTTCGAGCCGTCGATCACGAACAGGTAGTGCCGCTTTGGATCCACCCCTTGCGCGACCAGCCGCCCCAGCAGCCCCTGCGCCACCACCTGGTTCTCGCTCGCACCCTCGGCAATCCCCAGCACGTGCTTGTTTCCCCCGTCATCCACGCCCACGGCCGCTAACACGCGGTGTGCGCCGAAGATCACCCCATCCAGATAGATCACCAGCAGTTCCACCTCGTCCCAGTGCCGCTCGCAGAGTTGGCGCAGTTCTTCTTCACTGGCTTCGATAGCCTCCGCGCTCACACTGGACTTCGACACCCCAACCGTTTTGGCCATCTCCGGCAGCACGCGCTTGTATTGTCGGGTCGAACCCGCGCAACAGGATCTCCAACGTCCGGCTGCCCAGCCTCCCGTCCCCCTGCATCGCTTCGTAGGCAAGAACCAGAACTTCGCCGTCCTGGCCGGGCCGCTTCTTCCGCAGCCGCGGACGACGCACCTGCAGCAAGGAAGTGTCGAGGATTAGTGGAGATAAATCCGCGTGACGCGCTTGCCGAGCATGCAAAGCACATCAGAGGCCCTCGTTCCGAGCAGGCGCGCAACATCAGAAGCATCCTGCGTGGCGGCCTCTGGCGAGGTCCCTGCGCCCACGGAATCCGGCCCATAAATCGTCGCGATATCGCCGACGCGGACATCCTCGATGCTGGTGACGTCGACCGCGGCCAGATCCATCGAAACGTTTCCCACCAGGGGAGCGAACTTTCCTTTCACGATGACCCGGCCGCAGTCGCTCAGGCTGCGCGGTACGCCGTCAGCATAGCCCGCAGCAAGGACGGCAATCCGGGCAGGCTGCGCGGCACGAAAACGCGCGTTGTATCCCACCCCGACGCCAGCGGGGACTTCCTTCACCGACACAATGCGCGTCCGGAAGCTTAGCGCCGGCTCGAGCCGCACCTGGTGCACGGCGTCATCCCGCATCTGCGGCGGATTGTAATTCTGGTGGTAGCCGTAGAGGTTGGTGCCGGGCCGGACCATATCCATCCAGGTCTCGGGCCGCGAAATGACTGCTGCGCTGTTGGCCATGTGAACCAGGCCCGGTGAAAGCTTGCAAGCGCGCATGTGATCGAGCGCCGAGAGGAAGACGCGCTTTTGTTCACAGGTTTGCGGCGATGTGAAGTCCTCCGAAGATGCGAAGTGTGTGAATGTGCCGGTGAGTCGCAAATGCGGGCAGTCACCGAGCGTCCGGGCCAGGCAGTCTATCGAGTCCGGCAAAATTCCCAGCCGGTTCATGCCACTATCAATCTTCACGTGAAATCCCAGAGCGGCGCGAAGTCCTCTTGCGGCGCGCCGGGCCACCCGCTCGAGTCGAAGGAGCTGGCTGCAATGCGTCACCGCCGGCGTCAGGTTGAATTCGATTAGGCGCTGCTCTTCGCCGTCCCAGAAGCCGGTCAAAACAAGAATGGGTTTGCAGATGCCGCTTTCGCGCAGCTCGGCGCCCTCCGCCGAACACGTTACGCCAAACCAGTCTGCTCCCGCCTTCGCGAATGCCTTTGCGGCGCCCGCCGCGCCGTGGCCGTAGCCATCGCCCTTGACCACGGCAAGAATCCGCACGCGCTTGTGTCTTTCGGCCTCTTTTTTTGCGCCGCTGCGCGCCTCGGCCGGCGCACTGGAGTCAAGATGCCTGCGGATCGCGCGCAAGTTTGCTTCGAGCTCGTGGGTGTGGATCTCCGCCCAAATCGGCCGCCCCTCGATTTTGACCCCACATGATATCGTCAAGTGTTTTTCATCCGCTGGTGGCACAGGCACTGTTGCCTATGCGGCCTGGCGCGGTTTCAAGACCACGCGCCGCGCCACAATGCCAGACTGTGTCGAGAAAAGTTCGATTCCGCCGCGCGCAAAAGGGCCATGTCCTCCACCATGGAGGTATCGCCCAGGTTCGCGGCCGAACTGTGATCGGCCAAGAGTCGCATTTTGATCGCCATGCCTGCCTCAGAGAATAGATCTCGCCAGGACCTTACGTTCGAGCCAGCCGGCCCACCGCCACACAAACGGCTTTTTATGGAAGGAGTGCGCGATGCCAGACCAACGCTGGAGTCGCAAGGAGCGCTTCAGGCTGTGCTCGATGGCCTTGGCGATGTCGCGTCTTCCTTTGCGCATGACCAAATTGTGCAGGTCCCATCCCCGATCAATCATATGCTGATCTTCATAGTAGATCTTGGCGATGGAGGTGAGGTTCAGGCCGCCAGCGGGGAACGTGGTGCAACGCTCACGGAAACCCAGTACTTCCAGGGCCACCATGGCCCGTAGGCACTTCCCACATTTGCCGCAATTCTGATCGGTTCCGGAGCGCCAGCAAACGCGCAGGTACCGCTGTACAACCGGCGATCCGGCAATCCGCTCTAACTTCTGTCCTCGCGAGAATGCGGCGCCATCCTGCATCACCCGCATTCGCCGGGTGGAGAACAGTGGATCAGTGAGTACATGCGAGCCCCACGGCAACAATTCCTTGTAGCCACCCGAAGAAGGAATTAGAAGCCGGTAATATCTGTTCTCGAGGTGCAGGCCGACGCTGGCGAGCGCAGCTCCGTGAGCGAGCCGTCCCCAATTCGCTTCGTTGAAGCGCGTCTGTCGCAGATTTGTGGTTACATCGGTGAGCTCCTTGCGGAACTCGGCGGTGGCTTTCTGCAGTGCAATTCGCATCCGCCGGAACGCTCCCTCGTTCTCGAGCGAGACATCGAAGCCCCACACGAGGAGCAGATCATCAATTGGCACACTCTGGGCAGCGTTGGCAGGGTCGGTGTTCCTCAGGAGCGTGAAGAAGGAATCCACTCCTCCGGAGAAGAATGCCGCCGTGCGTCGTACTTCCTCGAGCGATGGCGCATCCGCTACTTCCGCCTCGATCGGGACAATCGGGAGATCGGGATACCAGGAGTGCCAGATCTCGAGCGCTTGCTGCATGCTCTCGAAGAGGGTGCGGTCCACCGGGGCCGAGATGCGGAGGGGCTCTCCCAGCGTCATAGCCAGTGGCAGATAAGCCGCCAGCCATGGATTCCCGGAAACGGTGTGTCCCACAATAAACTGTTCGGGAAAATCGTACCAGCAAACCTCCGGCGGGAATTTCCTGTCGTCATAGGAAACCTCCGCGCTGATTCTCACTCGGTCTTTGACGACGGGCGATTGCTGAATCGAGATGTGACGGATCTGCATCGTTGTCTCAGTCTTGGGTTGTCAGGTTCCACGCTTCCGGCGAATCGGCAGAGCCAGACCGTCCGTTCCATGGGCCGCCTGCTTTCGATCAGGCGGGCAGCATGGTGTGAATTCGGCGTCTGGCCCGTCCTGAGAAAAGCGGAACTGGAGTCTTCAACAACAGCGCATTCGTAATGAGGTCCGCGAGCTCGGGTCCGCAGGTCACCGCTGCCGCCACGCGGTGCTGGCCCAAAGTCAGCGGCAAGTGGGGAATGTGACACTTCCGCTTTCCCCACCCGCCGAAGTTGGCCACTGCCACGCTCATACGGTCGGGGAAGGTCATGCCGATGTGGGCTTGTTTGATCACGAATGGACCGATGGCATTACTCTCGCCGGGTAGCGTTGCAAGTTAAAGACCAAGGGAGCCCCTCAGATGCCCAGAAGCCCCGGGGCTCTGGCTGCCAACAAATTGACAGTTAATATGTTAGGGGGCAGGGCCACGGCGTGCCCACGTGGGTGGAATCGCCTCACTCAAAGCCGGTGAAAAAGCTTTCCACTTTTGGGCCCCTTTATTCTTCGGGACTTCCGCCGAACGAGGCGTCCGCGCTTCCAGAGATCGGGCCCAGTGGGGGGCCGGTGGCCGTGCTTTTCAGCACGCCGTGGAGGGGGGCAGTCGCGCAGCCTCCACTTTCCAGCGCCCAAGCCTGGGAGGTCGGTGAGTGGAAGGCCCTGAGCCGCCTCCAGAGGTCTCTACCTATGTATCAGGTCGGGACCCTATTCCTTATGCCTTTAATCGCGACGACCTGAGGGTGACCGAGATTCCGTTGGAGGTGAGCGCCGGCTCGATTCATATTACGCCACCTGCCGAGTAAGCGAAACCGGGGTTCTCGTCCAGGGCCGCTTTCAACATCCAGAGATCCCGATAGCCATTGGATTTTGCAAAAGCTTTTCTCGGTCAGCAGAAACGCAGCGGCGGTCCAGCGCAGCACCATCCGTCCATCCCGCCAGGTCCCGTATCGTCTTCCGAAGGAAAAACGCTGTCCGCGGTCGATTTGCCTTACCTTGATCCCCTACAAGATTGTTCGATTGCCGATCATCAACCGCCGCTGCATCAGCTCCTTATCCCTCCCCGATCGCCCGGATTGCGAATCGCTGACTACGTGCTCTCGGCGGTCTCAGCCGTTGCAGCCCGGACTGAGGCAAGTTAAAATTCTTTGAGGAAATTGCACGCGAGAATCTGAGGTCAATGCGTGATGTCAGAGCGAGACGCCGCGTCATCCCTAGTCTCGCAGTTCTCGCCACTTCAGCCAATCGTGTGCTCTCCCCATGAGAAGACTCCTCTAGCGCTCATGACCGCCGCGGAGCTAATTGGCCGCCTCCCTACCAGCGAGTGCAAGCGCGTACCTGCAGGCACCGTGGGGGCATTCGTTTCAGAATCTTCGCTGACTGCATATCCTATCGTGGGACGGATTGTTCATTTTCTGGAAGAAGACACACTGCGCCTATCCGAGACGCAGGATGTCTCGAGCAGAGGACTCGATTCGGATAGCGAATCCATAAAGCGAAGCGTGAAACAATGGTACGACGAATTCGGCTGGAAGCGGAACGAGAGCGGCGTCTATGGCGATACGGGTTTATTCTCGCAACTTTCCCTGACGGCTCACGGCATCTACGAGCTCTTCTCGCACCTATCTCTGCTCGACCGACTCACGGGTGGGGAGTTCGTTCTCGACGCGGCGAGTGGCGCTATCCCGCACCCCGAGTATCTCGCATACTCGTGGTTCTATAAGTACCGCGTGTGCGTGGACATGTCGCGGACCGCGCTGCAGGAAACGGACGCCAAATTGGTGGGGAGAGGCTTTTGCTGCCTTGCGGACATCTGTCGCTTGCCATTTAAAGAAGGCGTCTTTGATGCGGCTGTTTCAGGTTACACCATTCAACACATTCCGGAATCACAGCAGTCTCAAGCGGTAGGAGAACTGTACCGCGTGCTCAAACCGGGCGGTCACCTCTGCGTTATCTCCGGTATCCAGCTGCCTCGGGCACACCAAGCGCTGCTGACGGCAATGCGGGCCGTCAGAAAGATCCAAAAAATACTAGGGATCATTAGTCGGCGCATAATCCTAGAGCCAAGTCGAGCAGGTGGTTCTTCGACACCACCGCATAAGCTGTATTATCTTGAGCGGGATCTGCGCTGGTGGCGTGAAATGGCGCGGAGCTTGACGGACGCCCATACGCTGGAGGGTTTTCGGCTCTTTCGCAAGGAGGAATTCCAGCTTCTCTTCGGTGAGTCGGCGCGCGCCGCGAAGGTGGTGCGCGCGCTGGAAACTCTTTTTCCGAGACTGGCCGCCAAGATGTGCGCTTACGTGTTGGTTGACTTGGAAAAGCCATCATCGTGAAGCCTCGAGATCATCTCTCAGATACTACCAGGCGGCCCGGACGGGCCAGTGGATAAGGCTTCTGAGCTAGGAGTAGCGAGGGAGCCTGCCGCAAGACTTCGTTTCGGTGAAGGTCGTCTGATCGCAACTGGCTGAGACCAGCTTCTTCAGAACCTGCGGGGGGCAGGGCCTGCCAAGGCCGCTGACCTGATTAGGAGAAGAAGCGCAGATTCCATCTGGGCCCGGGGAGCAAACCGCTCCTCAGATTTCAGAGGCCGGATATGCACGCGTCTCGTTCCGAAGCGCCAGACTTCGAAAGCTCTTGCACACGGGATGGGTCCGTATATGCCCCCCTATCAGCCTGGCCTCACTCCCCCAGAGCGAGTCTGGCGCCAGGTTCGCTACGAAGCCACCACCAACCGATGGTTCGAGAACCTCGGCGAAATCCGGGACTGATCCGAAAAGGCCATCCGGTCATGGTCGCGCCCAAAAATTCGCCGCTTGGAGTACGCCGGGTACAGCCCTGAGATCGGTCACTTACCCTGCCAGACAAGATAACTTCTTTTCATCTTTTGGGCAAAGGACTTCCACGACTGCGGCTGGTTGCAGGTCTACTCTTGCAGATGTAACATAATTGGACGGTTCTGGGAGAGGCGAATGGATAGCAGATTGCAGGTCCCGAGTCGGGATAGTTTTGCTCCGCTTGCATCGGAGGCGGCAAGATTTTGAATACCCAGATCCCAGAGCTGACGGATAAGCACAGTGTGGGAGTGGCCTCCCAGCCCCAGCTCACTATTGAGCCGGCGGCCAAAGAGCCAGCAGGGTTCAGCGGGGTGTTGGGTACCCCCGGTCGGCGCCGGCAAGCCTTGCTGCTGCTGGGAGGAGTGGGTCTGGCTAGTCTTTTTCTTCTGTTCCATTCCCATCTGCAATCCTACTTCGCTCCTTTGAGCAGCTTGCTGGATTCCGTCAAAGCAACTTATAAGGACCTCGTTCCTCTCAGTTGGCGCCTTCGCGTTTATCCATACCGGGAGCACTTTCTTGAAATTTTCGCAAATCCCTACTACTACCTGGGGGTAACTGCTGTCTTCACTCTGGAATGGCTGTTCCCCGCGAAGAAAGAGCAGGGAGTCTTTACCGTTGGACTAGCTCAAGATTTCCTCTATTATCTCTTCGTGAGTATGGTGTTGGTTTACGCCGTCGGACCCTTAATGGGTTTCCTGGAAGGCTTCTACGCGAAGCATTTGACCTTCCTCACAATCCAGTCAGTGGCGGCGTGGCCGATTGCCATTCGTGCTGTGTTCGGCCTGGTGTTCAACGATTTGTTGCACTGGACACACCATTTTCTTCGCCACAGGATCAAACCGCTCTGGTATTTTCACATGGTTCATCACTCGCAGCGCGAGATGAACTTGTTTGCTGATGTTCGCAGCCACTTTGTGGAAACTTTCTTCGCCCTTGGGCTGGTCTTCATCCCGTTGAACATGTTCAGTGTGACTTTTGCGAACAGAGGTTGGCTTTATTTTATTCCGGTCCTTTATTTCCGTCTGTATCATGCGAACATCAAAACAAACCTTGGTCCGCTGAAATACATTTTGGTCACGCCGCAGTCCCATCGCATTCATCATTCCCTCGAGAAGAAACACTGGGACAAGAACTTTGGCTTCATCTTCACGATCTGGGACCACGTGTTTGGGACGCAGTATAAGAACTATGATGAGTATCCGGATACCGGTGTCTACGACGTGAATTTTCCAGTGGAGCGGAGTTTCACGGGCGTGGTGAAGATGTTTTTCGCCCAGCTGTTCTATCCCTTCCAACAGCTCTTGCAGAGGAAATCGTAGGTTTGGTTAGGATCCTGGCCTCCAGTCTCCGTAGTGTGCAGGCATTGACAAGACACCTAGGCCCCATGCGTTGGTTTATCCAATGCTTGGAAAGGGTAATGCGATCTTCTGCCCAGGCTCCGTCACTCGGCGTGGTCCTGTTGAGGAGGCAAGCCTAAATGTTTTCGGCCTGAGCTTCAGCTCGGAGTCGCGAATGACGCAAATTCTATGCTCGGTACGACTTGGCTGGTCAAGAAAAAATGGGCGCCGGATGCACCAGCCGAGCACTGGCTTGCGTTCGGCCTGGTAATCAGCCCATGACTCTTTAAGAACAGGATATGAAGGAGTGTTCTTACTCCGAATACTCCATGGCCAGTAAAGTATAAAATATTTCCTAAGGGAGAACCTAAGTCCCTCCAGAGACAAGCATGAACCTAGCACAGCTCACGAAACACCGTTGGCACGGAAACTGCTTAAGTTTTCTAGAAGAAAAAAGGATACTGGCCTTCCGAAGAACCATGTGGCAAGCACTTCAACTGATCTGTAGGTGCGGTTCGTGGTTGCGCGAGAAGCCGGTCGCGTGGAGATTGTCGGAAGGGCTGGAGCGGGCCCTGCTCGGCAACTCGATTGTCTAGATCAGACGTGACGGCTACGATGAGACTCCTGGTCCTTCACGGTTCCAGCAGCAACCTCGGCGACACGGCGATGCTGGAGGGCGTTGTCCTAAACCTCCTCCGGAATCTGCCCGCGGCGGAGCTATTCGTGGCCGATCGGCCGGGGGTAAGGACAAACCTTTGGGATCTGCCGCGTGTACACAGACAGCTCATACCAGGGCTGGTCTTCCCTTACGAGGATGCACTGACAGAAGTCCGATACCTGTGGCGCTACGATGGTAGGTGGCGCAGAGCAGTTCGCCAGTGGGTGGCGCTAGGTCTGGGGAGGATTTTCTCTGCCAAGGCAATCAGCGTCCCCGCTTTGGCGACAGCGACCAGCAAGCACACGCTGCACGAGTTGTGCGCGCCGTTCGATGCTTTGCACATGGTTGGAGGAGGCTACCTGACCGACACTTTTCCCGAACTGCTTGTGCAAGTCTCCTGTTTGGCGCAAGCGTTTGTGGAGCAGGGTAAGCCAATTCTATTGACCGGGCAGCAGGTGGGCCCGTTTCAATCGCAAATTCTGCAAACACTTGCAGGAAGGCTGCTGCGCTGCGCTCGATTTGCAGGGCTTAGAGAGCCGACGAGTTCTGTGGAGCTCTGCCAGAGGTTTCATCTGGACCCGAAGCGTTTCCGAGTCATAGGAGATGACTCATTTGGCCTTCCCTGTTCCGGCCAAGCAGAAATTTCAGCGTGTCTAGCTGCGCACCGCCTCGAGCCAGGAAAATTCCTTGCCTTCAATGTCCGCGTTGGTCCTTACGCCGGAGGGCACGGCAAATACCTGCAATTCATTGCGCGACTTGCCGAGGAGTTGGCGCGTGCCTTTCGTTTGCCGGTTCTGATCGTGCCGATCGCTTTCAATGATGTTGACAGCGATGATCGATCCGGAGAAGAGCTATTGAACCTGCTGCGGCACACCCAGGCGCGGAGGATTGATAGCGACCATCTGACTCCAGGCCTGGTTCGGGGGCTGTTGGGCAAAGCATTCGGGGCAATCGGTGTTTCATACCATTTCTGTACGTTCGCCTTGAGCCAGGGGGTCCCGGCCGTCTGTCTGCACGAGGGCGACTACTACTCGCAGAAGGCCCGTGGGATTTGTGGGTTCTGGCAGGACGACCGACTTGCGATTTCATTGCAGAAAGCTGACATTTCCTCCGCCGTTGAACACATATCGACCCTTTTGCAGGATTCGCCCTGGAGGGCGAAGTTGGGCCAGCAGGCGCGATTTGCAATCGAGGACTGGCAGAAGATCTTCGATGAACAGGTTCAGAAAAACTTTGGGAGTCAACATCCGTTCATGGCATCGATCCGGCAAGAGCGAGCGGCATTGCCCGCGAGGTTGAGCCCATGAGCCAAGGCTCACCCGCGCAGGGCGCCGCGCAGGCTGGTGGGGCAGTGTGCCCACGCGTCAGCGTGATTATCATTTTTCTGAATGGAGGAGAATTCCTCCGTGAAGCCATCGAAACTGTTCTAGCCCAGAGCTACGATAACTGGGAGTTGCTGCTCGTTGATGACGGTTCGACCGATCGAAGTTCAGCAAGTTGGGGTCACAATTGAACCACGGCCAAGGCGATATAAACTTGACAGTAGGGGAAGGGGTTTTCGTGTTTCTGGCTCTTCTGTTGATGGCCTTCCTTTCAATCGGCAGCTTTCGATCGCAAGCCTTGACCCGCGACGAGATCGTTAGCATCCCCTCGGGGTTGAGCTATTGGCAGAAGCAGGACACCCGTCTGAACATTGAACACCCGCCGCTGCTGAAAATGATTTCGGCCGTCCCCCTCCTCTTCGCCCATGTGAATGTGGACTACAGCGACCCTTCGTGGTGCGGCGGCGGGACTGAGGAGTGCCAGTGGCTGTTCGGAAAGAAGTTTTTTGAGCAGTGGAATGCGAATCCCCAGCACTTGTTGTTTCTGGCTCGAATCCCGATGCTGGCGGTCACTCTGCTTTTGGGCTTTCTCATCTACTTCATGGCGCGGTCGCTGGCGGGCCCTTGGGGTGGGGCATTGAGTCTGATTCTTTTTGTGACGTCGCCCTTCTATCTCGGCTTGGGTCCTTTGGTTCTGACCGACATTGGCTTGCCACTTTTCGTTCTGGCTTCAGTGTGGACGTTTGCTTCACTCTGGTCGAATCCGAACCGAAAGAACATGGGGTGGTTTGCTGTATATTTGGCGGGCGCCTTGGTTGCGAAATTCTCGGCTCTCCTGCTGCTCCCTACATTCTTCCTCCTATGGCTCTATTTCCGTTTGTTTTCCCAGGAGCGATTGGGAGCAGGCAAGGAGCAAAGATCCGCGGGCCGCGTGAATGGCTCAACTCCTTCCGGGAAGAGCTTCGCTGGCGAACGGTACGCGATTCTCGGAATCGCTCTAGCAGGGGTAATTGTCTATTCATTTTATGCCCTTACGTGTTGGCATAGCGATTCCGCTTACATCTTTTCCGCTCGGGCCCGTGAGTTTGGGACATGGAATCTTGCTGGAAAGATCGTAGCTCACGTCAGCTGGTTCCTCCCCAAGCATCCATTTCTTGCAAGGTTGTTGAATCCTCTTTGGCTGTATTTGTCTGGCGTCCTGGATAATTTCTTTAGGATCGACCGACCGAGAATGGCCTATGTTCTCGGAAAGTGGTATTCGCATGGCGTCTGGTTCTATTTCCCGGTCGTCTCGTTCTTCAAGTTGGCTCCGGGGATGATCGGATGCTTCGCGTTGCTGATTGGCCTTCTTGCGTTCAATGCCTCCCGGTGGCGCACAACGCGGATCCCGCTCGTACCCGGGCAGTATCGGCGTCACGTGGGGGCCATGGTCGCTGCCCTGATCGTTTTCGCCGGGAGCGCGATGTCATCGAATTTGAACATCGGGATTCGGCATTTTTCGGTTCCGATTTCGATTGTCGTTCTGTTGTGCGCGCTGGTTGTTCCTCTGATGAAGGCGGTGCTGCCAGCCGGCCCTCCTCGTACCCTGGGAATTCTGATTTCAGGCGTTTTAGCATCTTCGAGCTTGGCTACGGCCCTGATTGCCTACCCCTACTACATCTCGTATTACAACTTCTTCCGCTTCGGAACACCGAAGCAGGACATCGTTGCAGATTCAAACCTGTATTGGGGCCAATCCCTGATCGACGTTCAGAGGTTCCGCGAGGAGCATCATATTTCCAAGATCTATGTGGACAGCCGGAACGATAGACTGGATCCGGCAACGTACGTCTCAGGGGCCACAAGGTGGAAATGTGATAAGCCCGAACCCCCCGCTCCTGAGTGGGTGGCGGTCAGCGCCGACTTCCTGCTTCGTGACGCGCCGACCTGTGCAGGACTGCTTCGTTACCCGCACTGGTATGTTTCTGACGAAAGTATGGTCGTCTTCCGCATCACTGATTCCAGCTACGCCAACGATCAGCAGGAGTATCTGCGAGTCCACGGCCCAAGGGCTATGGGGGTGCTCGGGTGGTAGTACTCTGCTATGTAATATGTGCTAAGAGGCTCGAAGTTGGTGGCGGATGAACCTCGCGCCGCGATTCTCAGTGGCGAGTCCAAGCTACAAGCATCCCCTTTCCAAGGCTGCCTGGGGGCGGTGGTACAGTCATGCTAGGTGAAGAAGTTAAGATTCTAAGAAGAATGGGTACTTCGGTACGTTTGCCAAGCAATACCGCACCAGTGATTCGAATTGAAGCGGCCAAAGCTTGGCCTTCGCTGAAACTCGGCGAGCTGTGGGGGTACCGGGAGCTAATCTATTTTTTAATCTGGCGCGACATCAAGGTGCGCTACAAACAGACAGTACTGGGCGCAGGCTGGGCCATCATCCAGCCCTTGTTCACTATGTTGCTCTTCAGCTTGTTCTTCGGGCGGCTTGCCAGGGTTCCTTCTGACGGCATCCCTTACCCCCTCTTCTCCTTTTGTGCGCTGGTACCGTGGAGCTATTTCTCCAATGGACTGACTCAGGCATCGAACAGTTTGGTAAGCAACTCCAGCCTGATCAAGAAAGTGTATTTCCCGCGTCTGGCGATCCCAATCGCGAAAGTGTTGTCGGCACTCGTGGACTTCGGGCTGGCGTTTGTCCTACTGCTCGGGATGACTTTCTACTACGGCCTGCATCCTACATTCAGGATGCTTTGCGTACCGCTGTTCTTGCTCCTGGCAATGGTCACTGCGCTTGGGGCAGCGTTTTGGCTTTCTGCCCTGAATGTACGCATCCGTGACGTGGAGCAAGCTCTTCCTTTCCTGGCTCAAGTCTGGCTTTTTGCAACGCCGATTGCCTATCCAAGCAGCTTGCTGTCCCAACCGTGGCGGACCCTGTATGCAATCAACCCGATGGTGGGCGTGGTCGAGGGTTTTCGTTGGGCTTTGATCGGCACGAATACAACTCCTGGACCCATGCTCGTCGTTTCTTGCCTGGTGGCGGTTGCGATGCTGGTTATCGGCGCTTTCTGGTTCCGCCGTCTGGAAAAAACCTTTGCTGATATCCTGTAGGTTAAAATGTCTCAGATTGCGATTCAGTTAGAGAAAATCGGAAAGCAGTATCACATTGGTAGGAAGCAAAATGGCCATAGAAGTCTGCAAGATGTAGTGACCGATGCATTGGTGTCACCGTTTCGTCGAGCAGGTAGGTTGTTGACGGGGCGGGCTACGGCCGCTGCAGATGTGGACCAGACGTTCTGGGCTCTTAGGGACGTGTCGTTGGAAGTTAAATACGGCGAACTCGTGGGCATCATTGGCCGAAATGGCGCGGGCAAGACCACACTCCTGAAGATCCTATCGCGAATTACCGAGCCGACCGAAGGCCATGGGGAAATCCACGGCCGGGTGGGCTCGCTACTTGAGGTAGGTACCGGCTTCCACCCTGAACTGACTGGTCGGGAGAACCTTTTTCTGAACGGTGCCATCCTGGGTATGCGGAAGGCGGAAATTGAGCTCAAGTTCGACGAGATTGTGGCCTTCGCCGAAATCGACAAGTTCATTGATACGCCGGTGAAGCACTATTCCAGCGGTATGTACGTGCGTCTGGCCTTTGCCGTGGCCGCCCACTTGGAGCCCGAGATCCTCCTCGTTGACGAGGTTCTGGCCGTGGGCGACGCGGCATTTCAGAAAAAGTGCCTGGGGAAGATGAGCGAAGTTAGCCGAGGCGGGCGTACAGTGATTTTCATCTCTCACAACATGGCAGCGGTAGAGAATCTCTGCGACAAAGGGATCCTGCTTGAGGATGGCATCATCACCTTCAGCGGCGATATCAAGCAGACTGTTGATCGTTACCTTCAGGGCGTTTCGGGACAGGCGAGGAGCATAGGATCAGGCATCATCGACCTTAGTAATGCCGCCAGGCCGCCCCAGTGCCGTCCGTTACTGAAACGCCTGGAACTCTTTACCGATCAAGACAGACCTTTGAATGGCGGTTTGCGGATGGGCAGCACTTTCAAAGCCTACATACACTTCGAACTGGAAGAGCCTACGTCGAGACTTGATGCCTGCTTGGGATTCGACAACTCATTCGGGCAGCGGGTTTTCACGGCGCATAGCCTTTTCGAACCCCAAAAGGCCTGTGGGGAACGAGTCGGCGAGCAAGTTTTTGTCTGCGAAATCCCGAGCCTCACACTAGTTCCGGGAGAATACAAAATCAAGGTCTCACTCTCCATTCGCGGTTGGCCGCGAGATTGGGTAGAGGACGCGGCGCGCCTGACAATCCTTGAATCCGACTACTACGGAACTGGCAGAGTCCCGTGGAATGGTTTCTTTGTTCTTAAGCACCGATGGCACCTGCGAGGGAGTCAAGAAGAATAGTCTGTGCACCTGGAGAGAGTAAGCTCGGATTGATCCCCTCGAGCTGCCGCACGATCTTCAAAAGCGCCTCTTTGGCATTCGCGTAGTTAGTCATAGCGTTAGGCATTCCGGATCCGCCGGTCATAATCTTCCTGGCAGTTCTCTGGCAAGTACTCCTTGACGTTGCGCCGCTTGTGGATCTGGCAGCGTTGCACTTCGGCCCGATCGCCGAATATACGTTCCACGCCCGCAGCGCTTTCGCTCCGTCAATCACCACCAAATAGCGCCGCTGGGTGTCCAGGCCCCGATTGACAAGATCTTCCAGGAACATTCGGACCACCGTAGTGTTTTCCGTCGCCCCTTGCCACAGCCCGAGAATGTGTTTGATCCCGCCTTCATCAACGCCCAGAGCCACCACCAGCACCTAGCCTCCCAACTGGACACCGTCGGTGAGAATCGCCACCAACTCGAGTTGTCGCAGGGGTCGCTCGCACAGGGTCCGTAACTGCTCGGCACTGGCGGCAAGGAAGTGTCGACTGACGCTGCTCTTTTCAATTCCGTAGCCATCCAGAATGCTTTCTACCGCTCGCCGGTAGTCCCGCGTCGAAAGACCCACGACCATGCGTTCGCGCACCGCTCGTTGCATCCGTCCATCCTGCTGCAACTGAGCGTAACTCTCCAGGGCCACTTCTTCACCTTCGCGGGTTCGCACACGGGGCCGCTCCAGGCCGATCTTCTGCCCCCCAAAGACCACATAGCCCGGTTGGAGACAAGACGTACGATCTCGGGCGCCCGAAGGCCAAAGTGGAAATTCCGGTCTATGACTTACTGAACTGCGCTTGGGACCCATTCGGTGCGCCCGCCTATCGCAAGGCAGGCCACCACCGCTAGTAGGCGGGCTCCTGCCTTCGGGCGGTAGAGGCGCCGGGGCGTCTCAAGGAGCTTCTTCGCCCTTTCCTGCGTCCGACCGAAGCGCGAGAAATAATCTTCGGCGGTGGGACTATGTGTACTCGGATCTAGCCTGAACCGAGGAACTGCGTGCAACCTGGTTGGACGACTTCAGGGCCTCGGAGGAGGGCGATCGCGAGGAAACACTGTCCTTGATCGGTGGCGGAACCGGTTGTCCTCTGCGTGTCCGCTGCAGATGGCCGAGCTGGCTCAGCGTGTGATCGCACTCACGGCTCAAACGAGCCTACTAACGGTTTCCGGCCGAGGCGAGAGACCGGCATACCCGCAGGATTTGCTTGACTTTGAGCTTCTGCTTTGCTACAAGCTGAAACCGCGCCCGCCAGCTGTCCCCCTGCGGATAAAAGCCGTTGCCAGGGCTTCGGCTTCAAGTCCAGACTCACGTTAAGTGAGAGGCAGTCCTGGGAGGCAGATCGATGTCTGAGCAGCACGGCAAGGGTATCAGATCCTCTCGTAAACTATGGCGATGGATCAAGAACCAAATGATCCAGGACGTGCCGGAAGATGATGCAGTTTGTGAATTTGATTGCCCCAAGGGGCAGTGCACCGTGGGCGAGTGGAAGACGTGCGAGACGCGCCTCCGCAAGGCAGCATGCGGCCAGGGATCGCGTCAGGCTGTTACACGCCGCAGCCTCAGGGCGCGGATCTTGAACCGAGTCAATCAGTAGAATCTTTGCGGCCAGGGATCACCATCAGGGTTGCGTCTACGGGCGGTAGAGTCGCCAGAGAGTTACGGACCTTTCCTTGCCCTTTCGTGCGGCCGACTCGAGCGCAAGGAACTACCTTCAGCGGCAGCATGGCTTGTAATGGCAAAGGGCGTAAAACGACTGAAAATTAGCTGATGGTGTTGAAAAAGTCTCTTGAGTGTCCCCGAGCTGTTTGCGACAAACGAAGAATCAGCAACATAGAGATGCGCTCGACAAGCGAAAAGGGGTTTTGAGGGAGTTTTTCAACACCATCAGCTGTTTTTGAATGGGGCGGCGACACACGATCTGCTCCACGACGGCCAGATTGGTATGAATCCCCGCCAGGCAATCCACACACTCGATCTCAGAGTCAAGTCCTGCCAAATCCACAACCAGCTTTTATTGGCTTTATGTGCTAGAGCGCGCCTGGATCAGCAGCTTTATACCTGCTCCTCAAAAAAGATGTACGAAGGCATCTGGGAGTATAAATATACCGACAGGCTATCGGCGCGCCACTTGCGCCGCATGTTCGCGCCGGATTCCAACGCATTCCTTTCTGGTCGTGCAGAGCAACATCAAGCTTGAACTTTCCGTCATTCAGGAGTGGATATCACCTTATCTGGAAGACCAGGACTCTATTGATTCAGGTATATAAAGACGTGGTCTTCTGAGTCGACTTCGCGAATATCTCATGAAAACAGTCTTACGTTTTCCTTAAATCGCCTTTCCCCTCGCATCAGGCGCTGGCCCTATGACGGCCAAATGCTCCTGCTAGGCGCGCAATTCTACTCAGGTCGAGGCAGCCGACGCTTTCATGAAATCACATTCTCTGAGAGCTGGTCTGGTTCCGGTGCCCTTGCTTCCCCGAGGGGGAGGAAAAATTCGTGCGGCGACAACAATCATGCTGCCTCGACCGCCTCACTGAGCCGATTCATGTCGAGATAACGAGGTGGTTCTACCGTTTGCGATTTCCACTTGGATCAGCCGCAGCGACGTCGCAATCTGCTCCGGCTTGTACCTCTTCGTTGACATGACCAACCGACTTGGCTGGTCAAGAAAAAACAGGCGCGGGATGCACCAGCCGAACGCTAGAGGAACAAGTCGATCATTTCAGAGACTATAAACGCCGTTCTGTTCACTGCGGCTTATGAGGGCTCTCGGCTGAGCAAGAAGTTTGTCTCGGGTGTGCTATGATTTGCGTGTGATTGCGTGTACTTCGGTTTCATTCCCCACGTGACGCTAACCCCCACCAGATTTGACATTTGGTTTATCACCAAGTTGGCGAAATTCTTGGGCCGATATCCGCTGTTCGACTTGGGCGTTGAAAGCGCCATCCGACACAATGCGCTGGGGGGGATCTGTTTTGCCGCCTGCACCTTCATTTTCTGGATGCAGGGTGCGCGGCCGGGCGGACAAAGAGTTCGGCAGCGCGTCTTGACAATTCTTTTCGGCTCTTTGCTGGCGATCGTTTTGAGCGTTCTTGCAGGAGGGTTGGCGTCCTGGCTGCCCCCCTCCCGCAACCCCGGTCTTGCCCATTTCTATCCCTTCTATCTGACGGAAAACACGAACAGCAATTCTTTCCCCAGCCAGTCCACTGCTCTGTACGCGGCCGTGGCCGCGGGGATTTTCTCGCTCCATAAAGTTGTGGGTTCGGCTCTGTGGGTAGGAGTGGGACTGATCGTTGGCCTTCCTCGCCTCTACGTCGGTGGACATTATCCGAGCGACGTTTTGGTGGGGGCGATTCTCGGACTTCTCGGTTACTTCTGCGCCCGGACTTTCTTGGAGCCATCTCTGGGTCCTTATCTCGAGCGGCTATTTGAACAGAAAGGATGGCCGCGTGTAGTGGGAGAGTTGATTGTTTTCGTGTGGATCCTGCAGACCGGGGTCGAGTTTCGAGAAGTAGTTTGGATCAAGAACATCCTGCAACGCGCATGGAACTTATGGAAATGAAAAGGGGAAACTGCGTTCCTTCCCGGAAGCGAACTTCCGAGGCGCGGGATATCGTGCTCCTTTCCTGGTTAGATTGGTGCGCCTAGCCCTATATACTCTTAAACTCAAGGAAGGCATTTGACTATCGCAGGGCCCACCACCTTGGTCACCGACACAGGGAGCTTTTGCCAGAGCCAAATGGCCAGGTGGTAGCGGGGGTTATCAATGTTCAGCTCTGGCAAGTCAGCACCCTCAGGCACCCAATAAACCCAGTACAGAGGAACGTCCTGCGAGCCCCACTGCTTCTTGAAGCGATGCGTCCCTGAGCCAATTGTAGAACGGCCAAAATCGAACAGTTGATATCCTCGTTCGCCAGCAAAGCACAGGATTTTCCAGTATAAAAACATGTTCGGTTTCATTGCAATGTGACTGTATAAGGAAGAACTCCACGGTGCCTCGAGCGTGCTCCGATAACCCGTGAGGAATGACGCAGCAATCGGGTTGCCCTCATGGCGGATTACGCAGATGTTGGTGTCATCGGGAAAAGTCCTGAGGATTTCAGAAAAAAAATGGCGCCCGTAAACCGGTGTGCCGAGATCGCGCATGTTTCTTGCGAAGACTCCGTGGAATGCGTCCAGGAGCTCCTCGTGGCCGAAATCGGCTGTCAAGCCAGACTTAATCCCTTTGCGGATGTCGGTACGAACCTTGTGGGGTAGCGATGCCCACATCTTTTCTGCTTTGGGTTCGATTGAACGCACCACAGCCACTTTGTGTGTTTTAGCCGGTAAGCGCAATTCGGGGTTCAGGCGATGACGGAGTTCCAAGTACTTGGCCCGGAGTTGCTGGGCGAGTGCAATGGCCTCTGCCACTAGCGCGTCCTTTGCGCTTTGGCTCTCGGCAACGACTCCACCACAGTTTAGGAACGGCAGTGAGGTTAGAAAGCTGCCAAACATCCAGCTCTTTTGCCAGACGAGTGGGAGGATGCCGAGGATCCGCGTGTCTTCCCTAGCCATCAGATAGAAGGTAGGCCAGCGGAAACTGTTTTCGATCACCCGCTTCCAGCCCCAGCGATGGTAATTGCTACATTGGGTATCGGTCTTCACAAACTGCTCCCAGAGCTGAGCATCCGCTTCGCCCGTGGCCAAGTGAATTCTCATTTTTGCTCCCTCATTCCGGCGAGCAAGATCACCCACGCCATTTGATGCTTCCCGCGGCTTGCGGCGCGCAGTGCTCATCCATCCCGTAATCATCCTATGGTAATTTCAGCAAAAGTTGAAAGCTAGCCACAGTTTCACGAGCATGAACGAATTGCCACAAGCGTTCCTAGCGTGTTTCCCGCGCGAACCGCGGGACGTTTCGCAGCGCCTTACCTAATTAGTGCCTTCAGCTGAGGCACCCGATATTCGGCGGAATACATGTAACTCTTTGTTTCTCCATCACTTATATGACCATCCATGGATCTCAAAGCCGTCAGATTGGCATGGTAATTGCTGTCGAATACTGCGCTAGGTTGACTAGGACCCAAGCGGGATTAGGCGCTCGTATTCAGGCGAACCGCGGCACTTGCTGAGGCGGCTCACAGCCTCATTTGCCGCGCCGCCAGTTTGGCCGGTGTTACCTGCCTGCGAAATGAATCTTGGTCTGCGAGAATGCACGAGTGCCAGGATCACTGCTGGCAGGCATTAGGCGCAACTACATGATCATGTCGGTTTGGTAAATCAGTGGCGAGCAATAAGTATAGTTGTTCAGACCAGGCTCTGCTGAAATATATTCGGTTTGAACCTTGAACCCAGCTATCGGATACCGCACACTGCTTTGTCGTACGGGGCAGGAGTGAAACCTACTCCCTGCGGAGCCCATTGCGAACGTTTCGTAGGAGTTTGATGCTGGCCGTAAAGCAGCGAATCTCAGCGCTGTTCCCCTTGTTCTGGCGCCCGCCTATCGTAGTTATTGGGGCCACTCATTTGCTGATCCCACTGTTATTGCTATGGGGTGCTCCCGCGATGGCCCAAGTCCCGGGGGCATGGATTGGGGCAAGCCTTTTTGTAGCGCAATTGCTTTGCCTTTCGTACACCTCTTCCAAGATGGCGCTTAGGCTGAGTCCTTTCAGGGGCACGGAAACTGTGCTTGTGGCGCTCACGATCTTCATGTGCTTCCCTGCAGTGATCGTTCCCTACCTCGGATTGATGGGGCGCCTGTCAATGACCTCTCTTTTGATGGCATCCGGCACTCTTCAAATAGTGTTATTGATGGCCACGCAAAAATACGATGCCGCCTCTCTCCGTGGCCGGCAAACTCTCCCCAACAGCCTCTGTTTTAGCGAACGATTCTTGATATCGCTATCCATCCTGGCTTTCGGAATTATGGCGCTTAACTCAGTCCGTTATACGGCTCGCGATTCGGATACGCTATGGTTTCACCTTCCCCTAGTGGCCGAGTGGATCAAGAATCACTCTATTGCGCCCGTAGCAAGTATCGGCATTGGCCGAGCTTACCCCGGGGCAAGGGAAACGATCCTGACTTGGTTATCCTTTCCCCTGACGAGTGAGAATCTTGCTCTGTTCTTTCTGGTCGAAGTACCAGCAATATTCAGCGCCATATATGCAATTTGCAGGGAATTCAACGTATCACAGACCGCGGCGTTGAGCGCGGCAAGTCTTTTTTTGAGCAGTCCAGAAATTTCCATGTGGGCCGCGACTCAGAAGAACGACCTGTTCTTGGCTGTTACATTCTTGCTTGTGTTGTTTTTTATGGTGCGCTCGCTCCGGACTGGGTCAATTCGGTACTCTGTATTTGCGGGACTGGCCGGCGGACTTTTGTGCGCCGCCAAGTTTTCAGGGCCGATTTATGCTGGCGTCCTAGGAGTCATGTTTGTAGGGGCGTTGGTTCTGAGAAATAAGGAAACATCTGCCTGCCGGCAACCGGCTAACGATACCGAGGCTGCAATTCTCATGTCCCTTCTGGCAGTTGTCATCGCAGCACCCTGGTATGTTCGGAATGTCATCTATTTCGCCAATCCCTTTTACCCGAAAAGATTGGCTCTCTTTGGGAAAACTGTCTTCGCAGGTCCCCTGGATGAGCAGGTTTTTGCCCCAGTCAGCCTTCGCTTCGACTTCGTGCGACTGTTTAGCTACTGGAAGCGATTCGTTGAGGGCTTCGGTGTGGCACTGCCATTCCTGGTGGTTACGCCCCTGCTAGTATTGGTGTTGTACATTCGCCGGAATGGCCGGAGAAAAGAAAGGCACATTCTCCTATGGTTGGTTATCCTGCCGGTGCTGCTCTTGCTCCTTTATATGCAGCAGCCATTCAGTGTTCAGCCGGTCGGCATAAACTCGTGGGAGGTACAGCCGCGATATCTTTTTTCCTTCGCGGCGTGCCTGCACATCTCTCTGGGCTTTCTCCTCTCCGCGGACCCACGATATCTCCGATTCGGATTGCCTCTTGTAGTCTCAGGAGTCCTTGTCAACCTAGCATGGTGGACGCACTTCTGGTGGTTGGTGGCGGCACTGGCGGTCCCGCTGGTGAACCTTATCCGTTTCGCGCCCAGGTTACCGTATATCCTGACTGCCAATAGGATCCGGAGCCGAAGGGCCCTGGCGGCTACAGGGGTTCTGGCTTTAGTTGGTTCAGTAGCCGCCTGCCACTGGATGGACGAGTTCCGTGAGCGGCACAAGGAGGACCCGGAATATGGATATAACTGGCCGCCTGGCTGGAGCCGCGTTTGCACATACGTGCGCCAGCATATGACCAATAAACGCCTGTTGTGTTTGGGCCGCCCTGAAAAATTCCCCTTATATGGGCGCGGATATACAAACACTTTGTACGGTCCCCCAGATAAAGAAGGGATTCTGCAGCTTATTAACGAACAGCATGTCGAATATGTAATCGGGTTCAGACCAATCGATGACAGGCTCGGCGCGAAAGGGGAAGTATGGGTATTCGGCACAGCGCCGACCAAATCGCTTAGGGAGCGTTATCCTAAAAAATTCCAACTCGTGTATACGTACGACGGAGCAGAGGTTCTGAAAGTCCTGCAATGATTGTGAAGAGATGTGCTCTACCTCGCAAATGACGCCCGTGGTGAGTTAGGCAGCTCGTATCGGATCTGAGATCATCGAAAGGCTCTCAGCGACGTCGATCTACACCGCGGCAAGCCTCCAAAGGAACGTCAAGCTCCAGGAGTGCAAGGTCAGCAAACTCCCCTGCTACCGACCAACTGCGAGGGCGCTGGACCCATCGCTAGAAGTCACTTTTCAATGCAGCGTGCCTGGCTACTCTAATGATCCTGTGGTCATCGTAGGCCTAGCGCAGATCAAACTGAGTCTTATTGGTGCAGGTTACATTCCTTCTCCGGTTCCGCTGCCCTTTCTCCGCCGGTGCATTCCCTGGTGACAGTGACCGCAGAGGGTGATTAGGTTTTGCTCAGCATCGTCTCCCAATCGGCTGCGTGGTTTGATGTGATGCACCTGAAGCTCGGCGATGCGCCCGCAAAGTTGGCAGCGCCACCCATCCCGCTCCAGTATCTGTCGGTGCAGTCTCCGATAGGATTTCGAATCGAGTCGCAGTCGGCGTCTTGAGCGGAGTGGGGTCACGAAGCCTTTCGCACCTGCTCCAGGAACTCCTGTTGCTTGGGACGCGGAAGAAATCCGAAGAGCCGACCGAGCGAGGTAAGTAAGATATCTGGATTCCCATTCTCCAGATTGGCCCCCGCCAAAAAGTCCGCACAGATCATCTCCAGGCAGTAGCCCCGGGACTTGTCCGTGCCCAGCATCAGCGCGGCGGTCTCCAGGGCCTGCTCGATCACCGGCAGCTGGCTCTTGTACAGCTTGAAGTAGATGATCTCCCAGGGCTCGGTCTCCTGGCCGGTCAGGTGACGCTCGACCTCCCGCTTGAACTCCTCCTTGGGCAGCTCTCGGGCTCTGTGCAACCAGGTTGCACAATCGAACCGCTGCCCATCCCTCCGCGCTACCTTCGCTAGTTCTG
>Ga0207646_10001282_pt1 | contig 31406 bp, 21 predicted proteins | sample KBSK5502metaG_FD_184343 | JGI IMG/M metagenome (GOLD analysis project Ga0207646, IMG submission 184343) | Corn, switchgrass and miscanthus rhizosphere microbial communities from Kellogg Biological Station, Michigan, USA - KBS K5-50-2 metaG... | ecosystem: Host-associated > Plants > Roots >... | reverse complement strand
ATCTGCTCAAGGATCGGGCGCTCCTCGACCGCGCGACGGACCAGGAGAAGCGCTACAAGGATCTGCTCGCCAAGAACTTCATCTCGCCCGACGCTTACGATCAGGTGCGCACGAATCAGGCAACGGCCGCCGCGACGGTCGCTGCAGATCAGGCCGCCATCGAAAGCGCGAGACTTTCGCTCGAGTACTGCACGATCCGCTCGCCGATCACGGGTTACGCCGGCCGCATCCAGATCCAGCAAGGCAATCTGGTGAAAGCGAATGACGCGAATCCCCTGGTGACGATCAACCAGGTCGTGCCGGTCTATACCTCGTTTTCGGTGCCCGAGCAAAACATCGCGGACATTCGCAACTACCAGGCCGACGGGCAGCTCAAGGTCCAGGCGGCATTTACGAACGCGGCGCACGCGCCGGTGCCGGGCAAGCTATCGTTCATCGACAACAGCGCCGATACGACCACCGGGACGATCAAGCTCAAGGCGGAATATCCCAACACCGACAAAGCGCTGTGGCCGGGTCAGTTCGTCAACGTGGTGCTCACGCTCTACGAGCAGAAGAACGCCGTGGTGACGCCTTCGGCGTCGGTCCAGAACGGGCCTACGGGCCAATACGTCTTTGTCGTGAAGCCTGACCAGACCGTGGAGCTGCGCAATATCAAAATCGCCCGTGCCGAAGGCGACGACACGGTCGTTGCAAGCGGTCTGCAACCGGGCGACCAGGTAGTCACCGCCGGCCAGCTTCGGCTCGCGCCCGGAACCCGCGTCAACATCGGGAAGGGCGCGCAGGCGTCGTGAACATCGCCGAACTGTTCGTTCGCCGTCCCGTCATGACCGTGCTGGTCATGACGGGCATCCTGATCTTCGGCCTGATCGGATATCGGCTGCTGCCGGTCAACGCGCTGCCCAACGTCGATTTCCCGACGATCCAGGTGACGGCGACGCTCCCCGGCGCGAACCCCGACACGATGGCTTCCGCCGTGGCGACCCCGCTCGAAAAGCAGTTCTCGACCATCGCCGGCATCGATTCGATGACATCGGTTTCGACCTCGGGCCAATCGACCATCACGCTGCAATTTGCACTCGACCGCAACATCGACGCCGCCGCGCAGGACGTGCAGTCGGCGATCGCCGCGGCAGCGCGCTCCCTGCCCTCGACGCTGCCGACGCCGCCGACGCAGCGCAAGGTCAACCCGGCGGACTTTCCGATTCTGAACCTGGCGCTCACCTCGGCCACCCAGCCGCTCTCGGTCGTCGACGATTACGCGGAGAACCTGCTCGCGCAGCGGATCTCCACGATCAGCGGCGTGGCGCAGGTGCAGGTGTACGGCGCGCAGAAGTACGCGGTGCGCATTCAGCTCGACCCGAATCTGCTCGCGTCGCGGGGGATCGCGTTGACCGATGTCGAGCAGGCGGTCGGCAACGCCAACGTCAATCTGCCCACCGGCACGCTCTATGGCCGGGACAAGGCGACTTACGTCCAGGCCACCGGCCAGCTCACTGACGCGGTCGCGTACCGGCCGCTGATCGTGAGCTACCGCAACGGCGCGCCGGTGCGTCTCGAGCAGCTCGGGCGAGTCTTCGACAGCGTGCAGAACGACAAGGTCGCGGCCTGGTACAACGGCACGCGGGGCGTCGTGCTCGCCGTTCAGCGCCAGCCGGGAACCAATACCATCGAGATCGTCGATGCAGTGCGCAAGATCCTGCCGACCTTCGAGGCGCAGCTCCCGCCTTCGATCAACCTTTCCATCCTCTACGACCGCTCGCAGTCGATCCGTGCCTCGGTGCACGACGTGCAGGTGACGCTGCTGCTTGCGTTCGGCCTCGTCGTCGGCGTGATCTTCGCGTTCCTGCGCAGCGCGTCGGCAACGATCATTCCGAGCCTTGCGCTGCCGCTGTCGATCATCGGCACGTTCGCGCTGATGTACGTGTTCGGCTACAGCCTTGACAACCTCTCGCTGATGGCGTTGACGCTGTGTGTCGGTTTCGTCGTCGACGACGCGATCGTCATGCTCGAGAACATCACGCGGCACATGGAAATGGGCAAGCCGCGGATGCAGGCGACGCTGGACGGCGCCAAGGAGATCGGGTTCACCATCGTCTCGATGACGCTGTCGCTGGCCGCGGTGTTCATTCCCGTGCTGTTCATGGGCGGCATCCTCGGCCGGCTGCTCAAGGAATTCGGGGTGACCATCATCGTGGCGGTGCTCCTCTCGGGCGTCGTTTCGCTGACGCTCACGCCCATGCTCTGCAGCCGCATGCTCAAGGTCGAGCGCGAGCAGCAGCACGGAAAGATCTACTGGTTCTTTGAACGGGGCTTCGAATGGGCGCACGCGGCGTATCGCGACAGTCTCGCCTGGGTGATGCGGCGCCGGCTCGCAACCATGGGAGTATTCGGCGCGATCGTCATCGCCACCGCGGCGCTGTTCTGGTACATGCCCAAGGGCTTTTTGCCGAGCGACGACGTCGGTCAGGTGTTCGTCATCACCGAGGCGAATCAGGACGTTTCCTTCGACGCGATGTCGAACCTGCAGGGGCAGGTCTCACAGATCGTCCGCGAGAACCCGCACGTCAAGGACGCGATGGCGTTCGTCGGCTCCGGCGGCCCGACCCAGTCGCTCAACAACGGCCGCATCTTCGTCACGCTGCAGCCACGCGACCAGCGGCCTTCGGCCGACGCCGTCGTGCAGGAACTGCGCCCGACGCTGCTGCGCATCCCCGGCATCCGGGCTTTCGTCCAGAACATTCCCGCGATCCGGATCGGTCAGCTCACCAAGAGCGCTTATCAATACACGCTTCAGGGATCGGACACGGAAGAACTGTATCGCTGGGCGCCGCAGGTCGAGGCGAAGCTCAAGACCTTGCCCGGCCTGGTCGACGTGACCAGCGACCTGCAGATCGCTCTGCCGCAAGTCACCGTGGACATTGATCGCAACAAGGCCTCGGCGCTCGGAGTGTCGGCGCAGACCATCGAAAACACGCTCTACGATGCGTACGGGCAGCGCCAGGTGTCGACGATCTACGCGCCGACGGACCAGTACTGGGTCGTCATGGAGCTCGAGCCGCGCTACCAGACCGACGCGTCGGTGCTCGGATTACTCTACGTGCGCTCGAACACCGGTGCGCTGGTGCCGTTGAACGCGGTCGCCACGCTCCGACCCACGGTCGGCCCGCTCGCGATCAATCACCTCGGGCAGCTCGCTGCGGTAACGATATCGTTCGACCTGAAGCCCGGCGTCTCGCTCTCGCAGGCGCTCGCGCAGATCAGGCAGGCAACCTCCGAGATGCGGCTCCCCGCGACGATCGGGACAACGTTTCAGGGTGCCGCGCAGGCGTTCCAGGCGTCGCTCCAGGGCATGGGCGTTCTGCTGGTGCTCGCCATTTTCGTGATCTATCTCGTGCTCGGCATTCTCTATGAGAGCTTCATCCATCCGCTTACGATTCTCTCCGGCCTGCCGACGGCGGGTTTCGGCGCGTTGCTGACGTTGTGGCTGTTCGGCGTCGATCTCAACATGTACGCTTTCGTCGGCATCATCATGCTGGTGGGCATCGTCAAGAAGAACGCGATCATGATGATCGATTTCGCGATCGAGGCGCAGCGCAAGGAGAACAAGCCGGCGGCTGAAGCGATGTTCCAGGCGTGCCTCACACGTTTCCGGCCGATCATGATGACGACGATGGCAGCGCTCATGGGCAGCCTCCCCATCGCGCTCGGGTGGGGCGCCGGCGGCGAGGCGCGGCGCCCGCTCGGTCTCGCGGTGGTCGGCGGACTGGTCGTGTCGCAGTTGCTCACGCTCTACATCACGCCGGTGATCTATACCTACCTGGAGCGTTTTCAACAGTACCTCGCCGCGCGTCGCGGCCCTGTCCCCGCGCCGGCGCCGGCCGCCGATTGAACCGCGTGCCGCGGCGCGCACATGCATCCGCCGCTGGCGGCCAAGCGCGATGAAAATCGGCATGATCACCGACAGTCTGCCGGCCACGGATTTCGATACGCTGCTCGCCACCGCAGCAAGACTCGGGCTCGACATGCTCGAATTCGGTTGCGGCAACTGGTCGTCGGCGCCGCATCTCAACCTCGACCGCATGCTGGAGAGCGAGGCCGAGCGGCGTAATTTCAAGTCGCGACTGGCCGAACACGGCATCGCGATCAGCGCGCTCAACTGCTCAGGCAACCCGGTTCATCCTGGTGAGCACGGGCGCCGGCACGACGCGGTGACGCGCAAGACGATCAAGCTCGCAAGCCTGATGGGTGTCGATCGCGTAGTGATGATGTCTGGCTGCCCGGGCGCCAAGGGCGACAACAGCGCCAACTGGATCACGATGGAATGGCCCCCGGAAGTGCGCGAAATTCTGCGCTGGCAGTGGGACGAAGTGCTGATTCCGTATTGGCGCGACCTCGTCGCGTACGCGAACGGGCTCGGCATTCGCAAGCTGTGTCTCGAGCTGCACGGCCACCAGAATGTCTACAACGTGCGGACGCTCACGCGGTTGCGCGGCGCGGTCGGCGAAACGGTCGGCGCGAATCTCGATCCCAGCCATCTGATGTGGATGGGCGCCGACCCGATCGCCGCGGTACGCGCCCTGGGCGACGCGATCTATCACGTTCACGCCAAGGATACGCGCGTCGACCCGGTAATCGCCGGCGTCAACGGGGTGATCGAAACCACACCGGGCGATCGCTTCCAGGATCGGGCCTGGAACTACATAACATTGGGCTACGGCCACGGCGAGCTATGGTGGCGCGAGTTCGTTGCCGTGCTCGCAGCGGTCGGGTACGATGATGTATTTTCCATCGAGCACGAGGATCCAATGCTGCCGGCGCTCGAAGGCGTCGAGAAATCCGTCGCCTTCCTGCGCAACGTCCTTGTCAGGCGGCCGCGGTCCGGCCTTGCACCGAACTAATCGCCACACTTCGTGGTTGCATCGAACACACAACGCAGCGTCGTCATCTTCGATCTGGGCGGCGTACTGCTCGATTGGAATCCCCGGTATCTCTATCGCAAGCTGTTCGACGGCGACGAGGCGGCGATGGAGCAGTTTCTCGCCAGCGTCTGCACGACGGAATGGAACGAGCGCCAGGACGCCGGGCGCAGCTTCGCCGAGGCGACGCGGGAGCTGCTGCCGCTTCATGTCGACAAGATCGAGTTGATCGAGGCCTTCGGCAAGCGCTTCGACGAGATGATCGGCGGCGCGATCGACGGGACGGTCGACGTGCTCGCGGAGCTGAAGCAGCGCGCGGTGCCGGTCTACGCGATTACGAACTGGTCGGCGGAGACGTTTCCTCCGCAGCGCCAGCGCTTCGCATTCCTCTCATGGTTCGACGGCATCGTCGTGTCGGGCATGGAAGGCGTAATCAAGCCCCATCCGCGCATCTTTCAGATTCTGTGCGAGCGCCACCGCATCGTGCCGGAAACAGCAGTATTCATCGACGACGTGGCCGCCAATGCCGCCGCGGCGTCAGCATTGGGCATCCACGGCATCCATTTTCGTTCCCCGGGTCAGCTCCGGAGCGAGCTCGTCGCCCTCGGCATGCTGCCGCCATGATCGATTGCTGTCTCGTCGGCGCCGGGTTCATCGGACCGGTGCACGCCGCGAACGTCGCCGCGCATCCGCGGGCACGCCTCTCCTGGGTAATCGACCTCGACCTCCGCGCGGCCGAGGCGCTGGCCGGCAGCCACGGCGCGCGCGCCGGCCGTGACCTCGGCGAAGCGCTGGCCGACCAAGCGGTGGGCGCCGTCGTCGTCTGCACGCCGCCGCGGACGCATGCGCCGATCATCGAAGCGGCCGCGCGCGCGGGCAAGGCGATCTTCTGCGAGAAGCCTATCGAGCTGGACCTCGCGCGCGTCAATGCATGCGCCGACGTGCTCGCGCAAACCCGAGTGCCGTTCTGCGTCGGATTCAACCGGCGCTTCGATCCCACGCACCGCGCGCTGCACGACGCGATCTGCTCGGGCGAAATCGGGCGGCCCGAAATGCTGATCCTGTCCAGTCGCGATCCGGAGATTTCCCCGCCGGATTATGTCGCGGCAATGCCTTACGGCATCTTCTACGACACCATGATCCACGATTTCGACATGCTGCGCTGGCTGCTGGATGACGAACCGGTCGAGATCTACGCGAGGACTGCTTGCATGCTGGACGAGAAAGAGAACCCGCACCGCGATCCCGACACTGCCATGGTCATGCTGCGGATGGCGGGCGGCGCGCTGGTGCACGTCAACTCCAGCTTCCGTGCCGTGTACGGCTACGATCAGCGCATAGAGGCGTTCGGCGAAAAGGGCATGCTGATCTCGGGCAACCAGATGCCGACCACGCTCGAACGCCACGACAAGGACGGCGTCCAGCGCGATCCGTTACTCCGTTTCTTCATCGATCGTTACGCCGAATCGTATAGGCGCGAGCTCGAAGCATTCATCCAGGCGATCGAAACGCGCACCACCCCATCGATCGGACTCGACGACGGGCGGCGCGCGCTGATGATCGCCGAGGCCGGCGTGCGCTCGGCGAAGAGCGGAACGCCAGTGGCGCTTCAGGCCTGACTCCTCACGTATAGGTCGGGCTCGAGAATTCGCCGTGGCTTGCGCTGCCAGAGCGTTACGGCGTACCTTTGCCCGGAAAAACGACAATGACTGCAGCGGCCGGAACGTCACTTCCAGGGGGAGAGTCCACCATGTATCGTCGCCTCGCGGGCGCCGCCATCCGATGGCTGGCACCGTTCGTCCTGTTCGCGAGTTGCCAGGCCAGCGCCGCGGACCCTGCCAAAATCCTGCACATCGCGCTGCCGCGCGCCGAAACCGGCTTCGACCCGGCAATGGCGAGCGAAATCTATTCCTCCGCGGTGATCGCCGCGATCATGGAACCGCTCCTCACGTTCGACTATCTCGCGCGTCCCGCCAAGGTCATTCCGCTCACGGCTGCGGCGCTGCCGGACATCACCGACAACGGCCGTACGTATACGTTCAGGATCAAGCCGGGAATCGTCTTTGCCAACGATCCCGCGTTCAAGGGGAGGCGGCGCGAGCTGACGGCCGACGATTACATCTACGCGATCAAGCGTCTTGTCGATCCGGCGACCCGGTCGCCGAACGCGTTCTATGTCGAGGGAAAGATCGTCGGTCTCGACGAGGCCGTTGCCGCGTCCAAGGCCAGCGCCAAATTCGACTACGCCGCGAAGATCGCCGGACTCGAGGCCATCGATCGTCACACGCTGCGCATCCGTCTCAAGAGCAGCGACTACACATTCGCCAACATCATGGCGCTGCCCTCGCTCAGTGCGGTCGCGCACGAGGTCGTCGAAGCGTACCCCGGCAACGTGCAAGCGCATCCGGTGGGCTCCGGGCCGTATGTGTTGAAATCGTGGGTGCCGGCTTCGAAGATCACGCTGGAAGCAAATCCGGCGTTTCGCGAGTTCATCTGGAATTTCGCGCCTGGCGACGACCCGGGCGACAGGGCGATCGTCGCGGCGATGCGCGGCAAAAGGATGCCGCAGGTAGGCGTCATCGAAATCAGCGTGATGGAAGAGCAGCAATCGCGCTGGCTTGCCTTCCAGGGTGGCGAGCTGGACATCCTCGAGTTGCCGGGCGTCTTCGCGCCGATGGCGTTGCGCGGCGACAAGCTCGCTCCCGATCTCGCGAAAAAGGGAATCTACCTGTCGCGCATTCTCGACGCGGCGATTACGTATACCGCGTTCAACATGCGCGATCCGGTCGTCGGAGGATTCGCGAAGGAGAAGGTCGCGCTGCGCCGGGCGATCGTGATGGCGTACAGCAACGAGGCAGAGGTCGAGATCATCCGCAAGGGACAGGCCGCGCCGCTGCAGATGCCGATTCCGCCCGGTGTCGCCGGCTACTCTCCAAAGTACCGTAGCAGCATCGGCCACGATCCGGCAGCCGCGAACAAGCTTCTCGATCAAATGGGGTACCGCAAAGGTGGCGACGGCTACAGGACGCTGCCGGACGGCAAGCCGCTCGTGCTGCGGTACTCGAGCCAGACCGACGCGACCGCGCGCGATTACGACGAATTGTGGAAAAAGGCGCTCGACTCGATCGGCCTTCGCCTTACGATCGATAAAGGCAAATACAGCGACCAGATCAAGGCTGCCATCGGCTGCCAGCACCAGATGTGGACCTACGGCTGGATCGCAGACTATCCGGACGGCGACAATTTCGTGCAGCTGCTATACAGCCCCAACATCAACCAGAGCAACGTCGCCTGCTACGCATCTCCGAAATACGATGCGCTCTACAAGGAGTCGCAGCTCATGCGCGATTCGCCGGAACGCAGCCAGCTCTTCGAGCGGATGGCCCGGCAATTCGAGGCCGATACGCCGTGGCGGCTAGGCGTCGCGCCGTACCGAAGCATGCTCGCGCAGCCGCGGGTGATCGGCTACAAAGCGCACCCGGTCCTGCTCGGCGAGTGGATCTACGTCGACATCGATGCCAAGCGGCGCTGAGGAGCGTTCAGGATTTTCCGGCCGGCGCGTCAATGAGGAGCGCGAATCCCGATCCGCAACCGTGAACGGCGCTGCGGCGGATGACTTGAATCGTCATTCAACGACTGAGTTCGACCCTGACCAGCCGTCCGATCTGTTCCGGAACGGGACATTCAAGAAATCAAGTTGCCCAGCGTCTAGGGCGAGTTCCGCCAAAGCCGCGGGCGACCTATACCGCTCCGATCACTGGATCACCTCATCCGCGCGCAGTAGCAGCGATTGCGGGATCGCGAGGCCGAGCGCCTTGGCGGTCTTCAGGTTGATCACCAGATCCAACTTCGCGGCACGCTGGACAGGCAGTTCGGCAGGCCTTTCGCCCTTAAGAATGCGACCGGTGTAGACACCGGCTTGCCGCCAAGCATCAAAAAAGTTCGTTCCATAGCTCATAAGACCACCTTTTTCGGCAGCTTGGCGCCGCGCGTAAGTCACCGGCACGGCATAGCGCGTGGCCAACGCCGCGATTTGATCGCTGTGAGTGTGAAGAAAACCATCGCCACTGACGAAGAGTGCGTCAGCCCGCTGCTGAACGAGATTGACAAAGGCCGTCTCGATCTCGCTTGGGCGACTTGCATTCACATGCAGCAGGCGCACCCCAAGAGCTCGCGCTGCAATCTCCACGTCTCTCGTTTCGGTCTCAGAAAAAACCGGGTTGGTCGGGTTGTGGAGGTAACCGATCGACGTGGCCGCAGGGATCAATTGGAGCAGCAGCTGAAGGCGCTTTGCGGCCACTTCGGACAAGACGAGGTCGATGCCGGTGAGATTTCCACCAGGCCTGTTGAGACTGCTGACGAGCCCAATTCGGACCGGATCCGCGCCTTGCATGAAAACGATCGGGATTGTTTGGGTCGCCGCTTTGGCTGCAAGGGCACCAAGTGTGCTCTCCAATGTAACGATCACGGATACCTGACGGCGAACAAGTTCGGCGAGCAGCATCGGCAGTCGATCGTTTTGACCTTGTCCCCACCGGTATTCGATCGCGACGTTTTTGCCCTCGATGTAACCGGTGTCACCTAGACCTCGATGAAAAGCGGCGAGATACTCGCGCGTCTCTTCGAGCGATGTAAGGTGAACAAACCCGATCACCGGCATCGCCGGCTGCTGCGCGCGCGCGGCGAGCGGCACGGCGAGGAGTCCACCCGCAACGCTGCCAACGAACCTTCGCCGATCCATCACTGAATCGCTCCGAAGACGATTGGAAGTCCGGCCATACTACGCCTCCAAGGAGGTTTCGCCCGCTTTGGCGACCACCAGTGTTAGGCGATACGCATCAATCGACGACCGCTTTGGAGCACAATGCGCTACGACTGCTTTTGGGCCGCTAGCGGACAATATCTGTCAGAAAAAAGTCGCGTTTTGCCGCGGCTTGGCTTTAGCCTCCCGCAGGTGCCTCGCGACGTGATAGCACTCGTGCACCGACCAACACGCGAATCAGGACAACGGCGAGCACCATAAGCACGATCAGCACCGACGCGTACGCCGTCGCGTAGCCGTATTCGCCGACCTCGGCGCGGCCGACGATGTTGACGGTCGCCATGTCGAAGCGCGGGCTGGTGAGGAAGATCACTGCGGAGATCGAGGTCATGGCGCTGATGAAGCTGACGACCAGCGCGGCGACCACGGCCGGCCGGATCAGAGGCAGGATCACGCGGCGAACTGTGACGAACGTGCCAGCGCGTAACGTTGCCGACGCCTCGTCCAGGCTGGGATCGATCTGACTCAACGCCGCCAGGCCTGCGCGCATGCTGGTCGTCATGTCGCGGAACACGAAGCAAGCCACGAGGATGAGGCCGGTATAGGCGAGCTCGATCGGCGGCGCGTTGAAGGCGAGGATGTAGGCGATGCCGACCACGGTCCCGGGCACGGTGAAGTTCAGCATGGCCATGAATTCGAAGGCGCGCTTGCCGGCGAAGCGCTGGCGGTCCAGCAGATACGCGACCGCCAACCCGAATGCGGCCGTTAGAGGCGCCGCGGTCAAGGCGATCATAAGCGTAGTCGAAAACGAGCTCCACGCGCCGCCGGTCCAGAAGAGCCTGCCGTTTTCGACCGCGATGCCGAACGCGGTCACGTAATGGCGCAAGGTCAGCGCGTGGTTGAGGCCCCATTTCTCGAAAAAGCCGCCGGTGAAAATCATCAGATAGATCACGACGGCCAGCGCTGCCCAGGGCAGGGCAAGGCCCGCCGTGACCGCAACGACCGAGCGCGGCAACGGCGTGCGCAAGCCACCGTCGCCTTTGCCGCCTACGGTGACAAAGCTGCGCCCCGCGAGGAGCCGCCGCTGGACCAAGAACAGGGCCAGCGAAAATGTGAGCAGGATCACGGCGAGGACCGAGGCGCGCCCCGGATCCTGCTGCACGCCCACGACGGCGAAATAAATCGCCGTCGAAAGCACTTCCAGATTGCCGCCGAGCAGTAGCGGATTGCCAAAATCGGCGAGGCTCTCGATGAACACGATAAGGAACGCATTGGCGATGCCCGGCGCCATCAGCGGCAGCGTGATGGTGCTGAAGGTGCGCATCGGCGACGCGCGCAACGTCTGTGCCGCCTCTTCCAGCGCCGGGCTGATGCCCTCGGCGATGCCGACAAGCACAAGGTAGGCAACCGGCGTCAGCGCCAGCGTCTGCGCGAGCCAAACGCCGGGCAGGCCGTAGATCCACCGCGTCGGCCGGAGGCCGAAGCCCCATTCGAGCAGCGCGTTCAGCGCGCCGGAACGGCCGAACAACAGGATCAACGCCAGTCCGATGACAAAGGGCGGCGTGATCATCGGCAGGATCGAAAGGACGCTCAACAGCCGGCGTCCGCGGAACTGTGCGCGCGTTACGATGAGTACGAAACAGAATCCGAGCAGTGTCGCTGCAGATGCCGTCATCAGCCCCAGTTGCATCGTGTTCCAGACGATGCCGTCGTAACCCCAGACTTTGCTGCTGGCGAGGCGCGCTAACAGCGCGGTGAGCGAAAGATTGCCCGCGGAGTCAAGGAATGCATGCAGAAAGAGGCGGCTGAGCGGGTAGAGCGTGAACAGCCCGACGAGCGCGACCGAAGCGCCGATGGCGCCCGCGACGAACGCGTCGCCCCTGACCCAGCCCTTGAGCGCCAGCCCGTGACACAGAAGCACGAGCATGGCGGCGGCGACGAACAGTGCGCCATACCCCAGACCCTGCTGGCGGCGCGGCAGCTCGCCAAACGCGATCGCGAGCTCGCGCCATCGCCAGCCATCGATGTCGATCGCCAGCGCAATCGCCGCGATGTAGATGAGCCCGGCAGCACCAATTGCGATCAGCGCCCGCGCAGTGCGTCGTCTCGTGTCGGGGTGCGTCGCCGGCCGCCATAGGAAGGGGACCGGCGCCAGCAACACGAGCAACAATGGTAGGAACCAGAGCCTACCGTGCCAAAGGAGTTGCACTAGGGCAGGCGCCGACGCGGGGGCCCACGGGTACTGTCGCAACCATTGGAAAGCGAAGAATCCGCCGCCGCCGAAAGCGTTCCACGGCAGCACCGCGAAGCCGACCCACGCGAGGACGAGCCAGGGACGGATGCCGCGCCTCATCGGCCCTAGCGACGCGCTATATGAGTCCGTTCGTGCTGAGCCTGTCGAAGCATGAACGGAGGGGTGCAATGCGCGCTTGTCTACTTACCCGCTCGCCCTTCGACAAGCCTCTCCTGAGCGGAGTCGAAGGGCTCAGGGCGAACGGGACCTAACGAAGCGCTTCCCCAAAATGATCAGCGGCCGCCGACACTATTTCGGCGCCTTGAACACCTCGTTTTCCCAGCGCGAGAGCAGACGCTCGCGGCCCTCCTTGGAGCCGTATTTGTCGAGGTCGAGCTTGATCAGCTTCACCTCGGCGGGCTTGGGTGCCAGCGGATGGACCTGCGCATTCTTGTTCGACGGGATCTGGAACTTGTTGACCGTGATCGCGACGTTCTGGCCGGCAGGCGACAACACGAAATCCATCCACTTCCGCGCGCCTTGCGGGTTCGGGCCGCCCTTGATGATCGCCGAGGAAATGATTTCGTAACCGGTGCCTTCACACGGGGCCACCGTCTTGATCGGATAACCCTGGACGGCCTGCGCCACCGAGTCGTGCAGGAAAGTGATGCCGATCGTCGTCTCGCCCTTCGCCGCGGCGCGGATGCCGGCGGTGCCGGAGCGCGTGTACTGGTTCACGTTCTTGTTCATGGCGGCGAGGAACTTGAAGCCTTCGTCCTCGCCCATCAACTGCAGGATGGTCGAGACGGTGTTGAAGGCGGTGCCCGACGTTCCCGGGTTCGCCATCTGGATCTCGTTCTTGTATGCGGGATTGATCAGGTCCTTCCAGCATTTCGGCTCGGGCATCTTGTTCTTCGCGAGGAGCTCCGTGTTGTAGCCGAATCCCAGCACGCCGGTGTAGATCGGCGTCTGAAAGTACTTGTTCTCCTCGGCGATGCGCTGCGCCCAGTCGTGCAGGTCCGCCACCATCGGGGATTTGTACGCCTCGAGCAGCCCTTCGGCCGCCAGCGCCTTGGCCGAAGCGGACTCGGCGGCGTGAACCACGTCGGCACGCGGATTGCCCTTTTCCGCGCGGATCTGCGCCAGGCTTTCGCCATCGGTGCGGCGGATGAAGACCGCCTTCTGCCCAGTGGTCCTCTCGTACGCGGCCTTCAGGGCCTCGCACCAGTCGACTTCGAAGTTGCACAGCACCGTGACTTCCTGCGCCGCTGCCGGGACGGCAATCGCCCACAAAAGCAAGCTGCCCAGCAGAGTGGTCACGACCGAAGCGCACGCGCGTCGGATGAGCTTCATCTGTCCGCCCTCCCCTTAAGAGCATGATGCGATCCACATTAGCACTTGTCATGCGCAAGCGCGAGACACGGCAAGCGATGCCGGCGCGACGCGATGAAAATCGGTACGATCACCGATCGCCTTTGGGCCACGAGCTCGATACGCTGCTAGCCACCGACGAGAGTGGAGTTCGAAACTGAGGCTGCTGGAACCGCTGGCTCGCGTCCTCTAGAATTGGTTCGCCTATGCAGACCAATTGCATACCACTCGCGCAAGTGGTATCTTGAGCTTACCATGCTGCAAGCCGCAGACTCGCCTGCGTGACGCCTTATCACGCGACCATTCGTTACGTTATCGGCATCGACGGCGGCGGGACAGGAACTCGCGCCCGGTTGACGCGAGCCGACGGCGAAGTATTGGGCTTTGCGGAGGCAGGGCCATCGGCGCTCGGACAAGGCGTGCAGCAGGCGTGGAGCAATGTCTCGCAGGCCATCGAACGCTCGTTTCACGTCGCGAACGTTGACGCCTGGCAACCCGCAGAATGCGCGGTCGGATTGGGCTTGGCCGGCGCAATCGTCCCGAAGCACAACCGAGATTTCATGCAGGTGGCGAATCGCTTCGGCGAGATCGAGCTCGCGAACGACGGATATACGGCGCTGTTGGGCGCGCACGGCGGTGGCCCCGGCGCCATCGTTGCCGCGGGCACCGGGAGCATCGGTGAGGCGCTGCGCGACGACGGCGAGCACGTCTCCGTCGGTGGCTGGGGTTATCCGGTTGGCGATGAAGGCAGCGGCGCCTGGCTGGGTATGCGTGCGATGCGCGAGGCGCAACTTGCAAGCGACGGCCGTGGCCCAGCCGGTCCGCTGGTGCACGCAATCTGGGCCGTCGCGGGCAATTCGCGCGAAGCGCTGCTCGCATGGTGTGAGCGGGCCGGTCAGCATGCCTATGCAGCGCTCGCGCCGCTCGTCTTCGACACGGAAGCGACCGATACATGGGCGGCGCAATTGGTGAACGATGCCGCGCGAGCGATCGACGGCATCGTCCTTGCGCTCGATCCGGACGGCCGATTGCCTCTCGTGGTCGCCGGCAGCATCGGGCAGCGCCTGCAAAGTCGCCTCGCGCCTTCGATCCGTGCGCGGCTCGTCGAGCCGGCGGGCGACGCGGTCGATGGTGCCCTCCGCCTGATCCGCGCGCGACTCGAGGGAACAGGGCGACGTTTCGATGGCCGATGAGATCCACGGCTGCATCCTGACGCCGCGCGGCTTCGTCGACGGCACGCTCTCGCACCTTGGGGGCCACATCCGCCGCATCGAGGGAGCGCCGGTTCCGGATGAGCGCGCGCGTGACGAAGCGCACACGTTTGTGCTTCCCGGGTTCATCGATTCGCACGTTCATGGCGGAGGCGGGCGCGACACGATGGAGGGCGGCGACGCGATCGACTGCATTGCACGGATGCACGTCCGGCACGGAACGACGTCGCTGCTCGCAACGACGATGACCGCGCCGCTGCCTGAGCTCGAATTCGCGATGAGCGCAATTGGCGGGGCGTGCCGAATGCGCCGCAGTGGCGCGGCGTGCGTGCTCGGCGTGCACCTCGAAGGTCCTTATATCAATCCCCGCAAGCTCGGCGCACAGCCCGACTTCGTGCGGCCCGCGTCGATGCCCGAGGTCCTCGCGTTGCACGCGCTTGCACCGATCGTGCTGATCACGCTTGCACCCGAGCTGCCGGGCAATCTCGACATCATCCCCGCCTTGCGCGCGGCCGGCTTCCGCGTGCAGATCGGCCATTCGCTCGGCACCTACGAAGACGGCGTGGCAGCGCTCGAGCGCGGCGCCGGCGGCTTCACGCATCTGTTCAACGCGATGTCGGGAATGCATCATCGCGCGCCCGGCATTGTCGGCGCAGCGCTTGCGCACGCGCGGCATGCGGAAATCATTCCCGATCTGCTGCACGTTCATCCCGGGGCTCTGCACGCGGCGTTGCGCGCCATACCCGGCCTGTTCTGCGTGACCGATTCGACGGCGGCGGCCGGCATGCCCGACGGCGAATACCGGCTGGGCTCGCATCGCGTGACCAAATGCATGGGCGGCGTCCGCTTGTCGGACGGCACGCTGGCGGGCAGCACACTGACCATGGACCAGGCGCTGCGCAACCTCGTCACGCTCGGGCTTTCGCTTCGCGAGGCATCGCTGCGCGTATCCACGCACGCCGCCGATTACCTCGGCCTCAAGGATCGCGGGCGGATCGAAGAAGGCCACCACGCGGACTTCGTCGTGCTCGACCGTGACCTGCAATTGCAGCGCGTGCTCGTCGAAGGAGAGGACATTGATCTCGCGGTTGCTTGACGAAGCCCGCGAGGCGCCCAGCGCGGTCGCTCGCCTGCTGGCCGCCGACCGCGACGTCTACGCATCGCTCGGCGCGGAACTGCGCGAAAGACCCCCGCAGTCGCTGCTGACGGTGGCGCGCGGCAGCTCCGATCATGCCGCGCATTACATGGCGTACCTGATCATGGCCCGGCTCGGCCGGTTGGTGACGTCGCTCCCGATGTCGCTCATCACGCTGTATCAGTCGCGGCTCCAGTGCGATGGACTCGTCTCGTTTGCATTCTCGCAATCCGGACAAAGCCACGACCTTGTCGTGCCGACGCGCTTTTTCCGTGACGGCGGCGCGCGCACGGTCGCGTTCGTCAACGACATGGCTTCGCCGCTCGCCGACGCCGCGCAATGGACGTTCGATCTGCACGCGGGTGTGGAGACCAGCGTCGCGGCGACGAAAAGCTACATCGCACAGCTCACTGCCGGCGCACGCGTCGTCGCCGCGTGGCAAGGCGACACTGCCCTGCAGCGCGCGCTCGACGCTCTCCCGTCGGCGCTGCAGCGTGCGACGCAGCAGCATTGGCAGCGGGCGGTCGATGCGCTGGCGGGCGCGGATCGATTGTTCGTGATCAGCCGCGGGCTGGGACTCGCCGTTGCGATGGAAGCAGCGCTCAAGTTCAAGGAGGTGTGCGGGATTCAGGCGGAGGCATTCTCCGGCGCGGAAGTGCGACACGGACCGATGGCGCTCATCGACGAGGGCTATCCTCTCGTCGTCTTTGCGCCGCGGGGTCCCGCACACGCGGGGCTGGTGGCGCTCGCCGCCGACATGCAAGGCCGCGGCGCGCGCGTCCTCCTCGCCGCGCCTGCAGCGACGCCCGGCAGCGAGTTGCCGCTGGTCGAGACCGACTCTGAGGATCTCGACCCGATCGCGGCGATCCAGAGCTTCTATCCCATGGTCGAAGCGTTGGCGCGCGCCCGGGGCGTCGACCCGGATGCTCCACGGCACCTTGCCAAAGTGACGCTGACGCGCTGAGCGCGATCATGATCCGGCTCGCAGCCGCCGCAGACGCCACGAGCCGTGCGAAGTTGTTATCGCGCGTGGCGTTCGTTCGGGCGAAGCTTTCGTTCTCGCTGTTGCTGACAGCGTGCATCGTGCTGGCGTCCGGACCGGCACCCGCGGCTGACAAGGTTCACGTCGAGTTCTGGACCATGAGCCTCAAGCCGAAATTCACCGCTTACTTCCGAACGCTCGTGACCCGCTACGAGACAGCACACCCGAACGTCGAGCTCGAATGGGTCGACGTGCCCTGGGATGCGCTGCAGACCAAGCTCACGGCGGCGATCGTCGCCGGCTCCGCACCCGCGCTCGCACAGTTGAATGTCCCGTGGGCGTACGACTATGCGCTGCATGGTGCGCTGCGCCCGATCGACGATCTGCTCGGCGAGGATCGCGCGACCTACACCGATGGCGCAATCGCCGACCTGACCTTCAAGGGCAAGATCTACGGCTTTCCGCACTACAACAGCGTCAATGTGATGGCGTACAACAAAGCGCTGTTCAGGCAGGCCGGCATCACGCAAATCCCCGTCACGCGCGACGAGCAGCTCGCCGTCGCCAAACAGATCAGGGCGCGCACCGGACAGTACGGATTCTCCCCGGCGCTGGGCAAGATCGCCGGCCTGTTTCTGGAGGAAGGGCTGCCGCTCATCGAAAACGGCCGGGCAATGTTCAACTCGCCGGCGCATGTCGCGTTCATCACGAAGCTCGCCGACGCGTACAAGGCCGGCGGACTGCTGAAGGACAAGCTGTTTTCGGAAGACAACTACCCGGCGTCGATCGACGCGTACAAATCAGGGCGCATGGCGATGCTCGAAGCGCCGCCGAGCGCATTGACTCGCGTGCGCGACGATGCGAAGGACATCTATGCCGTCACCGACGTCGCGCCAGTGCCGATCGGCGGTCCGGGCATCGCGGCCGGCGGGTGGCTTTTCCATTTCGCGATGCCGAAGGGGACAGCGGAGAACGTCGCGCGCGAAGCCGCGCAATTCGCGAAGTTCCTGACCAACGCCGAAAACCAGCTCGAATTCGCAAAGCTGGCCGGTGCGTTTCCAACGGCGAAGAAGGCGGTCGCCGATCCGCACTTCCAGAACCTGCGCACCGACGCCGGCGCGTATGAAAAGGCGATGGCGATCGGCGCCAAACGAATGGACATCGTGCGCACGCTCTACGTTGCCGGCGTGCCGGGTTTCGAGCGGCTCAACAAGCGCCTGCAGGACGCCGTCGAGGCCGCGATCATCGGCCGCAAGGATGTGAAAACCGCGCTCGACGAGGCGGTGGCGTTCTGGAACAGCAAGCTCGGGCCATGAGCACCCGCGTGACCGATGTCGCTGCCGCAGCCGACCGAAACGGCCGGTTTCGAAGCACGTTTGGGATTCGCGCTTCTCGCGCGCGCTCGCGACAGGCGCGGTTGCCCTGGCTCTTTCTTGCACCCGCATTGCTGCTGCTGGGGCTGTTCACCTTCTGGCCCGTCCTGTGGGGCGGTTACCTCGCGTTCACCGAATACAACTTCCTGACGCCGCCCAGGTGGGTCGGCTTGGCGAACTTCGAAGACCTGCTCGACGACCCGGTGTTCTTCATCAGCCTCAAGAACTCGTTGCTGTACCTGCTGATCGTGCCGGCGATCCAGCTCGGCGCAATCGTGCTGGCGGTACTCGTCAACAACGCTCTTCCCGGCATCAAGCTCTTTCGCGCGGCGTTTTACGTGCCGGTCGTTACCTCGGTGTCGGTGGTCGGCATCATGTGGGGCTGGATGTACAACGAGCAGGGGCTTATCAACGCGGTCCTGCAATGGCTGCACGTCATCAACGACCCGATCGGCTGGCTCAGCGACGACCGGCTGGCGCTTTTTTCTCTGATGCTGGTGACGCTGTGGCGCGGCCTCGGCTGGTACATGGTGCTGTATCTCGCGGCGCTGCAGGCCATTCCGAGCGACCTCGAGGAGGCCGCCGTGCTCGACGGCGCGTCACGCTGGCAGCGGTTCTGGCAGATCACGATTCCGATGATCATGCCGACGATCCTCCTTTGCACGGTGCTCTCCACGCTGGCGGCGATGAAGGTCCTGGAAGAGGTGCTCATCATGACCAAGGGCGGCCCGGTGAGCTCGACATATACCGGCCTGTACTACGCGTACGATCAGGGCATCCGCGCGTTCAACTTTCCGCGCGCGCTCGCCGCGAGCCTCGTCGTGAGCGTTTTCTGTCTCGCGATCGCGTGGCTCAATTTCCACTTCCTCCGCCCGCGTCACCGCTGAACCATGGCGCTCGGCAACGGATCGAACGCGCGCGTGATCGAGCGCGGACTTAGGGCCCGCGCTAATGCCGCACCCGAGCACGGCACGCCGTCGGCGAAACGCAGGTCGATGGCGGGGCGACACCGTCTCCGCATCGCGCTGCACTACGCGGTGCTGCTCCTGATCGGCCTCGTCTGCGTTTTCCCGTTGCTGTGGACGCTCTCGGTCGCGCTCGGCACCGAAGGCAATGTCTTCGCGTTCCCCTCGTCGTTGATCCCGCATGCTGTTTCGCTCGCGAACTTCATCGAGGTATTTCGCGTCATCGATCTGGGTCGCTATTTCTGGAATTCGATCTGGATAACTTTCTGGACCGTCGTCTGGACGATCCTCGTTTGCGCGCTCGCGGCGTACCCGCTCGCACGCTACCGGTTTCGCGGTCGAAAGCTCGTTTTCACCGTCATCCTCGCGACGTTGATGCTGCCGACCGAGGTGAACTTTCTGGTCAACTTCATTACCACGACGCAGCTCCGGCTCGTCAATACGCACCTCGGCGTAATCCTGCCCACGGTGGCCGGCGCGATCGGCATCTTCATGATGAAGACTGCATTCGAGGAGATTCCACAGGATCTGCTCGATGCCGCGCGCGTCGACGGCGCGTCGGAGCTTCACATCTTCTTCCGCATCATGTTGCCGCTCGCGCTCCCGCAAATCGGCGCGCTGACGATCCTGACCACGGTGACGACGTGGAACAACTTCCTGTGGCCGAGCGTGGTGCTGACCAAGAGCGATCTGATGCCGCTCGCCGTCGGCATTCTCGAGCTGTCGGGAACGTTCGGCAGCTCGACCCGCGTCATCGCGGCAGGTGCCGTCCTGACGATCGCGCCGGCGCTGATCGTTTTCTTCTTCACGCAGCGCTTTTTTATGCGCGGCATGGAAGGCGCGATCAAGTGATGTGTGATCGCTATGATCGGGCTGAAGTGAGTGTCGTGGGTGCGCGGTGAGCACGCAGACGATCGCTGACGATTTCCATCCGGGCCAGCTCGTCATGGTCGGCATCCGGGGGAAGACGCTCGACGATGCGCAGGCGGCATTCCTGCGTCGTCATCACGTTCGAGCCGTCGTGCTGTTTCGCGACAACCTCGGCATTGAAGAGGATGTGCGCGCGCTCACGGCCGCGTTGCGCGAGGTGATGGGGCCAAGGGCACTGATCGGCGTCGACCAGGAAGGCGGCGCCGTCGTGCGCGCGACGTTCCTGCCTCAGCCGCCCGCCGCGATGGCGCTTGGAGCAGCCGGCGATGCATCGCTCGCGCACGACGTGGGCGCCGCAGTCGCCCGCGGCATTCGGAGCATCGGCTTCAACTGGAATTTCGCCCCCGTGCTCGACGTCAACAACAACCCGGCCAATCCAGTAATCGCCGAGCGCAGTTTCTCGGCGAATCCCGAAGACGTCGCGCGCCTCGGTGCCGCCTGGATGCGCGGGGCGCTGAGCGAACGCGTCGCGTGCTGCGTCAAGCATTTTCCCGGGCATGGCGACACGCACGTCGACTCGCACCTCGATCTGCCAGTCGTCGACAAGCCCAGGGAGTCGCTCGATAAGATGGAGCTTGCGCCGTTTTTCGCGCTCCGCGATGAAGCGCCGGCGATAATGACGGCGCACATCGTCTACCCGAAGATCGATCCGCGGCATCCGGCGACGCTGTCGCGCGCGATCGTCGGCGGCGTGCTGCGCGATGAATGGCGCTACGACGGCGTGGTGATCACCGACTCGCTGGCGATGAAGGCGATTCACGACCGCTACGGCCACGATCGGGCCGCCGTGCTGGCGTTGCAGGCCGGCGCCGACATGGTGATGGCGCTCGGCACGGCCGACGAGCAAGCGGCGGCGATCGACGCGATCCAGGGCGGGCTCGCCCGCGGCGAGCTGGATCGTCGGTCTTTGTTGCGCGCCCGCGCGCGCCTCGATGCGTTGGCGGGACGCTTTCCCGTCGATCCGGGCATATATTCTAGCGAGGCGCGCCGCGTCGACGACGAGCTGATGCGTCGTGCTTGGGCACGCAGCCTCACGGCGTTCGGCGGAGCAAGACCGCCGCCGCTCGATCAGCCGCTACGCATCATCACTCAGCGCTGCGTTCCGGGCGACGGCGTAGCGGAGCCGGGATTATCGGGCGATCGCATCGCGATCCTGTTCAAAGGTTTCGAGACGGTCGACATGATGCAAGTCGACGAGCTATGCGCATTGGACTGGCCTACCGTTGCCAACGACGGACGGACGACCGTGCTCGCGTCCAACGCTCGCGCACGCTACGGTGAACATGCACGCGCGTGGCGCCCGGATCTGCATCTGGTGCTGTGGAACCCTTTCCAGGCGCTCGACGTAGCGGCGCCGACGATCGTCACCTGGGGTTACGCGGACAGCGCACTCGACGCGCTGCAGGCGTGGCTCGAAGGCCGCGGCGATGCACCCGGACGGGCGCCAGTGCCGATCGCACGTGCCTAGCTGGCTAGAACGCACTCAACTCCGCGACAAAGTCGTAGGTGTCCCCGCGATAGAACGATTGGGACAGCTCTACCGCGCGCCCATCGCGCAAATAGCCGAGCCGCTCGACAGATAGTCCCGCATCGCCCGCCTTTGCTTTCAGAAGCTTCGCCTGCTCCGCGCTGAGCAGCATCGAATGCAGCCGCTGCAACGCGCGCACCGGGCGGTTGCCCGCGCGCTCGAGCGCGTCGTAGAGCGAATCCTGGACCGCATCGAGGGACGGCAGGCACGAGGCGACGATCGTCGCGAGCTCGATCGACATCGGCTCGTCGTCGGCGAAGCGCAGCCGGTGAAAGCGATACACGAGCGTGCCCGGTGAAAGCGCGAGCTTCAGCGACTCTTCCGGGGTTACCGTGCCTTCCGAGCGCTTGAGCCAGGCGCTGCGTGGTATGCGCCCGCGTGCGCGCATGTCCTCGGAGAACGACGTCAACTTCGCGAAATTCTTGTCGATACGCGTGCAGACGAAATTGCCGGAGCCCTGACGGCTCACGAGCAAGCCTTCCGCCGCGAGGCCGTCGATCGCCTTGCGCACGGTGATCCGTGACACGCCGAGATCCTCCGCGAGCTGCCGCTCCGATGGCAGCGCGTCATCCGGACCAAGGATCCGCTTTTCGATCGCCTCCCTTAAGCCCCGCTGCAGCTGCTGATAGAGCGGCAGGCTGTCGCTCGGGTCCAGGTTGCCCAGCACTTGGGCAAGCGACGTCACCGGGCTGTCCCTTGAGCCCGAGGCGCCATGGACTTCGCCGAAGGGGTCGCTTGCTCACCCAAAATGTCAACATTCCCTGGATAAAGTATTGAAAATGTTCGGGTGGTGTCTGCTGATAGTACCAAACTCATACCAGTTCACCCCGTGGGCGATGCGCCATCGAATCCCTTCAGCCCGCTCTGGTGCGCCGCACACTCACCGCTTCGGGGTGTGGCGCTCCTACAACATGGTACCAGCGTTATCCACGGATTGGTAGCACGTTTGGACCAAGTGGTAGTATAGTGGCATTGATCGTCGCAGAAAAGCAAGGACGCGATCCCAGCGGCAATTCGCAAGATCTTAGCGTCGTAATTCTTAAATGCGAATCCTATCAAGGGGAGGCTCATGAAGCTCAAGAAAACACCGATCGCATCGGCCGTCGCAGTCGCGCTGATGAGCGTCGTCACGCCCGCGCACGCGCAGCAGTCGGCTACGGTCGACACGCCCAAGAGCCAGGCTCAGCCCGATACCACGGCCGAGCAGGCGGCGAAAGACAAGGCGAAGGGCGCTGCGAAGCCGTCCGACGCGAAGACCGCGCAAGCAGAACCGCAAGTTCTCGCGCAGGCCACCACCCCGCCGCCCGCGACGACACCTCCAACGCCGCTGCCGCGCGAAACGATTACGGTCACGGGCTTCCGCTTTTCGGTGGAGCGCTCGCTCGAAACGAAGCGCAACGCCGATTCCGTCGTCGAAGTGGTAACGGCCGACGACGTCGGTAAGCTCCCTGACAGGAACATCGCCGACGCCGTGCAGCGCGTTCCGGGCGTCACGATCAGCTCCTCGGCAGGAGGCGAAGGCGGCTTCGACGAGAACGACCGCGTCAGCCTGCGCGGCACGAACCCGAGCCTGACCCAGACGCTCGTCAACGGTCACCCGATCGCGTCGGGCGACTGGTTCGTTCTCGATCAGGTTCAACTCGTCGGGCGCAGCGTCAGTTTCACGCTGCTGCCCTCCGAGCTCGTGAGCCAGGTGATCGTGCGCAAGAGCGCAACCGCCGACCTCGTCGAAGGCGGCGTTGCCGGTAACGTCGACATCATCACCCGCAGGCCGCTCGACTTCCGTAAACAACTCACCGCCGCAGCGTCGTTGGAGGCGGTATACGCGGACTTGCCGAAGAAGACCGATCCGCAGATCAGCGGGCTCATCAACTGGAAGAACGAAGCGGGCACGATGGGCGTCATGCTGCAGGGCTTCTACGAGAAGCGGCATCTGCGCCGCGACGGCCAGGAGATCCTGGGATACGGACAGATCTCGCCGACCAGCGCGCTGGCCACCGCGCATCCCGATCTCGCGAACGTGTCCTATCCGCTTCTGATCGGCTCGGCGTTCTTCGAGCAGGTGCGCGAGCGCCAGGGCGGGTTGCTCGACGTCGAAATCAAGCCGACGAACGATCTGACCGTCGACTTCAGCACTTTCTATTCGCACATGCGGGCGACCAACTACAACCGCAACTGGATGTTCTGGGGCGCGCACGTGATCAACGGCGGTGCGGGCGAAATGCCGACCTCGTACACGGTGACCAACGGTACGCTGACCTCGGCCGTGTTCCCCAACCTCGGCTCGCCGGGGAACAATCACCAGTATGCGATCGTCGACGAGATCTTCCGTCCGGGAACTTATTCGGAGACGTCGTTCTACGATATCGATGTTAAATACCGCGCGACCAATCGCCTGACGTTCGACGGCCAGGTCGGTTACACGCGCGGCATCGGCAAGACGCCGAAGCAGGACGTGTTCGAAGGCGATGTATTCAATACCGGCGCCACGTACACGATGCACGGCCTCTCGTCCGCGACCGACGTGGCGTTCCCGAACGGCAATCCGTCGAACTTCGCCGGCACGTCGCTCGACTGGATCTTCGGCGCGAGCCCCGCGAAGACCGAGGACAAGGAAACCTACGGCCAGATCGACGGCCTGTATATGCTCGGCATGGGTCCATGGACCAGCGTGAAGGCCGGCTTCCGTGCCGCGGAACACAAGCGCAATACCGAACAGGTGGCGCAAGGCCCGAACTTCGCGCTCGATCCGTTCAATCCGGCGAACCTGCCGCACTGGAACGGCGAGACCTACCCGGGCAACTTTGCGAGCGGTATCAGCGGGAATTTCCCGCGCACTCCCTGGATGATCAATCCGGGCGAGCTCGAGCGCTGGGGCGACCTGTATTCGAATCGCGATCCCGTCACGCGTCGTTTCTGGCCGGGCGAATTCGCGCTCAAGGAGACGGTCGTGGCCGGGTACGCGATGGCGAATCTCGACGGGCCGGGCTGGAGCGGCAACTTCGGCGTGCGCGCAGTGCGGACCAAGGAGCGGGTGCTCGTCAACGTCGCGATCCCGGGCGACGTCTGCGCCGTGTTCGCGCCGTGCCCGCAGGTACCGGGGGCGATCACGACATCCGCGTTCGGCTCGTTTTATCAGAACCCGGTCGAGCACACCTACACCGACATCCTGCCGAGCGTTAACCTCAAGCTCGATCTGTCGAAGGATCTGGTGGCTCGTTTCGCGGTCGCCCGCACGATGGCGCGTCCGGATTTCAGCGCGCTGGGCGGCTCGATCACCGCCGACGACACGACGCACACCGGCAACGGCGGCAACCCGGACCTGAAGCCGATCCGCTCGACGAATGTCGACGCGACGCTCGAATGGTATTTCGCGCGGAATTCACTGTTGGCGGCGGGCCTGTTCTACTTGGATTTGTCGAACTACGTCGGCTTCGGCAACCACCAAGTCACCCTGCTCAATATCCGCACCGGCACCTTCGACACGTATACGATCTCTTCGCCGACGAACAGCAGCGGCAAGGTGAAGGGCCTCGAGCTTTCGTATCAGCAGGAACTTCCCTATGGCTTCGGTATCCTGGCGAACTACACGTACGCCGATGCGAAGGAAACGGGCAACCGCGACCTTGTAGGTGCGTCGAGGAACACGTATAACATCGTCGGCTACTGGGAGAACTACGGGTTCAGCGTGCGCCTCGCCTACACCTTCCGCTCGCATTTCTTCGTGGGCCTCGATCGCAGCACGATCGAGTACCAGGACGATACCGATAACCTGGCAGCGTCGCTCCGCTACCGGATCAACGACAACGTGAGCTTGACGTTCGACGTGCTGAACCTGAACGATCCGACGCTCAAGTTATACGCCGCGAACACCGACCAGCCGCGCGCGTTCTACAAGAACGGAAGGCAGTACTACGCGGGGGTGAAGCTCTCATTCTGACGCGTCAGCGGATCGGCCGACTCACCACGTCCCGTTTAGGACATGGCGGAGCAGCATGCTGCTCCGCCGTTTTTTTGTGGACAATGCGGGTATGCGACCGGATCGATCATGGCTGCGGATGCTCCGGGATAGCGAGCGGAGCCCGGTGCGGCGGTTAGCGCGCCTGATCGCCTTCGTTTGGTCGGGGCTGGCGCTCGGATTGGCAGGGTGCGCCGCGGTACCGACCGGAGTCGAGCCCGCTTCCTCGACAAACGAGCCGCTACGCGGGTCGATGTCCACACGTGGAGCGGCGCCGCACTTCGTCTACAGTCCCTACAAACACGTGTCCGTCGCGCTCGCGCCGGACCGCGGGGCGATCTCGACCGCCGTCACCGGAGCGCCGACAGCGATCGTTGCCAACGGCCGCTCGACGCTTCCGCCGGGTGTAACGGCGTTGACGCTGGCGTTCGCGACCGGCGAATGCGGCACCGAGACCTGGGACGGCATGGAAGCGCGTCTGCTGGCGAACGCCAATCTGCAAGGGTTCGTTCAGGCGGGGATCGACTACATCATTTCCACCGGCGGCGAAGCCGGCGTGTTCACTTGCGCAACAGACGCAGGCATGGAGGCTTTCATCGCGCATTACGCATCGTCCCGGCTGATCGGCTTCGACTTCGACATCGAGCGCGGGCAGTCGGCGGACGTCGTCGCTTCTTTGGTGCGGCGCATCAAGGCCGCAAAGGAACGGCATCCAGAGCTTCGCTTCAGCTTCACGCTCGCGACCTGGGGGGCCAGCGACGGCAGCCTGGCGAGCTTGAACGACGACGGGCAACGCGTGATGCTGGCGATCGGCGACGCCGGGCTCACGGATTATTACGTCAACCTGATGGTGATGGACTACGGGGAAGCCATCCCACGGAATTGTGTCGTAGCAAGCGGTGTTTGCGATATGGGGCAGTCGGCGATCCAGGCGGCGCGGAACCTGAACTCCCGTTTTGGCGTCCCGATGAGCCGCATAGAACTGACCCCGATGATAGGAGTCAATGATGTCGTGGCCAACGTTTTCACGCTCGAGGACGCACGGGTCCTCGCCCGGTTCGCACGCGAGAGCGCCGTGGGCGGCGTGCACTTCTGGTCGCTCGACCGCGACGTACCGTGCCCGCCCGATGTTTTGGGCGTATCGTCGATATGCAGCGGCCTGCGGGGCATGCCCGGATTCGCCTTCGCCGACGCCTTTCGCAAGGGCCTGCACTGATGCGTAAGAGAAGGGAGACAGGCCCGATTTCCACGCCCTCGACAAGGAGACAGCTATGCGTGCATTCGCGCTGGTCGTATTGACGATGTTCGTCGCCGGTTGCGCGACGCAAGCCGAACGCGCGGCCCAGGTGCAGCGCGATGTCGAAGAGATGATTCGCGTTTACGGTCCGGGATGCGAAACGCTCGGCTTCAAGGCCGATTCCGACCCGTGGCGCGATTGCGTGCTGCGGCTCGCGACCAAGGACAGTCTCGAGCGCCGCGATTTCACGACGACGAACTGCATCGGGAGCCGCGGATTCTTCCACTGCAGCACATTCTGAGCGGGCGTCCCTTTTACTTCGGCCGCGATCGTGCCGGCGCGATGGGCGGATGCGAGTTGCAGCGCGCCTCAACGTTCATCGCTGTAGCTGGCTCACGAGGAACGCCTTCACCTGCTTCGCCAATTCAGGCGAGATCTCGCCCAGCACGCCGCGCACGTGCACAGGGATGTGTTCGACGGATTCCGCGTTGGCGCTGAAAACATAGTGATCGAAGATCGTTTTCCACACCTGGCGGTGCTCGGCCGGCAGGTGTTTGAGCGTCAGCAGGCAATGCAACAGGCAATTGAGCGCCGTGTCCGCGCTGCCGGCTGCGCCGACCTGCCCCTTCCACCAGTAGTTGACAAGGATGTTGTACTTGGCGAGCGACTGGACGTGGTGCCACCAAAGCGTCGGGATGTAGATCGCATCGCCCGGTTCGAGCTCGGCCACCAATGCCGAAGCGAGCGCGTCCCTGAATCGCGGAAACCGCTCGAAGTCGGGATTTGCCAGAGAAACGAGGCTGATCGGCGTGCCCGTCGGCGCATGCCCCAGCGGGCCGATGTAGAGGTTCGCGATCTGCTCCGGCGGGAACAGCGTGAAGCGCCGCGTGCCGCTGACGACGCACGCGACGTTGTTCGACTCGTCGAAATGCGCGGGAGTCGTGACCGCATTGCCGAGCCAGATCCGCGGCAGTACCGACTCGTCGAGGATGGTGAGGCGGTTTTCGTTTGCAAATCCCGGCAGGCAATCGGCGATCAGCGCACTCTGTACGGCGAGCGACGGACGGCCTTCGAACTTCGCGTATCGCAGCAGCTTGTCGCTAACCTCCCCAATCGAAGCCTTGCTCCGCGAGAAATTGAACCCGCGCATGTCGTCGCTGTAGAAGAGGCGGCCGTGGACATGTGGCGGCATCATCATCACATCGACGGCCCCGCCCTTGTCGAACGCGCTCAGGTATTGGCCGATCGACTGGATCGATGTCCGGGCACGTTGCACCGCCGGCCACTGCGCAACCAGCCCGCGCAACACGGCCGGCCGGTATCCCGGAACGATTTCTTCCCGAAACGTCGCGGCGTCGACGTCGCGGTATTCGGAAATCCGGCCCGGCTCGGTCGTCGAAGGTTTCATGGCACGCGGCCCAAACAAGCGCCAATGATGCTGCCGCAGGGCGCGCTCCGGGTCAACAGGCCGCTCCAGCCCGGCTTGGCCCGAGGACCCCGCGAGCGGCGCCGGGTGCGTCGCCATCGTAAGGGGCCGATCTTGATTTGGATGCGGGCCTGGTTCAATCTTTGCATTGCGTTTTCTGCGCCTTCGCCATCGCGATCGATGACGGGCGCAAGTCCCAAGCCGCTTTGACGACCGAGACCTGGAAGAACCATGACCGCACCGTCCGATCGAGCGCCGACCGCCACGCTTTTCAACTATTCGTACTCGGTCAAGCAGCCCGATAAACCGACCAGCATCCCTCCCGCCATCCGGAAGATCGTCATCGTCGGCGGTGGATCGGCCGGGTGGATGACCGCGATGATCCTCGCGAATGCGCTGATCAGACACGGCATCGAGATTTCCGTGCTCGAGTCACCCATGGTCGGCATCATCGGTGTCGGCGAGGGATCGACGCCCTGGCTGAGAGGGTTCTTCGACAGCCTGGGGATCGAGGAGTCCGAATGGATGCCCGAGTGCAACGCGACGTACAAATGCGGCATCACGTTCGACGAGTGGTCGACCAAGCCGGGATTCGAGAGCTATTTCCACCCGTTTGCCTCGATGCTCGACAACCTGACGATGACGCAGTTTGTGCACAACTCGCAGGCGCGGGTGAACGGCGCTGACGTGTGCGCGCATCCGAACCGGTTCTTCATTGCATCCTACCTCGCGCACAACAACCTTGCCCCGAAACCGGAGCGGACGTTTCCTTTCGACGTCTGGTACGGCTATCACTTCGATTCGGTGCTGCTCGGCCAGTACCTCCACAAGAAGGCGTTGCAGCGCGGAGTCAAATATACGAAATGCCATGTTACGGGGGTGCAGCTCAACGAGCGCGGCGAGATCGCGTCCGTCTCGATCCAGGACGGCGAACCGGTGACAGCGGACATTTTTGTCGACTGCACCGGCTTCGCCGGGATCCTGATCCAAAAGGCGCTCGGAACGCCGTTCGTGAGCTTCTCGAACAATCTCTTCAACGATGCGGCGATCGCGATGCCGACGCCGATCGGCGACGACATTCCATCGCAGACCATTTCGACTGCGCTCAAGCATGGCTGGCGGTGGAAGATTCCGCTCACCAGCCGGTATGGCAACGGTTACGTCTACAGCTCCGCCTTCTGCTCGGCCGACGACGCGGAGCACGAGCTGCGCGAAGGTCTTGGAGCGCTCGATTCGGATACGCCCGCGCGCCACCTGAAGATGAAGATCGGGCGGGTGACGAAGCACTGGAACAAGAACTGCCTCGCGGTGGGCTTGGCACAGGGTTTCATCGAGCCTCTGGAGGCGACCGCGCTGTTGTTCATCCAGCGCACCGCCACGACCTTCGTCGAGTTTCTCGAAGCGGGCGACTTGAGTGAGGCAGCGCACGAGCGGTTCAATCAGCGCGTCAACGACCACTTCGAAGGCACACGCGACTACATCGTCACGCATTACAAGACCAATACCCGGCGCGATACCGAGTATTGGCGGGCGAACGCCGCGAATACGAACCTGTCGGATTCGCTGCGCCAGCTCTATGGCCTTTGGATGTCGGGCAAGGGCATCGCCGCCGATGTCGGACGACAAGCAATCGGCAAGGGTTATCCCGTCTTTTCCTGGTATTGCATCATGTCGGGCATGGGCATTTTTCCCGACCCGAAGGACTTACGCCCCGCCGCTCCGCCGGACAATCGCTACAGTATGGAAGAGATCGACAACCTGCTGCAGCGGAGCACGCTGAATTTCAGGTCGCAACGCGATGTGCTGATGAACATTCCGCAGAAGGTCCAGGAGCGATCGCTGCAGATCTACTTCTGGTGACCGTTGAGCCGGGCGCCCGCGAGCCGATGACGACCAGCGCCAAAGAAGGTCGCGGAGTTGCTCACGCCGACGGATTGGAGTAAGGTCCTCAGTGACGCTAGGGGTCCTCCCGCACGGCGCGGGACGGTGAGATCACACCCTTGGTACCTGTGCGGATAATGCCGGCGCAGGGAAGCGTGCTCCGCTCGAAGTTTCCTCGCACCGCTCCCCGCCCGACGCTCCGCAGTTGCTTAAGGAGCGCCATGAACGCCAACGACAAGTTTTTTGCCCGCGACGCGCAAGTCGACAGCGCCGCCGTCCAACCGCTGCCGAATTCGAAGAAGATTTACGTCGAGGGCTCGCGGCCCGACGTGCGCGTACCGATGCGCGAGATCGCTCAAGGCGATACGCCCGCGTTGTTCGGTGTCGAAAAGAATCCGCCCATCGTCGTCTACGACACTTCCGGCCCCTATACCGACCCCACGGCGACGATCGACATTCGCAAGGGCCTGGAGCCGCTGCGCGTACGCTGGATCGAAGAGCGCGGCGACACGGTCGAGCTCTCGCAGCTCTCCTCCGCGTACGGCCGCGAGCGGCTCGCGGACACGGCCTTGTCCGGGATGCGCTTCGATCTGCCGCGCAAGCCGCGTCGTGCGCGTGATGCCGCCAATGTCACGCAGATGCACTACGCGCGCCGCGGCATCGTCACGCCGGAGATGGAGTTCATCGCCATCCGCGAAAACCTCAAGCGCGAGGCAATGCTGAAGACGCTGCCGGAGCTGGTGACGCGTCAGCACGCGGGTCAGAGCTTCGGCGCATCGATCCCGGACTTCGTCACGCCCGAGTTCGTGCGCAGCGAAGTCGCGCGCGGCCGCGCGATCATTCCCGCCAACATCAACCACCCGGAAACCGAGCCGATGGTCATCGGCCGTAATTTCCTGGTCAAGATCAACGCCAACATCGGCAATTCCGCGGTTTCCTCGTCGATCCAGGAAGAAGTCGAGAAAATGACCTGGGCGACGCGCTGGGGCGGGGATACGGTGATGGATCTCTCGACTGGCAAGAACATCCACGAGACGCGCGAGTGGATCATCCGCAACTCGCCCGTGCCCATTGGCACGGTGCCGATCTACCAGGCGCTGGAAAAGGTCGACGGCAAGGCGGAAGAGCTGACCTGGGAGATGTACCGCGATACGTTGATCGAGCAGGCCGAGCAAGGCGTCGACTACTTCACCATCCATGCCGGCGTGCTGCTGCGCTATATCCCCCTCACCGCCAAGCGCATGACCGGCATCGTCAGCCGTGGCGGCTCGATCATGGCCAAGTGGTGCCTCGCGCATCACAAGGAATCGTTCCTGTACACGCGCTTCGAGGATATCTGCGAGATCATGAAGGCGTACGACGTCTCGTTCAGCCTCGGCGACGGTTTGCGGCCGGGATCGGGTTACGATGCCAACGACGAAGCGCAGATGGCGGAACTTGCCACGCTGGGCGAGCTCACGCAAATCGCCTGGAAGCACGACGTGCAGACGATGAT
>Ga0207646_10001279_pt1 | contig 31477 bp, 38 predicted proteins | sample KBSK5502metaG_FD_184343 | JGI IMG/M metagenome (GOLD analysis project Ga0207646, IMG submission 184343) | Corn, switchgrass and miscanthus rhizosphere microbial communities from Kellogg Biological Station, Michigan, USA - KBS K5-50-2 metaG... | ecosystem: Host-associated > Plants > Roots >... | reverse complement strand
GAACGTGTAGGAGCGATGCACCCAGCACGGCGATGAGCGACGCGCGTAGCGGAGCCCGCAGTGCGACTGGAACTGTCAGGGCCAAACCCAGGCCGACCTGGAACGCGCCCGCATCGTGGAGCAGATGAATGTTGAGTGGTGCGAAGGTCGCCACTGAGCTGAAGAAGCTCATCGGGGCCAGGAATGCCCAGGCGCCGGTCACCAAGTAGAAGGCGCCGACAACTGCCCCGACCACCCGCGTTGCCAATGGATCCCGCATTTGACCCATTCTGTCAGCGCAGTGGTGGGCTGGATCGCCGTCCATGTCGTGCTGGACCGGAACATCCGGAGTTCAAACATCGAGGAGCCAATGGCTTGTCCTGGGATGAGCGCGCCGCGGCGAAGCCGCCGCTGAACTCAAAATCGCGGTTCTAAATCGTCCAGGTAGCGACCCTTTGTCCATCCATTTCGTCTATACTGAATGGGTGGACGATCGGCCGATCGTCTGGGATGCTGCCAATCGCAAGCACCTCGATTCCGATCATCCCGAACGGCACATTTCAATTGCGGAGATCGAAGAGGCGCTTCACGATAAGGATCGAATTGATGTCCGGGCGATCACCTGATGGCGTCCAGGCGAATCATCCGGAGGGTTAGCAAATGAAGACCAAGGCAACCAGGAAACCGTTCAAGGATCAATTCGATGAACTGAGTGACGAGGAGTTCGAGCGGGAAGTACTCGATTCGCTCGATCAAGCAACGACGAAGATCTCTTTGCGGGTTCCTAAGGATCTGCTGACCCGGACCAAACATGCAGCTGAGCGCCGGGGGGTTCCATACCAATCCCTGATGAAGGCATTGATCGACCAGGGCATACGCCGTTTGGAACGAGTGCCGCGGAAGGGTGAGCGAGCTCACTCGTGAACGAGGTCGATCCGCGGAACTGGCGCCCCGAGATCACGGATGAGCCGATCGCGCTGTATGAGCAGCTGGTCGATCATCCATGCGCCCAAAGTGAGGCGGAATGGCGGCAGCTCGTCGACCTCATCGATGCCTGGCGTGCTCACGAGTATCGAAAGCACATCGCTCTAATGCAGTGCTTGCGGAACGGATAGGTCCGAGTCCAAAAGGGCAGTTCTAAAAGTCGTCCCAATAGGGACCCAAACGTCACCTCGCGCGGGCGCTGTGGGACGGAGTGGGTGAGGATCGCTTTGCCATCGGTTTGTCGGCGCCGGCCAAAAGGAAGGGCCCGGCGAGCGTCAGCGAAACGCCGCTGACCAGGATTCCGGCGTAGATCGGCGCCACGTGCCAGAAGTCCGTGTACGCCACGGCGAGGTGCACGCCGAGCGCGGCGCCGAACCCGACGGAGGCCGACGCGGCCAAGCACCACCACACCCACGCGTTTCCGCGTTGCCATCCCCAGGCCGCCAGCAGCAGAATTGCCACCCCGGCTGAGATCAGGGCGCCTCCAAAGCCGGCGCGGTCGTGGGCGATGAAGGAAAGCAGGCGGTCGTTCGCCCCGTTCAGCGCTGCCGCGGTGGTATTCATGAAGGTGAGGTCGGTCGGCACGAACACCGCGGTCAGGCCGACGTAGGAGATCGCCAGGCCGCCGACGATCAGACCGAAGCCGGCAAGGACCATGAGCAGCTGCCCGACCAGCGCCTGGTGCCATTCGCCGGAAGGGCCATCGTCCACGGGATCGACCCTCTCAGACGCAGGTCTGTGCCAGACGGCCAGCACGAAGAGCGGAAAGAGGACGACCGCGAGCGCGACGTGCACGGGCTCCACGTACCCGTAGGCGAAGAAGTAGAAGAGCGTCGGGAAGCCGGCGAGGCCCGAGGCGAGGAGGGCGTCCCGTGCCCACGCGAGTCCTCGTCGGATTCCAAACCACGAGAGCGCGCTATATACGACGCCGATTGTGATCATCGTGCCTGCGAGCGTGATCCGGTCGTGCTGGAGGAACTGAATCAAGCGAGGGTTGATGGCGGCAAGTCCATTGACATCGACCCCGAGAAACGAAGAGTCGTAAGGCAAGAGCACGGGGCCGAGTGACTCGAGCGCCGCTCCGAAGCCTCCGAAGATCATTCCGGCGCCGAGCGCCAACCCCGCGATCCAGCCCTTCGACCTGGGGCTCGCCTGGGATGTCGGAACGTACTTGGCGGTTGTCCTGGAAAACCAGCCCGGCCCGGCCTCGATCAATGCTGCCGTTGTCGCCAGCACTGCATTGGCGCCCGCGGTGAGGAGGTCGGCTGCGACCCGTGGGTCGGGTTCGGAGGTCGAGGCAATCATCGTGGCGCCGTTACGGCGGACGCGCCGCACGTCGTCCGGTGCCGGCTCGCGAAGCACCAGTCCGAAGCCAATGGGGATCACTTGGGAGTCGGTGCTGTCGATCGCGGCCAGGACCGGGACACTCAGATGTGACGCCACCTCGATCAGGACGCCTGCATCGGCGGCGTTTGGGACATCCACGATCACGATCGATGCCTGTTCGCCGATCCTGGAAGTCACCTCGACCGCGTCCACCGCGCTCACACGCAATGCCACCGGCACCGGTGCCGACTGCAACAGCCGCGACACCGCATTGATCGCGGAAGGCTCTACAGGACCGACCTCGATGATCCCGGCGCCCAAGGCGGGCATCGCGTCCACCACGTCAGCGGCAACGCTGACGCCGACTGAGACTCCGATCCGCGAGGGGCAGGTGATGCCTGCCACCGTCCCGCCGGCCTCCGGCGGCGGCGCCGTGTGGCCCAGGCTGCTGATGACTGTCAGGCCACCGGGAAGGCGCGCCAGAATCCCGAGGAACCGAATCGCCGCGCGCCTCGATCCTTCCACCCCGAGAACGGCGGCCATGGGACGTCTGAGGGGGTGATAAGTCCAGTCGGGCACGCGGCCATGGTGGCACAGGAATCCGTGGATCCCGACCCTAACCCGTGGCGCCTGCGTCGCCGTGACGCCTGCTCCTAGTCGTTGCGGGTTAGATTTTCCGATGTCGACGGCCCGATTGCCGCGCTTTCGGTTGCTTGAGAGGACAAGTGTCGAGTTCAAAAGGGCGGTTCTAAAATCGTCCAGATAGCGCCCCGTCCTTCTGCCGCGGTCATCCAGACCGTCTTTGAAGGTCACCGCTCGGAGCGATGGGCTCCGAGCCTGACGCCGAAATCGGCAAGCGAGGTTCTAAACCATTGCAGGCCCAGGTTGCAGGCATATCGGGCGCCACCTGCGGGACTGGCGAGTCGGCCGCGTTGACGGTTGTTGGGGTCCAAAGCGAATCGATGCGCCTGCCTAGCCACCGTCATCGTGGGTGATCGACGTTGAAGATGACTTCGCAATCGCAATACCCGCCGTGATCCCTGAAATAGGCCGTCGAGACGTCGATCGACGGTTCGTCCAGTCCCATCTCGCGGAGGATTCTTGTGGTGAACCGCACGTCCCCAAAGCGTGTCCAGCGGTCGGTCTGGAAGTTGCATGCTTCGGGACCGGCGAGTCGTTCGATGAACTCATCCCAGCGGGGATGGCGGGGCAGTAATGGTCGACAGGTGGCCGCGGGCTTCTGGTGTTGCATCGTACGGATGTTCGGACCAGCAAAAGCGCGCGTCAATCCAGGCTGTTAAGAAAGAGAATCGTTCGGCGAACATGAACGACTGGGTGGACGATCGGAAGGATAGGCATGTCAGCGCGCGATTTCTATGATCAGCTTGCCGCTGACTACCACCTTGTCTACTGGGATTGGGAAGCCGCCATTGAGCGTCAGGCTGACGCCCTTGATCAGTTGATCAGGAACGCCTGCCCACAAGCAAAGGAGATTCTTGACTGCTCCTGCGGCATCGGAACACAAGCGATTGGTCTCGCGCTGCGTGGCTACCGGGTGCACGGAACGGATGTCAGCGAACGCTCCCTCGATCGCGCGCGGAGAGAGGCGGAAAGGCTCGGCGCAATGGTTTCCTTCGGGGTTTGCGACTTCCGTGATCTCAGCTCGGTCGACGGGCTCTTTGATGTAGTGATCTCATGCGACAACGCCATCCCCCACATGCTGACCGACGACGATCTCCATAGGGTTTTCACAGCGATGTACACGAAGCTGCGGCAAGGCGGGTTGATCGTGATCAGCGTTCGTGACTACGACAAGGCGATGATCGAGCGTCCACCTACAGGTCTTCCCGTGATCCATGCGGGACCCCCGCGTCGAGTCGCCGTCCGCCTCCATGACTGGGACGCTCCAGACAGTCCGATGTACACGGTGCGGTTCCTGATCCTCACGGAAGGCCGTTCGGGGTGGACGGTTGAGCAATACAGCACGCGCTACCGTGCGCTGAAACGTTCCGTGCTCAAACGAGCTGCCGAACTTGCCGGGTTTGCGCGCATCGCTTGGCACACAGCCGAGGAAGTTCCGTTCCACCAACCCGTAATGACAGGGCTGAAAGTGGGGGGTCCAAAGTTAGATTCTCTAAAGTCGTCCCAGTAGGGACCGCAAGCCGATACTCCTGAAGTCTTCTCAGGCCAGGATTTCGCCATTTCGGCGCAATTGGCCGAATCCCAGGCCATGGTCCAAATTTGGGCGGACATGGTCAGCATCGGTGGATCAGCTATGAGTTGCGAGGACGTCGACGTCCGCGACACTGCCGCGGTACTCAACTCCAAGCCCGGCGACGAGATTGCGCAGATGGCCGAGCAGAATTGCCATCTCCTGTTCGCCGATCAGGCCCGCCCAGTTGGCCTGCACCCGCTCGACTATCTCTCTGGATATCCGGTTTACCTTCCATCCGCGCTCCGTCCGAATGACCAGCGCGGCGCGTCGATCACTCGGGTCGGGCGCGCGCCGTAAATAGCCTTGTCGTTCCAGATACGCGACGAGATAGCCCATCGCTTGCTTTGTCGTGCCGCCCTTACGGGCCATATCCGTGATTCGACTGCCGTGGGGACCAAGCAACTGAAACACCGGCAAGTAAGCCGGCCGAAGGTCTACGAACCCTGCCTCGGCCAGGCCGTCCATGACGTGCTGCTCGAGCCGATTGAGCAGGATCGTCAGGGGTGCGCCGATTAGAAACCCGGGCTCTTCAGCCAATATAGGCATGATAGACAAAAGGCTTGACTAATTGGACAAGGCCTTTTACTATTTCGAACATGCACACAGACCACGGTCGGCAGGTAACCAACAAGGCCATCGTTCTCGAGGTCCTCGACCGAATCTTTACCCGCAACGATCCGACCGTCCTCGACGAGCATCCCGGTCTCACCGAAACCGTCAAGCAGATATCCCGCCGCGCGGCGGCCTTTCCAGATCTAACTTTTCAGGTGGAGGCGGTCATCGCTGAGAGAGACACCGTGGCTTATCTGGCGCGGTTCAAAGGGACCCACCTTGGCGTGTTTGCCGGAGTTCCAGCGACCGGCCGGGCGATCGAGTACAAAGCGGTTGGTCTGGACCGGCTGGAGGGTGGCAGGATTGTGGAGCACCACGCCACCGCGGACTATCTCGGTGTCCTGGATCAGCTGGGTGTGCTCCCGCTCAAGACCTGACGGTGAGATCACCGCAGCCGCCAGCTCTCGAAGTCGATGGTGATGAAGTCAGGGAACAGGGAGAGGGTCTAGTCGAGCCAGGCACCTTGACCGCGTGAAATCGACCGAACGGTCGATGTTCAGCCGAGGGGCTCAGGTTACGTTGGTTCGCATGACATACCAATCCGCACCAGACGCCTTCCTTTCCGCTCTCGCCACGCGCGACTTCGGACGATTCGCCGAATGTCTGGCACCCCAGGCGCATGCGCGGATGCTCTTGCCGCCTGGGCCTGAGGTGCGCTCTGGGCGCGAAGAGATCGCGCGGCGTTTCGAAGGCTGGTTCTCACGCGCCTCGGACTTCGAGGTCCTGGACTCGCACCGCGCACAGGTCGGGCTTCGAAACCGACTCAGCTGGCGTTTCCGGATGAGCCTAGATGGGCAGTCGCACGAGGTCGTCGAGCAGGTGGCGTTCGTCACGTCGGGGCCGGATGGCATCTCCGAGATCGATCTGCTTTGTTCTGGTTTTCAGCGCGAGGAAGAGGCAGTCGCCTCGTGCCCCGTTGACGGCGCCGTGTCTCGCAGCGCTCGATAATGGGCGAACCATCAGCACCGCAGGGAGTCCGCAAGTAGTCGACGCGCGGAGATCCGAAAGCAGCCTACGCCTGGCCGAGCTCCTGGCGGCAGTTTCGCTCGCCACCGATCTGTCGCACGACGTTCCCGCGGAGAGCGCGCTTCGCGATGCATGGCTCGCGGTCGAACTTGCTCGCCTGGCGGGCTGGACTGATGCCGACGTGTCGGACGTCTACTACCTGGCGCTCCTCTATCACATGGGATGCACTGGCGCGGTGGCGGCCCAGAGCCGGCTGGGTGGCGGCGACGACATCAGCGTGCGTCATTGGATGTCGGAAGCCGACTACGCCGATCGCCCTGAGCTCATGCGCATCGTCGTCACCAGGCTGGCGCGGCAGTGGGGGGCCTCCGGAGTCGCGCAGGGAGTGGCCGCGCTGGCGACAGCCGGCCGCGACATGCCAGAGGCTCTGGCCAGCATCGCCGAGGTCGCGGTCCGGCTCTCGCAAAGGCTTGGTGCGAGCCCTCGCGTCACCGAGGCGCTGAGTCATGCGTATGGACGGTGGGACGGCAAGGTCTTCACCTCGCTGCCGAGTGCCGAAGGCCTTTCGGCGACCTCACGCCTCGTGCACCTGGTCCACGTGGCCCAGATCTATCACCAGGCCGGAGGCGCCGAGGTCGCTGACGCGGTCGTCCGGCAGCGCAGCGGTACGGAATTCGACCCGGAGCTGGCTCGGCTCTGGCTGCAGAACAGCCACGACCTCCTGCCCAGACTGTCATTGGATTCGGTCTGGGATCAGGTGTTGAGCGCCGAGCCGGAGCCGCATCGGCGAGTCGGGCCCTCCCACCTGGACGAAATCAGCAGAGCGCTCGCGGATTTCGTGGATTTGAGCTCGCCATTCACTAGTGGGCACTCGACGCACGTCGCGCGGCTCGCTGAGGCTGCCGCGTTGAACGCAGGGTTGAGCACAGACGACGCTGCCACCGTACGGCGAGCAGCGCAAGTCCACGACCTTGGCATGGTGAGCCTGCCCAATCGGGTGTGGATCAAACGCGGTCAGCTCAATCCATCCGAGTGGGAGCGAGTTCGCCTGCACCCCTATCACACCCAGCGCATCCTGAGCCTCGCCGGCCCGATGCGAGCGTCCGCGACCATCGCGGGTCTCCATCACGAGCGGCTCGATGGCTCCGGCTACCACGTCGGACTGCCTGCAGGTTCAATTCCGTTCACCGCCCGCCTGCTCGCCGTCGCAGAGATGTACCAGTCGATGAGCGAAGATCGCGCCTGGAGGCCGGCCCTCAAACCTGAGGGTGTGACGCGGCAGCTGCAGGATGAGGTCACGGCTCGGCGCCTCGACCCCCGAGCTGTTGAGGCGGTGCGGATGGCGGCTGGTCAACCTCGGCAGAAAGGAAGGTTGAACCCGATATGGCCGGCCGCTCTCACCGACCGCGAGGTGGACGTGCTGAGGGCGATCACACGTGGACTCGCGAACAAGCAGATCGCACGCGAGCTCCACGTTTCCCAGGCCACCGTGCACACTCACGTGATCAACCTCTACGGCAAGATCGGCGTCAACACACGGGCGGGCGCCACGCTCTTCGCCTTTGAGCACGACCTGATCGACTCTCCGCCTTCGCAATAGATCGACCAAACGGTTGGCGCTCCGAAAAGCTAGAATCCCCGGCTCTGTGAGCAAGGTCGTCGTTATCGGAGGCGGTCAGGCGGGCCTGGCCGTGAGCCACGAGCTCACCCGCGCCGGGGTCGAGCACGTTGTCCTGGAGCGCGGCAGGGTGGCCCAGACCTGGAGGGGTCGCTGGGACAGCTTCTGCCTGGTCACTCCCAACTGGAGCCTCCAGCTACCCGACCACGCCTATTCCGGTGCCGACCCCGACGGTTTTCTGGCCCGGGACGAGATCGTGGACTACCTCGAAGGTTATGCCGCCTCTTTTCAGGCGCCCGTCAACGAAGGGGTGGAGGTGACTGCCCTGGAGCCGGGAACAGGTTCGCGCTTCCGCATGACCACGAACACGGGGGAGATGGAGGCCGACACCGTGGTCCTCGCGAGCGGCGCCTATCAGCGGGCTCACCGGCCGGCGGGCGCCGAAGCGCTGCCCTCGCGCGTTTACACGATCGACGCCGAGAGGTATGGGAGACCGGCTTCGCTGCCCCCCGGCGGCGTCTTGATCGTGGGCTCCGGCCAGACCGGCTGCCAGCTGGCGGAGGAGCTTCACGAGTCGGGCCGGGAAGTCTTCCTCGCGTGCGGCCGGGCGCCGTGGGTGCCGCGCCGGATCGGCGACCGGGACGTCTTCTGGTGGATGGTCGAGACCGGGTTCGCGGACGCACCACTGAGCTCCCTCCAATCCCCCGCGGCGCGGCTCATCGCCAACCCCCAGGCCAGCGGCCATCGCCGGGGCCACGACCTCCATTTCCGTTCTCTACAGCAGCTGGGAGTGCGCCTGCTGGGTCATTTCACGGGAGTCGAGTCCGGCCACGCCCGCTTCGCGTCCGACCTGGCCGACTCCGTAGTCTTTGGCGATGCCCGCTGCCTGGACTTCATGAATCTGGTCCGGAAGACCTGCGAATCTCGTGCGATCCCCGTCCCGGACCTGCCCGTCCCGGAACCGTTCCAGGCCGACGCTCCCAACTCCATCCCACTTGCCCGAGTCGGCACGGTGATCTTCACCTCCGGGTTTCGCCCCGACTACCAGCGTTGGGTCGACTTTCCGGCCTTCGACGAGATGGGCTTCCCCCTCCAGGAGGAGGGCGCTAGCACGGTGGTGCCAGGGCTCTACTTCGTCGGGGTCCATTTCCTCCGCAAGCGCAAGTCGTCTCTACTCCTCGGGGTGGGAGAGGACGCTCGGCTGGTGGCGGAGAAGCTCGCCGGCCTGAGCCACTCTGGTCGGGGAGCCGGAGCGGTGTCTACTTCACCGAGTGCGTGAAAGAGCCAGCACGGGCCAGGGCGTGATCTTGTAGAGCAGCATCGCGGCGGCCCCGGCCACGATCACGAGAGGGTTCGACATGCCAACCACGACGAGGGCCAGCATGATGCCCGCGCTGCAGACGATGCAGCACACGGTGTAGCTGGCGCCCTCGGCCAACGCGTCTCGGAAATGGGGCCCGCGAGGCTCCCGCTGCGCCATCTCGCGGCACCGATCCCGCGCCCATCTGCCCCAGGGCGTGAGCGCGTTGACGACAGCCACCGCAACCAATGCAGCAGCGATCAGCAGCGACGACGGAATCATCACGCTGCCCATCACGTACTCGACAGCGAAGCCGATCAGCGCCCAGACCGCCACATACATGAGGACGACGGCGGCGGTCGCCACCGGGCGCCGGCTGTCCCGCCCGTAGGCCAAGAAGAACGGCACGGCGGACGCCGCCATCATCGCGGCCATCGAAAAAGCCATGACCACCCCCTTCAGTCAGGGTACTCGTCGCGGCGGTGCAGCCACGCCATCCCGCCCGTCTCGTTCTCGTCGCGGCCCTTCGGCACCAGGTCCATGTAGTGGTAGGCGACGTTGACCATATCGAGACCGCGCGCGTACGCCGAGTACGTGTGGTAGATCTTCCCGCCCTCGCGCACGAAGACGCTCACGCCCGGCGTCTCCGACATGCCGATCGGCTCCTCGCGGTAGTTGTACTCGCCCTCTTTCTCGCCCGGCTTGAACGAGACGTGATAGTCGAAGTTGAAGTCCGAGCCCTTCGACGAGTACCACGGAAACTCCCAGCCCATGCGCCCGCGGTAGGCCTCGATCTTGTCAACTGATGCCCTCGACACCGCCGCCATCGTGATGTCGCGGTGGTTGAGGTGCACCACCACGCGGTCGAAGTTGTCCATCCAGAAGGAGCACGCGAAGCACGGTGAGTCCTTGGTCCAGGTCGTGTGCTCGGATGCCGTCTCCGGATTGAACATCGCGTGGTAGATCACCAGCTGTCCGCGGCGGTCGAAAAGCTGATCGAGCGTCCTGTTGCCCTGCGCGCCCTCGAACACATACTCCTTGTCGACCAGCTCCCACGGCAGGTCGCGCCGCGCCTGGCTCAGCTGGTCGCGGAGCTTCGTGAACTTCTTCTCCTCGATGAGGTGCGTCTTGCGCGCCTCGACCCATTCCTCGTGCGCAACGACCTTGTGCTTCATGCCTTGTACCCTCCAACCGCTGAACCCACGATCCGCAACAAACGGTTGCACATGCTACCACGAAACGCAACCGTCGGTTGCGGTACTCTTGGCGGCGTGATCCCGAACGCGATCGAGAAGGAAATCGTCATCGAGGCTCCGCTCGAGGTCGTGTGGCGCGTCGTGACCGACCCCGAGCAGATCCGGCAGTGGTTTGCCGACGAGGCCGAGGTCGAGCTCCGGGTCGGTGGCAGTGGCCGTCTGCGGTTCAAGAGCGGCGATTCCTATCAGCTGCAGGTCGAGGCGCTGGAGCCGCCGCGCCGCTTTGCGTTCCGCTGGGTGCAGCCGGAGGGCTCGCCAGCGCGCGCGGACAACTCGATGCTTGTCGAGTTCATGCTCGAGCCCGAAGCCGGCGGCACGCGCCTGCGCGTCGTGGAGAGCGGATTCGACACGATCGACTGGTCCGACGCCGAGAAGGCGAAGTACGCCGAAGACCATTCGAGGGGCTGGCAAGTTCTCCTCGCCCGCTTGCGCGACCACGCGCCGAGCGTGAGATGACCAAGGCTGCGCTGAACGACGAGGAGCTGCTGGAGGCAGTCGCCGACACTTCGAGGCGCCGCGTCCTCGACCTGATCCTCGCCCGCGGCGAGGTCACGCCGACTGCGCTCGCCGCCGAGCTCCCCTTTACGCGGCAGGCTGTGGCCAAGCATCTGGCCGTCCTCGACCGCGCGGGGCTGGTCCAGAGCAAACGGACCGGCCGCGAGGTCCACTACTCCGTGCGGCCCGAGCACCTCGACGTCGCGGTGCGAGCGATGGCCAGGGTCGCGGCCCGCTGGGACGCACGGCTGGGCGCGATCAAGCGGCTGGCCGAGTCGCGCGCTCGCGCAACGAGATAACAACCCGGCATTCCGTTGGCATGCCCGCGAAGGCTTGGGATCACTCGCTTTCTGCGGGCGCCGGGCATTGTTCACCCACCCGCCATGCGCTCCCTGGCGATCTCCTTGAGCCGGTCCCACGCCGGAGACGAGGATCCGGTCGACATTGCGATCAACTGGACGATGCCCGGGTCCGGGGTCGGCTGTTTTCCGCTGGTAACCCCGGCGCCTCGCCTGCGAAACCACTGCTCGGAGCGGTCGGCCAGCGCCTCGAGGCGCGGGTCGTCCGCGGGCCAGTCGAACGCCGCGTCGTATTCTAGGTAGAGGGCAGCGAACTCCGGATCTTCGATCGCGTCGAGCTTGTCGGCAAACCAGATCGCGGCCGCCTTCGGTGAGGCCGACTGCATCAGGATCCAGCCGTCGCGCTCCATCTGCACCGCGTGTTCGCTTACGCCAAGTTCGCGCAGCCGATCGAGGTAGTCGGCGACATCCGCCGAGACGAACAGCCGGTCACCGGCGCTGAGGCGTGCGATCCGCTCGCGAGTACGACGGAGCTCCCTGGCTCGCTCCTGTAGGTTGCGATCGATCTCGGCCATCGCCGCTCCGAACTGATCGGGCGCGGCCGTGAAGAGCTCCTTGATGCGGGCGAGAGGCACCCCAGCCTCAGCCAGCGTTTTGATCTTGACCAGGTCGATGGCGTGCTGGGCGGTGTAGCGACGGTAGCCCGACGAGTCACGCGGGGGCTCCTCGAGCAGTCCGCGCTTGTGGTAATGGCGGACAGCTTTGATGGTCACACCGGCGTAGGCGGCGAGCTGGCCGATCGTGATCATTTGCTTCGGATCATCACCGGGTACCTCGGCGGAAGGCGGCCTGGGCCCAGAGGTATGAGACCAGCGCGATCGCCGCGCACCACGCCAGGGCCAGGTAAGCGGTGTTGCCGATCGGCGCGCCTGTCAGCAGCGCGCGCAGGCTGTCAACCACCGCGGTGAACGGTTGGTTCGCGGCGAACCAGCGCACGCCGGCAGGCATCGAGTCGGCCGGCACGAAAGTGCTTGACAGGAATGGAAGCAGGAACGACAGGGGCAGGGTTGAGCCGTTCGCGCCGGCGACGCTCTTCGTGACCAGGCCGATGGCCGCGGACAGCCAGGCCAGGGCAAATGAGAACGCGGCGACGATTCCGACGACGGCGAACCAGTCCGCGACTGTTGCCTTTGGCCGGAATCCGACCAAGAGCGCCACCCCGGTGACAGCGGCGGTGGCGACAAGCGTGCGCAAGACGCCGCCGCCGACATGTCCAGCCAGTAGGGCACCGCGCGTGACGGCCATCGTGCGGATCCGGTCGATAAAGCCACCAGTCATGTCCATGGTTACGTTGATCGCAGTGGGCCCGCAACCTCCCGCTATCGCCATCACGAGGATGCCGGGTACGAGGAAGTCGACATACGGTGCGCCTCGCGCCGCGTCGCCGAGCCCGTGGCCGATCGTCCCACCGAGGATGTAGTCGAACAGCAGCAGCATTACGACCGGCACGAGTATCGCGCTCGCGATCAGCAAGCGGACGAGTCGGAGGCTGTGCCTGATTTCCCGCCCCAGCATGGTGATGGAGTCCTGCGCGGCGATGGTCACGGCGCCCATTAGTTCTTCTCCTTGGAAGCCTTGCCGGTTACTGCAAAGAACACGTCGTCGAGGTCCGGTGTGTGGATGGACAGGTCTTCCACAGCCACGTCGTCGCCGAGGCGGGCGAGCACGTCGCGCAGCGATCGGATGCCACCTTCGTTCCGCACCCGCAGTACCAGCTCTTCGTCGTCGCGCGTGCCTTCGGCTAGGACTCGCTCAGCCTCGGCGAGCGCGGCAGCGTCGGCGAAGCGCAGCCGGATATGCGCGCCAGGGATGCGCCGTTTCAGTTCGCCCGGTGTGCCCTGGGCGACGATGCGGCCATGGTCCAGCATGGCGATGCGGTCGGCGAGGTGGTCGGCCTCCTCGAGGTACTGGGTGGTCAGCAGGATCGTGACGCCCTCGCGTACCAGCTCGCGAATGATCTGCCACATCGTTTGGCGGCTCAGTGGGTCAAGGCCGGTAGTCGGCTCATCGAGGAAGATCAGCCGTGGCCGCCCCATCAGGGTCATTGCGATGTCGAGGCGGCGCATCATGCCGCCGGAGTAGGTGGCCGGCGTCTGGCGCGCCGCGTCGACGAGGTCGAAGCGTTGCAGCAACTCGGTGGTTCGCGCCCGGCGCTCGGTCGCCCGCAGATGAAGCAGGCGTCCCATGAGGGCGAGGTTCTCTTCGCCTGTCAGCAGGTTGTCTACCGCGGAGAACTGCCCGGTGACCCCGATCACCCCACGCACCGCGCTGGCTTCGCCTCGCAGGTCGTACCCCATGACGGTGGCCGTCCCGGCGTCCGCCGGGATCAGCGTGGAGAGTATTCGTACCATCGTCGTCTTGCCGGCTCCGTTCGGCCCGAGCAACGCGAAAACCTCGCCTTCGCCGATGGTGAGGTCGACGCCATCGAGGACTACCTTCTTGCCGTAGGCCTTTCGCAAGCCGGTAACGGAAACGGCGGTGCCTGTCGCGTGGTTGGTCATTGCGCTCATGGGCCAAGGCTCGCACCTTGACCTAGGGTCAATGTCAAGCCCCTAGAGCGGCCGCTTACTGACCCTCACTTCAGCCGCCACCTCTCCACATCGATCGTGATGAAGTCCGGAAAGGGAAGAACCCAACCGTACTGCTGGATCGACGTCTTCACCCGGCGTTTTGACGTGTACGGGATGCCATCCGACATCCCGTGCTCGAAGACCACGTTGGCGACTCTGGCATTGGGGTCGGCCGCCACCGGCGTGTAGTCATTGCGCTTCAGGAGCCCGGTTTTCGTGTCGAACCAGAATCTCTGGATGCGGCTGTGGACCGGCAGGCTGGTTCCGTAGTCGGCCTGCACGACGCCGTCATCGAGCTCCGTCCATTCGATGTCGGTTCGCATCAGCTCGTAGGGGAGCGTGTAGTACCCCCAAAAGGCATAGCCCAGGAAGTACACGAGATTCAACCGGTCCCACCTGGTGGCGAGGCTGGAATTCTGGAGATGCTCCCGGGCGTCGGAGCGCTGCTCGAGGATCCTGCCGTCCGGCGCCATGATCATCACGCTGAAACCGTCGAGAACACCGACGTCGCCGGATTCGTCCACGGGGTCGATCACCGTATGGGGCCGTTGAACATCGACCGTGATCCTCGCGTGAGGCGGAATGTTGATGCCCTTGAGCTGAAACAGGAGCCCTCCGACGGTCACTGTGCTGTCCACGGAGGTCGCAGCTTTCCAGACCGCCTGTCCGCCGTAGGCCGCAACGGCGCGGGCCGCGGTCGGGGAGAGCTCACCCCTCAGCGAAGGTTTCGCGTTGATCGGTGAGCCCTCCAGGGCGGCCGGCGTAAACGTGTTCTCGTACACCGTCCACAGCGCGTAGCTCACGAGCAGGGCAAGCAGGAGAACGAGGGTTGCCGCGACAACCCTGACTGGCCTGGACCTCCGCCGTCTCCGCGGGATGGTGGTGTCCGTGACGTCTCAGATCGTAGTGGGACGAAAGGCTAAGAGCCCTCCACGACCTCGAAGATGCGGTCGGCGACCAGGCCGTGGGCTTCGCGATGCACGCGAATCGCCGCCTCTGCGTCCGGAGCGTCCACCAGGCAGAACGCCTTGTGGTCCTTCTCGTCCACCCAGTACCTGAGGTACTTGACCCCATAGGCGCTCCCCTTGGCCAGGTCGGCCTCGTGGGCGTGGGCCACGTCGGCGGCGGTTGCGCCTGGCGGCAGGTTCTCGTGAACATCCATGAAAACGGGCATGGTCACACCTCCTAGATGTGCAACGGTGGGCCGGCTACGGAAGCAGGTTAGGTGTGAGCGACCGCCGGCAGCATCAACCGTTCGGTGGATCTTTTGTCGGCTTGATCGGCCCGGGCCACCGCGGCTCCGGGCTCCTCGGGGACGTGAAGTCCTGGATCGACGCTCTGGCGGACTACGCGGTGGAGCTGGGCCTGGACACTTTCATCTTCTGGCCAAAGCGGGACGCGCTGGACCAGCTCGAGGTCTTCGCCTCCGAGGTCGTGCCGGGCGTCCGCCAGCGCGTGAGCGAACGCCGCGTCTAGATTGGAAGCCATGGATATCAATCCGGACGTGCCGCCCAGCGGCGATGGCTGCGTCGAGTGCCTGGCCTCGGGGGGGTGGTGGGTGCACCTCCGCCGGTGCGCGGCGTGCGGCCACATAGGCTGCTGCGACTCATCCCCGTCCCAACACGCGAGCCACCATGCCTCCGCCTCCCAGCACGCCGTCGTGCAGAGCTATGAGCCCGGCGAGGACTGGTTCTGGGACTACACCACCTCGCAGTACCTCGAGGGTCCGAAGCTGGCTCCGCCCCGCCATCACCCGCTGAGCCAGCCTGTGCCGGGCCCGGCCGGTCGCGTTCCACGCGACTGGCAGCGCCACGTGCACTGACCGGCAACGTGACGACCGCGAATTCGCCCGTCAGCTTTGGCATCAAGACGAGCCAGTCTGGCCTGACTTACGACGAGATCCTGAAGACCTGGCTCGAGGCCGACGAAGTCCCCGTCTTCGAGCATGCGTGGCTCTGGGACCACATGGTTCCCCTGCGCGGGCCGGCCAACGGTGCGGCCCTCGAAGCCTGGACGCTGCTTTCGGCGCTCGCCGCCAGGACCACGCGCGTTCGGCTCGGCGTGATCGTCACGAGCAACCGGCTGCGGCCACCCGCCTTGCTCGCGAAGATGGCGGCGACCGTCGACGTCATCTCGGGCGGAAGGCTCGAGTTCGGAATCGGCGCCGGAGCGGGCGAGCAGCACGACCCAGCGCTCAGCCAGATGGTCCATCGCGAATACGACGCATACGGAATCGACGTCGTCCCGACGCCCGAAACGCTCGGCGCGCTAGGCGAGGCCTGCACGATCATCAAGCGTCTCTGGACCGAAGACGAACCGTTCGACTTCGAGGGCCGCTACTACCGGCTCAAGGGAGCAATCGGCGAGCCGAAGCCTGTCCAGAAACCTCGGCCCGCGATCCTGATGGGCTCGGCCGGCGAGCGGCTGGGACTGCGCATCGTCGCGGAGCACGCCGACATCTGGAACTGTCCGACCCGCGGTGACGTAGACGAGTTCCGCCGCAAGAGCGCGGTGCTCGACGACCACTGCAAAGCCATTGGCCGCGACCCCGGCGAGATCCGGAGGTCGGTGCAGCTGCTGGTCACGGCGACCAGGCCGGTCGACGGGCGCCCTGACCTGCCCCGCCAGCACGACCTGGCCGCGACCCGCGACCTGCTGCTCGAGTTCATCAGCGCCGGCGCCGACCACCTGGTGCTGGCGCCGATCCCACCCTACCCGTCCGTCCACTGGCTCGCCGAGGAGATCGTGGAGCCGGTGCTCGCGGCCTCTGGCGTCACGCAGTGATCGGTCGGGTCTCGGTCCTGGCGATCCTGTAAAAGACCACACCGTGCGCGGGCACGGCGACGGCTATGGGACCGGAGGTGTCCGTCTCGCCGCCGCTCCACAGGTTGAGCAGCGTGTAGTCGAATCCGCTCGGCAGCCCGGCCTGGGCCACCGTCGTGGAGATGGTCGCCGGCGCGTTGGTTTGATTGAAGAGGACGACTGCCCTGTCTCCGTTGGCCAGCTGCTTGCTCAACACCCACAAGCCGGCTGAGCTGGACACGGGGTAGGCCTGGCGCCCCAGCGGGTCCTGGTCCACCGCGATCACCGCCTGGTTGGTCAGGATGCTCCGCGTGTCTGCCGACATCGAGGTCAGGTCATTGCCGGCGATCAGAGGTGCGGCCATCTCCGCCCAGAGGCTGAACTGGCTCTGATACTCGGTGAAGTTCATGCCCCCATTGCCCACCTCGAGCATGTCTGGATCGTTCCAGCCGCCTCGCGCCGCCCTCTCGTAATGCTGCACGTTGCGCGTGAAATTCAAGAGCAGGCTCGGGTAACGGTCCTGTATGTCCGGCGCCGTCCGCCACATGTTGGCGGGCCGGGCCCACATCCAGGGTTCGTCGCTGCCACCCCAGTCGTTGACGTCGTAGACGATCGGACGCCTGGTGGCCGCGAGCGCGATGCCCATCTGCCGGGCGAGCAGCTCGCTCACCTGGCGGTGGGTCAGCTGCGGGTAGTTCTTAAAGGGGACGTCGCACCAGTCGAACTTGAGGTAGTCGACACCCCAGAACGCGAAGGTCGCGGCGTCCTGCTGGTAGTGCCCGTAGCTGCCTGCGCTGGTGGCCGCGCAGTTCTGCATCCCCGCACTGATGTAGATCCCGAACTTCAGGCCGAGCGAATGAACGTAGTCGACAACCGGCCTGATGCCGTGCGGAAACTTGACCGGGTCTGGTAGGAGGGCCCCGCCGGGGCCGCGCCAGTGCAGGTCCCACCCTCCGTCCAGGTTCACGTACATGTAGCCGGCGCCCTTCATTCCCGAGGCGACGAGGGCGCGCGCTGCCGAAACGACCGTCGCCGCGTTGACCTTGAGGTGGAATCGGTTGTATCCGTTCCAGCCCATCGGAGGCGTGAGTACGAGCGGGCCGGCCGGCGGCATGATCGCGAACTCAGGCAGGGAGGAGGCCGCGGACAGGTTGCCACCGTGGCCGAGGTCGGTCGTGGATTCCACCGTCGCGATGGACGCGCCCGCCCAGGCCGGAAGCATGCCCACCTGGGCCACCAGGACCAGAAACACGACCAACGCGCCGGCGCTGATGGCCATGCCCAACCTGCGTCGCAATGAAGTTCCTCTCTAAGTGTTCAGCATCGGTCGGGCTGCACCATGATGACGGCCGCGGGGTCCATGTACAAGGGCGCATGGGACAATCGTCACGGTCGTGGTTCGTTCAAAGTCCAGGCCTTCGATCTACGCCCGAGTAGCCTTTCCCGCAGGCACTCGTTATTAGTTCCGTGGCCCGGATCAAGATGGTCGGCGAGTCCGAGGCCGAGGGCCCGCTCGCCGAGATCTACGCGGCCTCGAAGGCCCGCAGCGTGGCCGGAGTCGTGCCGGAAATCCTGCGCACGATGAGCCTGCGCCCCGACTTCCTCGCCGCCATCGACGAGGCCTCGCGGCTTCACTTCACGGATGGGGCGCTCACGCGGGCGCAGCACGAGCTGATCACGTCGTACGTCTCCGCGCTGAACCGCTGCCGTTATTGACTCAGCTCGCACACGTGGTTCCTGCAGTTGCAGGGCGAAGAGTTCGAGAAGGCGGCCCAGGCCCTGCGCGACGGTGACCTCGAGGCGGCCGGCCTCTCGGAAAAAGAGCGGCTCCTGCTCGAGTTCGCCGGCACCATCACCACCGCCGCGTACCGCGTCACGGACGAGCAGGTGCAGGCTCTTCGCGACGCCGGCTGGACCGACGAGCAGATAGCCGAAGTGGCCTACGACGCAGCCCTCTTCAACCTGTTCGTCAGGCTCGCCGACACGTTCGGCATCGAGCCGCCCGCGATGTACGAGCCGAACGGCATTCCTCAGGCCGGCGTCAGGCCCGTGTAGTCCTGGACGATCAGCCAGGTCGCCGGCCCCGGAACGGTCGCCACGCCCCAGCTCTTGTCATAGCTCGAGCTGGTCTGCGAGAGGATGCTGCCGCTCGAGCTGCGCGTCGTCAGCGTGGCCGTACCGTGCAGGTCGATGCCGACCAGGCGCGCCGCCTGCGTGCTGAACTTGGGCAGGTAGAGCGTGAGCGTGATCCGGCTGAAGCTGTAACTCTTTTGAACGCTCTTGCCCGCGGACATGTCTGACTTGATTACGTCGGTGAACTCCGTGAGGCCGTCGCCCTCGGCCGCGGTGGCGGCCAGCGTGAGGTCGTGGGCGCGCCGGGCTTCCGATTCGATGATCAGGTCGAGCACCACGTCGTGGGCCATCCTGGCCGCGACCTGCGGAGTGATCGTGGAGTCGAAGCCGGTCACGTTCGATGGAACGGTCACCGGGGGGATCGGGGGCAGCACCCACACTCGCGCCGAGGCGGGTTGCGGCTGCGAGCTCGACGGCACGGGCAGCGCGGCTCCCGCCGCGTCGACGACCCACGTGCCAGGGTCCTGACCGGTGCCGACCCTGAGCGCGATGGTCGGCGTGGTGCCGTCCGACAGCGCGGCCGCAGGCTGCGGCCCGTGGGTGGACAGATCCGACGCCACCGGCAGGAACCACGCCAGGATGGCGGCGAGGGCGACCGCGGCGGGCGCGCGCCAGCCAAAGCGGCGCAGCGCCGTCCCGAAGCCCCCGCCCTCGTCGAGCGGTGCGAGCACCCGGGCCAGCGCGAAGCGTCCCGCGCAGGCGAACACAAGGCTCGCCAGGATCGCAGTCTTGGTCCAGAACTCGAGCGTCGTGGGCCCGAGCAGGAATACCGACAGCACGGCCACGATCACGCCGAAAACGAAGCGGGCAGCCTGGCCGTCGGGCACCGTCCTGGGATCGGGCACCATGAAGAGCGCGAAGATCAGGACCTCGGGCGAGGTGACCAGGATCTGCCACAGGTCACGGCCGCACATCGGCGTGGCGTGCCAGCTCGCGACCATGCAGTGGTCCGGCACCGGGGCCAGCGCCAGGGCGACGCCGGCGGCGAACGCGAGCATGTAGCCGAGCTCCAGGCCGATCAGCTTCAGCTCCCAGCCGATCAGCAGGCCCCCGCCGATCAGGATCGCGTAGGTGACGTACATCCACGGGCCGAGCGGAATCCACCACAGGTCCTGAGGCTCGGTGTACTGCGGGCCGAGGGCGACGAACGCGAGCACCAGGCCGAGGTTGGATGGGTTGAAGATGTGCCGTCCCCGCCAGCGGATCAGATACTTGGACGCCATGGACACGGCGACCACGGCGATGAAGATCCAGATCGCGTGGAGGCTCCACCAGTCGCCGTGCAGCGTGCCGGGCGTGCGCAGGATGAAGGCGGTACTGTTGCCGGTCAGCAGGCCGCTCGCAGGCCACAGGATCACCCTGTCTTTGAAGAAGGCGACGCCCGACTCGATGAGCGCGCCGACCGCCAGGCAGATCAGGATCTGCGCCACCGAGAGACGGAAGTCGAGCACGGTCTGGCCGAGGACCTGCAGGGTCAGCAGCACGGCGGCCACGTGCAGCCGCGGGTCGCGGATGCTGGGCAGGATGACCGGGTACTCCCGATCCCACAGCCGCATCGATCGGCGTCGTGGACCGGCGGTCGTCACCACGATCGGGTAACGGTCATGTTGTTCAAGCCGTTACTGGATGGAGGCCAGTTGGCGAGATCGAAGTCGTTGACGCGATCCATCCAGGCCGCGGCCGTTGGCGCCGCGGTCGTGGCACTCTGCGCGTGCAACCTGCCGTTCGATCTCGGGCTGCCGGCGACGCGTGCTGTGGAGAACGGCGCGGCCGAGAGCCTCACCAACGCCACTACCTTCGCCCTGAAAGGCACGTACGCCGGTCACCTGGGCGAGCACTGGGTCTTCGGCATGACTGTGGCAAGGCCCGGCCGCGAGCAGATATCGGTCAGCGGCCCGAGCGAGCAGCTGGGCGCGATCATCATCGGCAGCCAGGCTTACTTCAGCGGGCAGGCGTTCCTCGCCAAGCACATGGGTACCGACCCGCTGTCGCAGAGCCTGGTCAAGGCGGCCGGCAGCGCGTGGTGGGAGGGCTCGACCGACCTGGCGCCGAAGCTGCCCGACCTGATCGACGGCACCGCTTTTCGCGCCACTTTCCTCGGCTCCAACGTCACGAAGCGCACCGACCACCTGGCGTTCGAAGGCGCGCCCGCGATCGAGCTGTCCGGCCCTCGTGCGGATGTGTTCGTGCACGCGACGCCTCCGTACTTCGTCCTCGGCCTTGTGATGAGGAAGGGCGTCGTCGTCGACGGGCTCGGCCAGGCCGACCTGCGCTATGCGAACTTCAACAGCCCGCTGGAGATCACGGTGCCGGGTGACGTGATCGACTTCTCGAACCTCACCACCCTTCCGCCGATCTACAGCGTGGTCTCGGTCGACACCTCAGGCTGCGGATCGCCCTGCGTCGTCTCGGCCCAGCTCAAGAACCTCGGCGGGCAGTACGGCGCCAGCGCGCCGTCAACGATCACTTTCACGATGAAGGCCGCCGCCTCGGGCAGCGTGATCGGCAGCTGCCAGGCGCTGGTCACGCCCGACGTCGGCTACAACGCCACGACCACGGTGTCGTGCACGATCAGCCTCACCAGCCAGCCCGAAAACGCCGCGGTCGTCACAGCCACCGCCGACAACCCGGGCCACGCCTAGGGCCCGACCGCCTGACGGATCCAGGCTCGCGCCATTTCGTGGAGGTCGGCGTACGCGGCCCACGTCGAGCTCGCCCAGCCGTCGACCGCGGACCGGTACTCGTCCGGCCCGGCGGCAGCGGCCACGTCCGCGACGGTCACACCGCCGCGGCTCTCCTGGAGAGGCGGCTTCACCAGCTCGACCCGCCCATTCAGCCAGCGCTGAAGGCGGCGCAGCCCTTCCTCGCCGCCGCCGTGCTCGAGCGCCCAGCACAGACCGGTGAGGTGCGCGGCCAATGATTCGCGGAGACGCAGTACCGATCGGGGTGCTGCAGGCAGTACACGTCGATGGTGAGCCGAGTCGCCGCGTACGAACCCGCCAGCTCGGCCGCCTCGCGCACCCGGAACTCGTCGAAGAGCGTCTGGCAGCCGGCGGTCCCGCCCGCGATGAGCAGGCCGCAGCCCTCGCAGGAGGTGCCGGCTATTCGGCCGCCGTGACCCGGATCACGGGAATCTCGCGATCGGTCTCCCTCCGGTAGCCGGCGTAGTTCTTGGCCACTGCCACGACCCGGTCGTATGCCTTCTCGCGCTCCTCACCCTGGAGCGACTCGACGTTGACCCGCAGCGTGCGGTTGCCGGCCTGGATCCAGACCTGGTCAGGGCTCTTCGCCAGGTTGATGAACCACGCCGGATGCGTCGCCGCGCCGCCCTTGGAGGCGATCAGCAGCCAGGCGTCCTTGCCGTCCGGGAAGCCGCCGAGCACATGCGTGTGCTCCTTGCCGGTCTTGTTCCCGATCGTGGTGAGGAGCACGACCGGGAAGCCCATGAATTTCGCCTGCTCTGGTCCCGGGGCGTTCCTGTACTTCTTCAGCTGCCGGTCTATGAACGGCTTGCCCAACCGCATGAGCAGCTTGCCGGCCGGCATGGTCGTGCCTTTCGTGCCCTTGGGGGGAATCCTGATCGCTGGCTTCTCACTCATGGCCTTGGAAACCAGACGGCGTAATCGGTTGTTCCGGCTACAGCCAGCCCCGGCGCTTGAACAGGTAGAGCTGGAACAGGGTCGCCAGGACCATCGTCGCCACGCCCACCGCAAAGGCCGCGTACGGAGTCTCGAGCACCTGAGTCAGGTAGGTGAAGTTCATGCCGTAGAAACCGGTCAGGAAGCTCAGGGGCAGGAACAGGCTCGCGACCACCGTCAGGGCTTTGGTGGTCTGGTTCAGGCGGTTCGACACCGTCGAGAGGTAAACGTCCATCGCGCTGGTCAGCAGGTCTCGCAGCGAATCCACGGTCTCGTACTGGCGGACGATGTGGTCATAGACGTCGCGGTAGTAGAGCGTCATGTCCGCCTGCTGCAGGTGGATGCCATGCGTGATCAGGCGCTGGAACAGGTCGCGCTGCGCTCCGAGAAAGCGGCGCAGCTCCGTCACCGAGTGCTTGAGGTGGTATATGCGGTTGAGCGAATCAGCACTGGCCTTCGCAGTGATGTCGTCTTCCAAGAGGTCGACGGTGTCGTCCAGCTTTTCGAGCACCGGGAAGGTGGCATCCACCAGCACGTCGATGACCATGTAGGTAAGGAAGGCGGGCTGTCCCTTCGTGAACTCAGGATTCTGATGAATCCTTTCCTGCAGCGCAGTCAGGATCGGGGCCGGGTCGAGGTGGACGGTGATCAGATAGTTGGGGCCGACGAAGAGGTGATGCTCCCGGAACAGGACCTCGTCGCCCTGCCACTCGGCCACGAAGATGACGGCAAAGTTGTAGTCGGGATAGTCGTCGACCTTGGGTCGCTGGTCCTGGTGCTTGATGTCCTCGATCGTCAGGGGGTGGAACTTGAACTCCTCTTCGAGCAGGCGATAGTCGTGGTCGTCCGGCGCCTCGATGTCCAGCCAGAAGCCGTCGGTGTGCCTGGCAGCGAAGCATCGGTTGATGTCCTCGACCGCAGACTCTTCCTTGCCATTGACCGTGAAGAGCGTTCTCATCCCATCGGCATGCTAAGCGCCCGAGCCGCCGAACGTAGGTCTGATACGAAAGCGGCCATGGCCTCGGCGCGCGAGTCTTCGTCCGGCGCGCGAAGAATCGACGAGGGGTGCACGGTGGGCACCGCCGGAGTCCCCAGCGGCGTTGGGATGACCTTGCCGCGGTGCTGAGTGACCCGGAACGTCGGCCCCAGGATGCTTTGCGCGGCGGTCGCGCCCAGCAGCACCAGCAGCCGCGGGCGAACCGCCTCGATCTCGGCCTCGAGCCACGGCCGGCAGGCGCGGACCTGCTGGCTGTTCGGCTTCTCGTGCAGGCGCCGTTTGCCCCGCCTGACCCAGCGAAAGTGCTTGACGGCGTTGGTGAGGTAGACGCTCGGCCGCGGGATGCCGGCCTCCTCGAGGCCATCGTCGAGGATCCTGCCCGCCGGCCCGACGAACGGCCTGCCCTCGACGTCCTCGCGATCGCCCGGCTGCTCGCCGATCAGCATCAAAGTCGCGCCGGCGGCCCCTTCGCCGAAGACGGTCTGGGTCGCCGCCTCCCACAGGTCGCAGCCCTTGCAGCCGGCCGCGGCAGCCCGCAGCGAAGGGAGCGTGTGCTGTTCCGGGACGTACTCCTCTGCTCCCACCTGGAGCCTCGGACTTGCGAGACTCGGCCTAGGCGGGCCTCGCCATGGCCAGCACCTGCTCGCGCGTGACCTCCATGTTGTGCGCCTCGCGGCCGTGCTTCTGGACCACCGGCACGAGGGTCACCTCCTCGCCTCGCGCTTCGAAGCCGCAGTCGCAGAGAACCACCAGCTCGGTCTTGTCGGCGTGCTTTTGTGTAGCCATAACGGTTTCAGGCTATCACCACGTGTCAGAGGTGCTGGAACGGCTCCGGCACGTAGCCCGCCAGCACCGACTTCCACTCATCGCTCAGCACGTCGCGGACGATGGCGTCGTCCTTCACCAGCCATGAAAGGTGGCGGAGGCCATGCTCGATGACCTGGACCGCGGCGATGCTCTTCGCCGCTTGAGTCGCCGCCGACCGGGCCAGCTCGGCCCTGGCGATCGGCACGCCCGCCAGCTCCGCGGCCTGGTCGTCGCGGATCAGGACCAGGAAGCTGAGGATCACGGAGCCGCGGGCTCGCCGCCACGACGTGGAGTGGACGAGCAGCGGTGGGCCAAGCAGGTTGGTCGACAGCCGGCTGACTACCTCGACGGGGTCGTCGTTCTCGCCGACCTCGATGTACCATGGCTCCGGCCCGCACGGCCCCGCCAGCTCGGGGACGCCGCTCTTCATCCGGAGGACGAAGACTTCGGCCTGGACCGGCCCTTCGGTCGCCCAGACAGGAACCTCGGCCGCGGGGTTCAAGCCGGCCGCGCCCTTTCGAGGACCTGCTCCCGCGTGACCTGCATGTTGTGGCTCTCGAGCGCGTGCTTGGACATGCCGGACACGATTTCGTCGGCGCTACCCCGGACCTCGAACCCGCACTCGCAGCGCACCATCAGCGTCGTTCCTGGCCGGCCCGCGCCCGCGTCTCTGGCTGTCACGGCGTCACCCGACGAGCCAGCCTAGCACGTGCCCGCCCAAGCTCTAACTTGCCGATTGACGCCGGTTGTGTCACTTTCATACGGAGGGGTCGGGGTTCGCAGCTGGTTCGGCGTTCCTTGAAGGAGGTAGTGGTGAGACTGGTCCGATTCGGGATCCTCGCGTGCGGGGTGGTCCTGGCGACCGCCCAGGTAACGCCGGGCGTCGCGGCCGGCAACGTTCGTGTGACCCACGACACCGGCAGCGCGTATGTCAGCGCCGACCAGCTGGCGGGAGGCAGTTATACGGACGCCACGCTGACGCGATGCGGCGTCGACCGCCGGATGCAGAACGAGCCGACGCTCGCACTGGACCCGCGCAACCCGGCGGTGCGCACTTCCGGCAGCAACGACTACTGCACGGTGCCGACCAACGGTGACGCCTGGGCGGGCTTCTACCGCTCCAGCGACAGCGGGCTCACGTGGGCGGACAGCCTGCTGCCCGGCTATCTGCATGACGGCTCCACCCAGGGGTTGGCCAGCCCAGTCCACCAGATGACGCTTGGCGGCGCCTTCGCGGCCGGCGACCCGGTGCAGGCCTGGGACACCAACGGAAACGTGTTCTTCATGGGCAACAACTTCAACCGCGGCATCGGGGACGGAATCGTCACCAGGGACAACACCGGCGACGTGTGGGTGGCCACATATGCGCCGGGGAACGCCTCGGACAGCACGACGGACGGCTCCCACTATGTGCGCACGGTGATCCTTTCCACCAACACGTTCGGGCTGGGGTCCTTCAACGACAAGACGGGCATCCAGGTCGACCAGACGGGCTCGCCGTTCTCCGGCACCGTGTACGCGGCCTGGTCCGACTTCCACGGTTTCGGCTGCAACCAGATCAACATCTCCCGGTCGACCGACCACGGCGCCACGTTCAGCGCCCCGATGAAGATCAGCGGCTCCATCTGCAACAACCAGGGGCCGAACATCGCGATCGGTCCCGCCGGCCAGGTCTACGTTTCCTGGTTCGGGCAGATGAGCGGGGCCTTTGGCCAGAACACCCGGGCCCTGGGGGCTGCCTTCGCCGCCTCCACCGACGGCGGCAGCAGCTTCAGCATGGCCAACGTGGTGGTTCCGTTCGATCCATTCACGTCGGGAGCCTTCGCCGGCAACGGGTCTCGAGACTGTGGCGACGGTCCGTTCGCTTGTCCGAGCGGGCAGACCTTCCCGCGCTTCGACCTTGCCCAGCCGACGATCGCCACCGACGGCGGCGCGATCTACATGGCCTTCCAGGTGAAGCTGGCGTCCGGCCAGGGCCAGACCCAGTTCGTGAAGTCGACGAACGGCGGAGCCACGTGGTCGCCCGCCGCAGCCGTCGACGCACAGGCCACAGGCCACCAGTTCTTCCCGTGGATCACCGCCTCTGCCGGTCGGCTGAGCGTCGCCTACTACGACAGCCGCGCGGACGCGGATTACGCGCCCAACCGGGCGCCGTGCAACAGCGCGACCGGTGTGGGCAGCGCCTGCCTTGGAGTCTGGTACTCGAGCTCGACTGATGGAGGGGCGAGCTGGTCGCACCAGCAGCTCACCGATACCCTCTCCAACCCGAACTTCGAGCAGTTCGGCGGCCGGCGCATACCGTTTATCGGCGACTACATCATGGTCTCGGCCGTCGGCGGCTCGATCGCCGCGGTGTGGACCGACTCGCGCAACGTGGTGGGAGCGCCCGACACCTCCGCCACTTCTGACCAAGATGGGAACGACGTCGCCGGAGACCCGGAGACGGGCGGAACCTGTACGTCGTCGTTCAACCACTGCTTCGACCTGACAGGCGGCCTCGACCAGAACGTCTACACGGCCAACGTCAGCTAGTTGATCGACAGGGCGGCGGGCTTCAATGCCCGCCGCCTTCCCTCACCTCGACCAATTTCGTCCTGGCGCGCCCGCCGCTCCGAAGCGTGACGGCTGACATCGGCACCTTCAGGTGACTCGCGACGGCCCTCAGCACGGCGGTGTTGGCTGCACCACCGACCGGCGGCGCCGTCACCCAGACCTCGAGGCCTGCACCGGTCCACGAGGTCTTCGCCCGCGACGCACGCGGGTGCACGCGAACGGTGATCAGCATCGCGCCTCTACCTTATCTATATGAGCGTGGTGGTCTGCGACGTCGGACCGCGCGACGGATTGCAGAACGAGGCGCGAACCCTCGAGCCCGCGGTGCGGGCCGATCTTTGCGATCGCCTCGCCGCGGCTGGGATCAAGCGGATGGAGGCAGCGAGCTTCGTCAACCCCAAGCTCGTACCGCAGATGGCTGGTGCGGAAGAGGTGATGGCCACCCTCCATCGCGTCCCCGGCGTCACCTACGCGGGCCTGGTCCTCAACGAGCGCGGGTATGAGCGCGCGAGCGCGGCCGGCGTCGACGAGATCCACTACGCGTTCTCGGCCACGGACGAGTTCGGCCGGCGCAACCAGAACGCGACGACGGCCGAAGGCCTTGAGACCGCGCTGTCGCTCGTACGCCGCGCCCGGGCCGACAGGCTTCCCATCACGGTCACGATCAGCGTGGCGTTCGGATGCCCGTTCGAGGGTCCGGTGCCTCCTCAGCGCGTCCTCCACATCGTCGAGCAGCTCATGGAGGTGCCCGCGGATGAGATCTGCCTCGCGGACACGATCGGAGTCGGCGTCCCGACCCAGGTCACCGGGCTCGTGAACGGGGCGCGAGAGCTCGGGGCCAGGGTCGGGGCCCACTTCCACAACACGCGCAACACCGGCTACGCGAACGCGTTTGCGGCCGTCGAGGCCGGCGTCGTCTCGCTTGACGCATCGGTCGGCGGGGCGGGCGGCTGCCCGTTCGCGCCGAAGGCGACGGGCAACATCGCGACCGAAGACCTCGCCTATCTGCTGCGGGGCATCGGCGTCGACACCGGCGTCGACCTGGACCGGCTCATCGAATGCTCGCTGTGGCTGGGTGGGCAGCTCGGCAAGGAGCTCCCTGGAATGCTCGCTCGAGCGGGGGACTATCCGCAGAAGGGTTAACCTGCGGCCATGGCGAAGAAGCGGGTGAGCCCACACCGCGTGGCGGTGGTCCAGCACCCGTCGGTGGCTCTGCATCGCGAGCGCACGCTGAAGCGCGGAGTCGAACTGCTCGACGAGGCGGCCGGCGAGGGCGCCCGACTGGTGGTCTTTCCCGAGACGTGGGTGCCCGGATACCCGGAGTGGCTGTGGCGGCTGCGCCCGGGCGACGACTACGAGCTCACGGGTGAGATCCACGCCCGGCTGCTGGAGAACTCGGTTGACCTGGCGGCGGGACAGCTGAAGCCCATCCAGGCTGCGGCCCGGCGCCTAAAGGTGACGGTGGCGATCGGCATTCACGAGCGCGACGGGAGCTTCAGCCGCGCGACGCTCTACAACTCGGTGGTGCTGATCGGGCCGGACGGCGAGGTCTTGAACCGCCACCGCAAGCTGGTGCCCACCAATCCCGAGCGCATGGTGTGGGGGATGGGCGACGCCAGCGGCCTCAAGGTGGTGGACACACCCGCCGGGCGGCTCGGCTCGCTCATCTGCTGGGAGAACTACATGCCGCTGGCGCGATTCGCGCTCTTCGCGCAGGGCTGCGAGATCTACATCGCGCCGACCTGGGACGCGGGCAGCAGCTGGGTGTCGACGATGCGCCACATCGCGCTCGAAGGCCGGTGCTGGGTGCTCGGCGCTGGCAGTTCCATGCGTGGCAAGGATGTCCCGGCGGACTTTCCGCAGCGGGCCAAGCTGTTTCCTGACCTCGACGAGTGGTTCAACCCCGGCGACTCGGTGATCGTGGCCCCGGACGGCAAGGTCGTGGCCGGACCTCTTCACGAGTCGCACGGCATCCTGTATGCGGACTGCGACCCAGCGCGCGCGGCGGCGGCGAAGAGGACCCTCGACGTGACCGGGCACTACGGGCGACCGGACATCTTCCGCCTCGAGGTCGACCGCGAGGCGAGAGTGCCGGTGGAGTTCGGCGCGCACAGAGCCTAGACACGCTCGCGCGTATCCTCTCGGCGTCGGTTTCACGTCGGCCGCGCCCCGCTAGCTCAGTGGATAGAGCATCTGCCTTCTAAGCAGAGGGTCGGGGGTTCGAATCCCTCGCGGGGCGCCAAACCCGTTCTGTCGAGTGCCAGCTCCCGGCTGACTAAGATCGTTATGAGCCGGTCGAGTGCCGGCTCTCACATGAAATGAGCGACAACATTCCGGAAGTCCTTTTCGTCTGCATTCACAATGCCGGGCGCAGCCAGATGGCCGCGGGGCTGCTCAACCAGCTCGCTGCGAGTCGAGTCCACGTCAGGTCGGCCGGCAGCGCGCCCGCGGACCAGCTCAACCCCAAGGTCGTCGAGGCCATGCGTGAGATCGGCATCGACATCAGCCAGGAGTTCCCCAAGCCGCTCACCGGCGCCATGGTCAAGTCCGCCGACGTCGTCATCACCATGGGCTGCGGGGACGCCTGCCCGATCTACCCGGGCAAGCGCTACGAGGATTGGGAGCTGGAGGATCCGGCGGGCAAGGACCTCGACACAGTTCGGCGCATCCGCGATGAGATAGCGGGGCGCGTACGAACCCTGATCGGAGACCTGGTCCCGGCCTAAGCCGACTCGGAGAGTACCCGCCGGACCTCGCGCGCCACCTCGACGTCCTCCCTGGCGCGCACCACAAGCGTCCTCGCCTCGGCGTCCTCGGCGCTGATGTCGCCGTCGCCGGCGATCTTCGAATTGAGGTCGGGATCGATGTCCAAGCCCAGGAAGCTCAGCCCGGACGCAGCCGCCGCACGCACCGCCGGCGCCCGCTCCCCAACCCCGCCTGTGAAGACGACCGCGTCGACGCCGTTCATGGCCGCGGCCATCGCCCCGATGCATGAGCGCAGCCGATGGATGTAGACGTCGAACGCCAGCCGCGACCGCTCGACTCCCGCCGTGACGCCGCGCAGCACCTCGCGCATATCCGCGACACCCGCCAGCGCCAGCAGGCCCGAGCGCTGGTCGAGGGCGTCGTTGAGCTGGGGCTCGGTCATGCCGGCGTGGCGCTGAAGCCATAACACCATGCCCGGGTCGACGGTGCCCGACCGGGTCGCCATCACCAAGCCCTCCATCGGCGTGAAGCCCATCGTGGTGTCGACCGAGCGGCCGCCGAGGACCGCTGCGACCGATGCGCCCGCCCCGAGGTGGCATGTGATGGTGCGCAGGAACGCCTCCGGCCGGCCGAGGATCTCGGCCGCGCGGCGTGACGCGTAAGCGTGTGAGAAGCCGTGGAACCCGTATCGCCGGATGCCGAGCTGAGTGCGCCACTCCGTGGGGATGGCGTACGTCGACGCCTCCGCCGGCATGTGTGAGTGGAAGGCCGTGTCGAAGCAGGCGACCTGCGGCACACGCGGCAGCAGGACGCGTATCGCGGCGATCCCCGCGAGCGCGGCCGGCATGTGCAGGGGCGCCAGGTCGGTGATGGAGACCAGGTAGGCAATCACCTCGGGCGTGACGCGGACGGACGCTGGGTAGCGCGAACCGCCGTGAACCACGCGGTGCCCGACCGCGTCGACGCCTTCCATCTCGCGAACCGCGGTCTGCAGCGCGGCGTCGTCATACCGCCCGCCGGAGGCCTTGAACTCATGGTCGGCCAGGGTTGCGTCGTCGTCGTCGACCAGGCTCACCTTCAGCGAGCTCGAGCCCGCATTGACTACGAGGACGCGCACGAAGCCCTCACCCCAACCCTCTCCCGCTTCGCGGGAGAGGGGACAGCATTAGCGCCTCGCGTGGTATGGGCGGCCGAGTTTATCTCGGCCGCGCCAGGGCGTGTGGTTCGCGACTCCATGCGTCGCTGGGAGAGACTTTTAATTGGCCCATCCATACTGGAAGGAGAGCAGCGGCGCAATGCGCCGCGATGAGAGGGAACCGGTCAGGTTCCCTCTCATATCTAGTACGGCCACACCCAGTTCAGGATGTCCGGGGAGTCCTGGCCGTGGTCGCGCGTGTACTGGCGGTGTCGCAGGCGCTCGTCCTCCATCCGCTGCCGGACGTGCGCCGACTTCGATCCCAGGCCTGGCACCCGATCGATCACATCCATCACCAGGTGGAACCGATCCAGGTCGTTGAGCATGACCATGTCGAAGGGCGTTGTCGTCGTGCCCTCCTCCTTGTAGCCGCGGACGTGGATGTTGGCGTGGTTCGTGCGCCGGTACGTCAGCCGGTGGATGAGCCAGGGGTAACCGTGGTACGCGAAGATGACCGGCCGGCCGGTCGTGAACAGCGTGTCGAACTCGGCGTCCGAGAGCCCGTGCGGGTGCTCGCTCGGCGGCTGCAGGCGCATCAGGTCGACCACGTTCACGACCCGCACCTTCAGGTCCGGTAGGTGCTGGCGGATCAGGTCGGCCGCGGCCAGCGTCTCGAGGGTCGGGATGTCGCCGGCGCAGCCCAGGACGACGTCGGGCTCGCCGTCGACGTCCGTGCTCGCCCAATCCCACGCGCCGAGGCCGCGGGTGCAGTGGGCGATCGCGTCATCCATGGAGAGATAGTTGAGGGCGGGCTGCTTGCCCGCCACGATCACGTTGATGTAGTTCCGGCTGCGCAGGCAGTGGTCGCCGATCGACAGCAGCGTGTTGGCGTCGGGGGCGAGGTAGACGCGGATGATCTCGCCCTTCTTGTTCACCGCGTGGTCGATGAAGCCCGGATCCTGGTGCGTGAACCCGTTGTGGTCCTGCCGCCACACATGCGATGAGAGCAGGTAGTTGAGCGACGCG
>Ga0207646_10001278_pt1 | contig 31485 bp, 33 predicted proteins | sample KBSK5502metaG_FD_184343 | JGI IMG/M metagenome (GOLD analysis project Ga0207646, IMG submission 184343) | Corn, switchgrass and miscanthus rhizosphere microbial communities from Kellogg Biological Station, Michigan, USA - KBS K5-50-2 metaG... | ecosystem: Host-associated > Plants > Roots >... | reverse complement strand
CATCCTGCTAATTTCCTTTCCAAGAGTTCGTTTACTTTGGCCGGGTTGGCCTTGCCGCCGGAGACCTTCATCACCTGCCCCACGAAGAACCCGAACACCGCCTCCTTGCCGCTCCGGTACTGCGCGACCTGCTGCGGGTTCTTGGCCATTACCTCGTCAATGATCTTCTCCAGCGCGCCCTCGTCCGATACCTGCGTCAAGCCTTCCGCCTCAATGATTTCAGCGGCAGTCTTGCGAGTATTAAACATCTTCTCTAACACTGACTTGTAAATAGGCCCGGTGATTTCGCCCTTCACTTTCATAACCACTAATTCAGCAAGATTCTTTTCAGGAATCATCATAGTAGGCGGCCAAACACCTTCGCGAACTGGATCTGAGTAAAGAATGGGTGGAGGATTATGCGTAATTCCAGGACGATTGTTCATCATCCTGGTGAGCCCCCGAAAATCTACCGTAATACAGTTAGCAAGTTCCTTTCCCACTTCCATCTTCGACAACCCCAACTTCTCAGCTTCGGCCGCACTCTTTTCGAAGTATTCAAGAAACTTCTTATCGGAAGCTAAGACGCCCGCTGAATAATCGGAGAGCCCAAACTCCCCCATGAACCGCTTGCGTTTCGCTTCGGACAGCTCCGGCAGGGACTTCCGCACCTCCTCGACCATCTCCGTCGTGATCTGCAACGGCACAAGATCGGGATCCGGGAAGTAGCGATAGTCGTTCGCCTCCTCTTTGCTGCGCATCACGACAGTTTCGCCCTTGTCCTGGTCCCACAGACGCGTCTCCTGCATGATCTTCCCGCCTTCGTCCAAAACCTTCGTCTGCCGCTTGATCTCGTACTCCATCGCCGCCTTCACAAACTTGAAGGAGTTGATGTTCTTCAGCTCTACCTTGGTGCCGAAGTCCTTGGCGCCGACGGCGCGAAGCGAGAGATTGGGCTCGCATCGCAGGCTCCCCTCTTCCATGTTGCCATCGCAGACCTCCAGGGACACCAACATGTCGCGCAACTTCTTGAGATAGGCCACCGCCTCGTCCGGCGACCGCAGGTCCGGCTCGGTCACGATCTCCAGCAGCGGCGTCCCGGCCCGGTTCAGGTCCACGTGCGACGCGCCGGCGATCCCTGTGTGGAGGTTCTTGCCCGCATCTTCCTCCAGGTGAGCCCGCCGGATGCGGACACGCTTGCTCGTCCCGTTCTGTCCGATCTCCAGCCAGCCGTGCTCGCAGATCGGCAGCTCGTACTGCGAGATCTGATAGCCCTTCGGCAGGTCCGGGTAGAAGTAGTTCTTGCGGGCGAACCGGTTCATCGGCGCGATGGTACAGTTCAGCGCGAGCCCCGTGCGGATGGCGAACTCGACGGCCTTGCGGTTGATGACCGGTAAGACCCCCGGCAGGCCGAGACACACGGGGCACGTCTGGGTGTTGGGCGCCGCGCCGAACTTCGTGCCGCACCCGCAGAACATCTTGGACTCGGTCAGGAGCTGCGCGTGCACCTCCAGCCCGATGACGACTTCATACGCCACAGGCTATGTTTTAACGCTCCTTTTTCATCGCCTCGCGGCCGGCCTCGAACGCCGCCGTCAAGACCGTCTTCTTCTCATTGACGAACTGCTTGCCCTGCTCGAAAGCCGTATCGAGTGCCTCCTGGGCCTCTTTGGCTTTTGCGCGCACTTCTTTTTCAGCCTCTTTGGCATACCGCTTCAGCAGATTGCGGGTCTCCTCTCCTGTTTGAGGGGCCAACAATAACGCTGCGCCGGCGCCGATGACGGCGCCCGCTAAAAAGGCAAATGCCACTGCTCCCGCCGAATATCCATTGTCTTCAGCCGCCATTGGAAGAACCTCCTTGTTGATGATGTGATTCCGATGATGATTTCCGCGTGAATACTCCATACGCTGCCCGAAAGCCAGCCAGCAGGCTGCTGACGTTTGTCAGCAAGGTGCCGGCCCCATTTCGGACCAGTCCATGGACCTGATTGATCGTCTCCCCGACCTCGCCCATCGCCTCGCCGAGTACCCGCGCGTGCGATGCGGCTCCCCGCATCTCGGTCGCGACCTCATTTATGTTTTGCGCCGCCTGCGTCACTTCCCGGAACAGGTCCGGCAGCTCCTCGTTCATGTGCCGCAACAGACGCTCCGCCTCGTACGCTGTCTTGCGGACTTGAAGCCACAGTGGTACGAGGAACGCCACCAGCACGACCGCCGCCACCGCCACCACTGCCGCTGCAATCTGAATCAGCATATCCACCCCCTTTCCTCGCCTCTTACAATCCAGGTCGTTTCGTATGCCAGTCCGTCGCCTGTTCGTAAGCGTACGCGGCCCGGAGGATTTTCTCCTCCTCGAACGGACGCCCGATGATCTGCAGACCGATCGGCAGCTTCCCGCTGCTGATCCCGCAGGGGACCACAACCGCCGGCACCCCGGCCAGGTTCACCGAAATCGTGTAGATGTCCGACAGGTACATCTGCAAAGGATCCTGGATCTTCTCGCCGAGCTTGAAGGCCGGGGTGGGCATCGTCGGCGTGACGATCACATCCACCTCCTTGAACGCCTCGTCGAAATCCCGCTTGATCAGAGTCCGCACGGCCTGCGCCCTGCCGTAGTACGCGTCGTAGTAGCCGGCCGACAGCGCATAGGTCCCCAGCATGATGCGTCGTTTCACTTCCGCGCCGAATCCCTCCTGCCTGGTCTTCATGTACATCTCCAGCAGGCCTTTCTCTTTCGGGGCCCTGTACCCGTACTTGACGCCGTCGTACCGAGCGAGGTTGGAGGACGCCTCCGCCGTGGCGATCAGATAGTACGTCGCGACAGCGTACTTCGTCGCCGGCAGCGAGATTTCCTTGATCTCGGCCTTGAGCGCCTGCATCTGGATGATCGCCGTCCGCACCGCGAGTTCCACTTCGGGATCGAGCCCTTCGGCGAAGAACTCCACCGGCACGCCGACCTTCACCCCGCGCATGTTCTCCTTGAGCCCCTTCTGATAGTCGGGCACCGGCACGTCGGCCGAGGTTGCGTCCAGGGGATCGTGTCCCGCAATCGCCTGAAGCAGCACCGCCGCGTCGCGCACGTCCTTCGTGATCGGCCCGATCTGGTCGAGCGACGAGGCGAAGGCGACCAGCCCGTAGCGCGACACCCGGCCGTAAGTCGGCTTGAGCCCCACCACGCCGCAGCAGGCCGCCGGCTGCCGGATCGAGCCCCCGGTGTCCGAGCCCAAGGCCGCCACGCAGAGGTCGGCGGCCACAGCCGCGGCCGAGCCCCCGCTGGACCCGCCGGGAATGCAGGCCACGTTCCAGGGGTTCCGCGTCGGCCCGAAGGCGGAGTTCTCGGTCGAAGAACCCATCGCGAACTCATCCAGGTTCGTCTTGCCGATGAGGAAATACCCGTGCTCCTTCAGACGCGAGACCACCGTGGCGTCGTAGGGCGGCACGAAGTTCTCCAGTATGCGGGAGCCGCAGGTGGTCTTGACCCCCTCGGTACAGATGTTGTCCTTGACCGCAATCGGCATGGCCATCAAGGGCATGGTCTTCCGCCAGTCCCTGAGCTTGTGGTCGAGGTCACCGGCCTCTTTCGTCAGCGTGTCTTTCCGCATCGTCGTGATGTAGGCCTTGACCTTGGGTTCGGCGGCCGTGATGCGCTGGAAATAGGCCTTGACGATCTCAGCGGCCGAGATCTCCCCCTTCGTGAACTTGTCCTTGAGCTCGACGAGCGTCAGTCTCCGCAGAGTCATTAAGAGATCGCCTTATTCTTGTCGTCCACTTTGATGATCCGCGGCTCGTGCCGTTTGATCTCGTCCTCATTGTAAAACTCGTAGCAGAAGACGATGATCTTGTCACCCACCGCGCCCTTGCGCGCCGTCGGGCCGTTCAGCGAAATCGTGCCGCTCCCCCGCTCGCCGGGGATGACGTAAGTCGTAAACCGCTCCCCGTTGTTCAGGTTCGAGATGACGACGGCCTCATAAGGCAGGATGCCGGCCGCCTCCAGGAGCGTCTCGTCCACGGTCAGACTGCCTTCATATTCCAGGCAGGCGTCGGTCACCGTGGCCCGGTGAATCTTCGATCGCAGCATTTGTCGAAACATCGTGAGTTCCTACCCTCGCTTACCGGTCTTCGAGAATTTTCGGCACGCGGAAGAAGCCGTCAGCCTGGTCCGGCGCGTTGGCCAGGGCCTTTTCCTGCGGCAACGACGGCCGCACGTTGTCGTCGCGAAAGACATTGTCGGTCGGCAGCACGGTCGCGGTCGGTTCGACCCCTTTCGTGTCCAGCTCCTTGAGCTGGTCCATGTACGTGAGGATCCCGCTGAGCTGACGGGCGAACATGGCCTTCTCGTCCTCGCTGACCTCCAGCCGCGCCAGCCTGGCGACGTGCTCGACCTGTTCCTTGCTGATCTCCATGGGCTTCCTGTTATTCGACCGTCACGCTCTTCGCCAGGTTCCTTGGTTGATCCACGTCGGTGCCCCGCAGCACCGCGATGTGGTATGCCAGCAATTGCAGCGGCACGGTAAAGAGGATCGGCGACATCAGCGGGTGCACGTCCGGGATTGTAAAGACCGCATCCGCCGTCTTCCCCAACTCCCGTTCGCCGCCCGTGACGAGAGCGATGACCGGCGCCCCGCGGGCCTTCACCTCCATCAGGTTGCTCACCGTCTTCTCATACAGGCGGTCGCGCGGCGCGAGCATCACGACCGGCATGTCCTTGTCGATGAGCGCGATCGGGCCGTGCTTCATTTCCCCCGCCGCGTAGCCCTCGGCGTGAATGTACGAAATTTCCTTCAACTTCAGCGCCCCTTCCAACGCGATCGGGTAATTAATCCCACGGCCCAGGTACAGGAAATTGCGCTTGGTGTGATAGCGCTTGGCAATGGAGACGAGCTCGGCCTCGCGATCCAACAGATGCTGAACGTGCGTCGGCAACGTGACGAACCGGTCGAGCCACGCCTTCCCCTGTTGCTCCGAGACGACGCCCCGTACCCGACCCAGATGCAAGGCCAACAAGTAGAGCGCGGTGAGCTGCGCTGTAAAGGCCTTGGTGGACGCCACGCCGATCTCAGGGCCGGCGTGCGTGTACAGCATGCCGTCCGACTCGCGGACCAGGCTGCTCCCCACCACGTTGCAGATGGACACCACGCGGGCGCCCTGCTTCCTGGCTTCGCGGACAGCCGCCAGCGTATCGGCGGTCTCTCCCGACTGAGAAATCGCCACCAGCAAATCATTCTTCCCGATCAGCGGGTTGCGATACCGGAACTCCGAGCCGATGTCTACCTGGACCGGCGCCCGCACCATCTCCTCAATGAGGTATTTCCCGACCAGCGCGGCATGCCACGAAGTCCCGCAGGCCACGATCCAGACCCTATGGGTCTCGGCGAACTGGGCCGGCGTCAGTCCGATATCGGGGAGGTCCGCCTCCCCGCGCTCGTAGTCGTAACGGCCTCGCATCGTATCCAGGATCGTCTGCGGCTGCTCGTGAATCTCTTTCAGCATGAAGTGTGGATAGCCGCCTTTCTCAGCCGCAGCCGCGTCCCACGCAATGTGTGTCACCGCCCGTGTCACCGGCTTGGCCTCCGCGTCCTTCACGGCCAGTCCCTGCCCTGAGAGGACCGCCAGTTCACCGTCCTCCAGAAAAACCACGTCGCGCGTGTGCGCCAGGATCGCGGTCACGTCCGAGGCCACGAAGGCGCCGTGTTCGCCCATGCCGATCACGAGCGGACACCCAGACCGCGCGGCGACGATCACGCCCGGTTCGCCTTCGCACACAACGGCAATGGCGTAGCTGCCACGGACGTCTTGCGTCGCCGCGCGCACAGCTTCCTCCAGCTTGAGACCGGTCTTCATGTTCCGCGCGATCAAGTGGGCCATCACCTCCGTGTCGGTCTCGGACTCGAATCGGTAGCCTTCGTTCTGCAAGCGCGCCTTCAACGTCACATAGTTCTCGATGATGCCGTTATGGACGAGCACCAGCGGCCCCGACCGGTGCGGGTGGGCATTCTGCTCCGATGGCTTGCCGTGCGTCGCCCAGCGCGTGTGGCCGATCCCGATAGTCCCGTTCAATTGCTTGCCGTCCAGCGCCTTCTCCAGATTCATCAGCTTGCCGACGCTCCGGCGCACGTCAATCTTCCCGTTGCAGAGGATGGCCACCCCGGCCGAATCATAGCCGCGGTATTCAAGCCGCTTCAGGCCGTCAAGCAACAACGGCACCGCCTGCTGATTCCCGATATAGCCGACAATGCCGCACATGGCCTCAGCTCTTGCCTTTCTTCGCCTTCTCGCGCCAACCCTTGACCCAGCCCGGCTTGACGACCTGTCTCGCGCGTCCGAGCGCGAGCGCATCGGCCGGCACGTCCTGCGTGACGACCGAACCCGCACCGATCACAGCTCCCCGCCCGATCGTGACCGGCGCGACGATGGATACGTCGCTCCCGACGAAGACATCGTCACCGATCACCGTCTGGTGCTTGTTGACACCGTCGTAATTGCAGGTGATGGTCCCTGCGCCCACGTTCACCCGCTTCCCGACCCGCGTGTCGCCGAGATAGCTTAGATGATTGGCCTTGGAACCCTGGCCCAGTTCCGTGTGCTTCAGTTCCACAAAATTGCCCACCTTCGCATGAGGCCTGACGACCGTGCCGGGCCGCAGATGCGCAAACGGGCCCACAGTGCACTGCTCTTCCAGCCGGCTCCCTTCGATCACGCATCCGTCCAGCACCGTGACGCCGTCGCCCAGCACGCTCTCGACGAGCCGGCTGTGGGAACGGATCACACAATCTTCGCCGATGATCGTCCGGCCCTCCAGGGTCGTGTGCGGATGGATGACGGTGTCTCGGCCGATCCGGACTTCCGCATCCACGAAACTCGTCTCCGGCGCGAGAAACGTCACGCCCGCGTCCATCAGGCGCTGCCGCACGCGCGCGCGGAGGATCCGCTCGGCCTCGGCCAGCTCGGCCCGTGTGTTGATGCCGAGCGCCTCGACGGAATCTGCGGCGATGTACGCCGCCACCCGTTTCCCCTGCCGAATCGCCGCCGCCACGATGTCAGTGAGGTAATACTCCTTCTGCACGTTCGAAGGCTTGAGCGCGGCCAGCGCGGGAAACAGAAACTCGCCTTCGACGATATACGTGCCCGCGTTGACCTCGGTCAGCCGTCGCTCCGCGGGCGTGGCGTCCTTGTCTTCGACGATCTTCCAGACCAAGCCGTCACGGCCCCGCACGATCCGTCCATAGCCGGCGGGCCGGTCGAGATGCGCCGTCAGCAGCGTCACCGTCGCGCGCTCGCGTTCGTGCAGGGTCAGAAGCGCCCGAACCGTCGCTTCGGTCAGCAACGGGGTATCCCCGCTCAGGATCACGAACCGCCGGCCGCCCCACCCGTTCCCGCCGCGGCTCTGGAATGCCGTCTGTGCTTGCGTGACCGCATGGCCCGTCCCGAGCCGACGCGTCTGTACCACGAGGTCCACCTTGCGGTCGGCCAGAAGGTCCTTGACCTGCTCGGCCTGGTGTCCCACAACCACCGCGACGTGGCCCTTGGCAAGGCTCTCGGCGAGATCGGCGGCATACAGCACCATCGGGCGTCCGCACACGGGATGGAGCACCTTGGCAAGCTTGGACTTCATGCGGGTCCCCTGCCCCGCCGCAAGCACGATGGCCGCGAGCTTGCTCATGCCTTGCTGTCGGCGCCCGCGCCGACCGCCTCAGGAACCGGCGGGGTATACATGCCGCCGGAGAACATCATCTTCATCGCCTCATCCACACTCATGTTCACCGAAATCAACTCGCTTTCCGGCACGAACAGCAGGTAGCCGGAAGTCGGGTTCGGGGAGGTCGGCACGTACACGTTGATCACCCGTTCCGGGCTGATGTCCTGCACTTCTCCCGGCGTGACACCGGTCACCAACGCCAGCGCATATTGTCCCTTGCGGGGAAACTCGATCATCACGACGCGGCTGTACTTCGTGGTTTCCCCAGTCCTATCTTTGAAGGACAGGACATCCATCATCGCCTTAATGGTGGCGTAGATCCCGCGCACCACCGGCACCTGCTGCAGGAGATCTTCCCATATCTTCACGACCCGCCGGCCCATGATATTCGTCGCGAGAAGGCCCGCGAGTAGGATCACGACGACCAGCACCAGAATGCCGACCCCCGGCACGTAGCGCTGCATAACGTACTTCGCAGGGATATCCCCTAAAAGGCCGTCCAGGGTGACGAACAGGGTTTTGAGGACCAGCACCGTCCCCCAGATCGGCACCACGACCAGGAGGCCGGTAATAAAGTAGCGTTTCAGGGAGACTTTCAGCATGAATGGACCAGCCGTTTCCCGATCTGCCATCATACAAAGTTTTACTCGACCAGCGCAAGCGATTGATTGCTATTTCTCAATAACTTGGACTATGATCGCCCCATCGAATTTTCTCTCCCGGAACGAGGTGGCTCGACCATGCCGCGTGGTGGTCTCAAGCGAGGGTTTTTTCTGAGCTTCGAAGGGATCGAAGGCTGCGGGAAGACCACGCAGCTTCGAGAGCTCGCCCGCCGTCTCCGGGGGCTCGGCTACTTGGTCGTCGAAACCCGCGAGCCCGGCGGTTCGCCGATCAGCGAACAGATCCGGACCATTCTGCTGGACCCCGAGAATCAGAGCATAACTCCCCGCTGTGAACTCCTGCTTTTCCTCGCGGTTCGCGCCCAGCATGTCTCTGAAATCATCAAGCCGGCCCTGGAGAAAGGGGCCGTGGTGCTCTGCGACCGTTTCACGGACGCGACCATGGCCTATCAGGGCTACGGGCGCGGACTCGGCCCCGACACCGTGGCCCGTTTGAACCGTTTCGCCACTGCAGGCCTGGCTCCGGACCTTACCATCCTCCTGGACGTGCCCGTGGCGGTCGGGCTGAACCGAAAGCGTCGCGTGGGCGACCTCGATCGCCTCGACCGAGAGCATGTATCGTTCCACGAGACCGTCCGACGGGGTTACCTCCGCATCGCCAAGCAGAACCCCCGCCGCATGCACGTGGTGGAAGGCACCGTGTCCGTGGACGACGTGACGCGCACGATCGACCGCATCGTCCAGGCCCGGCTGCGGACCAGAAAGAGCGGCGTGACCCGGGTCGAACGCCATGCCGTTTGACACGATCATCGGCCACGAGCGACCCAAGCGGTTTCTGCAGGCCGCGCTTCGCAGCGAGCGATTGGCCCATGCGCTGCTGTTCCATGGCGCGGAGCGGATCGGCAAACTGCTGACGGCCCGCGTGCTGGCGCAGGCCGTGAACTGCGAAGCGGATCCGCCGCCGGATCCGCCGGATGCCTGCGGCGCCTGCCGGTCCTGCCATCAGATCGAGGCCGGGTCTCATCCCGATGTGACGATCCTCACCGCCACGAGCGGCAAGGGCGAAACCGCAAGCGCCCGCGAGATCGAGTCGCGGTTCATCTATCGTCCCCTGATCGGCCGGCTCAAGATCGTCACCCTGGACAATGCGGATTTGTTGAGACGCGAAGCGGCCAACGCCCTGCTCAAGACGATCGAAGAACCGCCTCCCGATAGTCTGATCATCCTCGTCTCCTCACGACCCGAGGCCCTGCTGCCCACCATCCGGTCGCGCTGTCAGGAGATCCGGTTCGCGCCTCTCGCTCTTGACGTCGTGGAAGCCACCGTGCGCCGGCGACGAGGACTGTCGGAAAAAGACGCGCGGTTCCTCGCCGTCGTCTCGGGAGGACGTCTGGGTCTGGCCCTCGAGGCCGAGCCCGAGGCCCTCCGCGCCGAGCGAGCCGAGTTCCTCCGCCTCGTGAGCCCGGACACGGTGGAGAACATCAGCGGGCTCATGTCGGTGTGTGAGGCGATCGGCAAATCCGATCAGGCCGAGGCGTCATTGGGCTGGCTGGCCGCCTGGTTCCGCGATCTGGTCATCGTGAAAGTCGGCGGCGACCACACCCGTCTGCTCAACGCCGACTGCCTGGAGGAGCTGGAGGTGCTCGCGGCCCGGTTGAACGTGGACACGATCGCGGACCTCGCCGCCTACGTGGAGTCCATGCATCGCGGACTGGAGCGCAACCTCAACAAGCAACTGATGCTGGAGGGTTTGCTGCTTCGCTTGCGGGCCGCGCTCCAGGCCAAAGCCGCCTAGTTCATCGGAGGTCGCGTGCTCAAAACGTTCTACATCACTACGCCCATTTATTACGTCAACGATGTCCCGCACATCGGCCATGCCTACACGACCATCGCCGCCGATGTGCTGGCGCGCTATCACCGGCAAATGGGCCATGACGTGTTTTTCCTCACGGGCCTCGACGAACACGGCCAAAAAGTCCAGCAGGCCGCCGAAAAGGCCGGAATTGCTCCGCAGGCGCACTGCGACAAGCTCGCGCCGCGATTTCAGGAACTCTGGAAGCGGCTGAACATCTCGAACAACGCCTTCATCCGCACCACCGACGCCAAGCACAAGGCCTACGTCCAGAAGACGCTCAAGACCCTCTACGACAAGGACTTGATCTACCGCGCCGACTACACCGGCTGGTATTGCACTTTCGACGAGCGTTTCTGGACCGAGAAAGACGTGGTCGAGGGGCTCTGCCCCGACTGCAAGCGGCCGGTCGAACGGCTGAGCGAGAGCAATTACTTCTTCCGGATGAGCCAGTATCAGCGCCGGCTGATCACGTATATCCAGGAGCATCCCGACTATATCCAGCCGCATACCCGGATGAACGAGGTGCTCGGTTTTCTCCAGAAGCCCCTGGAGGACCTCTCCATCTCGCGGCCCAAGTCGCGTCTGTCGTGGGGCATCGAACTGCCCTTCGATGTCGACTATGTCACCTACGTCTGGTTCGACGCCTTGGTGAACTATGTTTCAGCGCTGGACTATCTGATGCCGAAGCCGTCATTTAAAAAATATTGGACGTCACACTCCACGGAATCGGCCGCCGAGCATACCGTCCTCCACTTGGTCGGCAAAGACATTCTGACCACGCACGCCGTGTACTGGTCCACGATGCTGATGGCACTGGAGCACGCGCTTCCCTCCACCCTCTTCGCCCACGGCTGGTGGACCGTGGACGGCGAGAAGATGTCCAAGAGCCGCGGCAACGTGGTGGACCCGAACGCCATCGCCGATGAATTCGGCGTGGATTCGTTCCGCTACTTCCTGCTGCGCGAGGTCCCTTTCGGCCAGGACGGTGATTTCTCCAGAGAGGCGATGACCGGCCGCATCAACAGCGACCTGGCGAACGGATTGGGCAACCTCCTGAACCGTACCCTGACCATGATCGAGCGGTTCGCCGGCGGCAGAGTACCTGAGCCGGAACGTGCACACGGAATGGAAGTGGATAACTTACTCCAACACCAGGCTCTGCAGCTAAAAGACGTGGTTGATCTTCACCTGGGAAACCTGGAGTTCAACCGGGCATTGGAGGCCATCTGGAGTCTGGTCCAGCTCGGCGACCAGTACATCGACAAGAGCGCGCCCTGGACCCTGGCCAAAAAACCCGAAGACCAGCCACGGCTCAACACCGTCCTCTACAATGCGGCGGAGACGCTGAGATTCCTCTGTCTTGCGCTCTATCCCTTCATGCCGCAGGCGGCCGAGGAGATGAAGCGGCAACTCGGCCTCATGTTGAATTTCACCAAGCCGTTGCTCTCCGCGGAGATCACCTGGGGCGGCTTGCTGCCCGGAACGGAGATTGCCAAAGGCAAACCGCTTTTCCCAAGAATCGAAACAGCCAAGACACAAGGAGATACCCGCGTGACTCAAGACCAGCAGCCTGCTCTTCCACCGACAGATCAGATCACGATCGACGAGTTCAAAAAAGTCTCATTGCGCATCGGCACGATCCTCGCGGCGGAACGTGTGCCGAAGTCCACCAGGCTCCTCAAGTTGCAAGTGGATATCGGAACCGAGCAGCGTCAGGTCGTCGCAGGAATCGGAACCAAGTACGCGCCTGAAGACCTGGTGGGCAAACGCGTGGTCGTCGTGGCGAACCTCAAGCCTGCCAAGCTCATGGGCGTCGAGTCGCAGGGCATGGTCCTGGCCGCCGGTGAAGAGGAAGTCTCGGCGCTCCTCACAACGATCGAAGACGTCACGCCGGGATCGAAGATCAAATAAGGAGGCACCCATGCCTATCTCGCCGACATTGGTCATCGCAGTCATCGCAGTCATTCTGATCATCATGACACTGAAGATCGTTCCGGAATACCAAAGGCTCGTAGTCCTGCGCTTGGGCAAAGTGCTCGACGAGCCGAAGGGGCCCGGCATCGTGACGATCATCCCGTTCGTGGACAGGCCTATTCGCGTGGACCTTCGCGAGAAATATTCCGAGATCCCCCATCAAACCTGCATCACCAAGGACAACGCCTCCATCTCGGTGGACTTTCTGATCTACTCGAAGGTCGTGGACCCGACCGCCAGCGTCGTGCAGGTGCAGGACTTCGACGCAGCCGCGGCGGGGATCGCGGTCACCACACTCCGGGCGGTGGTCGGCGACATCGCCTTGGACGATGTGCTGGCCAAGCGCGAGGAAATCAATCACACGCTCCAGACCAAAATGGACCAGATCACCACGCGCTGGGGCGTCAAAATCACCACCGTGGAAATCCGCGAGATCACACCACCAAAGGACATCCTCGACGCGATGACACGCCAAATGTCGGCGGAGCGGACCCGGCGGGCCCTGGTGATCGAAGCGGAAGGCACGAAGGCGGCCGCCATCACAGTCGCCGACGGCGAAAAGCAGTCGGCCATCCTGAAAGCGGAGGGCGACCGCCAGGCTCGCATCCTTAACGCCGAAGGCGAACGGCAGGCCGCGATCCTCAGGGCGGAAGGGTTCTCCCTGGCACTCTCCAAGATCTTCGAGGTGGCCAAAGGCGTGGACGCCAAGACGATGGGCCTCCAGTACCTGGACGCGCTCAAGTCGCTCGGCGCGAGCCCCTCGACGAAGTTCGTGCTGCCGATGGAGCTGACGTCGCTGCTCTCCGGTGTCATCGGGGACAGCCGGAAAGTCTTCGCTCCTGAGAAAACGTAGCCGGGACGGTCCGATGAGCTGCGCGAAGTGGTTGGAATTCAAGATCGACGAGGACCCCGGGAAGCCCGGCCGCCGGCAGGAGGTCTTCGATTTGAAAGCGATCGAACAGGCGCTCGGCGCGCCGATCACCTATGTCTATTCAAACCATATCCAGCCCGGCGCCACGGCCGGCATGCACTATCACAAGACTCACCAGGTCGCGGTCTGGATGCGCGAGGGCGAGATCGAGATGACGCTCGAGGACGTCAAGACGCATGAGCGCGAAATGCTCACGCTCCGGCCCGGCAACAAGCTGCTCCTGGTCCCAACGCTGACCTATCACGCGGCATCGAACAAGACCGACAAACCGGCCCTGGCCATCATGTTCGCCACAAGCGTCCCCCGCGACCCCAGCGATGACTGGCACTAACCGTACCCTCTCCTTCTTCCTGCTGATCGCGCTCCTATGTGTCGCTCCCGCACTTGCCCAACACAAGGAGCAACACCGCGGCCCCGCCGACTTTCAGAAATATATCGAATCGCTGGAGCGGCCTGATCGGGACAAGGACCAGAAGCCCGACGAAGTAGTCAAGGCGCTGAACCTCACCGACTACATGACGATCGCAGACATCGGCGCCGGCTCCGGCTATTTCACGCGCAAGTTCGTCTGGGCGGTCCAGGACAAGGGCATGGTGTATGCAGTGGATACCGAGCCGGGCATGCTCAAGTACAACGAGGAGATGGTCGAGCATCTCCACACGCCGTACAACGCGAAGTTCATCGTCGCAAAAGAGGACGATCCCCTACTTCCCACTAACAGCGTGGATCTGGTCTTTCTCTGCAACACCTATCATCACTTGGAGAAGCGCGCCGACTATTTCACGCACGTCAAGGCATCGCTCAAAAAGAAGGGGCGCGTCGCCATCATTGATTTCTGGACCGACGGTCGCGCGGGCGATGTGGGTTTCCCGCCGGAGCATCTGGTCGCGCGCGAAACCGTCCTCAAGGAGATGGCCGCCGCCGGCTACATCCTCTCCAAAGAGCACACTTTCTTACCACGTCAGTATTTCTTGGAGTTCGTAGCTGAAAAATAGAATTTAAAGTGCGGGGCCTGTCGCCGAGCCACCCTGACGTGCTCAGACCCTTTCGCCGTTGCAGCCACGCAGACTCGGCTGTAGGCCTTTCCGCTCCGCCAGGGTCCCGCTCGGCACCACCCGATCAATTGAACTTTTCAAAATAGTTTCTCGGCGAGCCAGCGGGCCGCGTCGTCGGAGGCTTGGACGATGGTCGTCGCGGCGCCGACCGGCACTGCCTGATTATGGATCGTCCGCCTATCCAGAATCTGGCCATCGCTGATGCGCGCGACGACCACATCCATCGAGACGAACACCGCACGGGTATCGACCCACCGGCTGTCATCCCACCGGCGAAGCGTCGCCAGGACGACGAGCCCTTTGAACCCGGCGGCACGCGCCTCCTCGACAGCCTTCGCGATCTCCACAGACCGATCGGAAGAGACCGCACGCGCCTTTTCAACTCGGGTCGCCTGATAGCCGTGCGATTGAAAAGCCAGCAGTAAGCGATTGACCAGAACGTCGGAGATAGTTACCGGCTTCTCATCTCCAAGACCCAATTCCTGACGCAGCGCCGCCAGCGGGTTGTCGGGCGGCAGAGACAGTGACCGCCCCGTTGCATTCACCACCGGCGCTACCGTCACCGAATCGCGCGCCGGCAGGTTCGTCAGCCGGAGAGCGTCCGCTCCCTGGCACCCTTCGAGCGCCGCCCCAACGACGAGGCAACCGATGATGTAATTCCATCGCCTGTTCACTTCACAGCCGTCCTGAACACGAACGTTCGCATCGCCTGCGCCGCCACCACCACAGCAAGCACCACGCCAGCGAGCGCCACATCGGTGGGTCCGGTCGGCCAGTCCAGTCGATAGGCCACAGCGAATCCGACAAGAGCGACCGCCGCGCCCAACACCGCGGCCATCACCGACACATTCCGCATGCCGATGGCCAGCCGACCCGCGATCATCGGCGGCACGATCAGGAACCCGAACATGACCAGCGGACCGACCACCAGGACGCCCAAGGAAATTGTCACGCCGATGACGCCGAAGAGCAGCAGGTCCCACACTCCAACGCGCTTACCAAGCGAGATCGCCATCTCCCGATCCACCGTGACCAGCACCAGTTCCTTATGAAAGACCGTCAACAGAACCAGGATCGTCCCGTAACCCAGCAACAGAATCAGCAGTTCCGTGTCCGGAATGGCGATGATCTCACCCTTCAGTAAACCAAGAATCCCGATCTCGGTGATACGATCCGACGCCACCAAGAGAATCGTGGCGGCCCCGGCCACTGCATACAGCATCGCGACACGTCCTTCGAGGATTCCGCGCTTTCGCCGTTCCAGTAAAGCCAAAACGACGATCACGCCGAACGTCAACAGGCTGGAGCCGACCAGGGCGATCATGAAATCATTCACGTCGCGATCCGGATGGCCATGGAAGAATGCGTGCCAGATAAATGCCGCGGCGATGCCCGCCGTGGACACCTGTGGCAAAGCGACGCCCAGGAACACCATGCGGCGAGCCAGCAGATAGATGCCCACCAGCGGCGCCACAATTCCGATGATGAGCCCTCCATAGAGGGCGTTGCGCAGGAGGAAGTTCGGATTGAGAATTTCCAGCAAAGTATCCATCGTGGCCCGTCAGCCGATCTCGGCGTCCATCATGCGAAAGACCATGTCCGGGGCCAGCATGGTCGCCGCAGGACCGCGTAGCAATTGCCCCTCATGGACCCACACGACATCCTTCACCGCTTCGCGCTCACGGAGCGCCTTGAGATGGTGGCTGACCATAACCGTGGTCAACCCGCGGTCCTGATGCAGCCGGGCAATCAATTCCATAATGACCTGGGCCGCTCGGAGGTCAATGCCGCTCAATGGCTCATCGAGCAGCAGCAGGTCCGGCTCGGCCGCCAGTGCCCTGGCGATCAGCACTCGCTGGCGCTGGCCGCCGGAGAGCGCAGGGAACGGCTTCCGTTGCAGATCGGTCAGTCCGACATCGGCAAGACAGGCCCGGACCAGTTCGCGATCCGCATGTGTGATGGGCCGACCCGGTCTCACGCGCCCATAGGTTCCCATCAGCGCCACCTCCAAAACGGTCAGCGGGAACACCATATCTATGGTTTCCCGTTGCGGCACGTAGCCAAAGCGGACCGGCCGGCCATTCAACACAGACCTGATGCGGCCGCGAAGCGGCTGAATGATGCCCGCCATCCCTTTAAGGATCGTGCTCTTGCCGCACCCGTTCAGACCCAGCAGCGCGATGAAATCGCCCGGGCCGACATCCAACGTGAGGCCTTCGAGGACCGGCCTCCCGTCATAGCCCAGCGCAACGTCTTGAAAGCTTACGATCGCGTCTGCCATTCGCGCTCGACTCAAGCCTTCCCTGCGACTCCAGCGGCCTGCGCGGCCTTGAGCAATTCCCGGATGTTGTATTCGATCAAGTCGAAATAGGTTTTCACCTCGGGCGCGCCCCCGACCATGATCGGCAATTTCACCACCTGCCCGCCGACCTGATCTGCGATCTGGCTCGGCACCTTTTCGCTGAAATGCGGCTCGCGGACCACCACCTTCACCCCTTCCGTTTTCATCGTCTGCACCAACTCTACCAGATGCGCCGCCGTCGGCTCGATGCCGGGCTTCAATTCAATGGTGCCGACATACTCCATGCCGAACCGGTCGGCAAAATAGGTAATGTCCTGGTGATAGGAAACAAATCTCACACCGCGTAACGGTCGAGCCATGATCTTCCATTCCCGGATCTTGGCATCGAGCTGGGATAGAAATGCCTTCAAATTCGCCTCAAAGGTAGCCCGATGCTGGGGAAAATTCAATGTGAGCCCCTCGGCGATGGTCTGCGCGATCAGCCGGCCCGCTTCGGGGTCCAAATTGAAATGCGGATTGCCGGCCGGATGCAACTCCCCTTTCGCCCGACTGAGGTCCGTGGGAACCTCTTTGGGAGTCACCTTGAGCGACACATCAATATACCCGTTATTCCCCTTCACGATTTTTGAATTGCGGGACTCGGTCACCAGCGCAGGAATCCAGGAATGCTCGTATTCGAGCCCCATGACGATCAACACCTGCGCGCGATTCAACTTCGGCACGAATGACGGCTTGATCGGCACGCCGTGCGGGTCTTCAATGCCGCGCGCCAGGCTTTCAACTGTTACTAGATCGCCGCCGATCCGGGCCGCGATATCAGCCAGATCCGGCAGCGATGTGACGATGTAGATTTTCTCCTCGGCACTGGCCGGTCCACCGGCCACGAACATAAAAGCAACAAGCAGCGCCCAAACATGATTGCGCCATGCGAGATTCATCAGATTGCTCCTTTCAGCAGTCGCGCACCGTGGTTTATTCACGTTCAGAGAACCCGTGCGAATGGCTTCCCAGAAACACGGTCCACTGGAGGAAGAACTCGTTGGCGTCCTGAGCGTTCCCGCGGTCCGATCGGTTGTACTGCAACCGGAGACGCTGGAACTCGCTCGGGAACCAGGTGAGATACGGGCTCCAGGTCCGGTTGTCGGTCCGATGGCCGGTCGCGTTCAACGTGGAGGCCGGCAGGCCCGTGAAGGGATTCGTCACCAGCAACGGCTCGGACTGCAATTGGAAGTAATCGAACCGGAACCCCGGCCGCCATTGTTTGCTCAAGCGGTACTCGGCATAGACATACCCGCCCCACGCGCCCTGGCGAACAGGATTGCCGAAGACATCGATCCGGCGCCCGCCATTCACGGGATCCGCTTCGCCGAGATCGTGCAGCACCTCTCCGGCGACAGTCAGGCTCTGGCGTACCCCGCTCCCCAGCGGATACCAGCGATACCGGAAATCCATCCCGACCAGGCGGCGCTCGAATCGTCCGCTGTTCGTAATGTCTTCGGCATTTGGCGTCTCGGCAACCGAGCCGCCGAACTCGATGTTGTGATCGTCGTTGAAATCAAAATAGGTCTGAAGCCGACCCATGTACGTCAGTCCCTTGATCGGTCGACTGTTGACGTTGCTGACGCCATCCCGGGAGTCGATTCCCAATTTGTTTCCAACCGTCCCACTGGCCCTTAGATAAAACGGCGTGGGGGCGAGCCAACTGACTTCCACGCCATTGGTCTGACTTTCGCCTCCGATAAATGTATCGATTGAAGGCGGCCGATCCACGAACGGAAGATCGTGGGTATGCCGATGAGGCAGCATGCCGAAGTCGGCGAAGAACCGCCCTCCACGGACCGTCAGATTATACGGCAGGCGTGTCGTGACGATGGCCGCCTCCTCGACTCCCAGCGTCGCTTCGTCGGCATTCGCCGCGTCGGCCGAGGCGTTGATCACCGCATAGGCTCTGGTGAAGGGATCTACATCCGCGGAGATGAAGAGTTCGGCGGTACGAAGGTTGAAGTCCGCACCGGCCGGCCGGGTATTGTTGATCCGCCCCCCCGCATCGCGAGTGCCCGTGCCATCGCCCGGATTAAATCCCTGGGCATTGGATTTGTAGGAGCCAATGGTATCAATGGCCAGCGAGATGGAGGGGTTGAACTGAGATGCGAAGGTCTTTTTCGTCGCTGCCAGCGCCGCATCCGCCTTGCCCTCGACTTCGTTGAGCCGCTTTTGTGTCGCGGATTCATCGGTCGAGGCCGCAGGCTGGCCGGCAGACCCTGGCGCAGCTGGCTGCCCTGCCAATTTTTCCACCTGCAAGCGCAATTGCCGAAGCTGCTCTTCCATCACAGCCATCTGTTTCTTCAAATTCTCGACCTCAGAAGCCGCCGGCGCTCCCGAACTCTGCGCTAACACGCCGGCAGCTCCGCCGCCGATCCCGCATACAAGAACAATCAGTCCAATGAATACACGTAGCTTGAGCTGCGTGCGCATACCGTTCCCTCCTGTCCGAAACACATTAAAAAGCTCCCACGCATATCCGCTGAGAGCGGTACGATGTGACGCGTTGCGTGGGACTGGTTATCGGGACTTACAGGAGAGGAGCGGGAGGAGCACGCGCGGGAAGATTGGCAAGCAGCAGATGCTCGACGATGCGGTCTTGATGCGGAGTCTCAGGCGCGGGCGCGGCCGGCTGGGATGCCAGGACCGGCGCGCAGCCGGCGATCGAGGACGAGACATGGCTCTGGACCCAGGAACAGACGTCGGCGGCCGAATGCTGGTGACCGTCCTGGTCGGCCTCGCCGAGCGCATGGTGCAACTCAAGCGTCGCGGCCAGCGGCGCGAATGCGAGCAGGGCAAGCCCCAGCATCGCAACCAGGAAGTATGTGGAGAGCCGTTTCGTCATATCGGCACGGAGGATTGTATCACACTATGCTATAGTTTCAAGTCATGTTGATCGACAGCCACTGCCACATTGACGATAGCCGCTACGACGCCGATCGCGAGGCGATCATCCTGCGCGCCCGCGGGGCCGGCATCGGGCACTTCGTGACGATAGGCTGCGATCTCGAGACGAGTCGGGCCGCCGTCGAACTGGCCAAGCGCCATGTCTACATCTCCGCAACCGTCGGCGTCCACCCGCACGAAGTGAAGCACATCAAGGACGGCTGGTACGACGAACTGCGCACGCTGGCAAAGTCCGAGCGCGTCGTGGCCTACGGCGAGATCGGGCTGGACTACCACTACGACCACTCCCCGCGCGACGTGCAGCGCAAGCGCTTCCGCGAGCAGGTGTGTCTCGCCCGCGAGTTCAAGCTGCCAATCGTCATCCACACAAGGGAGGCGCAGGAAGACACGATTACGATTTTAAAAGAAGAGAAGGGCGGGGACGTCGGCGGCGTCTTTCACTGCTTCTCAGGCGACACCTGGCTGGCGAAGGATGCGCTCGATCTTGGATTCTACCTGTCGTTCTCCGGCGTGATCACGTTCCAGAACGCCGTGATGCTCCGAGACATCGTCAAGACCGTCCCGCTTGACCGCATCCTGGTAGAGACCGACAGCCCGTACCTCACACCCGCCCCTCACCGCGGCAAGCGCAACGAGCCCGCCTATGTCCGCCACGTCGCTGAAAAAATCGCCGAACTCCACGGTCTCAGCGTGCCGGAAGTCGAAGACGCCACGACTCAGAACACCAAGCGGCTGTTCGGAATAAAATAAGCAGAAGGCTTCGGGCCGCGGTTGCCTCCCGCTCCCGATCGGCGCGCCCTCGGATGATGGACAAGGACGGAAGGGGCGCTCCTCCACGGCCGCGATTGAGGCATCCCGCGGCCCTCGCCAAGAGTATACTTCCGAGCGGGTGGCGGTGCGGGGACCCGGGCGGAGCGGAAGGGCCTACAGGCGAGTCCGCGTGGCTGCAACGCCGAAAGGACCTGAGCACATCCGGGTGACGCGCCGACAGGACCCGCTCTTCAGAATTTCTTTAACTGGTTGGCTTTCTTCCGCAACGCTTTCGGCAGCTTCTTGGGATTGCCCTTCTTCTTCGGATCGCGACGGACCGGCTCGTCGTCCTCGGCTTCCTGCTTCCGCGCCGCCGGCCGCGCACCCGAGAGATGCAAACGCGTCTCGAACTCGCCCGAGGTGATGACCGTGCTGCCGTGGGCCCTGGCGAAGTTGACGATCTCGTGGTCCGACGAGACGACCGCGCAGTCCGAGCCGTACTTTTCCGCCAGCCGCTTCACCACGGCATCGGCTTGCTCGCCCTGCTTGGAATAGACGACCTCAATCCCCTCGCGCCACTCGGCCCGCTCCACCGGATGGCCCGACCGCCAGCCATCGAAGACGACCGCCAGGGGATGGCCCTTGCGCTGGCGATATCCGGCCAGGTCGCGGATCAGCTGCTCTCGGCGCGCTTCGACGTCGCCCCGCAAGCCTCCGCGCACGCCTAAAAGGTTGTAGCCGTCGATGATGAGATGAACCGGCATGGCGCTAGACTATAGGGGGCGAATCCGTCCTGTCAACGCGTCAAACAGCCAATTTTCTTGACAATTTGGGGATGATGCCATTAGAATTTGAGCCCTGAACTAGCCTGAAGCTGGCAATCAGTGGCAAGAAAGAGGATGAAAGACGACCTCAAACACATGGTCAGTTCGCCAAGGCGCCGTTGGGTAGCGGTCCTCTTGCCCGCTTTTCTGGCGGTCCTGATTCCCGTTCCTGCCTCGCACGCAGGACCGCTGGGAAGCCCCACAGTCCACCTGGAATCCTCTCAAGCGGGGCTGAGCCAGTTGGCCGCCACGAAAGCCAAATCGCGCGCGCCGAAGATCGCGACCGTCAAAAACCTAATGGTCTCACGGTCAGGGAACTACAACAGCCTGGTGCTCGAGCTCGCCAAGCCGGTCACGTTTACCCAACGGCGAATGAAGAATCCCGACCGGCTGGTGGTTGACCTGAAAAACGTCATTCTCAGCGCAGCTGCCAAGCGCAAAGTCGACGACGACAGCTTTCCAATGGAGATCGAAGTCAGCCAGACCTCTCCCCGACATGTCCGGGTCGTCCTCGACATGGACGGGATCGCTGACGTCAAATTGAGAAAGCTCACCGGCCCGCACCGCCTGGTCATGGACTACGTGCCCGAAGGGGCGTCCCAGGCGCTCGCGCCGAAGCCCACAATCACGCTGCCACCCGTCAGCCGCCAGATCACCCAGGTCGAACGGCAGGCCCGGCTCGATATTCAAACGATCGTGCTGGACCCCGGCCACGGCGGCAAGGATCCCGGCGCCGTCGGCCGCGGCGGCTTGACCGAGAAGGAAGTCGCCCTGGACGTGGGGCTTCGCCTGCGCAATCTGCTCATGGACCGCCTGGGCAAGAAGGTCCTGATGACCCGCGACAAGGACGCATTCATCGAACTGGACGACCGCGCGAAGTTCGCCAATCGCCAGAAGGCCGACCTCTTCGTCTCCATCCACATCAACTCGCACCCCAAACGCACGACGCGGGGCGTCGAAATGTACCACTTCGGCATCGCCTCCGACCGGCGCGCGATGGAAGTAGCCGCGCGCGAGAACGGCGACATCATCAGTCGTGACAGCGACATCGTGGACATGATCAAAGCGGACCTCGCCCTGTCCAAGCGCATCGAGGACTCACAAAACCTGGCGTGGGAGACGAAAATCGCCGTCGTGAACCTGGTCGGCGCCCACTTCGACACGGAAGATCACGGCGTGAAGACCGCGCCGTTCTATGTCCTCCGCTACACCGCCATGCCCAGCATCCTGGCGGAGCTGGCTTTCATCAGCAATCCGGTCGAAGAGAAGCGCCTCCGGCAACCGGACTTCCGCCAGAAAGCCGCCGAGGGCCTATTCGAAGGGATCCGCAACTACCTCAACTCGGTGCAGGTCGCCTTGGCTCGATAAGACGATCTGGCAATCAGTGCCGACCTTCAGACTGATTCTCGAATACGACGGGACCAACTATCACGGCTGGCAAATTCAGCCGAACCTACCGACGATCCAGGGCATCCTCGAATCCACTATCGGCCGGGTCGCCCAGCATGACGTGAGCGTGACCGGCGCGGGACGGACCGACGCCGGCGTCCATGCGCTCGGTCAGGTGGCCAATTTCACCACCAGCGCGCGCCTCTCAGCCGAGGAATGGCTTCGCGCCCTGAACGGGCTCCTGCCGCCGGACATCGCCGTGCTGAGCGTGGAGTCGGTGCCGGACACGTTTCATGCCCGCTTCGACGCGAAATCCAAACTCTACCGGTATCTGTTGTTCACGCGCGTGCACCGGTCCGCGCTGGGCCGCCACAAGATCCTGCACTACCCCCATGTCCTGGACCTGGACGCCATGGAGGCGGCAGCCAGCGCGTTGATCGGGACACACGATTGTTCCTCGTTCCAGGGCTCGCCGACAGACCAGGAGAACCCCGTCTGCACGGTCACGCGCCTGACGGTCGACCGGTTCGGCGATGAAGTGATCTTCGAGGTCGAAGCGGACCGCTTCTTGAAGCAGATGGTGCGGAATATCGTGGGGACGTTATTGGAAGTGGGAAGGAGGAAGATGCAGGCGGGAGACGTGACGGAGATTCTCGCGGCGAAGGACCGCACCAAAGCCGGCCCCACCGCCCCAGCCCACGGGCTGTATCTAGTGCGAGTGGATTACTAAGCGGGTTTCCATTTGATGTTGCAGCCGACGCTAGGGCGTTGGGTGGGGTCCACCGGACGGCCGGCGAGGACGGCATCGAGGGCCGCGCGAAGATCGCGCCCCGTCACCGGCTTGCCGTTGCCGGGCCGGCTGTCGTCCAGTTGGCCGCGGTAGACCAGCCTCCGTGCCTGGTCGAAGAGAAGGAAGTCGGGCGTGCACACCGCGCTGTACGCCTTCGCGACCGCCTGCGACTCGTCATAACAGTACGGGAAGGTGAACTTCAGCTCTTCCGCCATTGCCTTGAGTGACGCAGGCGCGTCTTCCGGATACCCTTTCGCGTCGTTGGCGCTGATCGCCACGATCCCAATGTCCTTGGCGGCATAGTCCCGGCCCAGACGCGCGAGCCCCTCCTGCACGTGCTGTACATAGGGACAATGGCGGCAGATGAACATGACCAGTAGGGCTTTTTTCGCCGCGAAGGTCTTTAGCGAAACGGTTTGGCCGGAGACCACGTCGGGCAAGGAAAAATCGGGAGCAGGCGTCCCGAGGGCCACCATCGTCGATTCGGTTAGGGCCATACGATTCCTCTTGCGGGTGGTGCCGCATGGGCCCCGAGCGGAGCGGATGAACCTACAGCCGAGTCTGCGGGGCTGCGACGGCGAAAGGGTCTAAGCACGTCCGGGTAATGCGGCGACAGGACCCGCTATTTATCCTTGTTCTCGAGTTTCTTGCGGAGTTCGATAATCTCGCGCTCGAGAGCTTCGAAACGGTCCACGATCGGGTCGGGCATGTTGGTGTGGTCCATCGTTGCTTCGGGCTGGCGATCCCCTACCGTTTTGATGATTCGCCCCGGCACGCCGATCACCGTGCAGTTCGCCGGCACCGACTTCAGCACCACCGAGTTGGCCCCGATCTTGACGTTGTCGCCGACCTTGATCCCACCGAGAATCTTGGCCCCGGCGCCGACCACCACGTGATTGCCGAGCGTCGGATGACGCTTGCCGCGCTCCTTGCCGGTGCCTCCCAGCGTCACTCCCTGAAAGAGCGTCACGTAGTCGCCGATCTCGGCCGTCTCACCGATCACGACCCCCATGCCGTGATCGATGAAGAACCCCTTGCCGATCTTCGCCGCCGGATGGATCTCGATCCCCGTCAGCCAGCGCGCGACCTGGGAGATGGCGCGCGGAAGGATCGGGATGCCCCATTTGTGGAACCGGTGCGCGATCCGGTAGGCCAGCAGCGCATGGAAGCCCGCGTAGGTGAGAATCACCTCCAGCTTGCTGGTGGCCGCAGGATCTCGTTCTTGCGCCGCCGCCAGATCGCCTTTGATCTTCATGAACATACGAGTCTTATTCTATCCCCTCGATGAGGCACACCGCCTGAGCCGTCATCGCCTCCGCACGCCCCACCGCATCCTGCCCCTCGCCGCTCTTCACCTTCAGGTTGATGCGCGCCGGCTCGACCCCCATCGCCTTGGCCAGCGCGTCCTTCATCGCCGCTAGGTGAGGACTCAGCCTCGGCGCCTGGGCATTGATCACCGCATCCACATTCACCAGCCGGAAACGCTTGCGGGCCATGATGGCCGCGACGGCATCGAGGAGTTTGAGACTTGTGATGTCCTTGTACCGCTGATCAGACGCTGGGAAATGCGTCCCGAGATCGCCTTCGCCCATCGCACCCAGCAACGCATCGCAGACCGCATGCGTGAGCGCGTCGGCGTCCGAGTGGCCGGCCAAGCCCTTGCTGTGCAGTACCTCGACCCCGCCCAGGATCAGCTTGCGCCCGGGCACCAGGGAATGGATGTCGTAGCCGATGCCGACTCTCACGCGCGGGCCTTTTCCTTTCTGGTCGCCGTCCGCGCCGCCAGCATCGCCTCGGCGATGACCAGATCGTCCGGCGTCGTGATCTTCATGTTTTCCCAACTGCCCTCGACGATGCCGACCGTGTGGCCCAGCCGCTCCACCAGGGCGGCGTCATCGGTCGCCTGCACTTGTTCGATCTCAGCCTTCTCGTAGGCTTCCAGCAGCAACTCACGCCGGAAGGTTTGGGGCGTCTGCGCCAGCCAGAGGTCGGCACGGTTCAGCGTCTGCCGGATGAGTCTGTCGGGGCCGACTTGCTTGGGCGTGTCCTTCACCGGCACCGCGACGATCGCCCCCCCGTCTTTTCGCGCCGCTTCGACGGAGCGCTCGATCAGGTCTTCCGTGACAAAGGGCCGGGCGGCGTCGTGCACCACCACGATCTCGACATCGGCTTCTACCTCCTGGAGACCGCGATACACCGATTCCTGCCGCGTCGCCCCACCGGGCACGACTTTGAGCACCTTCTTCAGGCCGTAGCGCTCCACCACCTCGGTCAGGGCGCGGTCCCGTTCATCCTTCGGCATGACGAGGATCACCCCAGTCACACTGGGTGCCCGGTCCAGAGCGCGTAACGAATGGAGCATCATGGGCACACCCCCCAGCATCAAGAACTGCTTGGGGACGTCGGCGCCCATCCGCTTCCCAGTGCCACCCGCGGGCACGACGGCGACGATTTTCAATTCTTCGCCACGGGGACGTCCTGGCCTTCCGTCTCTTCCTTCAGCCTGGCAAAGATCATACGGCCGGCCTGCGTCTGCAAGACGCTGGTGACGACCACGGTGACGTTCGATCCGATGAACCGTTTCGCATTGTCCACCACGATCATAGTCCCGTCATCCAGGTAGGCCACGCCCTGCCCGACCTCCTTCCCCTCCTTGAGCACAAAGACCCGGAGCTGCTCGCCTGGGAGGACGACCGGCTTCAAAGCATTGCAGAGCTCATTGATGTTGAGCACGCGGATACCCTGTAATTCCGCCACCTTGCTGAGGTTTAGGTCGTTCGTGATCACCTTGGCATTCATCTTCTTGGCCAGCATCACGATCTTGGAGTCCACTTCCTTGATGTGCGGGAAATCCTCTTCGATGATCTGCACCTCGATGTCCACCATCTTCTGAATCTTGCTGAGGACGTCCAACCCGCGCCGGCCGCGTCCCCGCTTGAGCGTATCGGAGGAGTCGGCGATGTGCTGCAGCTCATTCAAGATGAACTGCGGCAGGATGAATGTCCCCTCTAGGAACCCGGTCTCGCACAGATCGGCCACCCGCCCGTCGATGATCACGCTCGTATCGAGAATCTTGTTGCTGACCGAGGCGTGCGCATTGGTTGCGGTAGCTCCCGGCTGGTCGAGGATTCCGGCGGCGGTAAAGATTTTGATTCCATAGATCAGGCCGAGATAAGGAAAGACCGTCAGGAGCAGGAGGCCCAGCACAGGGACAGCTTCAAAGCCCGGAAGTGTGACCGCTACGGCCCACGAAGCGATGCCGGCCAGCAGCAGGCCGCCGGTGAGTCCTGCCACGCCTCCCAGCAACGAGCCGGACCTCGCCTCCCGCAGCACATATTCGATTCCGAGTGCGACACCGGCCACCAGCAGGCCCACCGCCGCCGCCCAAATCCTTCCGCCTTCCTGGCCGGAGCCGTCCGAAAACAGGGCAAGACCTAGCACGATGCAAAGAACGACAAGCGTCGCACGGAGCACCATACTGCCACCCCCTTTCATAAGTCCGCTTATGATACCACAGGACCGCCCGATTCGTGACACCAAAGAAGAAGAATGTAGGTGAGATACTTAAGCTAAGGCTTGATGGTGAGATACAGGCTCCGGCCATTGCGCAGCACCAGCACCAGCGCGGGCTCCTTGAACCCCAGACTGGCCGCCACTTTCTGAAAGTCACGCAGGCTCGCGGTCGGCTTGCGGTTGACCTCGGTGATGACGTCGCCGACCTGGAGACCCGCCTCGCCGGCCGGACTGCCGTCGGCGATACGGGCCACAATGACGCCGCCTTTCTCTCCTCGCGGCAGACTGAACCGCTGGGCCAGTTCTGCGGTCAGCTCGCGCATGTCGAGGCCTGCAAAGGCTCCGGCTGGGCTGGTCTCTTCGCCGTCGTCCCCCGCACTGTCAGACTGGGCGATGGTTTTGGGCTGTTCAGCGATCGTCACGTCCAACTCACGCGATTTGCCGTCCCGCAGTAGCTTGATCCGGACCTTCTTACCGATCGGCGTTGCCGCCACGAGGTTCCGGAACTGCGTCGGATTTTCGACCGCATGGCCATCGAACTCTATGATCACATCCCCCCGTTCCAGTTTGGCTCGTTTCGCCGGGCTGTCGGCCAGGACATCGCTCACCAGGACGCCCTTGATGTCGGCCGTGCCGAACTGCTTGGCGAGATCCTGCGTCAGCTCCTGAATCGACACGCCGAGGTAGCCGCGGACCACCTTGCCGCCCTTGACCAGTTGCTCCATCACGGACCGGACCATGTTGCTGGGCACGGCAAATCCGATCCCCATGTAACTGCCGTTCTGGCTGAAGATGGCCGTGTTGATGCCGATGAGCTCACCCCGCGCATTGACGAGCGCCCCCCCGGAGTTGCCCGGATTGATTGCGGCGTCGGTCTGGATGAAGTCCTCGTACTCGGCGATCCCGACGTTGGCGCGGCCCACCGCGCTGACGATCCCCATCGTCACCGTCTGATTGAGGCCGAACGGATTGCCGATGGCCAGCACATACTCGCCCACCTGGAGCTTGTCGGAGTCGGCCCATGGGAGGATCGGCAGATCCTTCGCATCGACCTTGATGACGGCAATATCGGTCTTGGGGTCAGTGCCCACTACCTTGGCCTTGAGCTCCCGCTTGTCCGAAAGCAGTACACGGATTTCATCCGCTTTCGCAACCACGTGGTTGTTCGTGATGATGTGGCCGCTGGAATCCGCGATCACGCCGGACCCCAGGCTGCGCTCGCGGCGGTCTTTGGGGGCCTCAAATCGGCGGAACAGTTCGTCGCCGAAAAACCGCCGGAAGAAGGGATCGTCGAACGGCCCGAAGTTGTGGCCCTCCGGGAGACGGCTGATCCGGGTCGTCGAGATGTTGACAACGGACGGCGTGACCGCCTTGGCCACCTCGACGAAATTCCGGTCGAAGCCGCCGGACGGCGGCGGAGCCACGGCGGCCGGCTTCGGAGCGCTGGGAGCTTCCGGCACGGCATGCCCGATCGGCAGCCAGCCGAGATCAGACGCGATGACCAGCCCCAGGATCACGCCCGCGCCGATGAGGAGCAGGCCGATGGCGATGGACTTACGGGATGGTGCCGGCATAGATTCCAGCGATCGTCCGGAGAAACTGAAGCGCGTCGGCTTTCTTGCGCTGGAAGGAGTTGCGCCCCATGATGGAGCCGAACCCGCCCCCGTCACGAATTGCCCGGACCTCTTCGAAGAGGGCCTTATCATCCTCCTTGGTGGCCCCACCGGAGAAGATCACGATGCGGCGCCCGTTGAACGAGGACTGTACGACGTGCCGGACCCGCTCGGCCAGCGTCTTGATCGGGACCTGTTGCGTCTCATAGACTTTCTTGGCCGCCGCCTGTTCCAGGTGATCGGTTGGCAGTTTCACCTTGATGATGTGGGCGCCCAGTTGGGCTGCAATCTGGGCCGCGTACGCGACGACGTCGAGCGCCGTCTCGCCTTCCTTGCTGAGCTGGCTGCCGCGGGGGTAGGACCAGATCACGACCGCCAAGCCGGAGTGCTTGGCCTCTTCGGCAATCTCCCGCGCCTGCTCATACATGCCCTTGCAGTGCACCGACCCCGGATAGATGGTGAATCCGACCGCCGCGCAGCCGAGCCGGAGCGCGTCCCGCACGCTCCCCGTGACCGCCGGCGCCGGATCCTTATCGTCATATAGGACATCGTGGTTGTTGAGCTTGAGGATCAGCGGAATCTCTCCCGCAAAGTCGGCCGCGCCGGCTTCCAGAAACCCGAGGGGGGCCGCATGGGCGTTGCAGCCTGCCTCGATCGCCAGTTCAAAGTGGTACCGCGGATCGTAGCCCGGAGGATTGACCGCAAAGCTCCGGGCGGGACCGTGCTCGAAACCCTGGTCCACGGGAAGGATCAGGCACTTACCGGTTCCTTTCAACGTGCCATGGTTCAAGATGCGCGCCAGGTTCGTTTTGACGCCGGCATTATCGCTGCCGTACCAACTCAGAATCTCGCGGACGCGGTTCGTCATGGTTCTCCCTCTAGTTAGTTCGTTTGCCCTGAATGAATGTTTCGGCCGTCCCGACATCTTCCGAACTGCCGATCACCAGCGGCACCCGCTGGTGAAGGGCCTTGGGCTCGACATCGAGAATCCGCATAGCCCCCGTGCTGGCACGGCCCCCGGCTTGCTCCACAACCAGCGCTAAGGGATTTGCCTCATACAGCAGGCGCAGCTTCCCTTCGGGCTTCGCGGTCTCGCCGGGATAAAGATAGATGCCGCCCTCGAGGAGAATGCGATGGACATCGGCCACCAGGCAACCCGAATACCGCCCCGAGTACGGACGCCCGGTCGGCTTGTCGGACGCCTTGAGATGATCCAGGTACCGCCGCGTGCCCTCCGGCCACTTTCGATAGTTGCCTTCGTTCGTGCAGTACACCGAGCCCTTCGCCGACATCCGGATATTCTCGTGCGTAAGGAGATACTCCCCAATGCCGGGATCCAGCGTGAACCCGTTCACCCCCTTGCGGGACGTGAAGACCATCATTGTGCTGGACCCATACATCAGATAGCCGGCGGCCACCTGCTCCGTGCCTTTGCGCACGATTTCCGATTCGGATGGCAACCCGCCTTTGCCGTTGTACCGGAGGACTGAAAAGATCGTTCCCAGAGGCATGTTGACATCGGTGTTGGACGATCCATCCAACGGGTCGAACAGCAGCATATACTTGCCGTGCGGCCAGTTCTCCGGGAGCTGCATCGGCTTTTCCATCTCTTCCGAGGCCAGGGCGCACACCAACCCGCTGTATCGGAAGACTTTGATAAAAGTCTCGTTGGCGATCTCATCCAGTTTCTTTACGGCTTCGCCATGCACGTTGGTCCCTCCGGTCATGCCCAGGATATCGATCAGACCGGCTCGGCGCAGATCATTGGCGACCATCTTCCCGGCGAGCCCGATCTGGGCCAGTAGCGCAGAAAACTCGCCGGTGGCTGCCGGAAATCCGGTTTGGGTTTCAATGATGAATCGGGGGAGGGTAATGCCTGTGCGCTCCATCAGCGGCAACTCCTTATGTAAGACGAACCTCTGCGATTATATCGGCTTCTGTGCGATGCGGCAACGAGCAATTTTGCGCTCGCGCATCCCTACTTTGGTCACGGCTGCCCCGCGGTGAGCGTGCTGCCCTCCATGCCGGTCAATGTGGCGTTCACGGACCCGATCACGACCTTGGCCTTCATGAGCACGGGAATGCGCGCCGCGTCGTTGGTGACCCAGACCCGGATGTTCCCTTCATTCAGAAAGAGCCCCTTGAACGGCATGATCGCAAGAATGCGGACGGTGTCGAATTCTCCGAGCGGGCCCTTCAGGCGCTCCGTCCCCTCGACGCGGAGCTCAAGCCGGTAATTCTTCTTGTCGTGGTTGACATGGATGATCGTGGATGAGCCTACCGCCAGCGTCGGGAACGCCCGGAAAAAATAGAGCACCGAGAGGGTGTCCTGGACCGCAGGCGGCACCTCCATCGTCTCCGTGTTCCCGTCCTTCGTCACGGTCGCCCGGTGGGCGACCTGGTCAAAGACCGCCTCAATGTCGTTCTTCCGTTTGCCCTCGCGCCGCTTGAACAGCAGTCGATAGGGATAGACCGCTTCCTCATCCAGCAACGTCTCGACGCGATTGTTGACCGGATAGAAAGCCGAGATGAAGTCATTCGACCTGGCGGTATGGACGATTTTGATCACGGGCCGGCCATCGAACGTTTGCCGCTCGGTGATCTCGAACGCGGCCGTGCCGGCCGACACGAAGCCCCAGCTTAACCCATAGGTGAGCCGTTCGCCGACTTTGAAGTGGACAATTGTAGCGGGAGGGGCTAGCGCGTTACCGTACGGTACTAAACAAACGACTGCGACCGCCGCACACGCGACTGTGAGGGCCAGAAAAGGGGACAGGAGGTTATTGAAAAGTAGCCTGCGCTGGCCCGGTCTCATCGGAATCAGAGGCAAACGATCTTGTGCCGGTCGGTGACGACCTGACGCGTGGCGTTGCGGCTGTCCACCACCAGGCGAGACTGCTTCACAATGGCGTTCCAGTCATAAGCCGAATGGTCGGTGGTGATCACTACGCAATCCGCCCGCGCGAGGACCTCGGGCGTGACGGCAGAGATACGGGCCAACGTCTCCAGGCCCTTGAGCGCCGTAACGTGCGGATCGTGCCACGTCACCTGCGCGCCCTTATCACAGAGCAGCTTGATGATGTCCAGCGCCGGGGACTCCCGCACGTCGTCGATGTCGCGCTTATAGGCCACCCCGAGCACGAGAATGGACGCCCCGTTGACACTCTTCTGGAGCCGGTTCAGCGCATCTGCGACCTTGCCTACTACATAGCGGGGCATCTCGGCATTGACCTCCCCGGCCAGTT